>MDTE01202539.1_pt1 | contig 49244 bp, 55 predicted proteins | sample 811231 | NCBI WGS metagenome assembly MDTE01 (sample SAMN05326651, study PRJNA326480) | marine metagenome | isolation source: seawater | place: Indian Ocean: Red Sea | collected 2010 | reverse complement strand
ATCTCATTCTTTGGCAGGAGCGTCTTCTGCTGGAGCTTCTTTAGATTCTTCTGCTGGAGCTTCTTTAGATTCTTCTGCTGGAGCTTCATCAAGAACAAGATTACCTTTAACGAGTATTGTATTAATTTGATAAGTTTCATCAGAAATCATGTTACCGCGAACAATCTTTCGCTTTTGCATTCCTTTAATTTTTGAACGAAAACCTACACCGTCGGTTAAGAGTACATTATTCTTTGCACTGCCATGAACATCTCCTCTCAAGGGAAAACCAACTTTGTCACTACCTCCAGTAATTTTTAATGTTCCGTCAATATCTACGATAGTGGCGTCAATTTCTTGACCAATTTTCATACCCAACAAAGTTTGGGCAGATTTATCTTTAATTTCCTTAGTAATTGATTTACCAATTTTGGGATCTGAAACTACAATTTTGAATTCTGCCAAAGTAACATTTCACTTCTTTTTTATATCTATAAATCTTTTTGAAATATACTAAAATCCATACAAAGGTACTATTTTACGACGTAATTCAATTATTTCGTTTAAAATAGCAAGGTCTACTTCAGATAATGAATCAGAATATCGTTCTTTGAGTAATCTAACGCCAATATTATCAGGTAGAGAATATAATATTTCTCCTTCGCGAATAGTACGACCTATAACAGGTTCGTTCATTGATATAGCTACCTCACTACCTTTAGTTGCATTTTGAATATTCTCCCCTTTATCCTGAATTTGTTTAACAACGCCAACTTCTTTGCCTTCAGAATTAATAACAATAGATTTTTGTTTCAGTGAACCACCAAGAATTTCAACTCCGCAGACTGCAGGTCCATTTCTACGAAATACCATTCCTTTTATTAATTGAAATTTGCAAGGCAGAATAATTGAATCAAGTTCAGTTCTTTGCATATTTTCTTTATCAGAAGTAACCCAATCCTGATATTCATCTACTAAATCATAAAGAACAGGTTGGGAGAATATTCTTATTCCGTTTTTATTTGCTTCTTCTTTAGCATCGTCAAGAACTTTAACACCAAATGCAAGAATACTTCCCAAATACTTGTCAGTTTCAGTAATCACTTGAGCTTTAATTACATCCTTTCGCGAAACCATTCCAGTATCAGCAGTACTAATAGCAATATTACTTTCTTTTAGAGTATCAACTACGGCTTCTAAAGAACCCAAAGTATCAGCCTTAACTATAATACCAACGTTATCAGTTTCCACAAAAATTGATTTAATTTCTGATTCAATTTCATTTTTTACAGCATCGAGATTATTATCAGTAATTCCAATAATTGGTGAACCGCCAAGAACACCTTCTAAATCTGAGGTTGAGATTTTAGCACCCGTAGCTGCAACTACTTGATTCACAGGAGAAAACTTATCACGAGGATCACGCATTTCATCGAGTGGTTTGGGCATAAATATTGCTTTAATTTTTGTCAAAACAGCACCGTCTTTCTTGGCTACAGCAATTTCATCATTTTTGTTTAAGATGCCATCAGTAAGAATGATATTCGCAGTATCACCAAGACCAGGTTCTTCAGTAACTTCAAGAACAATACCACGAGTATCGCCACTTGCAGTAAGTTTTTGTTTTAAGTAGCTTTGAGTAAGTCCAATTAACAATGAGATTAATTCAGGGATTCCTTCACCAGTTTTTGCACTAACTGGAACAATTGCAACTTGTTTTTGAGGATCCTGTAATCTATAAAATGCTTCAGATTGAATTCCATATCTAGATAATTCTCCAACGACGTCATAAATTCTTCCATCAAGATTATTACGTGTAGATTCGTCCAATTGTTTAAGGGAAGAAGTTAAACTTGAAGAAGGTCGCCATCCAGGTACCGTATCTAGTTTATTTAGTGCAATTAGAAAAGGAACTTTACGTTTTTTTAATATGTCCAAACTTTCTCGTGTTTGTACTTCAATGCCTTTCATAGCATCAATAACTAAAATAGAAATATCAGAAGCAGAACCTCCGCGATTTCTTAAATTGGTAAATACAGCATGTCCAGGAGTATCGATAACAAGAATACCCGGAATATCAATTTTGCCGCCAACTTTTTCTAAAAGATTACCGCAAAGATCTTCTAGAGTTTCAATAGGAAAGAAACTTGCTCCAATATGTTGAGTAATTCCTCCTGCTTCACGTGATTGTACTGCAGTACCACGAATTTTATCCAAAAGTGATGTTTTGCCAGAATCAATATGACCCAATACTACTACAATAGGTTGTCTAAATTTAGAATTCATAATCAATCATCTACAATAAATAATGTAAAAGGTCTTTATTTAGAATTATCGTATTAAATATTAGATAATATATTTAATTCGCGGTTAAAACTATCGACTGAATCAGAGGCATGAATAACATTTTCTGTATGACTTAAGCCAAAATCACCTCTTATAGTACCAGAATCAGCCTTTAAGGAATTTGTAGCTCCTACCATATGTCGGACAACCTCAATGGCAGAATTACCTTCTAAGACAACTTGAACTATAGGTCCTGAAGTTATGTAATCAATAAGTTCAGAAAAGAACGGTTTTTCTTTGTGTATTGAATAGAAATCAGATGCTTGGTCTGAGTTTAGAGTAAGCATACGAATATTAAGAATATTAAAGCCGCGTTCTTCAAAACGATTAATGATGTCTCCAATATGACGTTTTTTTACACCGTCTGGTTTGATTAGGATAAGAGTTTTGTCAGTCAAACTTCAGACTTTCCTTTTTTAGCCCATTTATATTTTCGATAATCACGTTTTAGATCTAAAGTATTTTTTCGGCATTTAGATGAACAAAACCAACTAATATCACCATTATTTTTTATATACATAGTACCAGTACCGAATGCGATTTCTTTTCCACAAAAAGTACATTTTTTTAATGATAACAAAATAATAACAACTACCTAATCTTACGGGCTTCTCTTTCTATTTCACGAAGTATAATTACATCGTTCATACGAACAGGTCCTTTAACATTTCGGGTTAGAATACGTCCTTTATCTTTTCCATCTAGAATTTTTACTCTAACTTGAGTAATTTCACCGGCAACACCAGTACGGCCAACTATTTGTATTACTTCACAAGGTGTCTTGTCTTCTTGAATTTCTTTCGAGCTCATTTATTATAATCTAACCTTTCAAGTTATTTAGTGAATCAATAATTTTATCCAAAGTAGCTTTAGCATCACCAGGTTCAACAATACATGCTACTGCTGCACCTATATCTATACTAATTGCTTGACCAAGTAATTCTTTTTGTGGTACAAAAACAAATGGAATATTCATTTCATTACATAAAATAGGAAGATGGGCAACAACTTCAGGTGGATCAACATCTTCAGAAATAACAACTAATTTAGCAATTCCTCGTTCAATAGCCTTAGTAGCTTCATTAGTACCTTTTCTGATTTTACCAGTCTGTTTTGCTTGTCGAAGAGCTTCATAGCTTGCTTCAGCTATCTCTTTTGGTATTTCAACTTTGACGTAATAAGGCTTTGACATACTATCTATTTCTCGTTATTTACTGGAATATAACTTCTTGGTTTCGTCTCGAACAAATCATATCTGTAATGGGATTTGTTGAAAATGAAGAAAAAGTAAATCAATCTTCCATGATTTATTTAAATATATACAAATCAAACTATGTAATTGTGAGTAATATGGGCGATCGTTTTTGGCGAGAATAAATTTAATCACGTAGATTTTGAAGAGATAAAACTAGAGATTTCCCCGTTTGAAACATTTGTTAGACTATCGGAGAAGTTTGAAGATATTTACATATTAGAATCAATACTAGGGCCAGAAAAGTTAGCAGAATTTTCATACATAGGTTTCAATCCATCATTAAAGGTCATATTAGAGAATAATCAGATAAAACTAGTAGACAATGAAGACAAAGTTATTGCGAATGAATCTAATCCAAATGATTTGTTTAGTAAATTAAGAGAGATATTAAAAGAAAATATTGTCGATAATGATTTTAACAGATTAATTGGTGGATTAGTCGGATTCATTTCATATGATATAGTTAGACATTGGGAGAATATTTCAGATGAATATACGGAGTTAGAATATGCAGATTTTCAGTTTGGATTATTTAATGAAGGAATAATATTTGATCATGAAAAAGAAAAAATATATTATTATCATTCAGGAGATAACAATCTAAAAGAAGTAGTAAAATTATTAGATACAGAAAGAAAGATAGGTGCAATAGATTACACGGAACCAATTTCTAATATTAATAAAGAAACATTTGAGAATAATGTTGATGTTGCAAAAGAATATGTTAGATCTGGAGACATATTTCAAGTTGTATTGTCAAGAAAGTATGAATTTAACATATCAGGAGATTTATTGTCAATTTATCGAGCGTTGAGAATGATAAATCCATCTCCGTACATGTATTATTTCAAAAGTAATAATTTGAACATAATTGGTGCAAGTCCAGAAATGCTTGTAAGAGTAACAAATAATCAGATTGAAACATTTCCTATAGCAGGAACAAGACCAAGAAATGAAGATGTAGAGAAAAATAAGAAATTAACAAAAGAACTATTAGCTGATGAAAAAGAGAGGGCAGAACATGTAATGTTGGTGGATTTAGCAAGAAATGATGTTGGACAGATAGCTAAGTTTGGTTCAGTAAAAGTACCTGAATTCATGCAAGTACATCAATTTAGTCATGTTCAACACATAGTATCGAAAGTAATAGGAGAATTAAAGGATGGAAAGGATTGTTTTGAAGCTATAAGATCAATATTTCCTGCAGGAACAGTATCTGGTGCACCTAAAATTCGTGCAATGGAAATAATACAAGAATTAGAAAAAGAATCTAGAGGTCCTTATGCAGGCGCATTGGGTTATTTTTCAAAGAATATGTGTGCGGATTTTGCAATAACAATTAGAACATTGGTAGTAAAAGGAAATAAAGCATACATTCAAGCAGGAGCAGGAATTGTTGCAGATTCGGTACCTGAAAAAGAATGGTTCGAGACGGAACAAAAAGCTAGTGCATTAATTGATGCATTAAAAAAAGCAAAAATAGAGGAATAATAAGATGAAGTTATTAATAATTGATAATTATGATTCGTTTACATATAATTTAGTGCAATACTTTGGTGAGTTGTCGTTAGAACCAATTGTATTTAGAAATGACAAAATTACTATTGAAAAATTTAAAGAGATTTCACCGCAAAGAGTAGTAATTTCTCCAGGACCAGGAAATCCATGTGATGAAAGATATTTTGGGATATGTTCAGAAATAATAAAACTGTCTGGACAAAAATCAATTCCTGTATTAGGAGTTTGTCTTGGTCATCAAGGCATAGGCTATACATTTGGTGGAAAGATTAAACGTGCAGGAACGTTAAAACATGGAAAAACGAGTATGATAAAACATGATGGAAAAGGAATCTTTAAGGATATTCAGAACCCTTTTAGAGCAACAAGATATCATTCTTTAGTGGTAGAGGAAGAAACATTGCCAAATGAGTTAATTATTTCAGCAAGATCTGAAGATGATAACGAGATAATGGGATTAAGACATAAAGAATACAATATACAAGGAATACAATGTCATCCTGAATCAATTTTAACAGAATCGGGAAGAAAATTACTAATGAATTTCATTGAAGGTGAGAATTAATGATAGTCGATGCAATAAAGAAAAATGTAAATAAAGAAATTCTTTCAAGTGAAGAGGCATCACAAGCGATGAAAGAAATCATGTCAGGATCAGCTACACCGTCGCAGATTTCTGCATTTTTAATTTCATTAAGTATGAAAGGTGAATCAATTGAAGAAATTGTGGCTTTCGCTAAAATTATGAAAGAATTTTCCAATAGAATCAATCCATCACATGGAAGCAGACTAGTAGATATTGTAGGAACGGGTGGAGATAAGATTAAGACAATAAATCTGAGTACAATTTCTGCATTTGTTTTAGCTTCTTCAGGAATTACTATAGCAAAACATGGAAATAGAGCAGCAACGGGGAAATGTGGAAGTGCAGATGTACTTGATAGATTAGGTTATAGACTGGATACAAAACCAGAAAAAGTAAAAGAATCTATTGAAAAAAATGGAATAGGATTCATGTTTGCTCCAATCTTCCATCCTGCAATGAAAAATGTTATAGGAACGAGAAAAGAAATAGGTGTAAGAACAATATTCAATATTTTAGGACCGTTAACAAACCCTGCAAGTGCAGATTCAATGATCGTGGGTGTAGCTAATAGTGAATTAATTGACAAATATTCAAAAATATTACCTGAACTTGGTTGTAAACGAGCAATAATAGTACATGGTTTAGATGGATTAGATGAAATTGCGACATTCGGGGAAACAAAAATGAGATTTGTTGGAGATTTAGAGAATGAAGGAAATGAGATAATAGTAAAACCAGATGATTTTGGTTTGAAAAAGATTAATTCTAAAGATATAGCTGGTACCGGAATAGACTATAATGCTGAAGTAATGTATAAGATTCTAGCAAATATATTCGATATTAATAATCCAAATGTTGAAGCAGTAATTGCAAATAGCGCGGTGGGATTTATTGTTGCAGGAAAAGCATCGTCGATTTCAGAAGGAGTAGAAATGGCAAAAACAACATTGAATTCAGGAAAATGTATTGATAAATTAAAAGATTTTATTCAATTTGTAGAAGGAGATATGGAGAAAATTGAACAATTTGAATCGATTTGATAATAAGTTTTTAATAGTAATTGCTGATGAAATTAGAGAATTAATCAATAAAGGATACTATGATGTATCGGAAAAGGTTGAACGAAAAAACAAGAGCCTTAAAGAGGTATTAATATTAAATAGAGAAAATTATCCAATTATTACAGAGATTAAATTTTCATCTCCATCATTAGGAGAAATAAATAGAAATCTGAATAATCAAAAAGAGATTCTTAATAAAATGGAGCTAAATGGTTCTTCAGCTATATCAGTCTTAACACAACCATTGTATTTTGATGGATCATTAGAGAATCTAAAAATTGTAAGGCAAAATACAGAACTACCAATATTAATGAAGGATATAATTATTGATGAGAAACAAATTGAAGCAGGTTTCAATTTAGGTGCTAATGTAATATTATTAATAGAGACTTTGTTCAGAGATAATTACAAAAAACTTGAACAATTGATTAAATGTGCAAAGAAAATGGGATTAGAGATATTATTAGAAGTTAATAACAAAGAAGAGTTTGATAAAGCAATTACAAGAGATGTTGATATAATTGGTATAAATAACAGAAATCTAAATACACTAGAGTTAGATATGCAAACAACGAATAGAATTTTAGTAGAAGAATTTAAGATAGATAAACCAATAATAAGTGAGAGTGGAATATTGACGAGTGAAGACATAAAAATGATTGGTAAATCGGGAGTTAACGGATTTTTAGTAGGAACTTCCATAATGAAGGCAGATAATATTGAGGAAAAAATAAAGGAGTTAACAAGTGTAAGAAAATGAATTTAAAATCACAGCCAACTGATGGAAAATTTGGTATATTTGGTGGGAAATATGTTCCAGAAACATTGATGCCCGTAGTAGATGAATTAGAAGAAAAATATAATGAGATTAAAGAGAATGAAGAATTCAATAAAAAATTGTCAAAGTTATTACAAGATTATGCAGGAAGGTCAACGCCAATTTATTTTGCAGAAAATCTTTCGAAGAAATATGGTGGAAAGATATATTTTAAACGTGAAGATTTGTTGCATGGAGGAGCACATAAAATCAACAATAGTATTGGTCAAGCATTGTTAGCGAAATCCATGGGTAAGAAACGTATTATTGCAGAAACAGGCGCTGGTCAACATGGAGTTGCTACTGCAATGGCATGTGCATTATTAGATCTAAAGTGTGAAATATACATGGGAAGTAATGATGTAGAACGACAAAGTCCAAACGTATTTAGAATGAAATTATTGGGAGCAGAAGTACATAGTGTGAAGAGCGGTTCACAGACGTTAAAGGATGCAATAAATGAGGCTATACGAGACTGGGTGACTAATGTAGAATCAACTTATTATCTTATTGGATCAGTTGTAGGACCTCATCCATATCCAATGATTGTTAGAGATTTTCAGAGTGTTATAGGAAGGGAAATTAAGGAACAATTTCCAAAAATTACATCACAACAAATTCCAGACGTAATTATTGCTTGTGTAGGTGGGGGAAGTAATGCAATTGGAACTTTTTATCCATTTTTAGATGACGAATGTAAACTAGTAGGAGTAGAAGCAGGAGGATTAGGAATTGATAAAGGAAAACATTCTTCAACATTAAGTGCAGGAAGTGAAGGAGTACTACATGGAGCACGTAGTTATTTGTTACAAGATAAAGATGGTCAGATTCAAGAAACACATAGTATATCTGCAGGGTTAGATTATCCTGGAGTAGGACCTGAACATTCATTTCTAAAATCTCAGGACAGAGTTGAATATGTAAGTATTAATGATGAAGAAGCAGTTAACGCATTTGTTGAAATGTCGAAATTAGAAGGAATAATTCCTGCATTAGAAACATCTCATGCTATTGCAGAAGCAATAAAACGTACACAAGAACTAGGAGATAAAAAATCGATTGTAGTAACATTATCTGGAAGAGGTGATAAAGATACTCCAATAATTGCAAAACATTTAGGTAATAATTTATGAGAATTTCTGAGAAGTTTAAAGAAGGAAAAGAACAAAAAAGATCTTTGTTAATTGGTTTTATTACGGCAGGAGATCCGTCAATCGAAGTGACGCCAAAATTAGCAAAAGCGTTAGTAGAGGGAGGTGTAGATATAATTGAATTAGGGATTCCATTTTCTGATCCTATTGCAGACGGTCCAACTATTCAATCTTCAAGTATGAGATCGTTATCAAATGGAACAACTACTAAAGATATTTTAGACATGAGTAAAAAAATTGTAGAAGAATTAGATGTACCAGTAGTATTACTGACGTATTACAATACAATAATGAAAATGGGAATTGAGGAATTTTTACACGAGGCGGAAAAAGCAGGTATTTCAGGAATAGTATCTCCTGATCTGCCACCAGAAGAAGGTGAGGAATATGTAAAATTGGCAAAATCAAAATCAATTAATACAATTTTCTTAGCAAGTCCATCAACAAGCGATATTAGATTAGATAATATAATTGATTCAACTAGTGGTTTTCTTTATATGGTGAGTTTATTCGGAGTTACAGGAACAAGGGATCTATTTACTGATTATTCTTCGCAAGCAATAAAAAGAATAGTAGAACGAGTAAATGGAAGAGTGCCTGTTGCAGTAGGATTTGGAATATCTAAGCCCGAACATGTTCGTAATTTTACTAAGTTAGGAGTAGATGGAATAATAGTAGGTAGTGCATTTATAAAAATCATAGAAAATAACCTAGATAATTCGGATTTAATGTTAGAGAAATTAAATAAATTAGCAAAAGAATTATCACACGCTGCAAATAATTAATCTAGATTTTTAGGGTTAACAACAAATAAAGGAACAAATAATTCATCATCGGTAAGTCCTCCGTGATAACCAGATAAAGAAGCTTTAAAATCTGATTTAAATCGGTGCATCAGAACATTTCCTTTACGAGACAATATAGTATAATCTCCTAAGGCAGAAGTTACATCTTTATTTACAATTTTTGAACCAAAGAATCCCTCTTTAACAAATTTATCACTAGGAAATATGTCAAATTGATTTTTGTATTTTCGGAAAATATTTTTAAGATTAACATCAGAATCATATAATTTGACAAAAGAGGTTCGTGAGTCTCCTGAAGGTGGGCGACTTAAATTATCGAGAAAGTTGGGTATATTATTAGTAAATAATCTGCCAGTTTTATTAACTTGGACTAATCCATGATCTCCAGTAATAAATATGCAAACCTTATTGCGATATTGAGTTTTTATATTTTTTATGAATTCGTTAAGTAGTCCAAATAAAATATTTCTTAATTCACTTTGAACTTCGGGAGTAAATGGTCCGTAAACATGTGATGCAGAATCAAGAGCATCCCAATAAACAAATGTAAATGGAGTTTTTTTATTAACCAATTTAGAAAGATTTAGGAACATATCAGAAGAATTAACATAAGGTAATACATCCGAACCTTTGTGAAGCATACGTGATAAAGCACTTTTTTTATATATCCAACGAGTTAGAACTTTAGATTCTACTCCAATGTCTGAAAGTGATTGATAAAGAGTATTGTTTGGAAGAAATGTTTCTGGATCAAAACCAAATTTTGCAAGTCTGTTACTATTTCGATCAGATTCGGGGCTAAAATGAACCATATTGGCAGTAGTACCATATTTTCGAAGATACATAGTATGTCCAATTATACCATGTTGTTGGGGAGTCATACCAGTATTAACAGTACTAAGTGCAGTTGAAGTAGTAGATGGAAAAGTAGATGTTATTGGAATAACAACATTGTTGTAATAGAGTTTATCAAGTAATTGATTATGAAGTGAATTTTTTATTAGATTAAAACCTAGACCGTCAATAAGTATAAGAACAATCGATTGACAGTCGTCTAAAGAAGTTTGTATAAGATTATCGTCAAGTATATTTTTTGATTTTTTACCAAAGTGTGATAATATTGTAGGTGCAAGATTAGCTAAAGAATATTTTTTATAATGAGGTTTATGATAAGATTTAAAATTAGATTTATTAACTTCACTCCAAACCTTATCTTGGTATTCTTGATAAACGTATTTCAAGATGAATCACTTGTGTGATAATATTGCAGAATTTTTTGAAACAACACGGCAAAAACCAACGCGGTTAAATTGTAACATATCGCCTTCATTAAGATTTTTACATTGATTTTCAGCTATACCGTGAATAGTAGTTAGACTATCAGGTAAGAATTCAAATGAATTATCAGAACTGATTCTATATTTTTCGTTGTTAGGAATTAATAAATTGAAACTTATTCCATCATGAGAGACCCAATGAATTTTTTTCAAAGAAGGTATAGGATCGGTGCTAGTGTATTCTGCGATAATTGATTCAGATTTATTAGTTATTTTAATATTGAATAAATCCATCAATCTTATTTCGTCTCCTTCGTTCAACGAGTTTATATCTTCTGCAGATACATATAATTCATCAGATATATTGATAGTTCGATTTCCAAGATTTTCGGTTGGATGATGGTTAAGAGTAACAGATTTTACAGGGATATTATTTACTTTTAATTTGAGAGGATTAGATACAAAGAAGTATCTTCTATCTAATTTGTCTCTAGCTTTTCTATTAAAAGATGCCAATAATTCAAAATCAGGTGAAGATTCACTTTTACTCAATCCTAAAGAATCAACAAAATTACTAATTCCTTCAGGAATAAAACCACGTTTACGAAGTGCAGAAAGGGTAACAAGGCGTATATCATGCCAATTGTCAATCTGGCCTTTATCGATAAGAGATTTAATATTACTTTTTGAAGTGGGTGAACCTTTCATAGACAATCGAGAAAAACTTACTAAAGAAGGCCTGTATTTGACTTTTCCTTGATCATATAGAATTTGTGTAATTTCATTATATAATTCATCTCGTAACTCGAATTCTTTTGAACGTAATGCATGACTAATTCCTTCTAGACAATCAGTAATTGGAGCTGCAAGATCATATGTTGGCCAAATATTATATTTTTTTCCAGTACGAGTATGTTCTTCATCAACTAGACGTAACATTATTGGATCACGCATAGCAGTATTATCAGATTTCATATCTCCTTTAAATCGAACAACACCATCAATACCAGAAGTAAGGAAATCAGAAATTTGTTTATTGTCGTTACCAGAAAGATTATGTTCACAAATTTGTTTTTTAAGACGATTGTTTTTAATTGTGTCAGATTTACATTCACAAATGTAAAGATGGTTATCACGAAACATTTGTGTGGCAATTCTATAGATTTCTTCGAGACAATCAGACGCATAAGTAATTTGATCAGGTTTAATTCCCATCCAATCTAGATTCTCTAGAATTTCATTATAATATTCAGCATTAATAGCAACAGGATTAGTGTCGTCAAATCTTAGAAACAATTTACCCGAATACTTCTGTGCATAACGAAGATCCAAACGAAATGCCTTAACATGTCCAATATGAAGATAACCATTTGGATTCGGAGAAAAACGAGTAATAATGGTTTTATAAGAATTAAAATTTGGCAGAGATGGTAAAGGAAATTTTTCAGTGTTTTTTGTTTCAGATTTCATATCTGGAAAGTCTTTTTGAAGAAGTTTGAGTTGTTCGTCTAGGCTCATGGAATTAATTTTTTCAACTATAGGCTTAATTTCTGACATTAAATTTTTAATATCGGATTTTAATTCAGGTTTTTCAGCAATAATTTTGTTGATTATAGAACCAAGATTTGCTTTACCTGAATGTTGAGAAGCATTAAAGAGACTATGTTTGAATACCAAATCCTCAAATTCAGAATTTGTCAAGATTTACCAGTTCCTTGAAACCATGTATTTTGTAATATTGTGTAATAATAATCGTGCACGAGTATCAGGAAGATCAGAAAACAAATTATCAAATTCACTTAATGCCTTTTCGGATAGATTATTACAAACATTAGTAGCATAATCAATTGATTTGTATTTGGAAATTAATTCTAATAATTTTTCTGAATTTGATTCACGAAATTCACGATTATTATTAAAAAATGATTCAATGAATTCACGGTCAGAAGTATTACAAGAGTCAAGAAGATGAATTAGAATTAATGTCCTTTTTCCTTCAATAAGATCTCCGGCATATTCTTTTCCATATTTGCTATCAGCAGTAAGATTAAGAATATCGTCACGAATTTGGAATGCTATTCCAAGATTAGTTCCAAATTCTACAAATTTATTTTCATTTATTTTACTTTTTGTTGCAATGAGATTTCCAAGACGAAAAGGAGTAATACAAGTATACCAAGATGTTTTTTTAGTACACATAACAAGATAGTCATCTTCAGATATATTCAAATCATTATTATGAGACCAAGAAAGTTCCATGTGTTGACCTTCAGTAGTTTCATTTAGCATGTGAATAAATTCATCAATGATATCGAGTGTAAGATCAGTTCCTAATAGTAAATTATTATTTAATAATAGAGACCACATTCTGCCATGAAGTGAATCACCTGCATTAATTGCTAAAGGGACAGTATGTTTTCGATGCAAAACAGGTTGACCTCGACGTAATTCAGATTCATCTTCAATATCATCATGAATCAATATCCAATTTTGAAATAATTCAAGTGAAGAAGCAGTTAACAAGGCGTCATCTATTGTTCCGCCAAATGCTTCAGAAGTAAATAAACAGATGGATGAACGGATTCCTTTAGCAGGGCGCAATGGATAATCACGCATCATATTGTATAATAGATCAATTTCCTTGATTTTATGATTAGTGGGGAGGAAATTAATTATAGTATCATCAATGAGTTTTTTATTTTCCTGTATTTCAGGTTCAGATAATATATCGTTAATATTGTTAGGCATTTATTTTTTAACCTTTGATATCCAACTCGTAAGAGGTTCAGTAGTAATATATTCAGTAGATTTTAATTCACGGATATTTTTCGCGCCGATTAAGAACATAGTTGATTTTAATTCTAAAATTAATTGATTGATAAAAGCTGTCAATGAATTATATGATTTAGAAGCAGGAGTAAGCATAGGACGAGCGTAACCGCCAATGTCAGCTCCTAATGCAATAGATTTAGCAAGATCTAAACCATTACGTAAGCCGCCAGATGCAATGATAGGAGTTTTAGTTGAAGATCGAGTAAGAGATATAGTTGCAGCAGTAGGTATTCCCCAATCCCAAAACAAAAGTCCAAGATCAGATTTTTGTTTATTTTTAAATTTCTTAGCACGGATTTGTTCTATGCCAGCCCAACTAGTGCCTCCCATACCTGCGACATTAATTGCACCAATTTTAGTTTTAGATAATTTTTTAGCTACAGAAGGAGAGATTCCTGAACCGACCTCTTTAACGATTATAGGTACATTGAGATCAGAAGACAGTTCTTTAATGCGAGATAAAACCTTGGAATAATTTGATTCGCCTTCAGGTTGAACTAGTTCTTGAAGTGGATTAAGATGAATTGCTAAAGCATCTGCGTCAATCATTTTCAATAGTTTCTTTATAGATTTATGATCCAATCCTTGAGAAAGCTGTGCTCCACCAATATTTGAAAAAATAAAGGCATTAGGAGCATTTTTTCTTACAACTTTAAAACTTTGAGCAAGATCATTTGATAATAAACCAGCACGTTGACTTCCCACACCCATACCAATACCAAATTCTTCAGCAGCCTGAGCTAATCGAGCATTAATTTTATGAGCGGCAGGAGTTCCACCAGTCATAGAATCAATTAGGAAAGGAAAATTGAAATTGTGGCCAAGGAATTTAGTGGAGGTTTTAATGTCATTAAAATTAACTTCGGGTAGAGCACAATGCAATAATTCTACACATTCAAAAAGTGTTGTTTTAGTTAATGCGTCAGTATTCTTTAAAGCTAAATCAATTCCTTCTTTTTTCCGATCCGCAATTATATTCTTTGGATTTTTTTTACTCACATCTTATCACCAACAAATATTGTACCAACGTGTTCACCACGTAATGCTTTAAGTAAAGTTTTAGAATTTAATCCATTAGTAATTTGAACGTCAATACCAAGATTTGCAATTTTTAGACTTTGATTAATTTTCGTTTTAATACCACCAGTAACATCATAATTAAGTTTAGAAAATTTAAGATTATTCTTATTATTGTTAATTATAGGTATTAAACTTGAAACATCATCAGGATTTTGATAGATACCGTCAATATTTGAAGCAAATATAACACGTTTAGGATTTAATAATTTACAGAGATCGTGTACAATAAGATCTCCAGAATGAATATAAAATCCATTATTACCAAGTAAAACATCACCAAAAGTGATTGGAATTAAATCAAAAGAAATACTTTTTTGGAGAATTTTTTTCCAATCATTTGGAATTTTCTTATTAATATACATCGAAGTTGGGGAAAAGGAGAAAGTATTAACTTGATTTTCGTGAAATATTTTAACAATTTTTTGATTTAATAATTGCATAGAATCACGAATTTTAACAACATGTTTTGTAGATGTAGTTGGCTTGTCAGATATTCTATAACGTTTAGCATAATAATGTCCGAATGAACCTGCGCCATGAACAATAATCAGAGGTTCATTAAATTTCTTAATAACCTTGGAGATTTTGTGTACTGAATTAGAATTAAAAGTAAGAGGTTTAGACTTTTTTGTGATTGCAGAACCGCCTAATTTGAGAATTGTTAGTTTATTGACCATACTTTTACACCTTGTTGAGGAAGTTTTACAGAGAATGTTTCGTAATCCATTTTATTTAATTCATTTACAATTACGCTAATATGTCGTGAAGGTGAAATTGCTATGATTGAACCTCCTCCACCACCGCCAGTAATCTTGGCTCCATATGAACCTAATTCTAAACACTTTTCAATTACATTATCAGTTGGTGAAGAACTTAATCCAAGAGAATTCAGAGTAGAATTAAAGAAATTAAAATAAGAACCGACAGCCACATAATCTTTTTTTGACAATGCAGATATTGTTTTTTTAGTTATAGTATTAGATGATTCTACAAGACTAAAGAATGTTGAGGGTTTATCGCGTTTAGCATTGGAAAATTTATTTATCATATTTGACGTTTTTCTGCGTTTACCACTAATTGAGACAATTAATTCAGGGTTATGTTTCAGAGTAATTCTTTTAGGTTCACCGCCTTTACGAAAAGATATTAGACCACCCATAATACTAACTGCAACATCTATTCCAGAAGGGTTTCCATGAATTTTTTTCTCTCCATGCATTGCAAGTTCAAAGAGAGTCTTTCGGTCAAGTTTAATATTAAAAAGTGAGGCAATAGATGCGGCAGTAGCAACACATAATGCACTTGAAGAACCTAGACCCGAACCACGTGGTATTCCAGAATCAATAGTAATTGATAATGTATTTTTTTTATCTAAATATTCAAGAGTTTTATTGCGAACGATATAAACTGGGTCATTTTTTATATTATATTTAGAAGATGGAATTCTTTGATTTTTATATATGATATCATTAGTAGAAGAAAGGGTACTAGTTACACGGATTTTTTTATTTATTGCAGCTGCCAATGCTTGTGATCCATGAACGACAAAGTGTTCTCCTGTAAGAATAATTTTTCCTGGTGCTTCTGCTATTGAAATCAAATTACTATTAACAATACATTACAACAATAAAAATCAGCAGGTAATGATAATAGGAAAATGAATGTAATTATTCGTCTTCTATTAATTTTGTCTCGAAATCTTCAATTGAATAGGACATGGATCCATCTGAAGATAATTTACCTGATTGTTGAAGAACAGAACGAGAGAATAACCACATAACTGCTGCCAAAGCTTTTCTTCCTCTATTATTAGCTGGAATAACAAAATCAACATTTTCAGTAAGATTATCAGTATCACAAATAGCAATAACTGGAACACCAACTTGTGAAGCTTCAATAACTGCCTGTTGATCCATTGAAGGATCAGTTACTATAACTGCTTCAGGATCTAGATGTTTAGGGTAAAGTGGATTAGTAAAAGTACCGGGCATGAATCTTCCGGTTAAAGGAATTGTTCCAGTTAATTCAGTGAATTTTGCAACAGGTGTTTTGCCATATTCACGTGAAGAATAAACAATAACACGAGATAAATCAAGGTTAGAAACAAATTTAGCGGCTAATTCAATACGTTGTAATGTTTTAGCGACATCAATGATATGAAGTCCATCAGGACGTGTTCGACTAATAAAACTGGCCATTGACTTGGTTTTAACAAGTGTACCTACACGAATTCCAGTAGAGAGTAAAACTTGTTCAGAAACATCTTTGGTAACAGAACTGTCTAAACTTTCTGTGTTTTCTAAATCTTCAGTTTCAAAGTCAACTGACATATTTTTTAACCCTCGCAATAGGCATCGACACGTTATTCTTTATAAAGTTAGTTTCCTCAATTCTGAGTAATTCATTTATTTTAGAAATTCTTTCTCCACCAACAACTCCACTTTTCATCATCACTGAACCAGAACCAATAGCAATATGAGCTAAATGTCGGTCTACTGTATCACCTGAACGATGAGATGCAATAATAGCATAATTATTTTTGTTGCATAAATTAGCAAATTCCATTGCATCGCCTAATGCTCCTGCCTGATTCACCTTTAGAATTACTGCATTACCAGCATTTTGGTCAATACCTTTTTGAAGTATGGACGTATTGGTGACGAATAAATCGTCTCCAACAATAAGACAATTGTCATTTTTAGAAGATAATTCAGTAAAATCAGAGAAAGCTTCTTCATGAAGAGGATCTTCGACATAAATTAGGTTGTATTTTTCAATCAATTCAAGAACATAAGAAATTTGTTCTTCAGTAGTACGAGATTTATTTTCACGAGAATAAACATAAAGTTCTTTATCAGGAACCCAAAGAGAAGAAGAAGCAACATCAAGACCTAATCGTATTTCAAATCCAACTGCATCGGAAACAGTATCAATAGCTTCTTGTGCAACTTCAAGTGCTTCAGTGTTAGATAATTGTGGAGCCCATGCACCTTCGTCTCCTTTTCCGCCAGAGAATTTAGAATCTTTTTTATCGATGATTTTTTTGATTTCTTTATGGACTAGAAGATTAGCTTGTATTCCAGAATGTATTGAATCAGCTCCAAGAGGATAAGAAAGAAATTCTTGAATATCAGTTGAACCATTTCCTGCATGCATTCCTCCACCAAGAACATTACCTAAAGGAAGTGGCATTTCTGCAGTTTTTCCATTAAGAAGTATCTCATAAATTGGTTTATCAAGAATTTGTGAAGCGGCATCAACAGATGCAAGAGATATCGCATATGCAGCAGATCCACCAATATTGGAATAGTTATCAGTTTTATCTGCATCCTTTAGTATATTTTTAAGAGCAAAGATATCAGAGCAATCAGCACCAATTAAATGAGATTTATATTCATTAAGATATTCGATGGTGTCCTTACATTGAGAATTTCTAAAGGAAACTGCTTCAAATTTTCCAACACTGGCACCAGCAGGAGATGATGCAGTACCGATAATATCTTCCACATAGACGTCAACTTCAATAGTTTCACTACCTCGACTATTGTATATTAAACGGGATTTAATGTCAGTAATTTTTGTCATGATTAGTATTGCCTCGATTAAGTATATTATTAGGTTAAATCAAATTCCATTCTTTTATCATGAACACTGTCATGATATTGTATAATTTGATCAATTACGTTAGAATTAGAGAGTAACATTCGTCTACAGCAATAACGTGTAACATTAAGATCGTCAAGAATTGCGGCAGGGCTTTCTCCATTAGAAGTTCGTGATTCTAAAGTCTCAAGTTTATCAGCAACAACGCTTCCACAACTAAAACAACGAACTGGAATAATCAAGAATAAACATCAACAACCTATCTATATGATTTTTGTTTCCTTCGTCTTGCGCCAGGACCGCCAAATTTTTTCGATTCACTGCGGCGAGAATCTCCAGAAAGAAGATGTTTGTCAAAATCAGAAATTTTATTTTTTATTTCTTTAGTTTTAATATGAGAAACTATTGCACGAGACATTGCAATAGCACAAGCTTCTGCTTGTCCCATATATCCTCCGCCAGAAACTCGAATGTTTATATCAACTTTATTTCGATGATCGCCAATTATTTCGAGTGGAGTTAACATACGTTCACGTGCCATTAACGGAGTAATAACTTCAACAGGTGTTTTGTTTATGAATACTTTACCTGTTCCTGCAGTAATTACAGCAGTAGCTTTAGCTGCTTTTCTTGAAGCTGGAATTAACTTCGACTTCTTTTTCATTCTATTTTACTCCATCCCATAGATGAACATAATTCACCAATTGTAGTATAATAAGATAGTGACTTTTTTGCTAATGCAGTGTCAATAGTTTTATGGTCAGCTTTTTGATATTTGTCAGGAACAGAAATATATACCCGAAGAAGTTTTTTAGCAGCATTTCCTTTTGGTTTTTTATATGGTAACATACCTCGAACCATCTTTTCTACATAAGTATCAGGGCGTCTAGGGTGAAAAGGTCCGTGTTTTGGATTTACACGGCTAGTTATTTCCAATCTTAACTCATTTTCTTTGAGAATATTAGCACGACTGCCTGAAATAAGAATTTTTTCAGCATTAACTAAGACAACACGATTGCCATTTAGAAGCATTTTAGCAACAACTGAACATAAACGTCCTGCTAGATGTTTGTCTCCGTTGATTACAACTGTAGATTCAGAATTAGCCAACAAAGATCTTCACACCTTTTCCTTCAGGATTATTTTCAACAAGTTTTTCTATTAACATAAATGTTCCACCTGCACTTTTAATTTTTACTTTTGCAGTTTCAGAGAAAGAGACAGCTCCAATAGTAATTGAATGTTCAATAACACCTGCGCCAAGAACTTTACCAGGTACAGCAATTACGTCGCCATTCTTTGTAACTTTAGATAAGCTACCAACATTAATTTCGTGATTATGTTCGAGTTTTTGTACAATATTAGTCCAAACTTTCGCGTGAGTTTTACGAGCAACACGTTTTATAGATTCAATTCGATAATCGTTGAAGGTCATTTTACATTTTCCTGAATTGTTTGTTTCATATCTTTCAGTTTTGTATTTAATATACTTGTAGCTTGTAAAAGAATTTCATTGGCAGGTAGACTTCCTGTTGACTCAATTGTAAGATGGAATTCAGAGTCGTTATCAGTATCAGTAAGTGTAGAGATTGTAACAGGTTGCCATTTAGCATGATTACGGCCTTTACCGAGCTTAGCATAAGCTTCTAATTTGATTTTTTGATTTGGTGCAAGTTTAATTAAAGGAATGTTATCAACATAAGGTTTGACACGAGTATCTTCAGATACTAAATCGCCAGAATAAATTGTCTTAATTTCTTCAGCAGCAACAGCATCAAGAACTAAAAGGACTCGACATTTAGTACAACCAAGAGATGTTTTACAATCACAATCTTGTGGAAGGATATATCCTTCTAAATCAGTTGTTAAAGGAATTAAGCCAAGACGATGAGCAAGGATTTCGTCATATAAAACAGAAGAATTTTCATGAATAACAATTTCATCAATAGCCATACAAGGGACTTCGCTAATAGCAAAACGTCTAAGAGCATTAGCATATACTCGATCTATACCCTTGAGTAGTAACTTCACATGCGAGTCAGACGATTCTAAGATTTTAATGGTTGCCAATTTATGTCTCCGTAATACCTTAGTAAACGCAGAATATTGTAATTAAAACCTTATCATTTTTCGATAAAGATTAATTAGAGGCATTATCTACATAATTATAAAATTGTCGACCGAATTCAAGTACATAGTAAGAATATTAGGCAGGGATGTCAGTGGAACGAAGAAAGTGATACAATCTCTCTCTAATATCAAAGGAATTGGTAACAATTTAGCCCATTATATCGTAAAATCATTAGAAATTGACAGAGATATGAGAATGGGTATGCTTTCAGATGAACAAATTAAGGCATTAGAAGAAAACATTAAGAATATAGATAAAAAATATCCTGAATTTAATCTAAATCGTCAAAAAGATATGCAAACTGGTGAAAATCAACATGTTATTGAAACTGATTTAATTGTATCAAGAAAACAAGATATTGACCTGGAAAGAATTTTACAAAGTTGGAGAGGAACTAGACATTCATTAAACTTGAAAGTAAGAGGTCAAAGAACCAGATGTACAGGAAGAGCAGGAAAAGTAGTAGGAGTACGTAAATCAGCTCTAAAACCAGGAAAGGCGAGTTAGATAAATGGGAGATCCAAAATATTCAAGAAAGAAATCTGCACGACCTCGAAATCCTTGGCAACGAAACTTATTAAAAGAAGAATTAGAATTAGTTGGTAATTTTGGTTTGAGAAATAAAAAGGAACTTCATGTTGCATCAACAGAATTATCAAGAATTAGAAAGCAAGCTAGACAACTTTTGGCAGCTACAACAGAAATTAGAACTGCAAGAGAACCAATTTTATTGACATCATTATCAAGAAAAGGAATTGTTACAGATGTTGCAACATTAGATGATGTATTAGCACTCAATGTTTCTAGTTTCTTGGAAAGAAGATTACAAACAGTGGTGTTAAGAAAAGGATTAGCAAGAACTCCTCATCAAGCAAGACAATTAATTACACATGGTCATATATCAATAGCAAACAATAGAGTAACAATACCAAGTTATACAGTAACACGTGAAGAGGAATCATTAGTAAAGATGACTGATGGAAGTACATTTGTTTTACAGGAGATAGCAATTCCTAAACCAAAAGATGATACATATGGAAATCCAGACGAAAAAGAAGAATTAGAAGCTAAGGAAAAAGATACTAAAGAAGAGAAGACTGAGGCTGCAGATGAAGTAGAAGAGAAGACTGAGGCTGCAGATGAAGTAGAAGAGAAGACTGAGGAAGTAAAGGAAAATGAGTAGTTCTGACGTGTCAAAAAAATGGGGAATAGTACATATTTTTAGTAGTTATAATAATACAATTGTGCATATAACAGACCTAAGTGGTTCAGAAACTATTGCAATAAGTTCTGGTGGAAGACATGTTAAAGCAGATAGGTTCCAAGCAACTCCATATGCAGCTATGAAAGCAGCTCAAGCAGCAGCAGAAATTGCTAGATCAAAAGGAATTGAACACCTTCACATAAGAGTACGTGCAGTTGGTGGAGTTGGTGGAAGAACTCCAGGACCAGGTGCTCAAGCAGTAATTAGAGCAATTGCAAGAGGTGGATTTAGAGTAGGAAAAATTGAAGATGTCACACCAATTCCTCACGATACTACCAGAAAAGCTGGTGGAAGAAGAGGAAGAAGAGCATAGTCTTTTATCTGTTAACATAGCTTCAAGATTTTAGTTATGTGTGGAATAACAGGCTATATTGGAAAGAAAGATGCAGCTCCAATTTTATTACAAGCATTAAAAAGAATGGAGTATAGAGGTTATGATTCAGCAGGGATTTCAACTATTCATAAAGATAATGTAACAATAAAGAAAGATATTGGAAGAATTGATTCAATTAACGAGAAGATTGAACTTGGCAAAGCTGAAGGTAGTATAGGAATAGCACATACAAGATGGGCTACACATGGAGGAGTAACAAAGGAGAATGCACATCCTCATCCATCATGCAACCAAGAAATAGTTCTGGTTCATAATGGAATAATTGAGAATTATCAGAAATTATTAAAGGAATTATCAAATAATCATGAAATAATAAGTGAAACCGATTCAGAAATTATATCACATTTAATTGAAGAAGAATACAATAAAGAAAAAGACCCATTAAAGACATTAAAAAATGTAAGTAAGAAATTAGAAGGTAGTTTTGCGTTAATCGTGATTTTTAATGATAAGAAAGATGAAATATATGGAATGAGAAAATATGCGCCATTAATTGTTGGAATTGGTAAACAAGAGAATTTTATTTCCAGTGACATAGTGTCGTTTATCGATTATACGGACAATGTAATATTTCTAGAAGATAAGGAAATAGTAAGAGTAACGTCAAATTCAATTGAAATAGTAAACTTTAATGGAGATAAGATATCGAGGGATAAAACGCATGTAGCTTGGGAAGCTGCTGATATATCGAAAGAAGAATTTTCTCATCATACAATTAAAGAAATTCATGAACAGACTTCCACAGTGCAAAATGCATTAAAACAAGATGATGAAAAATTCAAGGAGTTTGTTGAGAAATTAAAGAGTGGTAAGAATATATTCATAACTGGTTCAGGATCGAGTTTTCACATTGCCTTGATTTTTAGGAAAATGCTTACAAAATTCGTAAATAGTCCAGTTCAGGCGTTTCTATCCAGTGAAGCAGAAGAATATATTGAATTAATGAATAATAATGCAATATTAATTCCTATATCACAGAGTGGAGAAACTGCAGATTTACTTGAAGTAATTCGTAATGTCAAGGATAAAGGAGTTACTATATTATCGATATACAATACGTTAGGTTCTTCTTTATCTAGGGTAAGTAACATTAGTCTTAATTTAAATTGTGGACCTGAAATTGGAGTTGCTGCAACAAAGAGTTTCACATCACAATTAGCAATAGTGTATAAAATAATATTTGAATTAGGAGAAGTAAAAAATGGTAATGAAATGATTATTGAATTATCTAAAAAGATAAAAGATGTTTTATCAAAAGAAAAATCCTTGCAAGAAATCATTGAATTACTTAATGAATCAAATGATGTGTATTTCTTAGGTAGAGCAATACATCATCCAATAGCATTAGAAGGAGCATTGAAGTTAAAGGAATTAGCTTACATTCATGCAGAAGGAATGGCAGCAGGTGAAATAAAACATGGTACATTGGCATTAGTAGAAGAAGGTACACCGGCTATCATTATTAATCCAAAAGATGAATCATACGATGATACAATAAATAATGCAGCTGAAATGAAAGCTAGAGGAGCAAAAATAATTGGAATATCAAGTGAGAATAATGAAGTTTATGATCATTGGATAGAGATACCTCAAGTAGAAAAGATTTTATATCCATTAATTGAGCTTTTGCCACTACAGCTATTAGCATACTATACTGCAATTAGAAAAAAGAATAATCCAGATTATCCAAGAAACTTAGCAAAATCAGTTACAGTGAAGTAAAAGTCAGACGTCAATAGTTTCTTTATCTTCTTGGTACATCCATTCTTCTGGAGAGAGTCGGTTACCATCTTTATCATAGCAACACAATTGACTACCTTCGTCCTTGGTTTTACTATGTGTGCTATCGCAAAACGGATATGTTTTACTTATACCGCACATACAGATTTTGACTTTATCTCCTGAAGGCGTAATGTGAATAAATGGCTTATCAGTAGAATGTTTGATTAACCTAGTCATGAAAAAGACTATGAAAAATAAGTAATTAACTTTAAAGGAAAAATGGGCCCGCCCGGATTTGAACCGGGGACCTTCGCCATGTAAAGGCGACATCCTAACCATTCTAGGAGTTAAATTAACTCTGGCTAGACGACGAGCCCCCTATATAATTTCTGTAATGATTATTTTAAGTCTTCATCCTTAAATTAGATTTTACAATATTCTATTAGAACAATGAAAAGCGATATTTTGGTAATAGATCCAAGCATAGCAGGAATATCAGGAGACATGATGTTAAGTTCAATAATAGATATTGGAGCAGATGAAAGATTAGTAATAGAAAATTTAGAAATGTTAAAAGATTATTTTAAGAGTTGTAAAAAACTGGAAATAAGTTTCAAAGATGTAACAAAAAATGGTTTTCGGGCAAAAAAAGCAGAGATTACAATTGAAGAAAACAGGAACAGTCACAATGTAGATGAATTGAGTTCTAATTTAGAAAGATGTATCGAAGATATTTCCATATCACATAATGCAAAGGCATTTATTAAAAATTCTTTTGAGAATTTAATTTCTGCTGAAAGTGCATTACACGGAATTAGTAAAAAAGAAATACATTTACACGAAGCAGGTTCAATAGATACATTTATTGATATTATTGGAACGGCTATTGCATTAGATAATTTAGAATTATTTAATTTAAAAGAAATTATTACTACACCAGTTTCAGTTGGAGGTGGAGATATAACATTCTCTCATGGAAAAATGCAAAATCCAGCACCTGCAATATTAGAAATAGCAAGAAGGAATAATATAATGATTAGAGGAGGTCCTGGAATGTATGAAACAGCTACGCCAACAGGAATGGCAATGCTAGCGGCATTAGTAGAGGAAAGTCAAGAAGTTTTTCCTGGATTAAAACCAGAATTAATTGGTGTAGGAGCTGGATCTTCAGAGTTTAAGGAAATACCAAATATATTAAGAATTACTCTAGGAAAGAAATCTACATTATTAACTGATGAGATTGCAATAATTGAAACAAACATAGATGATAGAACAGGAGAAGAGTTAGGTTATGCAATGCAAAGAATAATTGATAATGGCGCATTAGATGTTTCATTAATACCTACAATTGGAAAGAAAGGTCGTCCAAGCAATGTATTGAAAGTGATTACAAATTTAAGTAAATCTGAATTTTTTTCTGATTTAGTAATGCGAGAAACAGGAACTCTAGGTGTGAGAGTTTATCCAATGTCAAGATTCATACAAATGAGAGAAAATTTGAAGTCAAATATTAAAATAAAAAATAATGATGAAGAAATTGATGTAAAGGTTGTTAAATCAGAATCAGGAGAAATAATACAATTTAAACCTGAATTTGATCAAATTATCAAATTGGCAGAGAAATATAAAATTAATTTAATTGAATTAAAGGATGATATATCAAAACAAATACAAAGAGAATTATTTAATTAATTTTTTGAACAATTATTGAGGCAAGAACTCCTGCAGCAATACCCGAATCTATATTTACAGTAGCAATACCAAGAGCGCAAGATTGGAGCATGCTCATTAAAGCTGCAGTGCCTTTGTCGCCGTAACCATACCCAATTGATGTTGGAACGCCAATAACAGGTATATCGACCAGACCAGCAATAATAGAAGCCATAGCCCCTTCACGACCAGCAACCGCAATGATTACATCTACATCGTCTTGAATTACTGATGAAAGTGAAGAAAATAATCGATGTATACCAGCTACTCCAACATCATAATATGTAGTATTTCGGCATCCAACTTCATCAAGAATTACTTTAGCTTCTTCAGCGACAGGAATATCAGCTGTGCCAGCAGTTATAATTGCAACATTTCCATGAATTGGTTTCTTCTTTTTTTTAGATAAGACAACAGTATTTGCAAGAGTGTTTTTACGAATATGTTTTTTTGGGAAAGATTTAGAAAGTGCTGCAAGATGGGATTTATTTGTACGACTTATAATAACATGACCGGAAGTTGAAAACATCTTCTTAGAGATTTTGACAACTTGATCTGGAGATTTTCCTTCTGCAAGAATGATTTCAGGAACGCCTTTTCTATGTGTCCTTCCAGTATCTAGCTTAGCGATATTTTTAACTTCAGAAATCGAGTTTAGTTGAATTTGTTTTTTTGCGTTAGCAGGAGTAAGTTCTCCAGTAGAAACTTTCTTTAATATTTCATCAATAGTCATTTTTATGAGATTATTTATTTAGATTGCCTGATTTATAACCTGATAGTTCTAAGGTTATGTATTTGAAGCCTATGGATTTCAATTCCTGATCTATTTTATCCATGATTAATTCATCAAATAATAGTGAACGTTCATTTTTACCTACCTCAATTCTAGCTATATTATTATGATCACGAACACGTAATATTTGAATTCCTGTTAGATCTTTTATTAATGATTCAGCTTTTTCAATTTTAGAAAGTGTTTTGAAAGTAATAGGTTGACCATAAACTACACGAGAAGAAAGGCAAGGTGAAGAGGGTCTATCTGCAGTAGGTAATTGAAGATGTTTGGAAATATTCCGAATATCAGATTTAGTAAATTTAAGATCGGCAAAAGGATGAAGAACTTGATTTTCATCTGCGGCAGCTAATCCAGGTCGAAAATCAGATAAATCATCAAGATTTGTTCCGTCAATTATAACTTCGATGTTTTTTTCTTTTGAAATATTCGACAGAGTTGAGAATAATTCAGATTTGCAATAATAACAACGATTCGATGAATTTTTTAAATAATCTGGATTTTCCATTTCGTTGGTATTAACAACCAAATGTTCAATTCCAATCAACTTAGCTAGAGATTGTGCATTTTTTAATTCACTTCTTGGAATGCTAGGTGAATCAGCGGTTACTGCAATAGCGTTTTTTCCTAAGCTCATAAAAGCAGCTTTAGCCAATAGCGTACTATCTACTCCGCCTGAGAATGCGATCAATACTGAATCAAAGGATTTAAACCAAGATTCTAGTTCCTGTAGTTTTGAAGTAACGGTACTCTGCAATTCTATAATTTTGTAAACATTACAATGTTTAAAATGTTTTAATTATTTAATCGTGATTAGGCGGTTTTCAGTAATAATCAAATCCATTGGAACGTCATGTTCTTGGACGTCAATGTTATCTATAAGTTGAAAATCAAATGCCAATGCAATCTTATAAATAGAAGTCTGAGATTTTAGAAATTTATCATAGTAGCCAGAACCAAAGCCTAAACGATTACCTAATTGGTCAAAGGCTATGCCAGGAACAATCATAACATCAATATTATTAGAGATTTCTCCATTGATAGGCTCGTATATATCAAAGTGATTTTTCTGAAGATTATCTATTCCGTTGATTATATGGAAATTCATAGTTTTAGATTCTGAATCAATTTTAGGTAAAGAAACTTTTTTTCCTAAATCAAGTGATTTTTGAATCATATTAGAGGTAGAAACTTCCTTTTTTAATGAATAATAAAATCCAATAGAATTACTGTTTTGGAAAATTTGATTTGAAAATAATTTATCCGTCATAATAATGGAATTTTTGTATATATCATTTGTAGACTGTAAGTTACGTATATGTTTGATTTCATTACGAATTGATTCACGATTATCATTCATATGTTTGTTAATTATTATCTTTAATCCAGGCAATTAATGCTTTTTCATTAGAATCACTACTATTCTCAATTACAGGAACAACAATATTTTCTTGTGGAGAAGTAATAGTTGAAGTAAAGTCAGGCATTTCTGCATATTCTATATCAACCCACAATATTCCTTTATCTATAAATTGTTCTGAAAGTCGATCGTCAATTCCACTAAAAGTTAGATTCTGAATTCTGTAAACAATACCATCAATCCATTTAACATAAGGTGAAGCCATTGAATGAGATTGTATAGCAGTTCGTCGAGCCAGATTATCTGGTGAATCATGTTTAATTAAATTAGAGATTACGTATTCTTGAACTTGTTTGGAGCTAATTTTCATCTTTCTCACTTATAGTGAGTTGAAATTTGTAATACTTAAATGAATAGTGTTAAAGCGTCAGGTTCACTAGCCCAAGATAGAAATGCAGAAGCGCCAACAATATCGTCAACTTCAGGAATAAGATTTTCTTCTTCAACGTCCATGAATCCCATAGTAGGAGAACAAGCATGGAGTTTAACACCACTTTCTTTAGCCATTTTAATCATGTCGTAAACGTTCGGCCAGAATTTTTCAATCTTACTCTTCATCATAGTAGAAGCCATTTTAGTCATACCGGGGATTACGCCAACTATATTTGGCATAGGCATACCAGGATTTCCAACAGGGGCAATTTTTACTGAATTAACGCCATCTTTAGTTAGTACTTTCAAACCCCAGAAAGTAAAATACATGTCAACTTTCATACCCATTGCAGGTGCTGTAGTAGCAAGAACAAGGGCAGGATAAAGCATGTCGATAGTTCCTTTAGATACGACTAATATGAGTCTTTTTTTCCTAATTTCTTGATTTTCGGGTTGTATATCGCTCAAATTCATCACTTTTTCTGTATATGGAATACGAAGGTTTTGGGAGAAGTCTCTTCTACAGTACTTTCAAGTAATATATTTCCTGTAGTATGAGCCCATCCTTCAAAATCAATTGGGGCTCCAGGATCAGTTGCTATTACTTTAAGAATCTGACCCGAAGATAGTTTAGAAATTTCTTTAGCAGCATTGATAATAGGAAGTGGACAAAGTAAGCCTGTCTGATCCAATGTTTGGGAGATGTTGGTATGTTCAGTCATCACTTTGTCCAACTCTAATTATCTATTTAGTAGATGGATCGGCAACTAGACGAATATATGGCTTAACTGTTCTCCAACCATCGGGAAATAAGGATTCAGCATCCTCATTTTTAACAGCGGGAACAATTATAACGTCGTCGCCTTTTTTCCAGTTTGCAGGTGTAGCTAATTTATGGTTCACAGTTAACTGAAGAGAATCAATAATTCGAAGAAGCTCTTGGAAGTTACGACCTGTGGCCATAGGATAACTTAGATGTAGTTTAATCTTTTTATCAGGACCGATGATGAAAACTGATCGAACAGTTTGATTATCGGCAGCAGTGCGTCCAACGCAACTACCTTCAGTAGAAGCAGGTAACATATCATATAGTTTTGCAATACGAAGTTCTGTATCAGCAATAAGTGGATAATTAGGACGAAATCCTGTAACTTCAGCAATGTCGTCTAACCATGCTACATGATCAGAAACTGGATCAACACTAAGACCAATAACTTTTGTATTTCTTGCTAGAAATTCAGATTCCAATTCAGCAAGTGCGCCAAGTTCTGTAGTACATACCGGTGTAAAATCTTTTGGATGTGAAAACAAAACAGCCCATCCTTCACCAATCCAATCATGAAATGAAATTTCACCTTGAGTGGTTTCTATTTTAAAATCAGGTGCGTCGTCATTTATTCTAAGAGACATACGCGGTTCCTCCATTTTTGTTATTTTTTGTATTTTGGTTCATTATTATAACCCCGTTATAATTATAATGGCGTTGTATATATAAACATTATGAAAATACCGGAACAAATAGAATAATCATAGAGATAATTTTGAAAATAGCAGTCTCACAGATTTAAATGAAGAAAGAAAACAATTTGATGTGAATAGAAAAAAAGAAAATCAGAAAATAGAATTTCCAGTAAAATTCCAAGTTGATGTAAATTTAACAGAATCAAATATTTCTGGAAAAATTTTTAATGACGATATAGAGATTCCAATTTACATAAAATATGGAGATAAAGAGATATTAATTCCTGAAGAATTTCAAGAGGTTGAAAAAAATGTGAAAATTAATTTTACAACAGAAAATGAGAACACAGTAATTACAACTGGTAAAGCAAAAACTAATGATATCCAATTAGTTCAGATATACGATACAGAATTATGGGATAAAATGGCTAATGATAATCCAGTAACTATGTACATAGAAACAATTTAGTAGCATTACTAAAATGATAATATAAGAAATGAAGATATTAGTAACTGGAGCAAGTGGATTTATCGGTAAAAAACTTGTTCAGTATTTATTAGATAAGAACATGTCGGTTCGAGTGATATCAAGAAGATTAGAAAGTTTAGATAATTTTGAGCATAAAAATTTAGAAAAAGTAAGAGCAGATGCACAGAAATATGAAGAAGTACGTGATGCTTTGAAAGGAATCGATATTGCTTATTATCTTATACATTCAATGGAAGGCAAATCAAAGGATTGGAAAAAATTTGCAGAAATTGATAAAAGAATAGCTAAGAATTTTGCAGATGCTTCAACAGAATGTGGAGTAAAGAGGATAATATACGTAGGAGGATTAGTAAGTGTTCCAGATAAGGAAATGTCAAAACACATGTCAAGTAGAAAAGAAGTTGGTGATATTCTAAAAACATCTAAAGCTAAAACAACGATATTACGTGCATCAGTAATACTTGGTAAAGGAGGTGGAGGATTTGAGATGATGAGATATCTGGTAGAAAGATTACCTGTAATGATATGTCCAAAGTGGGTTCTTACTAGATTACAACCTATTTACATTGATGACGTAGTAGAATATCTCTATGAATGTTTGAATTATAAGGAAACTGAGGCTCGAACATTTGATATTGGTGGGCCAGACGTATTAGAATATAGAGAAATGATGAAAGAATATGGAAGAATGAATAATAAATCCATAATAATGATAATCATACCATTTCTAAGTTTAAGATTTACGTCGTATTGGGTAGATTTAGTTACTCCGATAAAAGCTTCATTAGCTAGACCACTTGTAGAAGGATTAAAAAATGAATCAATAATAACTGAGAAATCGATAATGGGTTTAATTCCAATTAAATTAAAAGGAGTTGAAGAATCGTTAAAGTTATCAGTGTATGAAGATGATAAACTGGAATTTACCAATAGAGAAAATTATCTGTCATACTTAGTGATGGTATTGGGTATAATAGGAATTTTGCATTTCTTTGTTGATCAAAGATTAATGATGTTTTTACCAATAACAGGTACACTATCAATAATTTGGTTATCAATAATTGGAGCAGGATATTATTTCATAAAGAAAAAAGCAAGACTAGGATCTTTATTGGCAGGAATTGCTGGTTGGAGTTCTGCACTGTTTTGGTTAGTAGACAGTATGTATTTAATTTCTTATTTACCTCAAATAGGACCATATCCAATTAGTAAAGGAATAACAATACTTGGAAACTATCCAGATGTTAATACTTCGATTTTAAATATAATAGGACTTTGTGTAATTGCAATATTATTAGTAATAGCACATTTTACATTTTACGATAAAGAGTTGTATACTAAACAATTATAATATGATAAGAAAGTAACCAAGAGTAGCTCCATATATTGCATGATTTACAAAGCTAGCAACTACAGGAATACTACCTAATGGATGTTTGAGTGGTTTAATCTTAGTAATAGGTTCATGAATAATCAGTACTACAAGGGCAAAAAGAAAGCCTAAAATCGTTCCTGAAATCAGATATGATACCTGGAAATCAATAATACTAACAATAATTGCAAATGCAATACCTCCTAATCCTCCGTGAAGAAAATGAAAAAGAAAGCTTGGGACAAGGAGTTCTTCGGTATTTTTTTTGATAAATTTTGAAGTAATGACTTGATTTTCGTGCCATTCAAGAACAGATGTCATTCCCCATTTGCTATACATTGGAACTTGAAGAATAGACATTGCACCTGTTGCGATAATACCTGCAACTAATCCATTTAGAATAAAATCAATATTCATTTCAAACACCAATATACGGAATCAATACTCTATAATAATCAGAAGCATATACATAAGATCGGGATAAGATAAAGCCATAGATCACATGACCTAATATACTAACAATAGCAGGTTTATAGCCAAATGGATTTTCACGTAATGATTCACCAGTAATGAATTTGTGTACAGGTAATAAAGTAATAATCCAAACAACAATAGCATAAATTATTCCAAGAAATATCGTCGGTGAAGTATTTGTGAGATTAATGTAAAAAACAAATGGGATTGACAATAATGAACCATTAATCATGTGAGTGAAAAGTCCTAGTGAAGAGATTTTATTTTTAAATTCTCGATTTGTTAATTTACAAAACATCATTTCACTTTCATGAAGTTCATAGATTCCTTTTATTCCCCAATTTCGATAAAATGGATATTCAAAAATAGACATAATCAAAGTGGGAAGAATTCCTGTAATGAATCCAACAAATAAATAATCTATGTAAATCAATACTAAATGAATATTCCATTATCATTTATAATATATGCAGAAAAATGATTCATAGTGCCAATAATTGATACTAGTGCTAAATAGTATAAATAGGAGGAGCATGATTTAGGTTAACAATGGTATACATAAGAAACAAACGAGTGAAGGGAATGAACTACTCGTATCTAGTAAAAAGTGTCTGGGATAAAGAGAAGAAAGCTTCAAAACAAGAAACAATAAAATATCTAGGAAGAACGGAAAAAATAACATTAGAAGATATTCCAAAAGATTATGTAGAAGATAAAAACATACTAAAGTTTTTTGCAAAGGATCATAATGGAAGTAGAAAGAACTATAATCAATATGTAACAAAGGTACGTAAAGATTTATTCAAGAAACTAGCAGGCCCGGGACCAATAAACTTAGCAAAAGTATATGATGAATACAAAGATGATTTTACAATACTTGAGTTTTATGACAAGATAATTAAACACATTTTATATGATGTGGGTGATTTATGGAGAAGAAATGAATTAATGATTGGAACAGAACATGTAGTAAGTAATAGATTGTTAGGAATTATTAGTGAGATGAATAAAAAAGAACCAAAGAAAAAGAAGAGATCAAAGTTAATTATTTGTAATCCTTCGGGAGAACGACACAACATTGTATGTAACATGTTGGAGTCTATTTTAACAGATAGAGGTTACAATGTATACAATATTTCTCCATCAACTCCAAGTAAAGATGTAATTAAATACGTAAGTAATATTGAACCAGATATGGTAATGGTTTCAATAACTTTACCAGCCAATGTACAGAGTGGAGTTAACTTAGTAAAGAACATAGCAAAAAAATATGATAAACCAATTGTTGTAGGTGGACAAGCTGTAACAGAATCGAGTTCTAAAAAATTCCTTCCAGCAATAGTAATGTCTAATGAAAATACATTAGATGAGAATCTTAAAGAAATTAGAAACTTAGTACCAGTATAAATTATAGGGAAAAGAATGGGGACGGCAGGATTTGAACCCACGATCTCCCGGTCACTGCTGCTCCAAAGGTACATCATCCAATAAGTCAGTGTTACCTAAATCATACATTAGCTTCTGGAGCCGTTAGCGGCACAAATATGTGCTGACGCCATAACCGAGCTAGGCTACGTCCCCCCCTTTACCTGAATTTATATTCAAGTCATAATATATATTGAATTTAGTTTTTAAATTAAAGAATTCCCGTCAGAATCAATAATACCTTTTTTAATACGCGTTGTAGATATTGGAAGGCCATCTTTTGCATTAAGAAGTTCAATAATTTCGCCATGAAGTGGCTTTAAACCATTAGATTGTCGAGTGTTATTTAGTGAGTCTAAACGATGAGAATTTTCAGATGTCAGTATTATTACATCAATATTTTCAAGAAAACTAGCAGGTCCAAAATAATCATCTAGTTTATAGATATCATACTTATTTGAGAAAGTTGAATCTATAAAATCTCTAATATTATTTGTTCTTACATCATAATTATTTAGAACTGTTTTATTCAATTTGTTTACAAAGTTATCTGAAGTAACTCCAATTACTACTTCGTCAGAGATTTGAAATGAAGTTTGCAGAAGATGTTTATGACCAATATGCAATATATCAAATGTTCCGCCCACAGCGCCACGTTTGTATTTACTCATCATAATATACAAAACATAATTGAAATTTAGATGTATCTTTAGAATCTAAATAGATTTTATATTGAAGAAAATAAATTTAGATATAATAATGGAAAAATTAGAAATAGATGAGAGATTCATTGAAGCAGGAAAGATTGCTGCTACAGTCAGAGAACATTTTAAGAAGAAGAATCTTATTGGAATGACAGTAACTCAACTTTGTGATGAAGTAGAAGGTATGACAAGAAAATTAGGCGCAGAACCTGGTTTTCCTTGTGGGGTATCAATAAACAGTGTTACTGCACATTATAGTGGAGAATTGTTTGATGACCAAACAATAAATGATGATGCAGTAATTAAATTAGATTTAGGAGCACATATAGATGGATATGTAGCAGATACAGCAATAACAATTTGTTATGATCCTGACTATCAGGAATTAACATTAGCAACAGAAGCTGCATTAAACAATGCAATAAAAGCAGTAAAAGACAAGACTTCTTCTTCCGATATAGGGAGAGTAATATCAGATACAGCTGAGAAATTTGGATTTATACCAATATCAAATCTTTCAGGACATTCAATTGAGAGATTCAAAGTACATGCAGGGGTTTCTATACCAAATGTATGGACGCCACTAGGTTCAAGTTTAAGAAAAGGAAATGTCTATGCTATTGAACCTTTTCTTACTGTAAAAGACGGTTCAGGACATGTAGTAGATGGAAAAACAAAAACCATCTATATGTTGACAAGAAGGAAAAAAATAGGAGATAAAAAAATTGACGAATTTATTAAAAAAATATGGGATACTAGAAATACACTACCTTTTTCTCCAAGATGGTTTTTAGATGATTATAAAAAAGAAGAAGTAGACATGATGTTAAACAAATTAGTGGCGAAAAAAATTGTAAGAGTATATCCAGATCTTCTAGAGGCAAATAATCAAACAGTTGCACAATTTGAACATACGATAACTCCAACAGAAAATGGAGCTATAATTTTGACAAAGATCTAGTTCTTTTTTGGCGCTTCGCCATAGATTAAAGAAATCATAATATTTTCATTACAATCCTTACATTTATCGAGAATCTTATGAACCAAGTCTCCGTCCTTAAATTCACGTTTAACAGGTTTTTTACATTTAACACATTCTTCAATTGTATAAACAGTGAGTTTTTTAGCTTTTTTATCTGGAGCTCCCATAATTGGCAAAGACATATCTATTGAATCACTCCTATTGTATTTCCAACGCCAACAATAATGACTTTATCATTAGGTTTTGTTCTTTCTTCAATAATTCTATTAATTATATCATGAACTGTATCAACACTTTCTGCAATCTCTTTAGTCATCAAAGAAATTGCTTCGACAAGTGATTGTTTAATGACTATTGCATAAACAGGTAGATTATTTTGAGTTGCTGCTTCTTCAATCTTGAATTTATCAACACCTATTCCACCTATGGCAGCTCCTATTCCTTCGGCTACTTCGCCTGTTTTTTCCCCTTCTAACTTTAGAGCAGCATCAATCATGATTAGAAGAGAGGGATTTTCTTTATTAATTAACTCTTGAACTGCGTTACCAGGTTGACCGACAGTTCCAGCAGGACCTTTTGCAGTAACGAGTATGGTTTTACGACCTGAAATATCTGATTCGGCATAAACAGTATCAACAGCTATATCATGTTTTTCATGTTCGAGCATTAATTTACCAACAATCATTGGACCTATTGCATCACCAATAGGTTGATTCTTTTTGAATGTAGCCATTGCTTTATTTAGTGCATCAGCTTGTAGCATAAGAAATGGAATAATCATTTGTAATTGTGCAAGAAGTAAGAAATTGTTTGTTTTTTTACCTACTAAATAGAAATGACGAACGATTTTGTAGACAAAGTTAAACGAAGTAGCAATCTCAATAACATTTTCAATAGAGTTTGCTTTAAGTTCATCGAGATCAGGAAAGAGTTGTTGTATTTCACTTTTCATCCTCATATCGCGACTAGTCATAATATGATCAAGTTTGTTTATGACACCGGCAGGATCTAAATCAACAGGCATTATAGTAAAGTATTCAAGAAATGAATCTAGACGTTTTATTGTTTCTTCTTTATTATCTATACCTTCAGTAATATGTGCAATTGTTTCTTCTCGTGATTTATCTTTCATTTCTTTTAGACGTCCAACAGTTTTTGACAAGTCGTTTGTGATAAGCCAAGTTTGTAATTTTTGTCCGTATAATACTAAAAGAGCTAGAGGAAGATAGATAATTGCAAGATTAATGATTGGATTACTTGTAATTTGTGTATTTCCTGCTCCAATTATAAATATTAAATCCATAAAATCAACTTAATTAAGACAAATATGTTAGAACTAGAAAATAAGCATTATTAGATAAAATAAAGTGCCGGCACCATTGCTTCCCGAGACCGTTGGGACCTCAGTAACACACTGGCGTCGACGGTCTTAACTTCTGGGTTCGGAATGGGACCAGGTGGAACCCCGTCGCTATGGCCGGCAACAATAGATTATAAAAATTACACATAGATTAACTTTTTCATTATTTACACAACAAAATCATATTAACGAAAGATAACTTATTAAATGCAGGTATAAAATTGGCAGATTATTCAGTGACTCCGTGGGAAGTTAAAGGAGAAGTAGATTATGATAGATTGGTTAGAGACTTTGGTACTTCGTATATTGAGCAATCACTGTTAGACAGAGTAGAAAAGCATGTAGGAAAGCCACATTTTATGTTAAAAAGAAAGGTATTTTTTAGTCATAGAGATTTTAATTGGATTTTAGATAAATATGAAAAAGGAGAGAAATTCTTCCTATACACAGGTAGAGGTCCTTCTGGAGACACACATTTAGGACATCTTTTACCTTGGATTTTTACTCAATACTTGCAAGAAAAATTTGATGTAGAATTATATTTTCAGATTACTGATGATGAAAAATATATGCACGACAGAACATTAACAAGAAAACAAGTATCAGATTTTTCATATGAAAATATATTAGACATAATTGCTTTAGGCTTTGATCCAGAAAAAACATTCATTTTTAAGAATACTGAATACATAAAAACTATGTATAAAATTTCAACTGATATTGCAAAACATATTACATTTTCAACTGCAAAAGGAATATTTGGTTTTCAAAATAGTTCCAACATAGGAATGATATTTTTTCCATCTTTACAAGCTGCAACATGTTTCTTACCATCAGAATTAAAAGGAAAGAATATTCCATGTTTGATTCCTGCAGCAATTGATCAAGATGATTATTGGAGAGGAATTGCTAGAGAAATTGCACCAAAACTAGGTTATTACAAACCAGCGCAAATACATTCAAAATTTTTACCTGCATTACAAAGAGGAGAAAAAATGAGTGCATCAAAACCAAATACTGCAATATTTACAACTGATGAACCTGAAGTAGCCGAAAAGAAGATAAAAAGTGCATTTACGGGAGGAAGAGATACAATTGAAGAACACAGAAAACATGGAGGAAATCCTGATATAGATAGTGCGTTTCAATATCTTTACATGATTTTGGAAGAAGATGATAAGAAAATATCGGAAATCGAGGAGGATTACAGAGCAGGAAATCTATTATCGGGAGAATTAAAACAAATTGCTGCAGAGAAAACCAAGGTATTTCTAAAAGAACATCAAAGAAAAAGAGAGTCGGCTAAGAAAACTTTCGATAAATTTATTTTGAGAGATTAAGTGGTAAGATTGGCAGATATGAATACAAACAATTTGCATTTGTTAGAAAGAAAATTATTACAAGTAATGTCGAATAAAAATGAGGCAGAACTAGAAGATTTAGTATATGAATCAGGGCTTACTGTTGATCAAATAAGAAGATCTGTAGAATGGCTTAAAGAAAAGAATCTTATTGAAGTAAAGATGACAGAAATTAAATTAATTTCATTAGGCAAGGAAGGCGAGAATACAAAACTAAATGGAATACCTGAAAAAAGACTAGTAAATAATTTGAAAGTAGGAGAAGAAGTAGAACTAGCAGAATTGCCTAAGAAAGTAGATTTGAATCAAGATGAGTTATCGGCAGCATTAGGATATGCAAGAGCTGAAAAGTGGATCACAATACTAAAAAAAGACAATAAAGTAATTGTAAAAAGAGAAGATAAAGAAGCAAAATCTAAGATTGAAGATTTATTGAATAAAATTTCAGGACAAGTAGAACTTTCCAAGTTTTCTGCACAAGAACAAGAGATTTTACGGTCACTTGTAAAAAGACCTGAATATATTTCGTATGAAATAGTAAAGAAAGCTCGTATCAAGATAACAAAAAATGGTTTAGATATTTCCAAGAATATTAAAGACGACAATTACATTGACGCACTAACTCCAAAGATGTTAGAATCAGGAGAATGGAGAAATGCTTCATTAAGACCATTAAATGTAGAATCGCCAGCTCCAACGATTTATTCAGGAAAGAAACATCCTGTAAGAATATTCATAGATGAAGTAAGGGAGATTTTTGTTTCGTTAGGTTTTCAAGAAGTCGAGGGCTCCATTGTGCAATCCTCATTTTGGAATTTTGATGCTTTGTTTACTCCTCAAGATCATCCTGCTAGAGAGATTCAAGATACATTTTACATTGAAAATGAAAAAGCATCATTGGATGTAGATGAACAGATATTGAAAAATGTTGAATCAGTACATAAAGATGGAGCAAATACAGGATCTAAAGGTTGGCGTTATCATTGGGATATAGAACAAGCTAGAAGAATGGTTATGAGAACACATACAACTTGTGTTTCAGTGCGAAATTTGGCAGATAATAAACCAGATGAAGCAAGAGTATTTTCAGTTGGAAGAGTATTTCGTAATGAGAAAGTGACTTTTAAGAATCTGGTTGAATTTCATCAAATAGAAGGAATAGTAGTTGGAAAAGATGTAACTCTAAGAGATTTAATGGGACTATTAACTAAATTTTATAAAAAATTAGGTTTTGAGAAGATAAAATTCTGGCCGTCGTTCTTTCCATATACAGAACCATCTCTACAATCAATGGTATATCATGAAGGTTTAGGAAGATGGATAGAACTTGGAGGAATGGGCATATTCAGACCTGAAGTTACAAGACCACTTGGAGTAAAGAATCCAGTATTAGCATGGGGAAGTGGATTAGAAAGATTGGTTATGCTTAGATATGGAATAGATGATGTGAGAAAATTATATGAAAATGATCTTGATTGGTTAAGAGGAATTCCATTATGCCCGTAGTTACAGTGTATTATGATAGAATGTTTTCAATGTTGAAAGGTAAAATTTCAAAAGAACAGTTAATTGAAAAGATTCCATATCTAGGTTTAGATATAGAAGAAGAAAATGAGGAATATATCAAAATAGAATATAATCCAAATCGTCCAGACTATTCAACGGATTATGGAATTGCAAGATCGTTAAATAGCTTTTTAGATTTTGAAACTGAATATTCAAAATACGATATTCATGAAAGTGAATTTGTTGTTAATGTTGATAAATCAACAGAACAAGTCAGACAGTACATCGTAGCGGCGGTAGTAAAAGATATAAAATTAGATGACGAAACAATCAGACAAATAATCACAATGCAAGAAGATTTGCATAATGGTATTGGAAGAAGAAGGAAAAAAGTTGCCATAGGAATTCATAATTTAGATGTTATAAAATCACCTTTGGAATATACTACAGTCGATGAGTCATTTTCATTTATTCCATTAAACAAAGATTCAGAGATGAATGTAAAAGAAATATTAAATTCAGAAATAGGAAATCAATATGCAAATATACTCTCAGGACATGATCGATATCCAATCATAAAGGACGGCAATAATCAAGTGTTGTCATTTCCGCCAATAATTAATGGAGATTTAACAAGATTAGATGCAAAAACAACTAATTTGTTTATTGATGTAACGGGAACAGATTTAGATGCAGTATCTAATGCATTGTCAGTATTATTTACAACGCTTAACGATGCAGGTGGAAAGGTACATTCAGTAAAAATTAACTTTGATAATCTTAAGATTAAAACTCCCGAAATTAAGGACGATACAATCGAAGTTGAAACTGAATATGCAAAGTCACTACTAGGACTAGAATTATCAGAAAAAGAAATAGTAGAATATTTACGTAGGTGTAGAATTTCAGGGAAAATATTAGGAAATAAAATAGTAATCAAAACAGAACCGTTTAGATTTGACCTAATTCATCCAGTTGATGTAATTGAAGAGATTGGGTTAGGATACGGAATACATAACCTAAAACCAACGCTTCCAGGATCAGATATGACAGGGGGATTTGATGAGAAACAGAGATTTTTAGATAAAGCAAGGGATGTATTGACAGGTCTTGGATTAATTGAGATAATGACTATAGGATTAATCAGTGAAGAAATGCTTGAAAAATCGGAAATGAGTACTAAGGAACTATTGAAAGTAGTAGATACAAAAAGTATTGAACATGAAGTTTTAAAGAATTCTAATATTCCTGCAATTCTGAAAACATTTTCGAAGAACATACACAAAAAATATCCGCAAAGAATTTTTGAGATTTCAAAGGTTTTCGGTAAGAAGAATAATGAAATATATGAAAATTATCAACTTACTGTAGGTTTAGCTCATGCTACAGTGAATTTTACAGAGGCTAGTTCTTATCTTAATGCATTTGGCAAACAATTATTTAATGTAGATTTATCTACGAAAGCTAGTGAAAATGAGTTATTTGTAAAAGGAAGAGTAGCAGAAATAATTGATGAAAAGGGAATAAAAATCGGGTTAATAGGTGAGATTAAGCCTCAAGTATTAGAAAATTTTGCATTAAGAACTCCAATATCATTATTCGATATAGATTTAGATCAGTTGATGAAAAGTTCTAGGAACGAATAGTAACCTTCATAGTAACTTTTTCTAGAGGATTATCCATACCATCTCTTTGAACATTTACAATTTTATCTGCGACATCCATTCCTTCGATGACTTCACCAAATACAGAATATTGTCCGTCCAAGAAATTTGAATCAGCTACTACAATAAAGAATTGAGAACCTGCAGAATTAGGATCCTGTGCTCTAGCCATCGATAATATACCACGTTTATGTGGCACATCACTAAACTCAGCATTTATAGTATATCCAGGACCTCCTTGACCATCATTGCTGCGATCTTCATCTTTAGAATTAGGATCTCCTCCTTGAATCATAAAACCAGGGATTACACGGTGAAAGGTAGTTCCATCATAAAATCCATCTTGAGCTAATTTAACAAAATTTTCAACATGTCCTGGAGCTACATCAGGTCGCAATTGAATCACTATATTACCAAAATTAGTGTCAATAACTGCAATTGGTCCAGAACCATTATTCATAGTATCTGATGAGCTAGAGTTATTATTAAATAAAAAGAATCCAATTCCAACTAGAACTACGATACCAGCTATTGCCAAAATTCTAATATCTATGTTCGCCATAATAACTAAAAAAATACAGGTTTCTTATTTATTTCTTTAAAAATAGATAAATCAGCAAAACAACGGATAATTGTGGTCATAAATACATTGTGACGGCCGATTATGAAGTTGTGTGACTAACACTTTGATGATTTTTTGGCCACCCAGCGATGTGACAGATCACATATAGCCCCGAGTTAAGAGGAGTGGTAAGTATGGGCATTAAGCCAAAACAATGACCTATTTCAGTCAGAGGCGGGGGATAATTAACATAATTTAATAAATGGTGTTAACTTTTAGGGAACTATAGTCAGAATAATGTAAAGAATGGGAAGGGAGATGTAATATTGAACCGGGAAGAATTAATTAAGGAATTAGAAATTAGATCTGAAAGCTATATAGTAAGATTTGATAAAGCACTAATCAAAGTATTTGATAATCATCAGTGGTCTAGTTTCCATGAGCCTTTACTTTATGCTACACATGGAGGTAAGAGAATCAGACCTTTGATTTTAATGCTTGCGGCAGAAGCAGTAGGTGTTCCATCTACAAAAACAGATTTAGCATCAGTGGCAGTAGAACTTTTACATACAGAATCAATCATACATGACGATATTATTGATGAACAAATAAAGAGACGAGACAGAGATTCATTTCACAAGAGATATGGAAATAATACATCAATTTTAACAGCAGATTTTGTTTTTGGTATAATTTTAGAGATTGCTTCTAGATATAATGATCCGCGAGTAGCAAAAGAGCTCTCGCTTGCTGCAATTAAGATGTGTGAAGGAGAACAAAGAGAACTTAGTATGAATTCAAGAGAAGTACCATGGGTAGAATATTTGACAGTTAACAGTGAAAAAACAGCAGCGTTATTTCAGACGTCGTCTAAATTAGGAGCAATTATAGGTGGAGGAAATGAAGAAGAGATAGATGGTCTAGCTGGATTTGGAGTAAATCTAGGAATTGCATATCAAATTCATGATGACATACTTGATTGGGAAACTGATAGGAAATTTTCAAATGACATGAAACTTAGTAGCGATATTCAAGAGAACAAATATGTAACATTGACAAAATTAAAAGAGATGGCTAATGTATATGCAGAAAACGCAAAAAACAGTTTAGATGTAATTAAAGATTCGGAACAAAAAGAATTTTTGCACGATTTAGCAGATTTCACTATCAGACGGGATTATTAGATAAGAAAGACAGTGTAATATCTTCTGAGATATTATACAAAATGTTTGGAAGTAAACCAGTAACTATGATTACAACAGAAGCAAACACAAGAATCGAAATAAAGAGGAATGGTTCTTTTATTGACTTGAGTGATGTTTCATCCATATACATTCTTTTTATTACTAGTAAATAATAAGCAACAGAAATTGCACTGTTAACAAGTCCTGCAAGAGCAAGCCAAGTATAACCTCCATCAACTGCCGCTGCAAATAATACTAACTTACTCCAAAATCCATTCAATGGTGGAATTCCGGCTAGACCCAATAATGATAATGCCAAACAAAATGAAGTTATTGGCATTACTTTAGAAAGTCCATTATAACTATCTAACGAACTGCTAGAAGTTTTTAATCTAACTAATGCAGCTGCCAAGAAAGCAGAAGCTTGTAAAATTGCATGGTTAAAAGAATGATATAATAAACCAAGTAATCCAAGATCAGAATAAGGTAATACAACTAAACCAATGAGAAGATATCCAGCTTGTGCAATACTAGAATAAGCAAGCATTCTTGTTATGGACTTTTGTGTAAGTGCAGCAAGGTTACCAACAGTCATAGTTACCAGAGCTACGATGGACAAAGCGAGTGCTAGATCAAAAGAAAATATTGGAAATATTACTGCAAATATTCTTATTGCGGCTGCAAAACCAGCCTTCTTGGTAGCAGCTGAAAGTAATGCGCTGATAGTTGTAGGAGAACCCTCGTAAGCATCTGGAATCCACATGTGAAATGGAACAATAGATAATTTCAAGCCAAGACCTGCAAGCATAGAGATAGTCGAGAATATGATGAACGGAAGCATATCTGCAGAAACTGTAGGAAGAGACTGAGATATAATATCAAGATTAGTAGAACCTGTAATTCCAAACATTAACGATATTCCGTAAAGAAGAATTCCTGAGGATAAGGCTCCAAGAATAAAGAATTTAACTGCAGCCTCATTGGAAAGTTTGTCTCGTTTATTATATCCAGCTAAAATGAATGTCGGAAGACTCATCAATTCCCATGCAACAAATATAACAAGTAAATCAACTGCAAAGGAAAGCATCGTCATACCAATTGCTGTGAATAATAATAATGAATAATAGATATTTTCATTTGAATTATCTTTCATATAATCAAACGAAGTTATGGTTACAAACAGTGTTACCAATATTACCATGAGACTGAAGAATGAACCAAGAGTGTCGTTGCGAAGAAGATGAGGAACTGTAGATTCTTGAGGAGTAAGAGACAAGGTAGAACTAATTAATAGAACTAAAGAAATCAATAAAGAAAGTGTAGTAAGATATTGAACATATTTTAGGGATTTTTTGCCAAATATTATTCCATATAGTGGAGAAGTAACTGCAACAGAAGTTAGAACAATGAGTACTATGAGTGGAGTATCCAAACTATGCAGCACCTCCTGATACTAAAGCTGCGTAAAAAGTGGATATTGGATTTGCTACATCCAGAATGAGCCAAGGAGCAATAAGTGTAAGAACTAATGGAACAAGATACAATACAAGAGCTATAGTAGAGATATTACTCAAATCCCATTTTTTGGTGCCCGGTTTTAGGTCAGACATGACTACACGGCGTAACATCCATAAGAAATAACCAACAGTAATAGCAGGTACAGCAACAATTAATGCATAAATTGGATTGACTTGAATTGCACCAAGAATTACCATATATTCACTTATGAAACTACTAAAAATCGGAATACACATAGCTGCCATAGAACCTAATATCAGAAGAGTAGCTAACCTAGGACTGGTGAATTTGAGTCCTTTAATGACGGTAATGTTACGTGTGCCTGTAGCTTCATGTAGATATCCAGAGAGCATGAACATAATTCCTACTGCGGCAGCGTGAGCAAACATTTGGAATATTGAACCAGAGATTCCGAAAACAGTTCCAGTAAATGCACCAACCATAACAAATCCCATGTGATTTACACTAGTTAACGCAATCATTTTCTTGATATCAGTTTGAACGATTGCAACTATTGCACCATAAAACATAGTAATTATTCCAACAAGAATAAAGATCCAAGCATATTGAGCTGATGCTTCGGGAAGTAGACCAATGTTGAAACGTAGGAATCCGTAACCGCCCATTTTCAATAACAAACCTGCAAGGAATACACTAATTGGAGCAGGAGCTTCAACATGGGCATCTGGAAGCCAAGTATGGAACGGAACTACAGGAAGTTTAACGCCAAAACCAATGAAGAAAAGTACTGAAGAAATAACTTGAAGGCTTAATGGAATTTTTCCAGCTACTTCAGGAATGTTAAATGAATGAGGTGTAACATTGAAGTAAATGAGTATAAAGGCAAGAAGCATGAAAATACTTCCTACAAAAGTAAACAAGAAGAATTTCATTGCGGCATAACGTTTACGTGGGCCTCCCCATATTCCTATAAATAGAAACATAGGAATTAGTACCACATCCCAAAAAACATAGAATAGAATCATGTTTAATTGAGTAAAGACTCCCATGATAGAACCTTCAAAAATGAAAATCATAGAATAATAAAGGACCTTACGATCTTCAATTAAATCACGAGAACCGAATAAAACTAGCAAAGTCAAGATTGAAGTAATAAGAACAAGAGGTCCGCTAAGACCATCCATTCCAACTAGATAGTCAATACCGAAATTACCAAGAATTGTTACAGGGCCTTCAACAAAATTATATTCTCCACCACTGCCATTGGTTAGAATTAGTCCATAAGAATAGAAAGTAATTGCTAATTCAATTAAGGCTACTATAACAGCATAATGAATTATGTATTTCTGGGAGTTTTTGAATAATAATGGAATAGCCAAACCAGCAAGAATAGGCAGGGCAATTAGAACAGAAATAAGTGGAAAACTAGCATCTACCATCATAATCACCCGAGTAATATTATCAATGCGATAATTCCTAATGTAAAGACGAAGACATATTGTTCAGCAATACCTGTTTGAAGTTTTCTTATATTACGTGAAAGGAAAAGATTCAGGTTAGCAATTCGTGTAGCAGTGCCATCTACAACATAGCGATCAAACCTGCCTCCGTATTTTGAAGAAGTAATAGAATAATTAGGTACAACAGTGTTCAGTTTAGACAGAGTTCCTGTTTCTATATATTTGTCAGTGAATTTTGAAAGTCTTAATGAACCATTGATAAAAACAATGTAGTATAGAGAATTAATATACCAACGGTTCTCGAAGAAATTCTGTAATTTAGAAAGAATAGGAATACTTGTTATTACCTGGTTAGGAGACATTTTATTTCCTATATAGAAAAGATAACTAGATCCGCAGCCAATTATAACTGCAATAATTGAAGTAGATACAGCTATACGGTTAAGAGAGAATTCGTGGTGGTGAATTTCCATATGAACGGAGTGTTCAAGATGATGAGCTAGAGAACCTTCAAGAAATCCTTCAACAGTTGGGCCAGTAAGACCTATACCAAGAGTGAGTATTGCAAGAATTACATAAGGAGCATACATGATAACAGGTGCCTCGTGAACATGTTTACCATCGGATTCCATTTTCTTGATATATTTACTTGGTTTTCCAAAGAAAATCATTCCAATCATTCTGAAGCTATAAAATGCAGTCATAACTGCAGTGATACTTGCAATAGCATAAAGGGAGATAAGTGTAAGAGAACTTTCTACGCCGAGAATAGAAGCCAATATAGCATCTTTACTCCAGAAACCACTTAGGAAAGGAATTCCTGCTAGAGATCCAGCTGCAATAGTCATTGCAACAAAAGTTATACGCATTTTAGTTCGAAGGCCGCCCATCTCAGTCATGTATTTAGTATGTGTGCCATGAATTATTGCACCTGCTGCCATGAACAGTGCAGCTTTGAATATTGCATGACTGGTTAGATGGAAGAATCCAGCAGTGTAAGCAAAGACAAAATCACTAGTTAATCCTGCAACACCAAATGCCAACATCATGTAACCAATTTGAGAAACAGTAGAGTAAGCAAGAACTTTCTTAAGTTCTTTAGAGACCATAGCTTGAGATGCAGCTAAGAATGCAGTAATTGCTCCTATCCAAGCAACAAATTCAAAGAATGGCATTATTGTAGCAACGTTTTCCACTGCTGTTACAAAGATAGGTCCAATACGGGCAATTAGAAATACTCCAGCTTTTACCATTGTTGCAGCATGGATTAAAGCAGAAACAGATGTGGGACCTGCCATAGCATCAGGTAACCATTCTTGTAAAGGAAATTGTGCCGACTTACCAATAGCTCCTCCAAATATGAATAAAGCTACAGGAATCAACAATCCTGACTGGGCTAAATCGACGGCCCAACCATGACTTTCAGATAATTTAACAAAATCAAAAGTTCCTGAAAAGAAGAATAAGGTTAAGATTCCGATAAGGAATGAAACATCGCCAACTCGTGTCATAAGAAAGGCTTTACTGCCTGCATGTGTAGGAGAGAATGCAAGAGGAATTCCCCAGGCTTTTTCTCCAACAGTACCAACATAATCTTTTTTCAGATCTTTATTCCAGAAACTGATTAAACCATATGAACACAAGCCTACTCCTTCCCAACCAAAGAATAATTGAAGGAAGTTATCGGAAAGAATAATGAGTTGCATACTTCCTATGAAAAAGACCATTAAGAACCAATATCGAGTCATGTTTTCCTCTCCTTTCATATATCCGAGACTGTAAATCATGATTGAAAACGATAACCAACCAACTATATTCGCCATGAGAATACTTAATGGGTCGGCTAAAACACCAGCAGTAATATCTAATGCGGCAATCCACATAACTTGATGGTGGAAGGATTCTCCTGCTATTGCAAGAGGTAGCATTAATGCACAAAGAATTGCAGAAACTAGAGTAGTAGATATTGCATAATAATCTCTTATTCTATTACCGAAACGTGCAACGACAGGCATTAATAATGCTCCAAGAATTGGAACAGCAAACACTAACCAAGGAATTAAATAATTAATTTCTTCGGCCATTATGTCATACCTCCGAAAGTAGATTGAAGTAACGGAATAAGATTATCAGTAATGACTGAAGGGAAGACACCAATTAGAAGAGTCAAAGCACAAAGGAATAATAATGGAATAGTCATTAACGGAGAAGGATCCTTTAGATTTTCAAAGTCTTTTGGAAGTGTTCCAAAGAATACTTTACGCATAGTAAGTAATGCATAACCTGCAGTTATTGGTGTACCAGCTAATGCTAGTGCTGCAATAATTAATTTTGATGTTGAGCCACTTTCTAAAGCACCTCCAAATGCACCTGCAAATATCATCCATTCAGATTGAAAACCATTAGTAGGTGGAACGCCAACGATTGCAAGGAATCCAATCATTGCAGCGATACCTGTTATAGGAAGCTTGCTGCCAAGACCACCTAATTTTCTAATACTACGAATACCACCAGTTTGCATTATAATAGAACCTGCAGCCATAAACAGAAGGGCTTTACCAGTACCGTGACTGACATAGTGGAATACTGAACCAGTTACACCAAGGTAATATAGAGAGCCCATACCAAAAATAATATATCCCATTTGACTAACACTGGAATAAGCTAAAAGTCGTTTCAAATCATCTTGTGCATAAGCCATAAGTCCTCCATAAATCATTGTTAGTAATCCCCACAAAGTGATAGCCATTACAATACTTTCATAAATTGATGGAAGAATAAACACAAAGATTCTAAGGAAAGCATATGCACCAATACCAATCATGGCAGGAGAAAGTAAAGCACTAATTGGAGTTGGTGATTCTGCATGAGCATATGGTAACCAAACATGAAGACCTGCAGCTGCAAGCTTCATAAGTAGACCAAAACTAATTGCAATTGCAACCCAAATTCGTATTGAATTAGGTAATCCACTTTCTGCGATTTCTACAAAATTAAAACTGCCTCCAAAATATCCAACAGTTAGAATTCCTGCAAGTAAAGAAACGGCACCAACATGTGTCCATAAGAAATACATAACAGAAATTTTTGCACGTTCTCCATAACCAAATTCAGAGATTAAGAAGAATGATGGAATCAACATTAATTCAAAGAATATATAAAATTGAATTAAGTTAGTAGCAAGTACGGTACCCAACATTCCAGCAGCATAGATAACATACAGACTGTAATACAAAGCCATTTTTCTGTTCATAGCATCGACAGAGAATTTCTTTTTATTTTCATGAAATTCTTCATGAACTCGATGTTCCATATACGGCATAGAGTAAACTGCTAAAGTTGTTGACAGAATCATTATAATCGCAGCAAATGGGAAACTTAGTCCGTCAAGATGAAGTCCAAATTCACCAACTGGATTCCAAGAATATGTTTCGAGACGGTTATTTGTGAATAATGATCCGTCACTATCTATTCCTGAATAAAGCACTAAACCAGTACTATAAAGCATGATTACGAAGGCAAGCCAACCAACGTTCTTTCCCATTTTCAGGCCAACGAAATAAACTACTGGAGCGAGGATTATCGGCAAGAAAACAGATTGTAGTAAAAGCAAGCTCAAATCAACCTCTTAATCTCTTTAATT
>MDTE01036274.1_pt1 | contig 49254 bp, 44 predicted proteins | sample 811231 | NCBI WGS metagenome assembly MDTE01 (sample SAMN05326651, study PRJNA326480) | marine metagenome | isolation source: seawater | place: Indian Ocean: Red Sea | collected 2010 | reverse complement strand
CGCGCGTAACAATTATCGTAGCTCCGTTTCCCGCGATCCGACATCGCGACGACGCGTCGCACGGGCGCACAACGCGTCGTCATCGCGCCCGCGCGCATCGCGCAGAGAACCCTAAAAGCAACCTCGAGAAGCGCACTCATCGCGTCCGCGTCGCGCGCGCATCGAACACTCACCTGGTCACGGTACTCCTTGACATACTTCTCGGCGCGCTTGAAGATTTCTTCGCGCTTCGCCTCGCTCGCCTTCTTCGCGTCGGCAGCGGCGGCCGCCTTTTGCGCAGCCCACTGCTCGTCGCGTTTGCGCTTCTTGAGCACGGATTCCGGAACGGTGGAAGGCTGTGTGTGCGACGACATCGGCATCGGTCAGTCCACGCACGCGCGGTTTCGAGTCAATCACGCGTCAATCCTCATCCTCACACCCTCACCGCGCCGTCCACGCCATCCATCCCGTCTCCACGCGCGCATCTTCCCACCGTCGCGCGCGCATCTTCTAGGGTCTCTCGCCCTCCTCGCGATCGACCCGCGCGCCCCCCCCCACGCGTCACCGCGCGCGCCTCCACGCCGCCCACGAACGAACACGAACGAACACGCATCCATCGCATCCCCCCTCCGCGTCCTCGCTCGTCCACGCACCATCGTTACGAGTCCTCGCGACGATTAAAGAGGTCGTTCGCGCGACGCCCGCGCGCGCTCGTCGCCGACGAGACGACGGCGAGCGCGCGCGGGTGGGCGGGGGGGGGACACACGACGAGTCACGACCCATCAAACAACACCACACACGACACCGGCATCCGTCGTAGTCACACGACCGATTCCCAATCAAATCAATCAATCAATCAATCAATCAATCAATCGATCGATCAACGCAACGCATCGATCGACGTTTCCGATCGATCGATACCGATCGATCGATCGATCGATCGATCCTCGTCTCGAGACGCGACGGACGGGAATGAAGGCGAATGATGACGAATGCGTGGATTGAATGAATGAAGATGCATTCGGGGACGTCGTCCGGCGCGAGAGCGCGCGCGGTGGACGAGCGCGATCGTCGAGGGGGTGCATCGAAGCCGCGTGGACGCGACGGTCGAGATGTCGGTCGGGCAGTCGGCGAGAAAGCTGGAGACGAACGCGTACGCGGCGATCTTGAAGGCGATGTGCGTCACCGGGTTGACCTGGGAGAGGGAAGAATTCTTGGGACGGTTGCGGTTGGAGCTGAACGTGTCGAACGAGGAACACATGCGGATGAGAGAACAGATGGATTCGGACGAGGGGGTGCAGAAGTTGAGGCAAGGGTACGCGGAACACGCGGCGGGACAGGAGGCGAAGAGACAGCGAACGGAGGAGAGGGAGGCGCCTCCGAGAATCGCGGCGCCGAGAGTGGTGCCGAGAGCGGCGCCGAGAAGAAAGCCGCAGCATAACACGCAACGCGCGCCAAAGATTACGCCCGCGCAGTTGGCGGCTATGGGAGTGAACGAGTACATCTGTAAAAAGGTGAAGAGATTTTGGCCGAGCGAGGGTGGCTGGTTCGATTGCATCATCACGGATTACAACGCGGAGACGAAGCAACACTGCCTGACGTACGACATCAACACGCCCAACGAATCCTATGAGTGGGCGGACATCTCCACGTTCTCCCCGCGCGAGTTCCAGATCCTCGATGGTCGCGTGGATATCCACGAACTTCAGGCGTTCACGCAGGGACCGTCAGTAGCCTCCGCCGGCGCCCCCATTCCTTCGGCTGGAGCGCCCGCGGATGCCATCGTGGCGGCCGCGACCACCGCGCGCGATCCGGCGAAGTTTGAAGCCGTGAAGAGCAACCTGACGGCGGAGGAGGAAGCCCTCAAGCAGCAACTCGCTGCGTTGGAGTCGAGCGACGACGAAGACTAACGCGTCGGTACAAACAAATAGAAATTTAACAATAAATCACACAAACCTCCCTCACGTTTTCTTATACCACTCGGCGAGCTTACTCACCGGTACACCGAGCTTATACGCGGCGATGATGACTTGATTCATGAGCGTCACCTTGAATAACCCCCGCTCGTCCCAACGCCTCCCGCTCGTTTTCACCGGGGCTCGAAACAACACCGGAGACCCGCGCCGCCGCAACTTCTCCGCCATGACGTAGTCCTCCATGAACGGTAACTCATCGAAACCGTCTATACTATCGAACGTTCGCCTCCGTATGACCAACGCCTGATCACCGTACGGCATCCCGAACAGTCTACACCTCGCGTTCGTTCCGAACTCTATCGCTCGCTTCGTGAGCGCTCTCCCGAACCCTTCACCCTCCTCTTCGCTCATCTTAAACGCGAACGCCCCCCAGTCCCGCGGTTTGCTAGTTCTTTTATCATTCAACTCCCGCTCGATCACCTCGTCGTATCCCTCGGGAAGCGTGCTATCCGCGTGAAGAAACACCAACACGTCGTCGGCGTCTCCGCCTCGGCTCGTCGTCGCCGTCGCGCCCGCGTTCATCTGTCTCGCCCGTCCCCTCGCGCTCTTCACCACCGTCGCCCCCGACGAACGCGCGACGCGAACCGTGTCGTCTCTGCTTCCACCGTCCACGACGACGACCCTCGCGCGCGCGCTCGCCCTCGCGCTCAGCACCGCGTCTCGCACTTTACCTTCCTCGTCGAGCGCCGGGATGACGACCGTGAGCGACACCGATCGACGCGACGACTCGATCGACGCGCGAGTCGCGCTCGACGCCGTCGTCACCGGCTCGACGCCGACGCGATCGCGCGCGCCGTCGCGCATGCGGCGAACGAGCGTCGGGATCTCTCGAGGTCAACTCTGGCGCGCCATCGCGCCGATTCGTATGCGCGCATCTTTCGTCACTTTGCGCGATGTCGCGTCGTCTCTCGCGCGCGACGATCGCGTGCGTCGCGCATGCGGTCATGTTTTCGTTCGTGCGCGCGAGTTTTGACGACGTGCGCGCGAGAGCGGTGCGGCTGTACGTCGCCGATGGTGGGACGTGCGCGAGAGGTGGGACCATGTCGGATGAATCGCTGGACGACGCCGAGGGTGGAGGGAGGCGGATCGAGCGGTGGAGCGAGAGCGAAGGGCTCGATGCGTGCGAAAATCATCGCGCGGGTCTGTTTCTCGGGTCGTCGAAGACGGACGCGTGCGCCGAGGAACGAGTGACGGCGTCCGAGGCGCTCGGACTCGCGGAGACGCTGGCGAACGAGACGACGATTGAATTGTGGTTCAAAAACGAGTTATCGGACAATCAGGGAGAGGGTGTGAGTGTGCCTTTCTTTACTGTGCGACACGATGTATACGGGACCGAATGGATCGGACTTTCGGTGCAGCGAAGCGGGACGACGCGCGTGTTTGGTACAGGCGCGCCGCCGACATCGTTCACGGTGAAAGATTTCGGAAAGAACGTGACCAATTTGATCCTTACCATGGATTTTACCGCGGTAAAAGTGTACGTCGATTCAGTTCTCGTGCTGCAGCTCTCACGAGGAAACTTGTGCCGCATCTTTGAACGGGATGCGAGAGCGAATGTACTTTTAGGCGGACATTCAGAAGACGTCGAAGACGCGTGGTGGCGAGGATTTTTCTACGTAATCGTCATCTATCCGTTCGCGGTGAACGAAGATGTCGTGAAAAGAATTTATGCAGAAGAAATCTCTAAAATAATGCCCGATGTCTCCATTCGTACGAGAGTGATAGACATAAACGCCGATCCCACCAATGCGGTGTTTGGCGTTCCGACCAATATCGCACCCGACCTCGAGCGATTGGACGTCATGTGTGATGAAAACGAGAGTGCGTGCGACTTGGGTATACATTCGTTCGTTAACATCCGTGAACTTCCGACTTATGGAGCGCTTCACGTTTGTGAGCATGAAGAAATCCATCTTAAGCGGGAAGAAGAGGTTGAGTTGAACGCATTGTGCTATACAGCTACAAGCGTTCCGAGAGGTGTGAACGAAGAGACAGTACGATTCAATGATAGTGTCACATTTCAAATTACTGGTGATGATGAATCGCCCTGGTTTCGTGTGAGTGTTGACGTCGCGAAGGGTGTGTTATCGTGCGCCGCCCAACTTGTGATGACGGAAGACACTACAACCACTACAACTCTCCAGATCATGGATTCTGATGCAGTGAATGAAACGATGAGCTTTGAGCTTTTGGATACTATAGATCACGTCTCTCTATCCTTTGAGAACGGTACGCATCTGCCGGTCAGAGAGCGCATCGTCGGAAATTCGTGCAATATGCAACCGAAATGCAAGCTTCTCTCGAATGACGATCACATTCACCGAGCGTGTCTTGATATTCTCGTGATCCCTCGCCCTGATTATTTCAATTCTCTTCAATCCCCTGCGTTTTCTGGTCCAGAATACCCACCTTGGCCAGTGAAAGTCGCTAGCGTGGCGTTTCGGGGATGGAGCGGCAATCGACGGTCACAGACGGCAGTACTCAATATTACGGTGAAAAATGATATCGACGCCCCTCAACTTGCAGTAAATCGCACTATATTTTACGCTGAATACCTTCGTAGAGAAAGGGTAGGAACTTTCAGCGTTAGTACGAGCGATTACGACTCGCGGGTTTCGCGCGTCAGTATAGTTTCCGCGAGGTCGAACTTGCTAGCCATCTCTAATCTTACCGCGTTGGCTCTTTGCGAATATCCATTTGTTTTGGGCGATGGATCTGGTAACGCCGAGATTGTGCTCTTCGCTGCGCCCAGCGTCGTCGAATCCATACTCAATAGCTTGGTGTACATTCATCTCAAGCGTGGAGAAACACAAGACCAAATTCTCATAGAGGTCGACGAGGCGAGCGTCGTCCTCATCGCGCTTCTTCAGAATGATGAGAACGCGGGACGTGGCGAATGAAATTGTAAGATTTTATGCAGCTCGATTTGCCAGCGTTTTCGCGCCCACACCGCTCTCTCGCGCGAATGTACTCGATCAGATTTTTCCCCCACGCTGTGAGGTACTTGAACCCGGACGAAGAGTGCGAACAGCCGTCGGCACCGAGCGCCAGTTCGAGGCCCGATGGCGGGCAAAACGCCTCGAAACGAGAAATCACTCGTGTGTTTCATTCAGGCACTCGTGGGGACGACGGTGGTCGTAGAGTGTCGCGACGACGTCGCCATCAGAGGGAACTTGGAGCACTGCGATGATGACATGCACTGCACGTTAACGAACGCCATTCGCGTCACTCCGGAGGGTTATAAGAGTAAGCTCGAGCGTGTCTATGTGCGGTCGCGCATGATACGTTTCGTCCACTTCGCTCCGAGCATCAATCCGTCGGAATTCATGGAGCAGAAGAGGTTAGACTGGTTCAACGCCTCGAGACACTACGCGGAGCAAGCGGCGTTCGGCCCAAAAAATTAGGAGAGTGAGTAGAAGTAGCTAGAAGACATTGTAGACTAGTGTGTTGCGCTGTAAAATACAAGATTGATTACGCTTCCGCGCCACTGTACTGTTCCGCTTGCGCCAGGATATCCTCGAGTCGTTCCCACTCCGCGTAGTAGAGCTCTTGCTTGGCGACTTTGGCATCTTTTTGCGCCTGAATTTCGACCGCTTTTGATACGTCAGCGCCCGCATCGAAAAGCTGCGCGTCGAAGCCCTCTATTTCTTGATCGAGCACCGCGAGAGCCTTTTCAATCTTGGTGATAATACCTGGTGCGTTGTGCGCCTCGCGGAGGAGCTCGCGCACTCTCTTCTCTTCTTCCTTTGCCGTCTCGGCATCCTCTTCGCTTTGTTTGTTCATCTCGCCCACCTCGTGTGCGTTCTCAGACTTAGATTTCTTGGTTTGGGCGTCTTGTTCTTTGCTTTTCATGAAGTCTCGCAGCTCCGAGTACGAGCCAGACCAGTCACTGATGCCACCTTCACCATCGAAGACGAAGATGTGGTCTGCGAGATTATTGACAAACTGACGATCGTGGCTCACTATCAACACGCATCCGTCGAAATTAGACAACATGTCTTCCAGCGCCTCGATCGTATCCAAATCCAAATCGTTCGTCGGTTCGTCTAAGATTAAGAAGTTTGGGCAGAGAGCTAAGACAGTGAGCATCTGCAACCTGCGCTGCTCCCCGCCACTCAAAGACTCTATTTTCACAGCCTGCTTGCCATCGGTGAAGTTAAACTTTTCAAGCAAAGAATACACACTGACTTTTTGTCCCGCAAACCCGCCGATGAGGTCTTTCGCTTCTCCTTCAATCTCTTTCACGTAATCCACGACCCTCTGCGTTGGATCTCTAAAATTCACCACTTGACTGTAGTATCCAAAAGAAACCGTTTCTCCGACGGATACCCAGCCGGAATCGAGCGGCGTCTCCCCCAAGATAGTCTTGATGAGAGTTGTCTTACCCGCCCCGTTCGGTCCCACCAAGCCAATTTTCTCGCGCTTGTTGAACGCGTAACTAAATCCGTCGAGTATCTTCTTGTCTCCGAAAGAAAGACAGGCTTCATCAAACTCGACGATGACGTCACCCATCCTCGACGAAGACACTTCGCCGAGCTCGACGCCCTTTGTTGTCGTTCCCTTGTAGTTGACGCGCGAAGTAAGATCCGAAAAACGCTCGATGCGAGCTTTTTCTTTCGTCGATCGAGCCTTTGGTTGTCGGCGCATCCACTCTTGCTCCTTCTTAAACATGTTCTTCGCCGCCTGCAACTGTTGTGCCTCTGTGGACCATCGCTCTGCTCGCTGCTCTAAAAAGGTCGCGTATCCGCCGCGATGCCGGTACGATCCTCCTCTGCCGTCGAGTTCTAAAATGTCTACGTTCCAAATCGTCAGTCGCGTCGTCTCGTTCCATTCGCACAAACGTACCTGGACAAACATTGTCGATAAACATTCTATCATGGCTCACCAACAGAACAGTGAGTGTTGGATCTTGTAGCTGCTCCTCTAACCACTCCACACCCTCCACCGAAAGATGATTCGTCGGCTCATCGAGAATCAACAAGTCGGGGGTCTCCACGAGCGCCGCCGCCAAGGCTACTCGCTTGCGTTGCCCGCCTGAAAGCTCACCCATCTTATTCTCGATGAAAGAACTGCATCCTAGCTTTTTTAACGCTACTTGTGTCTTCTCCTCCAAGTCCCACGCGTTGAGCGCGTCCATATCGGCCATCGCGTCCGACATGGCCATCTCGTCCAACTCGCCTCGCGACGCCGCCGCCATCACGGCGTCGTATTTACGCAAAACCCGCATCACCGGCGTATCCGTCGCGTACACGGCATCGATAACCGTCAGTTCAGGATTAAATACCGGCTCTTGATCCACGAAGCACACGCGTAAGCCCTTTCTTCTCCACACGTCTCCGTCCTCCAGTCCCACCCGCCTTCCGCCCAAAACCTGTAGCAAGGTCGACTTCCCGCTCCCATTCGGTCCCACGATGGCCACCTTTTGCCCTTCGTTCAGACCGAAATCGACGTTTAAGAACTGATATCGCTCTCCGTCGTACGTCTGTCTCAGATTTTGCGCCAGCAGCACGCTCTCGCGGTCTCGCGCGTCGAAACTCTCCCGTCTGCCATCCTTGTACACGTCTCCCCCGCGCTTCCCCGCCCCGCGCCTCGCGTCCCGTCTCCTCGGCGTCGGCGTCGACGGTCGACGTCTCGATCGTCCGTCGACGCGTCGCGATCGCGCGATGGACGCGCGACGGACGAGGTCGAGGGACGACGCCGTCATGCGCGCGAGACTGTGACGACACCCCAGTCCGCGTCCGAGACGGTCGACGATGCGCGCGACGACGACGACGACGACGACGACGGCGGCGCGCGCGACGACGCGCGCGCGAACGCGCGCGACGCGCGCGCGTCCGTCGCACCGCGCGCGCGCGTCCCGGTCGAGCGCGAGGATGACGACACCGCGCGCCATGGGTGGAGACGATGACGCGGCGTCGTCGTCGTCGACGTCGTACGATGTCCCGTACGACGTCGTCGGACGCGGTGATTCGTACGAATTGCGCGTGTACGGGGCGTACTACGTCGCGGCGACGACGTACGAGAACAGAGAGCGCGGGTTGGCGACGCTCGTGGAGTACATGGAGGGCAGCAACGCCGAGGGCGCGATGTATCCGCCGACGCAACCGCTGACGACGAGATATTTCGAGGGTGGGAAGACGATGGAACTGGCTTTGCTCGGACGACGCGCGAGAGAGAGCATCGCCGAACCGAACGCGGGGGGAGACGTGCGCGTGGTGGCGACCGGGGGCGAGCTCTTGGCGGCGGCGACCTTCGAGGGAAACGCCACGCCCGAGACGGCTGAGTTTTATCGCGCGAGGCTCGTCGATGCGCTCGCGGCGAGTGGATTGTCGTGCGCGGACGAGCGAGAATTTCGAATCAACACGTTCGGTCCGCTGTACAGTCTGGCGAAACGTCGAAACGAGCTCTTGGTGCGCGTATCGACCGGATGACGGCGGCGCGCTCGCGCGTCCGCGCGCGATGGCATCGTGCGTGTGCGTTGTTAGGTATATTCATAACAATGCTGTTATGATGGTTGCGTGCGGCTTTTCGTGGCTGTGGCTGCGCGCGCGCGGTGCGCGCGTTTTAATGGTACTATAGTAGGCTTGGTTTAATCGTGCGTGCGTGCGTGCGTGCGGCGCGTTACTTTTCGTCGCGCAGACTCAGCGACAACACGCGCGCCGCGTGCAGCGTCTCGTGTATTATATCCTTCGCTCTCCTTTCTTCCGCTCTCTTTTGAATCTTCTTATCCGCCATCGCCCGCTTCTCCTCCCTCGACATCTTGTCTCGTCTCTTTTGCGAACGAAGACGCTCGCGTTCGCGCTGTTCCGCCGTCTGCGTCTTTCGTCGACGCACGCTTCGCAATCGTTCGCGCTCTTTCACGATTTTCCTCTTCTCCGCCTCCTCCTCCGTCATCTCCACCCCACCCTCTCCGGCGCTCGTTCCCCCTCTCTTCCTTCCCCGTCTCGACGCCGCCTCCGCCTCGTCGCGCGTCGCCGACGCGCGACGCGCGCGGGGACGCCCACGGTGCCCCCCCTCCTCCTCCTCCCCATCGTTCGCGCGCGCACCGTCGACATCACCCGACGGCGAACCACCGTCATCGCTCCTCGTCACCGCCGACGCCGCCGACGTCGCCGACGACGGACCTCGGCCTCGTCCGTCGCCTCCTCGGTTCCGCGCGCGCGTCATGTCGCGCGCGCGCGCGACGACGACACGAACGACACGAACGACACGAACGAACGAACCGGTGACACGAACGCGAACGCGACGCGCGCGACGACGCGCGCGCGACGCGCACGACGCGTCCGTCGACCGTCTCGAGACGACGCGCGTCCCCGTCTCGAGACGACGGGACGGGACGAAACGCGCGCGAAAACCCCGAATCCACCGATCGAATCGATCGATGCGTCGATGAGTCGATGATTCGAGTCGAGTCGATCGAATCGATCGATGAGTCGATGATTCGATGGAATCGAATCGAATCGAATCGAATCGCGTCGACTCGACTCGCGCGTCGACTCGCCGTGTCTCTCGACCGAGGACTTTACAACTTTTTATATCGCTCGATGGGGACGCGTCTATGGAAGTGCACGTCCTGCCATTTTTTATCTCGTGTATATAGATGGACGTGAATAGAGCGTGTGTACGTACAGTACGAGAGACGCGACCGATAACGAACCGGACCGATGGATGGATGCGGCCGCCCGGACGCGGGTCGGGACGACGGCGCGCGCGCCGCCCCCATTGGTGCGGTGGATCGATTCGCGGATGTTTTGTGCCATCAGTGGGACGACGCCGACGACGGCGGTGGTGACGCCGAGAGGGATCGTGTACGAACGATCGTTGATCGTGAAAGCGATCGAGGTGCGACGATGACGACGCGACGACGACGGAAAGGAGGAGGATTGCGCGCGAATGAATGAATGAATGAGGCGATGGGCGTGTGACTGACGGATGATTGGTGACGCGCAGGAGCGAGGGGAGTGTCCGGTGACGAAGGAATCTCTGAGCGTGGATGATTTGATCGAGGTGAAGCCGCAAAAGTGGGTGAACCCGAGACCGGAGGCGACGATGTCGGTGCCGGGCTTGTTGCGCGCGTTTCACGACGAGTGGGACGCGTTGATGCTGGAGACGCACACGCTTCGGAATGAGTTGCAAACGACGAGGCAAGAGTTGAGTCACGCGTTGTATCAACACGATGCGGCGTGTCGCGTGATCGCGAGGTTGATGAAGGAGAGAGATGACGCGAGAGACGCGCTGGCGAACGCGAAGGGTTCGGCAAAGCGCGGCGCGGCGGCGGACGTCGAGCCCGAATCTAAAAAGGTTAAATCCGGAGTTCCCGCGTCCATCGTGGCGAAGATGGAGGCTTTAAATAAAGAACTTTCGGGTACGCGCAAAAAGCGCGCGGTGTCGAGCGATTTGGCCGCCCCCGCTGACTTTGCAGAGTTTGGCGACAAGGTGACGCAAGCCATGCACAAGACGACGTCCGGCGGTATCAACGCGCTTGCGGTGAAAGATGGCGATGATAACATCATCGCTACCGCGAGTAACGATCACACCGTGGCGATTTTCGACAAGTCGACCTCGCAGCGCGTTCAACAACTCATCGGTCACTCGAAGAAGGTTCTCGACGTCAAGTTTATCGGAGACAACGTCCTTTCGTGCGGCGCCGATAACGTTGTCAAGCTTTGGGGCGCCGATGGATCGGAGATGGCCACGTCGAGCAATCACACGAAGGATGTGACAAGCATCAGCGTGCACCCTTCGAATAGCTATTTCGTGTCTACCTCGCTGGACAAGACGTGGTGCTTTCACGACGTCGAGTCGGGCTCGTGCGTTGCCCTAGTGAACGACGACACCGATTCAGCCATCACGGCTGGAAGTTTCCACCCTGATGGTATCATTTTAGGAGCGGGTACGAAAGACTCGACCATTAAGCTTTGGGATGCGAAAGATACGCGTAAGCTTCTACAGTTAGATGGACACACGAGCGAGGTCACCGCTTTGTCCTTTTCGGAGAATGGATACTATCTCGCGTCCGCTGCGAAAGATGGCGTCAAGATTTGGGATCTTCGAAAGTCTAAAATCGTCCAGGAAATCGAAGCGTCTGGTGCGCACGCGGTTTCGTTCGATCATAGCGGTTCGTACGTCGCCGTCGGGGGACACAACGCGAGCGTGTACCGGGTCAAGGGCAAGTGGGATTTACTCAAGGAGTTCGAGGTTAAGAAGGCGGTCAAGGCCGTGGCGTTCGGTAGTGATGCGCGATCCTTAGCAGTCGGTAGTGCCGATCATAACTTGCGCATTTTTGCTTGAACGGTGGGATGATATCTAGTAGGTTCTAATAAACACAAATCATTTTTCTTCGGCGCCGCTCTTGTATGAATTTCGCTACTGTTGTTACATCCTGACTACACCAAACGTCGAAGTGACGCGATCTGCGAGATCTGCGTAGTTTCAGAACTAATTAGAATCACGCCTTTCCCTTTTTAGCGGGCTCATCGACTTTTGGTACGTCGTAACCGCCCAGAAACCACGTTTTCAAGTCGAAGTCGTCGGGTGCCTCGGGCAAATCGTAATATCGCGCGGCGCCGTACGCAACGGCGGCTGTCGTGCACAGAGCGATGGTGAACTTGTCGTAGGACCTCATGAACCGCTTTGCCGCATCGCTCTGTGGTGACATGTTGATGAGCGAGCGGCGCGAGCTACGAAGTGCGGGACTGGTGTAATCCATCCTCGCCCTGACTCGTGACATATTTTTAAGTGGGACGAGAACTGAGAAGAAGAGAGGCTATGTGTCGCTATGTGTCGCTATGCGTTACATTCTACGTGCTTTTTTCCATGCTGGAGATGGATCAAGGCTGCTAATATTAATGCTGTCTTGCGCCCGCGGCTGCTGCGAAAGACGCTGAGACATGCGTCTGTTGTCATGGTTGTCCAGTGCTTCGAAAGCTTCAGTATCATCGATATCGTCGATATCCTCTTCTTGGTTTTCTTGTGCGAGATATTCATTCGGAATACCTTTTTCTTCGCACTCCAGTGTGTGATTGATGACAGTGATGATGGGATTCGCGTGCTTTTTCAAGGAGGTTCTCCAAGACGCTTGCGTGATGGCGTTACTCATTTCTTTCATTTCCTCCGCGTTGCGCGGTCTCTTATTCGCGAGTATCGTGACCAGACCCGGAGGGAAAGCGCTATCAATGTTAATCTGCAGTTCTCGAGCCAATCGTCTACGCCACACATTGAGCGCACTGTAGACTTGTTCTTTGACGTGTCCATCTTCCCTGTTGGACTGGAGATTCGCTGGATTGAGCGCGTCGTCGAGGAACTCCGTAACGTCCTGGCTCGCCATACCGGTCGGAGTGCTGATGGAATCGAGTACGACCGTCGTCGGAATCGGTGCTTTCCTTGTAGAAGCTCGTTTTGATCCACTACTACAGGATAGCATAAATTTCTCTCTGCCTTGTTGGATAGCCTCGCAACGACCGCCGTTGTAGTGAATGGTAGTCACAGTCGTGGCATACGGTCCCATGTTTTCACTTCTAACGGATTTTTCAGAGAAGAAATTTCGTAAAACCATCGCGCGCGCCAATCTTTCTGATTCTGACTTATCCAATCCTTTTCCAGCACCGTAACCAGGCAAACGGTCGTAGTGCTTCTGTTTCACAGTTTTTGCTCCCGAACCTCTGAATACGTCCACCAATAAACCGATACCGATCCCATCGGGAACTGATCTCACTATATTAATCATTCCCATGGCGTAATTTGTGAGATCTACTGGTTCAAACTTGACTCCTGCGGCCACAGCCTGGCACGAATCGCACATACCGCGACAGCGGGATCGGTCGAATTTCTCATCAAAGTGCGCCATCAGCTGTGTGCGTCGGCAGTCGGCAACATTTTCGCAATACGTCACCATTGTGTTCAGAGATTCCAAATTATTTTGAAGAACGGCTGGATGCGGCCGTTCCTTCCTTGCGCTGTCAATCAACATGCTCCTCGCCTTTGACGCATCACCCCAGGTATAGAAGAGAATGCACAGGGCGTGCGCTCCGTCTCGGCCTGCACGGCCACTTTCTTGATGGTAAGCTTCCAGAGATTTCGGCATACTGTGATGAAACACAAATCTTACGTTTGGTTTGTTGATTCCCATACCAAACGCGACCGTTGCGCAAATTATCTGTGCTCTATCTGACTGCCAAGCTTCTTGATTTTCCCGACGCACTTTGTCCGTCAATCCGGCGTGGTATGGTACGGCTCTTAGCGCCCGTTTACGCCCTACACCAAATCGCTTGTGATCGCCCGCGGCTCTATCGATTTTATTCAGCTCATTTGCGACTCTTTCGCAGTCATTTTGACTGAAGCAATAGATGATACCACATTGTACTTTGCCGTTTCTCATCAGTCCACGTTCCACTATCAAGTCTTTGATCTTTAATATCATTTGCTTAGCCTTGAGTTTCGGGTGGACTTCGTACGTCAAGTTTATTCGGTTGAACGTATCAAAAAATCGAAGACACTTGGGAAGATTCAACTGGCGAACGATATCATCTTGGACTCTACGAGTCGCTGTCGCGGTCAAACACATGATCGGAGTTGTTGGGAAGAGGTGTTTCAAACCTCTCAACTCCGTGTAATCCTTCCTAAAATCATGACCCCATGCGCTGATACAGTGTGCTTCATCTAGAACGAAGCGGTTCAGCATACCTCTGCTGTAAAGTCGCTCAAGAGTGCTCTTTAATTTTCCACTTCGCACCACCTTCTCCGGTGTGACGTACAGTAGTCGAAGATCCGGTACTGGTGAACGAAGGTCGTCGTATATAGTATTATCACTCTCTTTGGCGGCCGATAGAACAGTTGCCGGTATTCCCATTTCGCTGAGATGGTGCAGTTGATCTTGAATCAAAGAAATTAACGGTGAAATGACCACGGTGATGCCCGGTTTGACGACGGCTGGTAACTGATAGCACAGCGATTTTCCACCACCAGTGGGCATTAGTACGAGACAATCCCGAGCAGCCATCGTGGCGTTCACCGCGAGTAATTGTAAACTTCGAAATGATTTGGCGTTGAAAGTCTCTCGCAACGTTTGTTCGCAGAGCTTACTCCATGCAAAGTTGGTGTGACCCCAATCTTTCGCATCCCCGCCCTTCATTTGACACTCTATAGGAGCAATGCTCTCACTGACATTCACTGCTCCGATTCCGTTCATCGGAATGACCACCTCCTCACCGATTTCTAGTTCTTCGTTCCATTCAGGGAAATCCTCAGCGGCGGGAAGAGGTCCCGTCCATGCATTGATGGACGGCGGTGGCTCGTATCGCGCTTCAGCTTGGAACTGCTGCGGTGCGTTCACCACCGGTCTGTTGAAATCTTGAGCTTGGTGCGTCGTGCTTGGCGGCACAGCTGGTTGAATATTTTCAGTCACGTTTTCGCAGACTCGAATGATCGTTTCCGCTTCCACTCGTTGATGAATGAGAACCTTTCTATCACTATTTTTTACGGCTGCGTCGTCGTCCTCGAGCTGGAACACGATGTTTGCCAGAATCGGTTTCAGCGACTGCACATGCCCGATCCGATGAGGACAAGTGCGAAGGGAGTGCCCGTGTTCACAAGTCCAATCAGCTCCGGATCCATCCAACGGCGGCGCTTTGCAGCCCACCGCGTGATTCGGAACCGAAGCGCGAGCCGCCGAGCGCGCCGGCGGCCGGCGCGAAACCACATCACCCATACCCACACCCGCGGGAACGGACGGTGCGATCACCGAATTCGTGACGGCTCCACCCGCAGACATCGTGCGTTTGTGCATAACGACCGCGTCTACGTCTATATCCGCCATCATGTCTTCGTCGTCGTCGTCGAACGTGAGCGCCTCGCGTTCCGCCGCCGCCGCCTCCGCGCGTAAAGTCATCGTCCTCGCCGGTTCCGACCGGTTCGGCGCGCCGACGACGTCACGATTCGACATCGTTCCTCGAGACGCGCGCGTCGCCGTCACGACGCGTTCCCCGGGATTTTCAAGGGTCAACCTCCGATAGGGCGTTTTCAAAAACGTCATCGCTCGTTCCAGCCCTCCATCTCGAAGCGACGCCTCCTCGAACCCGTTCGCGTCCACGCGCAGGAGTTCCATCGGCACGACGCCTCGCGCGTCATCTCTCAGCGGCGCCGCGTGCGGGTTCTGTCCCGCGAGCGAGTACGCAAAGTCTCTCGCGCCGTGCCTCCTCGTCGTCGTCGAGTCGACCGTCGCGCGCGTCATGTCGACGTCCACGCCGCGACGCGCACCGCGCTCCCGTCCACGTCGCGAACTCCACCGCGATTCCCGCGCGGTCGTCGTCGCGTCGACGCGCGCGCGCGCACACACGCGCGCGGAGACGTGCGCGTCGAGATGTGCGACCATCGGTGCCTCGATTCAGAGGGATGATTGAACATGAAGCATTACAAAAACGCGGCGCTCGGCGACGCCGTCACGCGTCGACGTGCGCGGCGGCGCGTTCGAAATCATCCTCTAAAGCGCTAATCTTGGTGAGGGCGTCGCGCACGACGCCGGTTTGTTTCATGGCGTTGATGAAACGACCGGATGATTTGCCGAGGTGCGACGCGCACGCGGCCAAATTCGCCAAGGTGTCGGCGTCCTTGGGGTCGAGGGCGATGGCCTCGAGTAAATCTCTCTCGGCGTCGTCGTAACTGCCCATCATCATCGAACACACGGCGGAACCGTTGTAAAGCTTAGGAGTCCACTTGTATTTATCACCGAGCTCTTGATAAATGTACGAGGCGTCTTGAATCTTTTTACCGCCGCTGGCGCAGTCGGCCCACGCGCACGCGAGTTGCGCGATGGTGGAATCGTCGTCGATTTGTTGCATCATTTTCGATTGTTTTTCCGCCAACTCCGGCCGATCCAGCTTACACAATAAATTCACCATCATCGCGTTCAATTCGAGCGACGACCCGGCGTGACAACACTTCATCGCCTCCGCGTAGTTTCCCTCGCGCGCGCGCATCGTCGCCGCCATCAACCGCGTCGTCGCGTCCTCCGCCGAGCCCTCATCCTCGAGCATCGCCTCGATCGCCTCCACACACCGCGCCTTCGCGTCCGCATCATCGCTCGATTCATACATCGCGAAGATTTTCACCGCTCGCATCGCCGAGGGCGCGTCGTCCGACACCTCGGACGCCGCGATCTGCGCGCGTCGTCGCGTCTCGCCGCCCCGTCAGTCGTCGTCATCGTCCCCATCGTCTCCATCGTCTCCGTCGTCTCTCGCGCGACCGCGTCACCGATCGCGTCACCGAACGCATCGCGCGCCTCGTCCCTCGCGTTCGCGTCGACGTCTCCACGCACCGCGCCCTGTCCCATGGCTATTCTCGATCGCGCCGCGAACACGTCCCGTCGCACGGCATCCGTTCCTCGCGCCTCCGCGCACGCGTTCGCCGCCTCCACGCACTCGGCGTACGCGCCGATGTGGAAATAGTTTTCGCAGCGAAACAACGCCTCGGAGGACATCGAAGTCGAGGCGCGCGGAGCGACCGCGTGCGATTAATGACGGTCGAACGTTTGGATGCGCCGCGGAAGAGCCGGGGGATTCGCGCGCGAGAAGACGACGGACGGACGCGAGGAGAGGCGGAGAGGCGGAGGGGAGGTGCGGACGGAGGTCTGGGCGCGGGATCGAGGGGGAGGATGCGGTCGAGGGCGCGGACGAGGACGAGGACGTCGGCGCGGACGTCCGCGATGATGATGACGATGATGATGATGATGATGATGATGATGACGACGCGGGGACAGGAGACGACGACGACGAGCGAGGGACCGTTTTCGCGAGCGTCGGATTACCCGTATCGAGTGTGTGATGAACAGGTGGGAGATTACCCGACGGTGCAAGAGGACGGGACGACGGCGAATCGGGCGCGGTGCGTGTCGCTCGACGCGGGCGAGTTGGGATTCTGTCAAGGGATCGCGTACGACGCGTGCGTGCGAACGAATCCGCCGTCGACGCAGGATAAAAGGGTATTGACGATGTTTGAGAGGATGACCAAGAAACAGGCGGCGATGTCGCCGGCGTTGGCGGGAGATTCGGCTTGTTTATTGGTGATGGCGGAGTACATGTGCGCGGCGGCGTTTCCGAGGTGCCATCCGGATCCCGTCGAGTTGACCAAGTATTACGAGATTCCGATGTGTTGGGGATATTGTCTGAACTCTGTGTACGGTTGCACGGGGGAGATGGCGAGCGCTCAGAAGATATGCAACGCGTCGTTGGCCACGGGAGTGGTCGTATCGTCGGATCGACCAGACGTCAAGTGCACGAGCGCGGCGAGGTTGAATCAGCGCGTGGTTTTCGTCGCGGCCGCATCGTCACTGGTCGCAATCTTCGTCATTTGACGGTTTTTAGAATCTAGTCGTTTGTAGAATTAGAGATAGTCGCGAGCATCCGTCGCGCCTTCGCGTCGGTTTCGCGTCGAGCAGCCGCCGCCTCGCCCGGGATGAGGACACGCGCTTCAGACGCGCGCGCCCTGATTCGCTGATCCGCCAGAGATTTAGATCGGTGAGGACGACGCGTACGGTCTCCATGCCTCAGACCGCGGCGGGAGCGACCGAGGCGCGTCGAGTCGCGCGGCGTGCCATAGACTTTGTGCGGTTCCGAGACGCCAACGCGCACGGCGCGGCGTTCGAAGCGAGCACTCTGCGCGGGCTGCTTCAGAATGATCCGGCGTTCGACTCGCTCTCGCGACACAGACAAATCAAGAAAGAGATAACGGAGGCGTTCGCCGCTCTGGAACAGGTTCGTCGAGCGCTGCGCGATCGAGGCACGGGTGACTGGGAGGGCGACGGGCGCGGTCTTATATTCATCGAGTTGTGCTCAGGCCGGGGATTCGTGTCGCTCGCTCTTGCTGATGCGTTTCCGAAAGCTAGAATATATATGATTGATTGCGACACGGATATGGATGTGAGCCACGTGCGCGCGTTCGGACCGGATCGAATTTCGTTTCACGCGTTTGATTTGTTTTCGAGCGAGTGCGAGGCGTTCGTCAGAGACATCGTCGCTGACGCTCCGAACGCGAGTACTGCCGTTCTGGTGGGCGTTCATCTCTGTGGTGCGCTAGCGGATCGCGCTATTTCGTTGTATGAGAGCGTAGAGCGCGTCGCTGCCTTGGTTTTAGCGCCGTGCTGTCTTCCACGTCGAAGGCGGCACGACGTCCCGGGATTTCACGTGAAGGATATCGCGAAGGCCATAGCCAACGGCGTGACTCCGCACCAGTGTTGGTGCACCCATCTGTATTTTAGACTACCGAGGACGTCGAAAAGAAATATGCTGATCGACCACGATATGCTCTCTCAGCAAAACACATTTCTGATTGCGCGCCGAACCGAAGAACTCGCGCTCGACGGTTTGTCTCTGGCGCCCAAAGTCTCCGACTCCATCCTCCCAGGCCGATCACGCGCCAAGTGGCGCATAGTAGCAAAATAGCGAGCGCTTAGTCGTAGTTTGTAGAATTTCTCACCGTGCTCGAGTGCGTTTCGTTCAGATCTCGCGCGAGCCCAGTGGGCTGCCCACTAGGCTTCAATAGAGGAGCTGATGAGTCATAAAGCAATCGGAGCGCGCTCGACGTCAAAACGCGACGGCTCGTCTCGACGCTCGCTCTCAGCCGAGACCGAGACGCTCTTGACAGCTCGCTTTCGTCGGTGGTCGGTCGATAAGCGCTCATCCTCGCCGAATCGCTGAGTCTACCGACGCGGAATGTTTGCCGTGACCTCGACGCGCGTCGCGCTGGCTCCGCGCATCCGCGGGGTTGAGCGACGAAAGAACCCGGTCTCCGTCGCCGCGAGTCACGGACCGGTGCATACGAACAGAGCGAGCCCGATCATTCGATCGTACACGGTACGTGCGAGGTGCCCCGTCGACGCCGCCTCTAAACCGAATTAAAGTGGTTGGAGACTCATTTAAATTACAACTGACCGGCGACGTAATCGCACTACACCGAGACGACGTGACGCCTCACGTGACGATGAAAACGATTAAACTGACGATGATGTTTCAATTATATACAGGATTCGACGACACAACGACGATGCGTGCGCAGCTCGGTCGTTGATACTGCGCCCAAGGCGCGCTCGAAGACGGTGGCCAGAGCGACCGAGTCTCCATTCTCGAACATGAGTGTCCAAACCAAAACTGCGGTGTACTTTTTCCTGTGGTACTTCTTCAACATTGTCTTCAATGTGTATAACAAGTCTACCTTGAACGTGTTCCCGTACCCGTGGTTGATTTCAACCTTGCAACTTGCGGCGACCAGCCTGTGGATGTTGACAGTGTGGGCAACGAAGGTCCAGCCGAAGCCAGTAGTGTCAAAAGTTTTCCTGTTAGCGGTCGCTCCCGTGGCTTTTTTCCACACCGTCGGGCACGTTTCTGCGTGCGTGAGCTTCAGTAAGATGGCTGTGTCGTTCACACACGTTATTAAGGCGGCAGAACCGGTGTTTTCAGTCGTTCTCTCTGGTCCGCTCCTCGGCCAAACGTTTGCTCCAGCGGTTTGGTATTCTCTGATTCCCATCGTCGCCGGTTGCTCCATGGCTGCCATGAAAGAGGTGAGCTTCAATATCACGGGATTTCAAGGTGCAATGGTGAGCAACCTCGCCATGGTGTTGCGAAACATCACGTCGAAGAAGTCCTTGAACGACTTTAAGCACATCGATGGGATCAACTTGTATGGTATTTTGGGTATCATTGGTCTCTTTTACTTGGCTCCGGCGGCTTATATTGTTGAAGGTGCCCAATGGTCTGCCGGTTACGCTGCAGCTGTTGCCAAGGTTGGCGAACAAAAGCTCTGGCAGATGCTCTTCCTGTCTGGTATTTTCTATCACTTGTACAACCAAGTCAGCTACCAGGCACTCACGAATATTACCCCTGTAACTTTCAGCGTCGGTAACGCTCTCAAGCGCGTTGCGGTGATCGTTGCTTCCGTGATTTACTTCAGAAATCCGGTCTCCCCTCTCAATGCTGCGGGATCTGCGTTGGCGTTGCTAGGCGCTTACCTGTACACCAAGGCGTCTGAGTCGAGCGGGAAGACGCTGTCACGATCGAAATCAGCCTACAACGCTCGATTCAGAGCGACGACAGGATTGACGCTCGATGAATAGTTTCGAATGCATTTTCTAAAACCTTTGTTGTACAAACGAAACGTACTGGTACAGCTAGGTACATTCTATATCTAATCTAACATCTGCGCCGCCTCGTGGAACTCCGTGAGTTCTTCCTTTCGCCTCGAATCCGGCAAATAATCAGCTAGACGCATGAACAAGTCAGTTTCTCCGTTGCATAGTTCATACGCGCGTGCGTAGAACGATTTTACGGGCACATCACCTACTTGAAAGTCCCTCGCCGCGGTCCTTAGTTCCATGTAAGCAGTTTCGCCGATTCTGTGCATGACTTCTAGAGCCAACTGCGCGCTCGTGTCAGGAATCTGACCTTTTCGTGGCTTCGAAACACGTTTAGAATTCCGCTCAGTGATAGATTCGACGCTAGTCTGTTTCTCAACGAACTTTTGAATGAGTTGCGAGACCTCTCCATTACCAGTCACGAATTCATTTTGTGCTTTATCGACCGACACAGAGGTCTTCTGACACCGATTGTTATCGTCGTTAAGCGACGCATCGGACTTAACACCTTGCTCTGCTCCATCAGTGACTTGACCACCGCCGTTGCGACTATTGATACTTCTTCGTCGACCCCACGCGATGATGGAAAAACGTGGATCGTTATTTGATTTCGCTTTCGGTACACCATGTTTAAAACGTTTATTTACCTCTGACGTAAACGCAAATACATCACCATTGTTCTGTGGAAAGGTGAAGGTGTTCCCACTGGGCTCGTGAAGGAAAATCAGTTCTCTCGATCCTCCGAACGATGCGCCCATCGTAAAATCTTCTCTCTGGGCTCTACCACCGTAGGCGTGACTGTCGTGATGAAAGGGTTTCCAATCAGTTCCATCGCGATAAAAATTCATTCGAGTTGCGTACACCTCGACGTCAAAATAGTCTGACATCGCGTCCACCACCCTCTGAAACGTTTCCGAGAAGTCTGGGTTCTCGTGCTTCAAGTGCTTGGACCACTCCACCATCCCCCCGAGTTGAGCGGCTGCCTCCATCTCGCGCCCTAGAGATGCGAGCAATCCATAATCACGCCCCGAACAGTGAAAATAGGGTAAATAAATCGCATTACCGGACAGCACCGCTTCGAAATCTGCCAACAGCTGCCCATCGACCATGCTTCGCTCACTTCTGAGCGCTTTGTTGGCGAACTTGAGCGCATCGTTTCTACTCTTCCCGCCAACAGCGTCATCCCCATCCTTCTTACGAACGAATTTGGGCGCGGAGGTCGAATCCATACCTTTATGCGAACGTTCACCGGGTCGAGCGACCGTCGCCAACGACCACTGAGGCCCCCGATGACACCGGCCTCGACGTCAAATCGCGAAGCTGTAAACCCTGGGCGTTCGTTGTGACGACGAGCTCGGACATCCGTCGCGCGCCGTCGACAGTCGATGACGCCGGCTTGGTGAAGGGCGGCGCGGGAAACGCATGATATTAGTTTAATCGACGAATCATGACGCTAGAAGATACCATAGCCCGCTATGAAGCCACCAAGCGCGCCGCAAAGGAGAAAGCTAACGCTGCGCTCAATCAGGCAAAGGAAGTCATGACGCGCGTTCAGCGCGAAGTGAAGAATGCCCCGGCACCGGTGATGATGGACAGATACTTGACGGAGGGCGGATTTGTCGACCGCGAAGCCTATCCGATATTCGTCGAAAGAATATCGGTTGGGGCAGTAATCTTTTCAAAGAGCTACGCATCTGACGCGTGGTTGTATCTCAAGAATAATCATTTATTGCTCTCTTTATTTATGGCTCACCCGAAACATCCATTCTCTCGTTCTGAGCGCATGGTATGTCTGTTCTGCTCCGTGATCATGGGTTACGGATTAACTTGTGCGTTTAATTTAATCTCGGGTGAGCCAGACAGGACGGTCGTGTCTGTTGTCGTTGGGGGCATAATTCAAGGCTTGTATGACGCCCTGCTTAGGATGTTCGCGGAATGCCTGTGTGTGCAGTCATGTCCTCGGTGTATAGTTAAGTGTTTCGAGATGTGTGGAAGAATCGGAATGGTGGTACAGTTTTTACTTGGGTGCCTTGTGCTCTGCATCGGCTTTGTGGCGTTCGTAACCAGCATGAGTTTTACTGCCCTCGGGGGAGTTTCCTGGCGCTTTGCCCTCTCTAAAGCATCTTCGTGGATTGTTGCGTCCATGGTTTTTTCCCTGATAGCTCATCACTACGCGCGTTCGAGCCAAATGCGACCGAGCGCCGAAAGGCATACTTTTCGTGAGAAGGAAGCGCATCTTCGCTGGGAGACCGCGTCGGAGCCGTGCTGCTGTGGTTGTCTTTTTCCTGCTCGAGCACCGAATTACTTTTGGAACTATTATATTGGAGAAGATCGCACCTATGACGATCTACCGCCACGAGCGCCAAAGTACGCAATCACGTTTTGCGGTTGTTCTTGCGGAAACGAAGAGATAGATGAAGCTCCTGGAGAAGAGCTCAATGAACTCTAAGAGGTGTGAACTGGTGGGTTGGGAAGTTGTAGAACGTTTTATGCTTGGGTGAAATAACAGTACTCATATTTGTAATCAACGATTTATGCTTCCAAAATGTGCTCGGCGAAAACTACGAAACGCCAACCCGAGGCCATCTTGTACCTCACTCCTCGAGTTCACCTCCGCAGCTGGCGCGGAATTCGTCAGGTCGAGGCGCATGGTGGTGTCTTTAAGACGTATGACGATGATCGCGCGGCCTGTTGATCGCGCGGAGCCGCGCAAATCGCACGCGCGCGGCGGCGTTCCCACCACTTCCAGCTCACACGTGCGGAAACGTGCGAGCGTTCAGACTCGCGCCGCGGACGGCGCGTCGACGCTGACGTACGTCGCGGATAGTGTCATCGGTAGCGGTCTCGTTCTTGCCCTCGCGCGGTCTGGGACGAAGTATAAGTCGAGAGTGGAAGAGGGCTGGCTCGCCATCAACGAATCTAGTGAAGCCGAGTTCGCAGAGGAGGACGATTCAAACTTGCGCTGGACGGTGGCGAGCCTCGTGGGTTGCGTGCCCTTGGTGGCGTGGCTTGCGTGGATACTGCCGGTAATTTCGGTTGGAGATTGGGATACGGAGCAACGCGAAGGAACGATTCCGCAGACGGAAGCGTTCAAGTTTGCTGCGGTGTATTTTCTCGCGTACGCCACACACGGTTTCAACATGTCAGATGGCTTCACGTGGTTTGTCACGTTGTTGTGCGCGGCACACTTGCAATTAGAGAAAACAAACGCTATGCTTGTTCCAAGTGAGGCGGGCCCACTGAACCTTGCGATAAAGCGGTCCAGCATGGAAAAGGATACAACTCGGCGGAACTTTCTGAGCTCGCCAGCCAAGACGAGCGTTGAGAAACCGAACGGTGATGCGAGAGACGAAACATCCGTACAAAGTGCAGTGCAGCTCGGTCGCGCGCTCGGTCAAGCACGTGTGGCGGCGAGACAACTTGGGGAGAGTATTGCAGAAGGCAAGCTACAGGCAGAAATTGAACAAGACGCGCTCAGAACGGAGGAATCTCTCAAGCAAGAAGCTGAACTACTCTCGGGTAACCTTGAAGAATGGGACGCACGTTTTCGATTGAGAAGGATGAAGCGATCGGACCTGTTGGAATTAGCCCGCGCGCGAGGTCTGAAAAAGTATTCCAAGTTGAACAAGGTTGAGCTCAGGGAAATGTTGGAAACGACGCTGTTTGAAGAGTAGTTACACGAACTTTTACAAGATTAGTACATGTTGTTAAGTTGTTACAGGTTGTTTGTCCAGGCAATCGTCGCACTCGTCCACCTCGACCATTTTCAAGTCGTCCACCCCTCCCACGAGGCGATTTTCCACTTTTCAAAAGAGGCATCCGCGCCCTCGCTCGACAACTCCTGATTGCAGAGCGCCTCGCTCGACATTCCAAGCACAAACTTTGGCCTCTCTATTCTACCTTCTCGAACCGCCTCGTTCAGCTTCTTTAACACCATTAACCCGGTGTGCGGTGGCATGTAAAAGTCGAGAAGAAGCACGTCCGGTTTGAACCGCTCGATTTTCTCCAGAAAGTCCTCGCTCGTCCACTCCTGCACGAGGTCAATCCTCTCGTACGTCTCCGTCTCCAGTCCACTGGACAAAATGGACCCGATGTCGTAGCTATCTTCGAACGCCAACGCGCGAATGGTCGCACCGTCGGACTTCCCCGACGAAGACATTCGAGCGTTCCCACGGCACGCCCGCGTCGCCCCGCTCGCGACGACGACCTCGACCCCACCGCACGTCGCGTCGCCACCAATCTTTTCGATCTTCTTCACACGCAACCGTCTCCTCGCTTCGCTCACCAACCCCGCCACCGATCGCTGCGCTCGCATCCACGACGCGCGCTGTCGTTTCGATTGAATTATTTTCCGCGCCCTCGTCGCGCGCGCGCACCGCGAGACACCGTCTTCCGACGCCGTCGTCTGCCGCCCCGTCATTCATCTTCCCGCGCTTTTTCCCGCGCGCCAGCGCTCGAGTGTGTCCTTCTCCATTGAGTCACGAACCGTCACACGGGTGCAGGGCACCCTCGCGAATCTCCGATCGATCGATCGCGTCGATCGGGGCAACGACCCTCCCGGGTCGATCGGCTCGATCGGGCCGAGACGCGGCGAGAACGTCGGTCGGTCGCGTCGAGAGCGGCGCGCGACAGAGCGCGAGCCCGCGGAGTGGTCGCGCGACTTGATGAGCATGGGGGCGTCGCCGAGCGAGCGAAATCATCGGTTCGCTCGCGCGGCGAGAGCGCGGTCGCGTCGAGAGCGGCGACGCGCGGTGCTGCGCAACGCGACGATCGCCGCGCTCGTCGCCGTGCTCGTTTTTTTGAAGATGTTTCATCCGGGTGACCAAACGCTGCGGAGCCTGAGCGAGTCGTGGATGCGGTTGATGTTTTCGCGACGTGGAATTTCGTTCGGTAAGGTGTACGAGGCGAGATTCGAGGGGAGCGTTCGATTGGAGGCGGGCGACGGCGCCATCGAGGTGACGAAGAGGGAGTACACGGTGCAAGGGAAGATTCCCGACAAGCCAAAGTGGAGGGATGATTTAAAGTTGGAAAATCTCGTCGACGAGGAGAAGAGAGGCAGAAGAAAGTGTTATTTTTACGTGCACGTCGACGAACCCGTGTTGGTGCTTCACGATGATGGCCAAGACTTGGTTTACAACTTGGAATCGGCAAAGGAGGAGTTGGACCTCGAACAGTTTAGGTGTAGGTACTTCAAGGGCGTCATGGAGCCCGAGTCGGGAGGTTCCATCACGAGTAGAGAGTGGGAGTTGTTAGAAGAAAGTGAATCTGGTGGTAAAGTCGCTTTGATGAGCTCGGCGACGACGTTGGGAATGCTATCCGCTTACCACAAGACGCTCGCCAACCATCAGGCTTACGCCAAAGACCACGGTTACACTTCAATTTTAGCATTGATTCCGAAGAGTATGTTGGCGGGTAGATCAGGAAAGTTCGCTAAGCACATCGCGATGGGAGTGCAAACTACTCAGGGGATGTATGATATGGTGTGTCACGTCGATCTCGACGCGTGGTTTGCCAGTTGGGATCCGCTCGGGTGGTATTCCCGACACTGGCCAAAGGAAAAGAGTTTGTTCTTTGGTGATACTAGCCAAGTATGGTTGAATACTGGTCTGATGTGCGCTAGATCGAATGATTGGGTAACGGGTATGTTCGAACGAGTGGTTAACGCCGTGTATGAGGTGGGTGTGGACGAAGGAGGAAACACTGTAAAGTACGGTTTCAAGCGAGATCAACCCGCCATGTGGCACGTTCTCGCTTCAGAGTGGGCTACCGATCCATCCAACCCGGTTCCGTATTTCGGATCAAAGTGTAAGTTGTGGTCGGAGTGTAATCCAGACGCGAATCCCATAGAGTGTTGGCACTCGTGCTTTTGGGATGCTCTACAAAGGGTACCACGTGGTTGGAATGGTTTACATGACGTCAACAAACTTTCGAACGTTTTCCTAGATTCTCAACATAACACGCCAAAGATGCATCGCATGTGTTTGGCCAGTTGTCACAGCGTGCTAAGTCGTGCAAACATGGAAGCTTGTTCTATGAGTGGACGAAGTGATTGCTTCCCGAAGGACGTCGACAAAATGTCTCTTTGCGATGGGGAAGGTTGCCTCCGTCAACTCTCGTCGGGCGGCGGTGCGTGGCTGAAACACACCGGTCATCAGCATTGGCGCGATTATCTGCCGACGTGTATCCCACTTACGAAAGCGGATGCAATGAAGGAGCGTAAGTCCTACCTGAGCCTATGCAAGCGAACTACCCGATACTAGTTGGGTACCTTAGAATGTACAAACGTAGAAACATATTAGCGTTGGGATCTATTTTCCCATTACATGTCGTCATAGAATAGTGTTTGGCTTATCCCTATCGTCCCCGTCATCTTCAAGCGGCGCTCCCTCTACCTCTTCATCTATTCGTGAACCGAATACATCAAGTTCTACCTCTTCATCAGAATCCGTAGACGGATCCCAGTCTAAGCCCACCTTTGCGCGCATCGCGTCTTGCGCTATCACAGCAATTCTATAACTAACAAATAAAGTCATCAGGAGTCCGAGGACGTAAAAAACAATCTCAATTGCAGTTGCACCTTCTGATCCACTCGCCCTTCGTCCAGTATCTCCGATGTAAACGTACACAAAGCTCGATGGAAGTAAACCCACGAGCGTTGCCGCGGCGTATGACACGAACGGTACAGAAGTCAGACCGAGCATGTAACTAGCCACAGTGAACGGTGAGAAGGGAGACAGCCGGACAAGGATCACAATCTGAGAGCCATCATTGGAAACCGCATCATCTAGCGCTTTGAATCTACCTCCGTGGCGCACAAACATCTTCTCTACCCAAGGTCTGGCCACGTATCTCGACAACGTAAAGCTCACCATGGCGCCGACGCTCGCGCTAGTGACACAGAGAGCCATACCCCACAGCGTCCCGTAAAGGATTCCAGCCGTCACACACGTTGCGCTGGCGGCTCCGGGAATGACACCGAACGACGCCACCACGACGTTCAACGCGAAAAACTTCACCGGGTTCTTCACGTGCGGCACGATATCCTCGACCAAGTCAATCTCCAGTCGAGTCGACGCGTACACGAGACCGCCGACCAGGACGACGACGCCCAATAAGATGCTAACCATCTTTACCATCCTCCACGCCGTCATCTCTCCGGGCGCGAACGATCCCACGCCCCCGCTCGTCCCCGTCCCCGCCTTGCCGTGCCCACACGATTCCCCCGACTCCCGTCCGTCAGCCTCACCGAGGAGCACGCCCGCTCCCGGATTGGGGCGCAACCGCGCGGCCCCTCCCGTGGACGACATCGTCGCCATCTCCTCGACTCGCTCGCGCCTCCCGACGTCCGCGCGCGCAGTGGCGACGCGACGCTCGCCCTCGACACGCGTGAATGAATCGACTTCAGTCCCCCGAGACAACACCCGAAAAACCCGCCGGTACTCGTACTCTGCACTGAAAAACACCATCAAATGCAAAACGTCGTCGTGGTCCCCGGTGGCGCGCCGAGACGGTTGCGTCGGTCCGACGCTCGATCGTCCTCGTCCTTCATCCGCGCGCGCGGGCGAACGGTGGGTGGGCCGGTGACGATGGTGGCGCTCGCGACGCGGGCGCGGGCCGTCTCGGTGAAGGCGACGAGGGGAAGGCGAACGGACGGGGCGGTGAAGATGAAGATGGGAAGGATGTCGACGTCGACGAAGAGCTTCGACGAAGAGCGAGTCTCCGACGAGACGTCGACGAGTCGTCGAGCGATGTTGGGAGGTAAAGTCGCCTTCGTGTTCGGGGAAGCGATTGCGTTTCCTTGGCTCACGGAGAGCGCGACGCGACCGAAAGCACCGGGGGACGCCGCGCTGAGGCCGCTCTCCGCGGCGTGGGTTCGGTCGCTTTTGCCGGCGGAGAGAGACCTCGAGACGATGCGCGAGGCGAATGAAGCGTTGGAGAAGGGTGAGCGTGCGTTGAGTGAGGGAGACGCTGGGCGAGCGATCGAGGAGTTGAGCAAGATTGAAACGCTGGTTCCGAGGGAGTATAAATTAAATCAGAGAGCCGGACTCGCTCTGTCGGAGGCTCACAAGCTCGCGGGGAATAATAACGAATACTTGGAGTATAAAAACCGAGTTTGGTGGTGGGGACGAGGATTACGGTGGCCAGGGTGGTACATCATCGCATATCTGAGCGCAAGGAGCGCCTACTTTGACGCCAAGGATGATGACGACGCCACGTTTACGATGCAGGAAGCCGGGATTTTGGTTGTCCTTTGGATCGGTCTACTCTTCCTCCTCGTCGAGTACGGTTTACCAGATTATCAAATTTGAGCGGGATAGCGTGCTTTGCATGATTGTATTACATATTATATGTTTGTTTGCTTTGAAATCGCGGTAGCTCTTACTTTGATTGAGTCCGCGCATTCTTGTGTGCTTGAGGTCGCTTCATCGCGAGATTCCTTTACGCTGCCGTCGAAACGGGATCGGTGTCGATTTGCTTCACATTCACGCCCTGTTCACCAGTGGGAAGGTATTCGAGCACAAAAGAGAACGCCACAGCGATCACGGAACCGGTGAAGGGGCCGATCGCAAACACCCAGATGTTTTTCCAGATGCTGTGCGACGAAACGGGGGGAGCGTTGCGCTTGCGAGCACGAATGGACGCGACGACCGCCGAACCAAACGATCTGGCCGGATTCACGCTGCATCCATCGATCGTCATCAAGACACTATGGCAGACGTACACCGCGAAGCCGATCGCGATCGCGCACTGGGCGCGGTTCGCTTCCGTTTGAGGATGAATCGCGACCTGGAGCACGACGATACACAGCAGCGCCGTCATGATGGCCTCGCCGAACCAAGCCTGCGCGGTCGTGGAGTTGGCGCGGATCAAGTTGCTTCCGACGCTGCCAAAACCACCATTATCTTCGGAGCCTTCGATCAAGAGGGCGAGGAACGCGCACGCGATGGTAGAACCGACGAGCTGAGCGACGCCGTTCATCGCGAATTGCACCCACGACAAATTGTCATTGAGCGCCAAGGCAAAGCTGACGGCTGGATTGATTTGCGCGCCGCTATAATGCGCGAAAGAGTACACCAAAGTCGATATAGTCACCCCAAACGTCCACGCGATCTGTTGCGCGTCCACACCGTTCATAACCGTCCCCACGCACGTGAACACGAACAGAAACGTCGCCAACAATTCCGCGGCTGCCGCTTGATGATTCAATCGCCTCGGCGTCCGTTCTTTAAATCTGAACCCGAACGCGCGCGGTCGCTCCTTGACGGACTGCACCTTTTTAAACATCTTTTCCTCACTCTCCGCGCTCGCGCTCGTCGTCGTTCGTCGAACGCGCCGTCGTCGAATGCGGCATCGCGCGATGAATCCCAATCCTGCCACGATTCACCGCCACGTGGACGTCTTCGTGATGATGAAGTCTTCATCGCACGTTTGATCGCTCTCGGTGGGCTCGAGTATGAGAACTCGGGAATGCGGGGGACTCGTGAAGGGTCCTGACTCGTCATCGATCGCTCGAACGTTCAAACGATGCGGTCGTTGCGCGCGCGCGTTCGTCGTCGTCGCGACGCGCGAGGACGAGTCGGCACACGCGGTCGCGGGTCCATGCGAACGTCGTGGACGCGTTCGATCGGGTCGGGGGCGACGGGGGCGACTGGGGCGAACGGGGCGACGGCGACGAGGGCGGAGGGACGGAGGTCTGGGACGAGGACGCGCGCGAGGACGGCGGTGAGAGGAGGGCGACGCGTCGAGGGAGGGACGATGTGGAGAGCGAGCGCGATCGGCGCGCGATCGATGCGAAGAGGATTGAGGGCGCGAACGGTGGAGACGATGGTGAGGTGGGCGGGAGCGAGCGAAGGGTGGTGGCGGAGCGGGGAGGCGACGATTTCGGGGACGCCGAGGGACGCCACGCGGAACGCGCGAGTTCGCGCCGTGAGCTCGTCTTCCGCATCCACCGGAAGAGAAGATGGTGCGTACGACGCTGGTTCCATCCAGGTGTTGCAAGGACTCGAGCCGGTTCGCAAACGACCGGGAATGTACATCGGAAGTACGTCGACGAAAGGTTTACATCACTTGGTATGGGAAGTGTTAGACAACTCTGTGGATGAGGTTCAAGCGGGACATGCGAGTCACGTGAGAGTGACGGTCGAATCAGACGGTTTTGTCAGCGTGATGGATGACGGTCGTGGGATCCCAACCGATATCCACCCTGTTACCGGCAAGAGTTCGCTGGAAACGGTTCTCACCATTTTACACGCCGGTGGTAAGTTTGGTGGAGATGATAGTGGATATCATGTCTCTGGTGGTCTTCACGGGGTAGGTATTTCCGTCGTCAACGCTTTGTCTGAGGCGGTGGACGTGACAGTGTGGCGAGATGGAAAAGAGCACGCACAGTCCTTCAGCCGAGGCTTGTCCCTCGGACCGATGACTGAGAAACAACAGCAGGGATCTGGACGACAGAAGGGAACGATGATTCGTTTCAAACCGGACGATCAAATCTTTGACAAGGTGAAGTTTGACGCTAATATCATTCGCACGAGGATGAAGGAGTTGGCGTTTTTGAACAGTGGGACTGAGCTGCACTTGAGAACGTATGACAAGAAGACGGATTCTCACAAGGATGAAAAGCTGCTTTTTGCGGATGGTCTGAAAGATTATGTTTTAGATTTGACGTCCGATGCGACTCGTTTACATGACCCGATTACGTTTAGTGGGGTCATGGAGGGAGTACGCGTCGAGGGGGCACTTTGCTGGACCGCAGACTCGTACTCCGACACGCTGTTGGGTTACGCAAACAGCATCCGAACTACCGACGGTGGCACCCATCTCGATGGCTTAAAATACGCTCTCACACGGTCCATGAATGCAATGAGTCGTAAAGCAAAGTTGCTGAAAGATTCTGATGGCAACCTAGGCGGAGATCACGTACGCGAAGGCTTGTCCGGTGTAATCGCCGTTTGGGTCCCTGAGCCAGAATTTGAGGGACAGACGAAGACAAGATTAGGTAACAGCGAGGTTCGAAGAATCGTTGAAACTATAGCTAATGATGCGGTAACGACTCACATGGAGTTCAACCCCTCAGTCCTGAAGTCAGTTTTCGCCAAGGCGCAGTCTGCTTACAAGGCTGCGGAAGCCGCGAAGAGAGCGCGAGAAATGGTGAGACGTAAAACGGTGTTGACGGCAAACCGTTTACCTGGAAAATTATCGGACTGCTCGTCTTCCGATGCTGAGCGGACTGAAATATTCCTTGTCGAGGGAGACTCAGCTGGAGGTAGCTGCAAGCAAGGGCGCGATAGAAGTTTTCAAGCGGTGCTTCCGTTGCGAGGTAAAATCATGAACGTTGAGAGGAAGCTTGATGCAGCCGCACTCTACAAAAACACTGAAATTACAAACATGATTTCTGCCTTGGGACTCGGTGAAATGGGTGAAGATCTCGATACAAGCGCTCTTCGATACTCGAAGATAATCATCTTGACGGATGCTGACGTTGACGGGGCACACATCAGAACATTGCTACTCACATTTCTCTATCGTTACCAACGAGACTTGTTTGAAAAAGGGTACGTGTACGCCGCTGTTCCGCCACTTTACAAGGTCGTAGTCGGAAAGAAAGAAACGTATTGCTACGATGAAGATGACTTGCAAGACGTTCTCAGTAGCCTTCCAGAAGGAACGACGAAACACATCCAGAGGTTCAAGGGTCTCGGGGAAATGATGCCAGATCAGCTCTGGTCTACGACCTTAGATCCAAAGACTCGTCTCTTGAAACGCTTAACGGTAGAGGATGCAGCTTCAGCAAATCATATGTTCTCCACACTCATGTCAAAGGACGTTGATCCGAGAAGGAAACTTATCACAGAAGAAGGCTCAACACTCGCCTCTCTTGATATTTAGTTCTGTTGCTAATTTAACCTCAAACCTAGCAATGAAAAATGATGTAATAAAGCTGGCGCACTCCAAACCTTGGCTTCATTTCCTCGATAAGTCACCCCGGAGCACGGCGCTCACCTGTTCGCTGATCGAGACAGCGCGCTTTGCAGACTTGAACGGTTCTACCGTTCGATGATCATTCGAAGCTACTTTGCCGTCGTTGAGACGACTACTCAGTAAATCGACATTTTGCTTGAGGGCATCAATGTCTACCCTCAATCCGTGTAGACACTCTCTGATACTTGCCGAGTCTTGTGACTTGCGAGGCGGTTCGAATTGGTCTCGGAGAGTTTTCGTATTCGAAGTCAAGCTGAGCGCGCTGCGGATCACGTCGCCTGGACTGTGCGTTTCTAGATTTTCTCGTTTAGCGCTACCACCTGTAGCTGTGGGCATCGTGTTCGACTATGGATGTGTTTATGTGACAATAGAACGACTAGTTGCGAGTTCGTGCCTACGAGGAACTCAGAATAATTTTCTGGTTTTCACAGCATCATGCCCATGCTTAGGTTGTCTCTCGGTCGTCTCGAAATTTGAAGCGCAGTGCCTCATCCTTCAACTTCAAGAGTTGCTCACGCTGTTCGGGTGATAACTGCTCGACAACGTCTTCGTTCAAGTCACCAGAAACGCCCCTCTTGTCCCCGCCCCCTCTCAGAGAATCCACGTACTGTTCCCATGAAGAGATAAACTCACGCCATTGCTTCTCTTGGATCTTATCACTGCGTAGATGGAGTCTGAATTCTTCACGGGCATATGCACTCCCGAGTTCCTTCATAGGGCCTGGGAGAGTGCGATGCGTTCGCAAGATCTCCCTATACAGCGAAAACACCCTTTTCACACCACTCATTTTCCTCCAATTCTATGCCTCACTCGCTGAGTCTCGATGTCGAACCTTTCTACGTGCTACACTTTCCTCGTTTTCGTTCCCTACTCGTCGCCTCCCCCCCCAGACGAACTTATTCCGCCTGGAGCGTGGTGGGTTGATTGAGCACGCCGAGCTGTTCCTTTTCGAGTTCGATCAGCTGCTCCTCCCTGTGGAGTTGAACGATGAGCGGGACGACGAGGACCAAGAAAGACGTGCCAAACGTCCACGCAGCCTTTCCCGTGTGCACGGCCAACTTTCGAGTCAATCGCGGGGCGTCGCTCCAACCCAATCGCACGGGTTTCGCGCTCTTCGCCTCCACCGCGCTGACGTCGGGGGTGATCTCCATTCAAAGCGTCGACGACGCGCGGTCGATCCGGAGGTTTCTATCGGAGGCTTCGGTCGCCGGTGACGTCGGTGACGACGAGAGCGGCGATCCTATCCGGACGCGCGCGCGCGTTCGAGCGGACGAAAGTGCGGGACTCGACCGCACCGCTCGGGGCGACGCGGGAAGACAAAAATGAAAACGCGAAAAGGGCGCGGCGCGCGCGGGTCGGGCGCGTGTCCAAACCCTCATGGGGGACTCGCATCGAGTCGTGAACGGACGAGCGGACAGGACTGCGTTCCCAGCGCGACGAGGGCGCTCGAGCGCGGGACCGCGTCGACGCCTGTCGCGAGCGCGTCGTTCGACGTCAGGCGTCGCCCGAGGCGAGCGAGGTTCGAGTGGGAGATTAATCTTCGATACGTCTCGTCGCCGCGGTCGTTCGTGCGTCATGTCGTCGAATCCGTTCGCGGCGCTCGACGAAGACGCGCCGCGAGCGCCGGTCGCGAGCGCGAGTAAACCGACCGGCGCGAGCAAGCCCTCGAGTGGGTCCAAAGGTGCGCGCGATTGAATGAATGCGGGAGGACGAGGGGATGAAAATAATTTTTTGCAGTCGTTCGCGCGAGACGCGATGCGCTTCTCGCGCGCGGGGTGGACGCGCGTGGGTCGGTCGAAGGATAAACCCCAATCGAGGTTCTGAGACTCCATGAGCGCGACGGACTGACCTTTATAAACTCCTTTCGTTCAAACAGCTTCCGCTCCCGCTAAGGGTAACGCCGGTAACGGGTCTAAGCCTGCGAAGGCGACTCGTGAATTCGAAGGCGAAGTCATCGGCGCCGAAGGCGGCAAAAGCTTCCACGCGAGAGGCGGCCGCGGTGATCATAAAGGTCACTCCCGCTCCGCGCGCCGCGGTCGCGGCGAAGGCGGCGAAGGCCGTCAACGCTCTCGACGTGAATTCGATCGTCGCGACGCCTCTGGTAGAGGTCACGATGGTCACCGCGGCGGTGCTGGTAAAGGCAACTGGGGAAAAGCTGGTGATGAGCTCGCCGATGTCAACGCTGTTGCGCCTGACGAAAGCGAAACCGAGCCCGAGGCTGCGGAAAACTCCAACGTGCTCTCTTTTGCCCAAGCTGAAGCTCTCAAGGCTGAAAAGAGAGCTGCCCTTGCTAGCCAATGGAAAAAACCTGAAGCGAAGGTCCTCGATGGTTCTGCCCTCGATGGACTCAAGCTTGTCACGAACGAAAGCGGTGAAGACGATGGCTTAGACTTTGGTGCGACTGGCGTCAAGGGTAAGCGCGAACGTACCAAGAATTCAGCAGCCAAGCAAACTCTTGACGTGTCTTTCCGTGTTGCCCCGGCGCAAACGGATGAGAGGGAAGATCGGGGAGATCGAGGTGGCCGAGGTGGCCGAGGTGGCCGCGGGAGCAGAGACTCCGGTCGTGGTCGTGGTGAAAGCAAGGGTCGCGGCGGTCGTGGTGCCAACATCAAAATCGAAGATACCTCTGCATTCCCGACGCTCGGTGGCAAGTGAGCACATCACACCCCACTTCTGTCGGCTATACCATCGCACTTCAGCTTGTTCTGTTAGTTGACAAAAAGACTTACGATCTGAGAAGTATGTCGCAGTGGCGCGCAAATATATTCTACAGCGTAGTACTCGTGTACAGTTCATTTCTAATATTCACGTAGACCCTATATAAATTCGAACCAATCACAGTCCTATCTCCATTTGTAGGCTCTCGTTCACGTAGCTCGAAACTGTTGACCTCTTGCAGAGAGTTCGGTCGCAAATAAATCGTCGATGGGATATGAACGTCGAGATATCATTGAATTCTCTAGCCATAACGTTGATTTCACACCTCACGACGTCAGATGGGTTCCCAATAGTGCGCGTTTCGTCGTTGTAGGAGCGACGGCAAAGTCAACAGGAAGACTCAGTGTTTTCAAGTTGGATGAGGGTGGGATGGATCTGCTGCGGAGTTCCGATCACGCAAGTAGCTTTAAGTGCTGTACTTTTGGTGGCCATACGATTCCACAGCGTGAGATGTTCACGGGGAACGCGAATGGAGACTTGGAAAGTTGGGACCTGGAAAGTTTAGTAGAACCGACTGTATCTGTGAAAGCGCACGATTCAATGATCAATGCTATGGACGGATGTGGGGGCGGTACAAATGGAATCGGTGCTCCTGAAATCGTCACAGGTAGTCGAGATGGAACAGTAAAAGTATGGGACAGGAGACAAAGAGCCGCCGTGGCGATATTTAGATCGTGCTTAGAAAAGTCATATGAGTGTTGGTCAGTTGCATTTGGCAACTCCTTCGACAATAGCGAACGTTGTATTTTGGCTGGGTACGAAAATGGAGATATCAAAATGTATGATCTAAAGACAGGTACAGTTAGGTCTGAAATAAACGTCTCAAATGGCGTTTGTAGTGTTGAGTTCGACAGAAAAGACATTTCAATGAACAAATTTGTCGCAACTTGTTTGGAGAGCCAGTTTGTGATATTTGACGGACGAACGTATAACGCAAGCGATGGATTTGCCTCACTCACATGTTACACAAAACAAAAAACAACGGTTTGGGCTATTAGGCACCTGCCTCAGGATCGAGATGTGATGGCCATACTACTTGGAGATGGCACCGTTGAATTACACGAGTACGAGTACCCAGCTCGCCGAAGTCAAATCACCGCCGATGGTCAGACGAAGGGCATCATTGGCAAATTGCATCACGTCATTTCGAAACATCTTTCATCGCAGCCAATCAACGCCTGGGATTGGCATACCGAGAAAAAAGGACTCGCAGTATGTACGGGATTCGATCAGTACGTCAGAGTTGTGTTGGTTTGAATGCGAAAAATATAACGTGTTTAATCAGTACAACAAAGTTACTCAGTCTAGTCCATCAGAGTCTTGTTTGTTTTCAGCCATTACTTTCATTAACTTAGCCAGCATTTCCTGCATGTCATTGTTTGCTTTTTCACTATTGCGGACATCTCTCGCAGCTCTCCTGTGGAAGTCAGTCTGCTGGTACATGGATGCAGCTTCTGTTGAAGGAGGACTCGTATCAAGAACTGATCTAAAATCCATGTAAGTTATTGCGCGGGGACGATCAGGGGGTACCTGACCAATCGCTACCTGTTTTCTTTCCGTTTGGAGAAAATCTCTCACCGGACCATAAGCTGCCTGCTTGCACAAATCACGCAAATCACTTCCACTAAAACCCTCAGTTTCATCTGCAATTTTCCACAAAGGGCAGTTTTGATCCGGCGTGATAAAACCAGGCTCTAAGTTCTCGCCCTTAAGAGTCACACCCAGTACTTGTGCTCGTTGTTCCTTGTTTGGAAGACCCACCTCAAATGCACGTGGTAGGCGTCTCAAAATTGCTTCGTCAACATCCCATGGTCTATTTGTCGCCCCAAGAACCATAACCTGAGCGTTATCATCAGTGTCGAATCCATCCCAAAGCGTCATAAATTCGGTCTTCATCGTTGAAGTAGCCTCGTGTTCCCCTGACTTCCTCGTCCCCAAGAAAGAGTCGATCTCATCAATGAAAATGATAGAAGGCTGCAACTTCCAGGCCAACGTGAAAACCGCTGAAACGAGTTTCTGGGCATCGCCGAACCATTTACTTTGTAACGTGGATGAACGAACGTTGATGAAACACGCGCCCGATTCCTTAGCCAACGCTTTTGCCAACAGAGTCTTCCCCGTCCCGGGTGGTCCAAACAGCAGAACACCCTTTGCAGGCTGCAACAACTTTCCTCGGGCAAAAAGTTCTGGTCGCACAAGCGGAAGTATAACTAATTCATACAACGAGCGTTTTACGTCTTCCAAACCACCGATGGAATTGAAAGTGACATCAATATGATCTGGGTTTGCAACATCAGATGCAATCGCATCCTCGTACACATTTGTATCTAGGTTAGGACGTCCCAGACGGCTCGCAAGCTCCTTTTTTCTCTCGATCGCCGCCTTACTCGTTTGACGATTAGGATCTAATCGCTTCAATCCAAAATTTAAAACGATCATCGACAAGATGGCGCTACAACCGACGAGGAACAGCTCCTGCAGAACGGAAGGCTGCCCGCCCTGGGCACGACTCATCTTGGCTGAACGGGCGTCAACGGAAGAAAAGTCGTCACTTCTTGCGCACGCAAACGAATATCGCGTCAAGCTTTCTCGTAAGAGAGTGTCTTAGGTCGTGCGCGGACGCCGTGGACGTGAAGTGGCGAAAGTTGACTTATGTGACTACAAAGCTTCACTATTCTTGGCTAGGAGGCGTCTTCAAACTTTCCGCGTTGAACATCGCTTCTCTCTTCGCTCGCTCTACCCAATTCATAGCAGCAATTGATCCTTCTCTGGACTCTAATATCTTCTTCAGCTCATCATACATCGGTCTCTCGTCGAAAACGCCGAGGAGTTCAGGGACGACCTTGTTCTCTGCGTCCTGTGACAGCGCAAAAGCCCGAAACTTGTCGGGGTAAACTTTCAGAGTACGCACGATCTCGCCCTGGATGCGCTGCTCGTTCAAGAAATAAACTTCTTCAAATTTACCTACGAAATCCTCTGCCCTCTTCTTCCAAGGTCCGAAACCGAAGTCTCCGATGATTGCACCGCTTGTGTTCCACTGTGGGTTGGCTATAATCTTTAGGCGGTACTTTTGTTTCTCAATATCACGTAAATCGTCCAGAACTTCAGCGGTAGGGAACGATACAATAACGTCAGATTCGAGTGTAATAGCGGCGACAGCATCTGCGTCGTCAATAATGCGCTGCTGGCATTTCCCACTCGCATCTTCGTTCAACTTTTTAAGCACCTCACCAATCATGGGGGCAAGCGCGCCGTACTGCTGTCTAATACCACCGGGCCAATCGTCAAGATCGGTTGCTCCGATGAGTGGTAAGTTCAGGGTGATCGACTGTGTCTCAATACCGTCCCCAAGCGCCGCTTTGATGGCTTCAGCGGCTTGTCCTATCTGTTCTTTCGTACTTATTGGTAGCGAAGGGGTCGAGCTCGCGGCGGTCACTCCGTGCACGCGGGATCGGTGGCGAGCATTCGATGGTGATCGTCGAAAACTTCTAGGGTGGCGCGTAAGCTGAGCGCTTTTCACCGAAGTCAACGTCGCACGCATGGTGGAAAAGCGACTTGAACTGCGGCCAAGTCTCATTCCGGGACGCTTCGGTACGAGTCGCCGAAGAGGAAGGACGGATGCGCTAGGAACATGAGCGTTCCGGAAAATGCTCGCGAGTTTTATACCGGGAAGAACATCTTAGCACCGATGGTACGTATCGGTACTCTTGCTTCACGCCTAGTCGCTCATGAGTACGGTGCACACCTGGTCTACAGTGAGGAAATCGTCGACAAGCGATTCATGCACTGCAAGCGTGTGCTTAATAAGGAGTTGCAAACTATTGATTTTATCGATGTCAAAGGTAAACTGTCCTTCAGGACAATACCAGAAGAGAGGGAACGTGTTGTTTTCCAGGTTGGAACAAGTTCAGCGGTCTCTGCGCTTCAAAGTGTCGAACTCGTAGCTGGCGATGTTGCGGCGATTGATGTCAACATGGGATGTCCAAAACATTTTAGTACATCTGGTGGTATGGGTGCCCGATTACTTGGGCAACCTGAATTGGTCAGGGATATCCTGACCACTCTCCGAAGGAACTTGCCCTCTGAGACCCACGTCACGTGTAAAATTCGGCTGCTGGAAAGTGAACAGGACACGATTAAACTGGCAAAAATCATAGAATCATGCGGCGTCTCAGCTTTTGCAGTGCATGGGCGCTATATTCCACAGCGCCCTAGAGAGCCAGCGCACTGGCATCTGATAAAGAATGTCGTAGAAGCTGTCGACTGTCCAGTGATTGCGAATGGAGACGTCCAATGTTTTGAAGATTTTGAGAGAATCAGAGAATGCACTGGTGCGGCTAGCGCGATGTGCGCGAGGGGAGCACAATGGAACTTGTCAATTTTCAGATCTGATGGTGTTCTTCCGAGCGATGAAGTCAAGAGACATTTTGTACGAAGAGCAATAGAGTATGACAACCCCTGGAACTTCACAAAGTTTCAATTGCGCGAAATCTTAGTGCACGAAAAGCGTATGGCGTCGAGCGAGGGTGATCGTTTGAATAAATGTAAGATATGGGAAGACCTAGCAGAACTTTATGACTTAGAAGATGTGCTGAAAGAAAGCCAAGAAAAGCGTCGGCGTGCTCAGCTGAGGGATGACTAGCTCCCTGAAAACATAGTTGTAGATGACATAGCATAAATTTCAATGGACAATATTTCATTCATCCTAATATACTTTACAAACTTTTACATTCTCGTCACAAAGTCTATCTCAAATACTGAGCAACGCGATGAGCACGCTCAAAAATTGGATCCAAAAAGGCGTTGCTGGACCGCTGGATTTCACTTATGAAGTGTTGCATCGCAGCTTCATCATCGAGTTCCAATGCAAACTTCGATTCGAATCTCAGTAACGCCTTCTCATAATCTTGATTAATGTTAATATCTGGAATATTCGCGTCCGCCATGAGACTGAAGAGGTTCAACAATAACACCACAGACTCGCTTTTTCGAAGGATATTGTATGCTTCACAACAGTAAGTTTTAAACTCGCTGAAGTACTCACCCATTGCTTCGACCATCTCTTTGCATAATTTCATCGAAGGCGGTGATATTTTAGGGTCACGACCCATGATGAAACCGAAATCGATGTGGAACAATCTTCCATCCGACGTCAGCATCAGATTGTCCAAGTGTCTATCACCCACTCCAAGTAGATAGGTCACCACAGAGTATCCAGCACAGCTCTTGACGAAATTTGTCATAGCTGTCACGGTGCATCCGCTCGGCCCACAAGGGTCTGGATTGTGTAAAGCTATGTACGTGGTCAACTTCTCGTGTTCTTTCAATATGTCTGCCAAGGCTCGCGACTTCACGAACTCGATGAGACCTGTGTCACTACCGGTAGCGAGTACACGATAGCTCGTCAACTTCAAATCAAGATTCTCTCGCTTTAAAATCTTATCCATCAGAGAAATCATCTGCACGCAGAGCTGATCTTGTCGCAGATCGTCTCCTTTCTTGAAAATCATCATCGCACGATCTCCAGTACTGTTCAGTTGAAAAAATAAAATTAATAATTGAAGGTGCAAAATAAATGGAAAAACTCACAGCGTCTGGAATGAAAGCTTCAAAGGACTAAGCGCCGATTTGAACACGTTACTTTCACTACCATCAAATGTATTAGTCACCAATGCGAAAATCAAATCAATCTCGAAGTTCTTACCTTGCAACGATACCACTCGTAAGGACCTACAAATACCCAAAATAATTAATACACATGCACTCCCCGAAAACTCGTGTAAACTTCGTACCGTTGGATTCAAAGGATTTGGAATCGACCGTGGAAAAGATGAAAGTACAGAACCTAGCGCGTTGTCGCTAGACAGTATAGCCTGATGATTGAAACAGTCAAATTCCGCAATTAATTAATTAATTAGATGGTTATTTGTAACGCACCCTCAAACGCTCAACTTTGCGGGCTCCACGTAATGTGTTGACTTCTTGCGTGATGATCTGTACATCAAGTTGAGGAACGGATTCAAATCATCGTGAAAGCTTAAGACTCACCGTAATTTTTTGCATCAGCTCATGTTGAAATTTCAGTGTATCCCAGAAACTTTGTCCACGCTTTCCCTTTGCACGACAAGCCCGCTCGAACATCGCAAATGCACTTGAACTACGCTCGGCTGCTGTTCCTTCCCATCCAATTTGCAGATACCTATTGGAGAAAGCGTCAGAAAGAGCACATGGGATATTTAATTTAATTAATTTGGAGCTGCTCAAGAATGGCTGCCTTCCACGTACCAGTACAAATAATTGCCGATAACTTCATCCGCTACCGCACGTTCCACTAAAAATTTAGCTAATTCATTATCATCGTTCGTTTCGTATCGCAACGCCTGTAAGAGAACAGTGTCAAGTCGTCAGTCGGGAGAAATAATTAATAAAATTCGCTTGCAGAACACACACTGGACAGTGATCCAACACAGAAGGAGTGGGCCGTACCTGGACTAGTTGCAGTAAATACACCAACAGATCATCATCTTCAGCATGACGCAAAATCGAAACCGCATAGCGTCTCACATCACTATTTGAGAAGCTTGGTGTCAAAAGTTCCAGCGCAGTCGCAGGTCCGATGGGTGCCCACTCGTGCATGAGCTGCACTGAAGCCTTTGTTTCAGCTGGATCAGACCAATCGACGCATTTAAGGAATTTCGTTAGTGCTCTTGAATCGTGTCTCAGGGCGAATCGGAATTTCCAGAGCAGATTTTGGGATTCCATATCGAGAGGCCTCGTTGGTGGCAGTTGGATGATGGCGGAAAGTCTGCGCTTCTCAGCGCCGTCTGGCTTCAATTCCATATCAACCACTCCACGCCCAACGCTACGCGAAAGCTTTTGATGCTTCCGTTCGGCTGGATTTTCCAACATCAAATTCACTTCATCATCCACAAGCCAAGTTAATCGTTGCCAACTGACGATGTTATTAACTGGAGAGCTTTCTTTTGTGTCCTCATGGAAAATCACTGGATGCACATACACGGGTAGCTCAAGCAACAATTGAATGAAGTCATCTGTCCTCCGAGCAATGCGCGATTGTATTCCGCGGGCATCACGTATTCGGGAAAATACTAGATTATCCAACCAATTGACCGAGGGCAAAGTTCCTTGCTCATACTGCACCAAGAAACTTTCGAGACGCTGCAGCTCATCGTGCTGTTCCATGAATTTCACCCCGAGATGATGGTACTCGTTTAACTGCTCGCTTGACGTCGCTAACATCAAACAATGTGATCCTTGTAGTATTCTGTCATCTTCTCCGAAAACCAAAACTCTACTGCGACCCAATACAGAATATGGGATTCTTCTCGCCGAACGGACTTCGAATTCGATGCAAGTCTCACGTGGAAGGTCTCTGATCTTGATAGGAAACTTCAAGTTTTCCTTCCACTCCGCGACTCCATCGGCGTGAACGATCACAGTTGTACAAACTTCATTCGTTAAAGCTTCGTCTTTCGCAGCGAGTCGTGCACTGACAAAGATTTCATTTTCGACTGAAGTGATTCGTGAGTGAGGGAGTTGACCGCACAAGGCCGTGATTCGCACACTGAAGTCGAGAGACACATCGCTACTCAGAAACACTTGACCATCACTGCCATCAATCATCTCACTCACCATGGACCGTGCTTAGCCAGGTCGCCAGACGAGCACCAACCACCACGCCTCCTGTAACGGAATCTCCTCGTTTTAAAATCTTTTCTCGCGTTCGTCACGTATTTCAACTCCTGTTTGCATCAACGAGCGGCTTGAACTCGCGTTCCAATCGCTTCGCGCAGTGCAGTGACTTTCGAGCGCGCTCTCGAGCGTCGTCGTCTCACCACTCTTGTACTGCCTCCGTTTCGTTAGCAAAGAGTTTCGGACTTTGAAACTTGGAAGCTAGCAAGAGTCCGGTGAGTCACGAACGGTAAACAGTACCCACAAAGGAGGAGAAATCCCAACTTCTCGTCTAAGAGTCCACTGAAACACCACAGTCGTCCGCACAGGAGCTTGCGGTCATGTTATCGTGCAACGGCTGCTGGTGCGCACTAGATGCTGGATCAAGTTATATTTCGCAGTGCGATCACGTCTACTGTGCGTTGCGATGGTGAACGCGGTTGCTTTGCTATACCTCTGCCTTTGTTTTTGTTCAAAAACTTCACTAGCCCTGCGAGCCCCGACACGCGCGTTGCGACGTATCATCCAGACTAACGAACCATTTTAGGTGAAAAATGCGTTGTCGTCACTTTGGAGCAGCACCAGTGCATGGTCTGCGCGACGAAGATGGAAGAACGAGATATTCGCGTCGCAGAGGTTCAACCAGACCTGGCGGTACTTCAAAGAAAGCTGTCGGGCTACTCGCCAAACGACATGCTGACAGCTGTTGCACACGGCATCAAGTTTTGGAATGATCAATTAGAGCTTAGATATAGGACAGAGTTAGAAAAATCGTACACGAGTGCCCAGAGAAATGCAGAAATGTATAAACGCAAACTTCAGGTATGTACTATTGCAGACTTTATAACGTGGATGTGACGTCGGACAAACAACTCCATAGGATGTGCATGCAGCCTATAAAAAAGCAAAAAGTAAACAAGATGAGCTCTGGGCACAACTGAAAGATAGAGAGAACGACATTCAAGAATTACAGCAGCGTTATGAAGAAAAATCTAGAGAGAAACATCGAACTCACACTTCTCTGGAGAGTCCAAAGACTATCTTGGCGAACAAACCATTGAAAAGACAGTCTCAAACGATACCTCAAAGTACAGTGAGAATTGATACCGTCACACACGTCGATTCTGGCCATTGGCATAAGCAACAAGTCCAGTCAGATCAGTTCCATCGTCGTTCTTCCGAGCAATTTCGATTACAAGCACACACCCCTCAGCGGCGCGATAGCCGCACACATAGTCTAGATACTAGACTCACGCCACCAACCAACTCGAGGGAGTCACGTGAGCGCGCATTTCGTCCTCTTTCACCTTATACGAGGCATCATGTTGAGCCGCGTGTTCTTTCTGACAGCGGTGACCGCGGCGCGATGTTTTCGAAGCGACGAATATTTTGAACATTAGATGGGAGGGTATCATGACGACTTTGTCCGTTTACGCTCTATCTCTTAAGACTAAAAATACGAACTGCATTCGCTAAGATATGATTTTTAATGAACTGAATGATTGCGCATGCGCACTTCTCAACGCCCCATCACACTCTGGGCAGCCACGTTGAGCCCGGACAACAAAGCACCCCCGGCACCGTACACAGCGATCGCCCGAGGGCCACTCATACTCTTGTAAAGAGCACCTGCCCCTGCACCGGCAAAAATGGAGCATAATGAATCATATCTATTCTCCATGTATGCCATTGACGCACTTTCGAGAGCGGCATAATACAAGCCAACGCAACCAAACGTGTTCCCCATTGATCTACCCCTCTGACTCACCGCGTTGAGCATTCTGTTCAACCTCAACTTGGATGTCTCTAAGGAAGACTCGGGCGCGGATTTCATACTACCGTATAACCCCCATCCACCTCCAGCGATGCTCCCACCAAGGTATCCAACCCCAGTCAGGTACGTCAGGTTTTCACTCCAGCTCCGTGTCTTCACCGCACGCTCCTCGTCAAACAAAAACTCTGGCGTATCTGATAACGCGTAAATTGCTTTGTTCATGGACGGATCGAACGGTCCACCCAAGCCGCTGTAGGGATTGTAAGCTCCACTCGTGGCAGGCAAGGGCGGTAAGCTCTCAGCCGGCGCACCGAAATCGGGTTGCTCTATATTCTCACTGATCGGACTGGTCGCTCCAGTCCCATCAGTGGTTTCATTCAAGTTTGTAGTTCCACTAGACGATACCTCGTTCTTCTTATCGCGTCCTCGCACCCCCAGTAAGTCTCTGAGCCCCATGATTCTCTCTCTCAGACGATCGGGCGTCTTCCGTCTTCCGTCGCTTCGACCGCAAGGCGTCGACCGAGAGCTCACTTGAGTTTGAGCTCACAACGTCCGTCACGATATTTCGCCCCGATACTCTCTCTAAGAGACTCTAGTTCACGCGCCGACGACCGTGCGAGCCACACTGAAGTCTCAAAAGTGGAAACGTGAAAGATGTGCGGCGCTGCGCTGTGATTTGACTCAAATCATGAGAGACGACGAGCGACCAGTCCGATCGGATTGCGCGACCCATCCACACAAGCCGACGGGTGTAGGCGAGGGAAGAAGAGCGCAGGAGGGAAGAAGACGAGAGGAAAACTGGTCTGCTCGTTTCGTTCTTACCGCGCTATAGGGTCAGTAGAGAGCGTTCGCATCGATGTTGGGAGCACGCTCATTCCTCATCACAACGCCGGGACCGGGGCCCGCCGGGCGCTTCGTGCGCGCACAGAGAGAGGCCTCCGCCTCGAGTGGTGGAAACAGAGGCGTGATTAAGAGATCGCATCATAATTGTCTCAGAGCTCACTCAAACGCTTTCTCGACCGAAACGGGGAGTCTTTTACGTTCATCTCACCGTGAACATAGTTGGGTGTGTGCTGTTGCAAGCCAAGGCTGGGTACTTTCAGACCGTGACTACCCGGAAGGTGAGTTGATTCTGGGCATTGAAATCCGCTCGCATTCCATCAAAGCAGCACCAGTCGATACTGCGAATGCAGAGTTCCAGCGACCAGGAGTCTCTGTGCCCATCGAAGATTTCAGTGAGGAGACTCTTAGAGAGGCACTTGGAAAGATTGCAACGCACTTTCAATGGAAGGGCCCAGTGGGGATTAGTTACACGCGCTTAGCCGTTCGTGCACTTGGAGGAGTTCAAAAGGGAGAGCATATACTATCCACGATGATTCCTGAATGGAAGGGTCGCGTTGCAACCATGATCCACACTGAAGCGGCAGCGTACGCAGAGATGTATTTTGGTCCTGGTCGTGAGCAAGCTGGTATAGTGCTTGTCTGCACACTGGGTAAAGGATTTGGTGCAGTCTTGTACGAAAGGGGTCAGAAAGTTCGCAGCAAGGATTTCAAGCACTTAACTTGGACGTACGAACGCGAATTGATAAAATTACAAAAAGTGTGGGGTTGGACCGGTGTCGTGCCGCCACTCCCCGCATCCGAAGGTATTATCCGACGGGTGGAGGACTATGGGTTGAATGGTAGAGGATGGTGGCTCGAGGACATAAAACCATCAGAAGAACCGTGCGCGGAAACAGACGCAGTTCTCGCATGGGCTTCTTTAGTGGATAGATATCTTCAGAAAATTGCATCAAGTGTCACGCCGGAGCGTCTCATACTGTTACCCACTGGCACAGCAACGGATATGCACGAAGAGCTTTTTTTGAAACTTTTTCGACCCGGAGTCCAATTAGCTGGTCTGAATGAAGATGTACTCGTCATGGGAGAATTCCCAGATCGAGCTTTGGTGAAAGGGGCGGCAGTAGGAGCACATATTGAGCTTCAGAGTAAGGCGGCGAGTGGTATCTTGAGGGATGCAATTTGTCAAACTGTTACTGAGAGCGAAATTCTCCGTCCACTTTCTGAGGAGCAGATGGCATGGGTTTTCAAGAAACTTGACGCCAACAAAGACGGTGAAATATGTGAAAATGATCTGATTACGGGGGCAAGATTTTTTGGCGCGCCTTTATCAATTGCAGAAATTCACGGCGTCATGAAAGAGTTGCATTGTGGACTGTCTGGAGCAATTACAAAGGAGCAGCTTACAAGATGGTGGTCTTCTGAGGTGTCTCACAGCATCGTTACGCAGATCTCGTCAGCTGTAGAATTACAAGACGCACTTGATTCCGCAAAGGCTGCGACGGAATGCACTACTGATGCTGGTGGTCAGTTAGTCGCGTCTAAGGCAGAAGACAAAGTTGTTGTGGTCGAGGCGGGCTTTTCTTATTGTCGGCCGTGCAAGAAGTTTGAGTCTTCATACGAAGTCATTGCAAGAAACCATCCCGATGTTTCTTTTTTGAAAGTTGTCGGGGATAGCACCCCTGCCGCCGCGCATCTATGTAAGGATGTTCTTGCAGTTCAGTCAACGCCTGACTTCCGAATTTACAAAGGTGAAGTCTTAATATGTCAATTCACGGGAGCGAACAAGACAAGACTTGAGGAAGCAATTGCGATGGCGCTCAAAGCTTAGAATTAGTATTAGGCTGACTATGACACATCGTCTCGAGAGGCAAGGTTATCATAGACTAAAGGTGTAATGTTCACTTACTAAGTGAACCCGTAGTAATTTCAATCCACTGAGCTCGTCCATTGAGAATTTGATCGAGCTTCTGCTCAATTTGTGTGGAATCATCCACGTCTCCGATGGACTGCCATTTACTTTTTGATGGATGCCAAATGATGACGTGCGACTTCACCCGTGGATCGTTGAAAACTTGAGAATATCCAAATGCGTCAACATCGCGCTGACATAGTTCCACAAAAGCGAGCAATTTCTCACTTTTAAAACGCTCAGCGAGTTTTCTGAAGCGTTCGTTCGGTTCCGGCGTCACTATGGTGACCACATAAATAGTTTTGCCCTTCAAATAATGCCCTCGTATATCTACTAGTTGATGCTCTACCTTTTTCTTCATGTTCTGTCGCTGTTGGCTCCCATGATTCATATTATTCATCTGGATACGAGTCATGAGCCGCCTGAGCCAGCTCGCAGTGATGATTGCAAAAATTGTGCCTAAAAGAGGAAGAGCACCTGTTTCTAACGTGAAATACCACAGTGCCTCAATTATATCGCTCACATCAGTGCGAAGAGCTTTGATTATCTCATCAGAAGGCACGTGTGCACCAGTCTCATCAAATAAACTTGAACTCGGCAACATGTTATATTCTTGGAAATCATCTCGATTTGCATTCAATATACGCAACACCCATGGTACTATTGTATCCTTATCATAATGTGGCTTTGCAAACGCATCATAATGTACAATCGTGGGTTTGATTTCATTGAAGATGAGGGCAACCAACGATACTTCTCCATCACCACCACCAAACCTTTCTAAGAACTTTTTGTTATGCACCCCTTCTATCCAACCAAAACTCACCTCCTCTGCCATCGAAGGTATCCTCGCAACCAATTCATTCCGAGTATCCCATAATGTTCTCTTTAGTCGTTGTTTCAGTACACCTGATCTGGAATGAATGCCGACAAAACAGATCCGCTGCGGCCCATCTGGACTACAGCCATTGGCTGCCGCACTTGAAGCTGTCAACTTGGGTATACGATGGAATCTATGCGCGGTGAAGACTTCTTTCATTTTTTCTTTTGAACTCACATCTTCAGCAACTGTCGCGCCGAAATCTCGAACAATGAGCATCGCAGGTGCCTTACTGATACCAAAATTTTTCAACCAGAAAGTTTTGTCTTTGTCGAAATCCGCTTGCACAACCTGAACATCCGATTTATGCTCCATAGCTAAATATCGGGCGATCACAGAAGTTGTAGACGTCGTAACTAAAACGAATTGTACTTTATCGTCAGCAGTCATAGATAGAACTTGATCGTTTGGAAGTAACGGAAGATGTGGCAGTCCCAGCACTTTCTCAGATACATATGACACGAGCAGGTCGGCCTTGATGGATCCACGATAACGAATGACACAAGATGGATGTTTACAGTTTGGGCGTATACCAATTATGACAGGTAAATCTGATCGACGGATTGGACGGGAGAATAAAGCGCTAGATCCTAGTCTCTGTACGAGAACTGGACTCGTGAGAGCGTGGATACGACCAAACTCTGCCACGCCATTCAACAAACGAGCAGACATCTCCCACGTTGGTCCAGCCCTGTGACAGGAATCGATGGTATCATCGTATATTTGTACTAACCACGGTTTTTGTCTGTTGAAAACAAGCTTGTCGAAATTTTTTTCATTCAGCATAACAGTTTCGGAAGCAATCATCTCTGCTTGTTGAAAACCACCTCGCTGAACATGCCCGTCAGCAGCTGATCCCGTGTCCCAAGTTCCACGGCGATTAAATCCAGTGAGATGTGAATCACGGTTGAGTGTAGTTGCATCTGAAAAACTCTGCAAATCGTACGTTCGCTTGGCCTCTGGATCCGACAGAGTTGAGTAAGCTTTCTGTATTTCAACAAACCGTTCACTTGCTTTTCTCTTCTCATCGTCGTCGACGTTCCTTTGTTTATCCGGATGATAAATTAGCGACAAAGAACGATATGCTCTTTTGATATCTGCTGGACTAGCTCCTCTCTCAAGGCCCAATACGGCGTATAGATCTCCTGTAAGGTAAGATTGGGCCGTATTGGGCTGTGTGAGAGCGATCACGATGAAATAACACACGAGGCGTGCGAAGGACACTCGCCGACGACTCATGGCTAGAGTCCACCCAAGATCGTACGGCTCGTTGTTATCAACACACTCGCATGACCGCGACCGATTCGCGACCCCGTCGACGCGACCCAATCGCGGGCTGTCGAGATGTGTCGTGGGCGTGTGAAGATGTGGGCAACGACTTTT
>MDTE01147894.1_pt1 | contig 49285 bp, 46 predicted proteins | sample 811231 | NCBI WGS metagenome assembly MDTE01 (sample SAMN05326651, study PRJNA326480) | marine metagenome | isolation source: seawater | place: Indian Ocean: Red Sea | collected 2010 | reverse complement strand
GGTGTGGAAGTGCGGTAACGCATGTAGCTGACCAGTACTAATAGCTCAATTGGCTTGATTTATGCACTGAAAAAAATTTTTATTGAAAATTAGAATATTTATAAATAAGAAAAATTCTTAATTAATTTTAATTAAATCTTCTAGTTTATTATTTTTCATTTTTTAGAATTAATATATTTTTTTAATTAGACATAGACCTTTTATAAGCAAAATTTTAAAAGTTTGAAAATGCAAAATTTTAAGAAATTATTATTTTTATTATCTTCCCGAGAACGTAATCGTGCAGTTTTGTTATTGTTAATGATTTTAATAATGGCATTTTTGGAAATGATTGGAGTTGCTTCCATATTGCCTTTTATGGCAGTCCTCACAAACCCAAACATTGTTAAAACAAATCTAGTTTTGGAAAAAATGTTTAACTTATCTATTTTTTTTGGAGTTCAAACAGAACAACAATTTCTTTTTGTCTTAGGAGTTTTAGTATTCGTGATATTAATAACTTCTCTTTCTTTTAAAGCTCTTACGACGTATGCACAAGTCCGATTTACTCAAATGCGAAACTATAGTATTGGAAAAAGATTAGTTGAAGGATATCTTTCCCAACCATATAGCTGGTTTTTAAATCAAAATAGCACAGGACTTGGAAATACTATTTTACAAGAAGTACAAGAAGTGGTCTCTGGTAGCTTAGGCTCATTTATTGAATTGATAGCCAAAAGCTTAGTGACTATTTCAATCATAATTTTATTAGTTATTGTTGACCCAAAGCTTGCTCTGATTGTAGGTTTATTTTTAGCTGGCGCATATTGGATTATTTATTTTTTTGTTCGAAAATCTCTTGATTACATAGGAAAAAAACGTTTAAAAAATAACGAATTACGTTTTGCGGCAGTTATTGAAGCATTTAACGCGTCTAAAGAGATTAAAGTTGCAGGATTAGAGCAAAAATATATACAATTATTTTCTAAACCAGCTCAAATTTTTGCTATAGCAAAAGCTTCAGGACAAGTTATCGCTCAATTACCTCGTTTTTTTTTAGAGGCATTAGCCTTTGGAGGTATTTTATTAATAATGCTCTTTATAATGTATCAAAGTGGTGGCATTAATAAAGCTTTACCCATAGTCTCTCTATATGTGCTAGCTGGCTATCGATTAATGCCAGCACTGCAACAAATATATTCTGCTTTCACTTCACTTAAATTTACAGAACCAGCTCTAGATAAGTTATATAATGATCTTAAATATCTTAAATCAAATAATATCCAAAATTTTAAGTCAAATGATATTGAAGAAGATAATTTTACATTTAATGACAGAATTGATTTGGATAAAATTGAATACAGTTATCCAAACACAAAAAAAATAACTTTGAAAAATATTAGTTTAACAATTCCAGCAAAATCTGTTGTTGGTTTTATTGGTACTACTGGTAGCGGAAAATCTACAATAGTTGATGTTATATTAGGTCTATTAGAACCTAAAAATGGTATGATAAAAGTTGATGGAAAACCTCTAACAAATAATTTTAGAAAATGGAGGAAATTAATTGGTTATGTTCCCCAACAAATATATTTATCAGATGATACTGTTGCAGCCAACATAGCTTTTGGTCAAGATCATTTAGAAATAAATAAGAGTATGGTAAAAAGAGCTTGTAAAATTGCGAATTTAATTGAATTTATAGAAAATGAATTACCACAAAAATATGATACAAACATTGGTGAGCGTGGAGTTAGATTGTCAGGTGGACAACGTCAGCGCATAGGTATTGCTAGAGCATTATACAGATCTCCAAAAATATTAATTTTAGACGAGGCTACAAGTGCATTAGACACTAAAACTGAGCAAGCAGTAATGGACGAAATATTTAAATTTAAAAAAGATATAACCGTTATAATTATTGCACATCGATTAAATACTTTGAAGAATTGTGATAACATTTTCAAATTAGAAAACGGGGAGCTCGTAGATCAAGGGTCATATGATAAATTAATTATCTAGGATGCTTGTTGTTTAAAGATAAAGATAAAAGTTAAAAGTCGTGGTTATACTTTTATTAATTTACATAAATTTTCTAAGTTTTAGCATAATTTTTTTTTCTTCTGGATAAACATGTTTGATTGGTCTACCAAGAGATTTTTCTACATTTCGCACATCTCCAATCAATCTTGCAAAGCCCAATGGTTCAATCGATGCTTGTTGATCAGTTCCCCACATTGATTTATCTAAAGTAATGTGTCTTTCAATTACTTTTGCCCCCAAAACTACAGCAGCAACTGAGGCAGATAAATTCATTTCATGACCTGAGTAGCCAATTGTCGATTTTTTAAATAATTTGGATAATTTTGTAATATATCTAAGATTTAATTGATCATTTGGAGCTGGATAAGAGCTGTTGCAGTGAAGTATTGATAAGTTTTTTTGATCAAGAATTTTGACTGCATTTTTTATTTGCTTTTCTGTGCTCATTCCAGTTGAAATAATTATTGGTTTCTTTGTTTTTTTTAGTGCATTAAGTAATTCTAAATCAGTTATGCAAGCTGAAGGAACCTTATGAAATTTAACTTTATATTTTTCAATAAAATTTACTGAGGGTATATCCCAACACGATGCTGTCCAAAGAATACCAATTTTACGGCAATATTTATCAATTAAATTATATTCTTTTTTTCCGAATTCTATTTTTTTTTTGTAATCAATATACTTCATTTTTCCCCAAGGCGTATCTCTCATAACATTCCAAGAACTTTTGGGTGTTGCGATTTCAGGAGTTCTTTTTTGAAATTTTACAGCATCACATCCTGCTAACTTGGAAGCCTCAATTAGCTTTAAAGCATTATTGATATCACCATTATGATTTATTCCTATTTCTGCTATAAAGAAAGTTCTAAATTTAGTAATTTTATTAAAAAAACTCATGAATAAAGTTTTAAATATACGAAAAAAACTTAATGGTCCAATATTTTCTATAATCACACCTTTTAATAAAATGGGTAATGTTGATTACTTTTATCTAAAGAAATACTTAAAGTATCTATATGAAAACGGTGCTCGAAATTTTTATGTTATGGTTTATAACACTAGATTATCATTATTGAATGAGAGCGAAATCAAAAAAATAAATATATTTTGTATAAAGCAAATCAAAAAACTCAATAATACAAATTTAATTATTTGTGCAGAACCTTATCATTGTTCAACGCAACAAAGCATAAAATATGTAAATTATTTCAAAAAACACGGTGCAGATATTGTAAGCTTAATTTTCGGTGAAAAATATTATTCTGATGAACAACTATATAGTCATTTTAAAAAAATTCACAATCAAACAGAATGTTTTTTGTTACTGCATCAGCAAATATTAGAAAACGGTATTTCTAGTAAACCAAATTTTGTTTTCTACTCTTTAAATATTTTAAAAAAAATTTCAAAATTACCTAGATTTATTGCAATGAAAGAAGATGCAAAAAATGAGAAATATACCAAAGACATTTGTAAGAGTATTTCAAAAAATATGACTATCATAACATCTGGAGGAGGAAAAAGACAATGGATAAAAGCGGCTAAATATGGTTGTACATCTTGGTTATCTGGTGTCTCTAATTTAAATCCAAAAATTGCTATTGATTTTTATAATTTTTATAAAAAAAAAAATTTCCAAAAAATTAATATGATTTTAAAAAATATTGAAGATCCTTTTTTTAAAATTAAAAACAAATTTGGCTGGCACTTAACAATAAAAGCTTTTTTAGAAATTAATAAAAACTTTAAAAGATATGAAAGATCTCCACTAAAAGAGATTGATAATAAAGGAATGAAAGAATGTAATAATATTTACAAAAGTATAAAAAAAAAAATAAAAGACAAAAATTTATACAAATATTTTATTTAGACAAAGAACCTTTAGATGAAAAAATCAAATATAATATGTATCATTCCCGCAAGATCAGGATCTACAAGAATAAAAAACAAAAATATTAGACTTTTAAACGCAAGACCTCTTATATATTGGACTGTATCTAAAGCCATAAAATCAAATCTATTTGATAAAATTATTTTTAGTTCAGATTCAGAAAAATATTTTATAATTTTGTTGAAATATTTAAAAAAAGACAGACTGAACATTAAAAATTTAATTTTTGATAAAAGAGATCAAGAACATGCAAAGACAAAATCAAAAATATTTGATTATTTAAAATTTGATTTTATTAAAAAATACAACTTAAACAAAAAAGATCTTTTAGTTCAAATGTTACCAACATGTCCATTAAGGTCTGTAAAAACTATTAAAAAAGCGATCAATTATTCTATTATGAACAATAAAAATTGTTTCGCCGCATCTGAATATGATTTTCATTTAAGTTTTGGGTTTTCAATTCAAGGAAAAAAGTGGAAATCCATATTCAAAAATTCTCCAATGATCACTGGGAGCACTCAAAGTCAAAGCCAAAAAAAATATTATCATCCAAACGGTGCTATAAATTGTTTGCACGTAGGTTTAATTAACAGACGAACTAAATCGATTTATGAAAATGCTTTACCATTAGTTATACCTAGGGTCGAAACTTTTGATATAGACACAAAAGAAGATTTTAATATCATAAAAAAAATAATTAAATAAATTTTTTAAATTATAAAACTTATTAACTCCTCACTTAATGTAATAATTTTTTTTGGTAGTATTATTTTATTTATTTGAAATTATTTTTTCAATCTTTAAAGTTATAGGCATTTCGTTAGGACCCAATCTTTCCAATTTTAAAGAATGTTTATTTGCAAATTCAACTATGGCTTCTGTCTCACCTCCTTGGTTCTTTTCATCAATTACTATATAGCCTCCTGGAGTCATGTAAGGTAAAAAATGTTCCATACTTTTTATGGCAGGAATGTAAGCGTTACAATCAATATACAATAAGGCAAATTTTGCTTTTCCTTTTTGAAATTTTTTACCTGTATGATTTTTTAAAATATTAGGAACTATGTTTGAGGCATCACCTTCAAATATTTCAACTAAATTTTCTACACTATTATCAAAGCATCTTTTTAAAACTCTTTTTAGACTATTATTTTTCCAGCTTATTTTATCTAAGTGAGTATCTCTTGCTAAATCTCTGTCTATGAAACCATCAAAAGTGTCAAAACCAATATATTGTCTAACTGATTGATCTCTATGCATTTGAATAAGTCGTCCAAACAAAATTGTATTTCTTCCATCAGCAACACCTATTTCGGCAATATGCCCAGGTATTTTTTTAATTTTCAGATAAATATTACATATCCAAAGTAAATATTCTAAATTATAATCATCTATTAAATTCCCAGACTCAATTAAAAGTATTCTTTTAGCAATTTTTTTAATTACTCTAATCATTTTTTTTCATAATATTTTTTATTTTAGAAATGATTAATTTAAATCCTTTTTTAAATCCATAAATATTAAAAATTTGGATTATTTTATTAAGGTATATTCTAATTAAATAGTTAATTTTAACTAGCTTATTGAAAGTGTTAGAGTAGATAGAAGCGTCTGGTAAAGTGCTATGGTTAATCTCTTTACTTTTTTCACATATGAGAAGCAACGGATCAAAATGTCCTCTAGAAAAAGATGGAAAAAATTTTTCTGGAAAAGAACCATTTAAATCCTTTTTTAAATTTGTGAGTTTATTTTTACTTTTAAGATCCCAAACGATCGGGTAAACTCGAAAACCTGCTTGCTTAGAAAAAAAAAAATAATCATATATTGATCTGAAATAATCATTTGTATCTCTAAATCTGAGTTTTTTTCCATATCTAGTTTTTGAATTTGGAATAAATCTATTTGTTGCCCATTCTTCATCTTTTTTTGTTGCCTCAAAAGATAAACACATATCTGATACGACTAACAATCCTTTTGGACTGAGTTTGTTGAACAAAGATTTAAATGTTAAGGATAAATCAGGAGAATTATGAAGAGCACCAAAAGCTACAATTAAATCAAAGTTATTTTCTTTAATATCATCAAACGACCCATGCACTGCTATTAATTTTCGTGGAACTGCTTTACTGAAATTTGCTGTAGTCTCAATTATTTTATTGCATGCTTCTTTAGAATAATCTATCGAATAAACTGTTTTAACTGAACTAAAACTTGTTAAATAAGCAGAGGCTCTTCCAAGACCCGCTCCGACATCCATCACTTTACCTGAAATACTATTTGGCTTAAGTTTATCAATTAAATCAATAATACTTAAACGCCACCATTGATTGTCAAAAAGTTCTTCTTTACTCTTTGAGAGAGGGTTTTGAGAAGACCAACTTATAGATTTTCTCTTCGCCTCAGCACTTTCAACGGAAATCCATTTTTTCAATGGTTTTTTCATTACTTTATTGCCAAGTAACCTTCAAAGCACAATCTCTTAAAAATTAGATTTATATCTTTAAAACCAGATCTTTTAAGCATTTCTATGTTGCCACTTGATGAAAACGGTTCAAGTATACCTTTAAGACTTAAAGTTTTTCCAATTATTTCTTTTTCGTTATAGCCCTCTGAAATTTTGTACTCTGTATATAAGGTTTGCAATATATCTTGAAATCTTGCATCTGGACCCCTTACTTTTTCAAAAAATATGAATGCTCCTCCCCAGTTTAGTGACTTAAAAATTTTGTCAATAATAATTTGACGTATTGAAGGATTGATAAATTGGACAGTGTAATAAGAGGTTATAACACTAAAATTATTAATTTCATAATCTCTTATATCGGCTATTTCAAAATTACAATTTTTATATTTATTATTTTTTTTTGCGAATTTAATCATCTCTTCTTCTACATCTATACCAACAAACTCAACATCAGAACGCTCAGTCATTTGTCGAACTTTTTTAGTCAACGATCCAGTTGAACATCCAATTTCTAGAAATTTTGAGTTTTCGCTTCCTATAAAAAAAGGTGCTAATTTCGCAACTAAATTATGTCCCTCTTCATATCCTGGAACAGATTTTTTAATGTGATTATCAAAATTCTTTGCAACATCACCACCAAATGTCCACCGACCTGCTTTAGCCTCTATATCATCACCTGTTTGTGTCATTATATTTTTTTTCTACCAGACATTAATACTTTATTTTGATCTAAGATAAACAAAAATATCATAGTCTTAAAGAAACTTTCAAATTATATGTAATTTAAATTTTATTGTTAAAATATTTAATTAATTATTTATTTTTTTAATATTTACTATGTAATTTTGTTTTATGAATTATTTAAATCGATTAATTAGCCTTTTCAATATAGTTTGTTTTGGATTATAGTTTGGTCTTTCAAAGTCAAATCTTAATACTTTTCTATAAAAACCTTCTTTAACAATACCTGCTTTATGTGGCGTGTTTGTATCAAAGAATACTATATCACCCGCTCCTCCTACCATAGGAGTTAAAATATTTTCTAGATGATCTTCATCTATAGAATTTAAACCTTTTTCTTGGAAATCTTCAGGTAAATTATTTCTTTTTTGCTCTATGTTAATTTCTTTTTTTACTTTACCAAGATGAATTGGTCCATGTTCCAATTGTATATCATGAAGATATACCATTGCTTTGAGCTTTCTAAGTCTATCAATGTGAGGAATATATGGAAGTATATTTTTGTTTGTATGATTTGATTTTGAGTAAACAAGCCATATTTTTAAAAACATTAAGTCTGACTTGCCAATAAGTAATTCAAATTTCTTCTGAATTTTTTTTAGTAAAGAATTAAACAATGGTTCTTTTAATGTATCCTCATATACTAATTCTCTAATAGTCGGGGCAACATTTTTATACATATCCCTTGCATATATTTGATCAAATTTAATTAGCAACTCTTTAGTAAAATCTTTACTTAATACTTTGTCCTCTTTAATAAAATAAAAATTTTTTGTCATTTAATTTAAATTAAAAACCTAGTTTAATGGAAAGAAATTATTATTCAAAATTAAAATTTTAACAATCCCATGATTTAATTGATTTATTGACTAAATAAATAACTAATTTAAATCCAATTCTATCTTTAAATTGCAATATAACCTTTAAGAGAATATTTATATTTAATTTTTGATTTATGAGTAAAATTTTTAAATTAATAATTTTTTTCTATAAGAAACTAATTCCTATTTTTTTAAGAAATAAGTTAAGGGGATTAGAATTCAAATTTAAACAATGGCATAATCCATTAACAAAAACCATAATTTCAGATTTAGCCATTGATGATCTTTTCGAAGCATGCAAAAAAGAAACTTATAATAAAGAAAATAATATTTATAAAAATCATTATTTACATAAAACGTTTAAGAAATATTTGATAAGAAGCCATCTAATTGAAGATGAGTGGTGGTCTGACCTAATTTATTTGACAACTTTGCCATTCGGAACAAAATTTGACAAAATTAATAAGTTACTGATTAATAAAATTCATCATGGTAGTTTCAATTCTCTAGATTACTTTGAAGTATTACATATTTATTCTTTATCAATTCGCCTAGGCTTATTTGAATTAGGATATCATCTAAGAAATAAATCTTTAGAAATAACTTTAAGTCATTCAAATTTTGAAAAAAAAAGTCAAATTTGGAAGTTGAAAGCAAAGTTGTCTGCCTTGCTAGAGATAGAGGATTTTTTAGAGTTTGACCGTTTATATTTGACATTTGATGATCAATGGGAGCAAGAAAAAAAATTATTAAATTTTTTAAGAAATATTATTGAGCATCCAAGTAAAGCATCATCTCAAAATTTATTTTCTAAGCTAGACACGAAAAATTATAATTTCAGAAAATTTGTAGAAAATAAAAAAATAGTAATCGTTGGTCCATCTCCAACAGATAAAAATGATGGTTTTTTAATTGATAATGCTGATTTAGTTGTACGTAATAATTATATCAATAGTGAAACAATAGGTAATAATGCTACAAAAGGTTCAAGATGCGAAATTTCATACATTAATACTGAAATCACAAATTTTATCGCTGAAGGAGGATACTCGAAATGGTCTCCCCAGATAATTTGGATAATTGCCAAATCATTAAATGACAAAAAAACAATTTTAAACAAATTATCTTTAGATAAAGTAAAAACAGAGAAGCTAAATGTCAGAAACCTTGTACAAATCAACCAAGCATTATTTAACGGTTCACTGCATGCTTTACCTAATATTGTAATTGATTTATTAAAATTTAATCCAAAAGAAATATTTTTATATCATTTTGATTTGATGTTAACAAAAGAGAGGATGAAAGAGTATTATCCAGATTATTGGAGAAAAAAAATAAAAAAAAAAGGATATCTAATTGATGTTAGACTTAATGGATTGGCCAAGCATGATCCAGTGACACAATTTGTACTCTTGAAAAAATTTTGGAGTAGAGGGATAATTAAGGGTGATAGTCGTTTTGAGGAAATAATTAAAATGAATGTTGAAGAATATATGATAAATTTGCAAAAGTATTATCGTGATACAAGCGATACTAATATTAGTATGGATTAATAAAAATATATTTATTTTCTAAACTTTTTATGAAATATAATTGCAAATTAAATATTATCAGCTAATTATCCACATAAAATTAAGTGATAACTGAATTTAAATATTCCTGAAATAATTTATATTAAAAAATATGTTAAAAAATCGTTCAATACTTATTACGGGAGGAACAGGTTCATTTGGTCACAGTTTTGTTTCTCTTACATTAAAAAAATATAATCCAAAACGATTGGTTATTTTTTCTCGTGATGAAATGAAACAATGGGAGATGGCAAAGCTTTTTAATGGTGACCCAAGAGTTCGTTTTTTTATTGGAGATGTACGTGATAAAAATAGACTTCATCGTGCGCTCCGCAATATAGATTTTGTAGTTCATGCTGCTGCTACTAAAATCGTGCCAACTGCAGAATACAATCCATTTGAGTGTATTAAAACAAATATTAATGGAGCTATGAATTTGATAGATGCTTCTATTGATCAAAAAGTGCAAAAAGTTGTCGCTCTCTCAACTGATAAAGCAAGTAGCCCAATAAATCTCTATGGCGCTACTAAATTAGCGTCTGATAAGTTATTTGTTGCAAGTAACTCTTCTTATGCTGGTGGCCATAATACCTTTTTTTCTGTTGTAAGATATGGCAACGTTATGGGTTCCCGTGGTTCTATAATTCCTTTTTTTTTGTCAATAAAGAATAAAAAAAAAAATACCAATAACAGATGAAAGAATGACACGTTTTATGATTACTCTTCAAGAGGGTGTGCAATTAGTTTGGCATGCATTAAATGATATGGCAGGAGGGGAAATTTATGTAAAAAAAATACCTTCTATGAAAGTTATAGATATAGCAAAAGTAATATCACCAAATTCTAAGTTTGAAATTATAGGTATACGTCCTGGAGAAAAAATACATGAACAGATGATTGGAGAAGAAGATAGTTATACGACTTATGAATATTCAGATCATTTCAAAATATTACCTCAAATTAATGAATGGGGAAAAGATAAAAAAAGAATAAAGAATGGAAAGAAGGTAAAAAATGGTTTTACCTATAATAGCAATAATAATTTAGATTGGATGACAAAATCTGAACTGAAAATTTGGATTAAAAATAATAAAGACTACATTGGTAAAATTTAATCAATGATTCCATACAGTCGTCAAGAAGTTACTAGAGAGGATATTAAAGAAGTTGAAAAAGTTTTAAGATCAGATTTACTTACTCAAGGTCCAGTAGTTCCAAAGTTTGAAAAATCAGTAGCAAATTATTGTGGTTCTCAACATGCAATTGCCGTTAATAGTGGAACTAGTGCACTTCATATAGCTTGCCTTGCACTTGGCCTCGGTCCTGGAGATTTATTATGGACATCTCCAAACACTTTTCCTGCTAGTGCAAATTGTGGTCTATACTGCGGAGCCAGAGTCGATTTTGTTGATATAGATCCTAAAACTTATAATGTTAATATTACTGCTCTTAATGATAAATTAATTAAAGCTGAAAAAATAGGGGCACTTCCAAAAGTTCTAATACCAGTTCATTTTGCAGGTCAGCCTTGTGATATGCCAAAAATATACGATTTATCAAAAAAATATGGTTTCAAAATAATTGAGGATGCTTCCCATGCAATTGGAGCAAAGTATGATGATATAAAAGTTGGATCCTGCAGACACAGTGATGTTACTGTTTTTAGTTTCCATCCTGTAAAAATTATTACTACTGGTGAAGGAGGAATGATAGTTACAAATGATGAGAAACTTTCAAGTCAAATGAGACGTTTGAGTACCCATGGAATAACAAGAGATAAGAAACTAATGCAACCAAGACCAACTGAAGAAATATGGAATTATCAACAAATAGAATTGGGTCTAAATTATAGGATGACAGATATACATGCAGCATTAGGCTTAAGTCAACTTACTCGTTTAGATGAGATTGTTAAAATTAGACAAAGAATTGCTAAAACTTATAATTCAAAATTTGCAAAATCTGACTTGATTATTCCTTGGCAGAGAGAAAACACTTATTCAAGTTATCACTTATACCCAATTAGAATCTCAAAAAAAAAAACAAAAAAAACTCAAAAAGAATTTTTTCATATTTTGAAAAAACACGATATATTGCCAAATATACACTATATACCAGTTCATCGTCATCCATATTTTGAAAAATTAGGTTTTAAATTAGGCGATTTTCCTGAAGCTGAACTATTTCATCGTGAAGCAATAAGTATACCTATCTTCCCAAGTCTTACTAAGGAGTATCAAGATATAGTTATAAAAACCATATTGCAATTTTTAGATAATGACTAAGATTGCTATAGGAACAGTCCAGTTTGGTCAAAAATACGGTATAACAAATAAATTGGGACAAGTAGGAAAACTAGAAGTTAAAAAAATTCTTGAATTAGCAAGAGAGAAAAAAATAGATCTTTTAGATACTGCGATAACATATGGAAACAGTGAAAAAGTATTAGGCGAAATAGGTGTCTCAAATTTTAGTATTGTTACCAAATTACCTGATTGTCCAATAAATTCTTTGAATTTATCTTTATGGGTTAAAAATCAGATCAAGGAATCACTTAGTCGATTGGGTATAAATTCACTTTATGGTTTACTTGTTCATAGACCAGAAAATTTATTTGGATCACTTGGTGTAAAACTAAGAGACGTTTTGTATGAACTAAAATCAGATGGATTAATAAAAAAAATTGGAGTTTCGATATATAATCCTAATGATTTGTTTGAAATTACAAAAAATATAAAATTAGATATTGTTCAAGCTCCAATAAATTTAATTGATCAACGTTTACAGACTAGTGGTTGGTTATCTAGACTATATAATAATGGGGTAGAAATTCATTCTCGATCATCTTTTCTTCAGGGTTTATTATTACTGCCAAGAAAAAAAATACCTGCAAAATTTGAAAGATGGAGTTTTATTTGGGATAGATGGGAAGAAAAAAAAAAAAACTGTAGTAAATCTGCTTTACAACTTTGTTTAGATTATCCCATGTCTCTTCCAGAAATTAACAAAATAATTGTTGGTGTTGATAATTCGGAGCATTTACAGGCAATTTTCCTTGCCTCAAAAAGTATAATTAAATCGAATGATGATCACTCATTTATAAGCTCAAATGATAATCTTTTAATAAATCCTTTTAATTGGAATAAATTATGAAAGTAGTCGCAATAGTCCAAGCAAGACTAAGTTCACAAAGATTGGCAAATAAAGTTTTACTTCCACTAGAGGATAAAACTGTTTTAGGCCATATTGTAGATCGTCTTCTTAACTGTAAATTTTTAGATGAAATTGTGATAGCAACTTCTACAGATGCTTCAGATAAAGAAATAGTCGATTGGTGTAAAATTAATAAAATCAATTTTTTTTGTGGTTCTTTACATGATGTTTTAGATAGATATTATAAAGCCTCACGTAAATATAATGCTAAAGTTATAGTGAGAATAACTGGAGATTGTCCAGTAGTTGATCCTGAAATTGTTGATGAAGTAATTAAAGGTTTTTTCTCTGGAAATTATGATGCTTATAGCCTTGCTGGGGATTTTCCAGATGGTTTAGATTGTCAAGTTTTTAGTTTTTCAGCAATTGAAAAATCATGGAAAGAGGCAAAATTACCTTCTGAGAGAGAGCATGTGGGTGTATTTATTGAAAAAACTCATCGTGAACTATTTAAATTAGGTGAATTAAATAAATTTACAGGTTTACATAATTATAGATGGACACTAGATGAACCTGAAGATTATGAATTTCTTAAAAAAATTTTTTTTAAACTTTATAGAAGAAATAATATATTTTACACTCAAGATATACTTAATTTAATGGAGAAGGAGCCCGAACTAATGAATATTAACTCAGGAATTGTGCGTAATGAAGGTTACAAAAAATCTTTATTTAGAGAAAAAAAATAAATGACTCTATATAGCTTGCAAGATTTAAAAAATAGCTCTGGTATAAAATTATATAATCATGCAAAATCTATAATTCCAGGTGGTACACAACTACTATCGAAACGTCCAGAAATGTTTGCTCCAGATGTTTGGCCTTCTTATTATTCAAAGGCAAAGGGATGTGAAATTTGGGACTTAGATAATAGAAAATTTATTGACATGTCAATTATGTCAGTTGGAGCTTGTATACTTGGATATGCAGATGACGATGTTGATGAAGCTGTAATTAAATCAATTCGTGATGGTGTTGGTTCTTCTCTTAATTGTGTAGAAGAGGTTAAGTTGGCAGATAAACTAATAGAGCTGCACCCATGGTTTCAAATGGTAAGATATGCTCGTAGTGGTGGTGAAGCGATGGGTATCGCTGTTAGAATTGCACGTGCTTCCAAAAAAAAAGATGTAGTTTTGTTTAGTGGATATCATGGCTGGAATGACTGGTATCTTTCCTCAAATTTAAGCAACGATAAAAATCTTGATGGTCAATTAATGCCAGGATTGAAGCCTAATGGTGTACCCAGGGGGCTTACAGGAACTGCAATCCCATTTGATAATAACTCAATAGAATCACTTCGTGAAAAAATCAAAGGTAAAGAAAAAGAAATTGCTGCAATTGTTATTGAGCCTGCTAGAGGCGAAGATGCTCCACTTAATTATCTTAAATCTCTCAAAGAACTTGCAAGTGAAATTGGTGCTGTGTTGATATTTGATGAGATAACCACTGGTTTTCGTATGTGCGCTGGAGGAATTCATAGAAATTACAAAGTAAATCCAGACATCGCTGTATTTGCAAAATCGATGTCTAATGGTTATGCAATGTCAGCTATTTTAGGTGTAGAAAGTGTAATGCAATCTGCACAAACCACCTTTATTTCAAGCACAAATTGGACAGATAGAGTAGGACCTTCAGCAGCTTTAGCTACTATTAAAAAATATGAAAAAAATAATGTAGATAAGAAATTAATTGAAATTGGCAATGCAGTTAAAGAAATTTGGCAATCTTCAGCTAATGATTTTGATTTAAAAATAAAGGTATCAGGTTTACCTACGTTAGCTTCATTTAATTTTATATCTGATAATTCAGATAAGTTAAATACTCGTTTTTCCATAGAAATGTTAAAAAGAGGTTTTTTAGGATTTAGACAATTCAAGCCTTCTAACGCACATAATATTGATATAATCAACAAATATAAAGTTGCTGTTAAAGAAGTTTTTAGAGAATTAAAAAAAGATCCCAAATCTTTTTTGTTAGATACTTCAACTCAACATACTGGTTTTATGAGGTTAACCAAAGAATAATATTTATAATAATATATTTACTTGTGCTATATAAAAATTTTAAATTTAATTTTAATTTAACATAATGAATCTAAAATCTAGTTATGCTAAAAATCATGCAAAAGAAAACGAAAAATCTTTATATTTAAATAAAAGACTATTTAGCACTTACAATAAAATTATTTTAAAAAAACTTAATAGAAAACTGGAAGGAGTGAATATTGATTTAGGTAGTGGAGATAAAGGATTTAGTAATTATTTAAAATCAATCAATATAAACTCTTTTCCATATGATTACCCTGATTTTGATATTGAGAAAGACCCTCTTAAACATAAAGATGATAGTGTGGATTTTATCACAATGAATGCTGTAATAGAGCATATAAAAAATCCAGATAATATTTTTAAAGAAATTTATCGTGTGCTTAAGGTTGATGGGCTAGTTTTTGTAAACACGCCAAATTGGCAAATAGATTATAAAAATTTTTATAATGATCCAACACACATTAAACCCTATACACCTAAAAGCTTAAAAATTACTTTTGAATTATATAATTTAAATGTTGTTTTTATAGAGCCAGGCCTGGTTGGGAAAAGTTGGTTTTGGTGGGAATTACCAGAAAAATTAAAGTGGTTTACGGCATCTATTATAAAAGGTGGATCAAAGTCTATTACAGGAGTTGCAATAAAAAAATAATATTTATTAATGAAAAAATATCTCAAGGAAAATTATTTTTAATTATTATGAATAAAAAAATAATTTTTATACTAGGAAGTGGAAGATGTGGAACCTATAGCTTTTTTAAAGCTCTTGAAAAATTTAAAAATATAGAGGCACATCATGAATTTTTTTTTGAACCTACTTTGAAAATAGCAACATTATATCAAATGAAAAAAATCACAAAAAATAAGGTAAAAAGCTTTCTAGAAAAAAATCATTATTTTTCAATTAAAAATTCTAAAAAGAAAATTTGGATAGTTTCTTGTAATGCTTTGCCATGGATCAGTGATGTATTGATAGACATGTTCCCGGAGGCTAAATTTATACACTTAGTAAGAAATGGAAAAAAAGTAGTTTCTTCATTTTATAATAAATTTAATAATGAAATGTATAGAAGTGAAAATGTTAAAAAGTTATACAACCATATTAAAAATCAAAAAAAAAACCTCCTTTCCTCAGAAAAAAAATACTGGAGACCTTTACCAATTCACAATAAAAATGATTTTAATCAATTCATTTCAAAAGGACAGTTTTACAGAATTTGTAAATATTGGGAGCAAATAAATTATAAAATTGAAACATCACTTAAAAAAACCCAAAATAAATTATTTTTTAAACTTGAAGATTTGGAAAATGGGAAAAAACTTCAAGAAATTGCAAAGTTTGTTTGTATAAAGAAAAAAGATTATAAAAAATTTGTAAACTCTTTTAAAAAACCAACAAATGTCTCAATACCTAAAAATATTATTCTTACAAAACAGCAAAATAAAATTTTTTATGATGTGTGCCAAAAAGCGATGTTAAAATACAAATACAATGATAGAGAATATGAAGTTAAATACTAATAATCATTGTGATTTATGTTTTTCAAAATTAAAAAATCCATATAAACCAATTAATAGCAAAAGACACATACTTACTTTTCAATGTGAAAAGTGTTCACTCTTACAAAGTATTTCACAAAAGAAATTTAGATCTAACCCGCCACCCTCCATGTCTTTTGATGCTGATAGATCAAGCATAATGTATACGAAAGTTATCGCTTTACCGAGGTATATAAAATTATTTAAAAAATTTAATATCAATTTTTCAAAATTCAGACATGTACTAGATATTGGATCGAATAGAGGAGATTTTACAAATTTTATTTTAAAAAAAAATAAATCAGCAAAAATTTCAGCAGTTGAGTCAAAAAAAACTTTATTTAAAAAATATAAGAAAAATAATAGAGTAGAATACTTCAATCTTAGATATGAAAATTTTAATACGAAAAAAAAATATGATTTTATCTATAATATTCACACACTTGAACATTTGCAATCATGCTTAATAGCACTAAAAAAAATGAAGTCACAGCTAAACAAATACGGAATTATATTTTTGGCTGTTCCTAATACGAATCCAATAGATCAAAATTTTTTTGAAGAAATATTCATCGATCCTCATACCTTCCATTTCACCAATAATGTAATAATAAAATACTTTAATTTAGTTGGACTTAAAATTTTAAAAAAAAACATCAAAGGAAGTGAATTACAATACTTATTAAAAAAAGAAAAAAACCCAAACAACAATAAGCATAAAAATAATATTAAGACTTATTTTGAAAAAAAAAATTCACTACTTAAGTATGAAAAACAAATAGCATCAAATAGAAGAAACTTAAGAATTAAATCAAAAAAAATAATGACTCTTATAAAACAAGATACCAAAATTGTTTTTTGGGGTGCAGGTAGAATTTTTGATGCTCTGGTTAAAATAGGAGAAATTAAACCTTCAATCAATATAAGGCTAGTAGATAAGGTTTTGAACAAATTTTTTAAACATCTACATGGTTTCAAATTAATTAAACCTAGTGATCTAAATAAATCTGAAAAAAATACTACACTTGTAGTCTGCTCCAGGGAGTATAAAATGGAAATAATTAAAGAAGCAGAAAAATATAAATTTAACAAAATAATTAAATTAGCTTAATAATGAATATTACACAGATCAAAAAAAAGAAACCAAAAGATTTAAATAATATAGCAAACGATATAAGAAAATTCTTAATAGAAAGTGTTTCTAAAACAGGTGGACATATAGGAGCAAATCTTTCAACTGTGGAATTGACTATTGCACTTCACAAAGTATTTAAATCTCCTAGAGATAAGTTTATTTTTGATACTGGGCATCAGGGTTACACTCACAAAATTTTAACAGGAAGAAAAAAAAACTTTAATACATTAAATCAATTTAAAGGGATGAGTAGATTTCTTTCCAGAACAGAGTCTAAACATGATATAATTGATGCATCACATGCGGGAACTGCTATTTCAATAGCTTCCGGTATTGCAATAAATAACTTTAAAAAAAAAAATTTCTTTACAATAGCAATTGTTGGAGATGGAACTATGGTTGAAGGCATGAATTTTGAAGCTTTAAATTTTGCAAGCGAGAAAACAAAAAATCTCATTATCATCTTAAATGATAATGAGATGGCTATAGATAAAAGTGTAGGGGGCTTCAAACATTTAACAACAGGAAAAGGTTGGAAAAAAAAATCCAAAAATTTTTTTAAAGGTCTAAATTATGACTATTTAGCTGTTGATGATGGTCATGATATAAAAAAAATAGTTAATGCTTTAAATCTAGCAAAAAAATCAAGAAAAACCTGTATAGTGCACCTAAAAACTACCAAAGGATATGGACTGCCATTCGCAAAATCGCATAAATATAAGATGCATTTTTCAGTTCCCTTTGACCCTAGAACAGGTGAGGGAGCAAACCCTACTATAAAAGGTAAAACTATGTCAATGGTTGCTGCAAGAGAAATCAATAAATTATTGGGGGTCAATAATAAAATATGCGTAATAACACCAGCTACTCCTTATGCTTCACATTTGGAAGAGATTGATAAAAAATATCATTCAAGAATTATTGATGTTGGAATGGCAGAGCAACATGCAGTTGGATACTGTTGTGGGTTAGCTGTTGCAGGCCTAAAACCTATTTTATGCATTCAGTCAACCTTTCTTCAAAGAGCCTATGATCAATTAATTCATGACGTTTCTTATATGAGCTCTGACGTACTAATTTTGTCATCAAGATCTGGATTTTCTGGTCTAGACTCTGCAACCCATCATGGTGTATTTGATTTATCTTACTTGAATACAGTGCCAAATTTACAAATTTATTATCCAAATAGTGAAAAACAACTTAAATCAATTTTAAAATTAAAAACTTTAAAATCAAATAAAGGACCATCTATTGTTTTATTACCATATGATCCAATTGAAAAAGGATTAAACTTTGATAATAACAACATTCTTAAAACAAAAAGTACAAAAAATAATTTAATAATCTTTTGTTTGTTAAATACGTTAGGAATTGCCAATCAAATTAAATATTCCAATCTAAGAAAAAAATATTCTTCAATTAAGGTATTTTGTTTGAATCAAATAAAACCACTTAATTCGAATAATTTAAATAAGATAAAAAAAAATTATAAAAATTCCTTTTTTTTATCTATTGAAGAAAATATTTTATCAGGAGGTCTTGGTTCTATTTTAAAAAATAATCTGAATATTGATAATAATAAATTTTTAAATATTGGAATTAAAGACAGATTTATAGATGCAGGAAATAAGCATGATTGTCAAAAACTTTCTAAAATTAATGCAAAGTCTATAATTGACAAGCTATATAAATGGACAAAAAATTAAATAATAAGGTTGCTATTATCACTGGAGCAAGTGGTGGATTTGGGAACTCAATAGCAACAAAATTTGCTGAGAACGGATGTGAACTGATTTTAACTTATAAATCAAATAAAAAAAATATTGAAATTCTCTCTAAAAAACTAAACCGAATTAATTGTAAATTTCAGATCGTCAAGGCTGATATATCAAAAAAAAAGGATAGACAAAAAATACTAAGTGGAATTAAAAAAAATAAAATTGACATATTGGTAAATAATGCAGGAATTAATGAAGTACGTGATTTTTTAGAAATTAAAGAAAAAGATTGGGATAAAATTATAGATACAAATTTAAAATCAACTTTTTTTTTAACTCAAGATGTTTTCAAAATTATGAAAAAAAATCTAAATGGGAAAATAATTAATATTTCATCAGGTGCAGCCTTATATCATGGCCCAAGAACAGCTCATTATGCAATTTCGAAAGCTGGCATAATTAGCTTTACCAAATTACTTGCACGGTTTGGAGCTAAATATAATATTTTAAGTAACGCAATTGCACCCGGTATAATTAAAACAAGTTTGACCAAGAAAGAAGTTTTAGGAAGTGGTGGTAAAAATTATATAAATATGACATTGTTAAAAAAGTATGGAACTTTAACCGATGTTTCAAATGCAGCACTATACTTATCTTCTAATGAGCAAAATTACATAACTGGTGAGGTAATTAATATTACTGGCGGTGCATATCTTGGATAAAAACTACTTTATAGTTTTAGGTGCAAGCATAGATCAAAAAATATCTATTTTAACTGCTAACAGACTAGGTTTTAAAACATTAGTATTTGATAAAAATCCTTATGCGGAAGCAAGAAATTATGCATATAAATTTTTTGTCTGCAGCAGTACAGATTTTAGCAAAATAAAAGAAAAAATTAAAAAATACTCAAAAAAAATTAAAGGTGTAATCGCCCAAGGATCTGACATACCAGAAATTGTTTCGAGAATAGAAAATTATCTCAAAATAAAAAATAGAGTACCAATAAAGTCTGCAAAAATTTGTTCAAATAAAAAACTTATGAAAGAATTTTTTAAAGAAAATAAAATCCCAACTCCAAATCAATATTATAATTATAAAAAAATAAAAAAAATAAAATTTCCTGTAGTCGTGAAGCCTATCGATATGTCTGGTGCAAAAGGTGTTTTTATATGTAAAAATAAGACTGAATTAAATAAATTTTCAAAAATTTCTAAAAATATTTCAAATAAAAAAAAAATAATAATTGAGAAGTTTTATGATGGACCTCAGCTGAGTACGGAGACCATAATAATAAATAATAAAAGTTTTACTTATGGATTTGCTGAAAGAAACTATAAAGATACTTTGTCTTTACAACCAAATATTATTGAAAATGGAGGCATTCAGCCAGCAAAAAATTTAACTAAATATAAACCTTTGGTAAATAAATATATAAAAAAAATTGCTAAAAATTTGAATATTAAAAATGGAATAATTAAATCAGATATTGTTATCAAAGAAAAAAAAATTTATTTCATTGAAATTGCATTAAGGCTATCAGGAGGTGATTTTTCAGAAACTCTTATACCAAAAAGTACTGGAGTTGATATTATCAAATGTGCAATTAAAAATGCAGCAAGTTTAAAAGTTGAAAATTGGGAATTGCAAGAAACCAAAGAGCCATTATATGTTGCAAACAGATATTTTTTTTCAAATAAAGTTATTAATTTTAATAGACAATTTTCTCTAAAAAAAATTAAAAATTATAAATGGTTAGAAAAAATTAAATTTAATAAAAATAAAAAAATTACCAAGACCAATTCTCATAAAGACAGGTTTGGAGTTTTTATTGTATCAGCAAAATCTATCTCCCTACTAAATAAAAGAATAAAGAGAGTTTATAATTATTTTAAATTTAATATCGGTTAATTAAGAAATAAAAGTTAAAATTCTAATTACTTATTGTAAATTCTGCTTAGTATTATGGGGTCTTTTATTAGATAAAAAATACTAAATTATATTAATATTAATAAAATATAGATTTGTAAGTATTATTATATTAAATTCAAAAATATTATGACATCATTTATTGCTGAAGTTTCAAGTAATCATTCAAGAGATATAGACAGAGCAATAAAGTTTATTGATACAGCATCAAAAATAGGTTGTAATGCAGTTAAGTTTCAACTTTTCAAGATTGAAAAACTGTTTGCAAAAGAAATTTTAGAAAATTCAAAGCAACATAGAGATAGAAAAGAATGGGAACTACCACTAGAATTTTTGCCACTTCTATCAGAAAGATGTAATGAAAAAGGTATTCAATTTGGTTGTACACCTTTTTATCTTGATGCTGTTAAAGAACTAGAACCTTATGTTGATTTTTATAAAGTAGCATCCTATGAACTCCTATGGGATGATCTTCTAATAGCTTGTGCTAATACAAAAAAACCTGTGATTATTTCAACTGGTATGGCTAATTTAGAAGAGATAACAAAAGCGGTAGAAACTTTAAGAAAAAATAACTGTGATCCCAAGGTACTCCATTGTACTTCTGCATATCCAACTCCTTTTTCTCAGGCAAATTTATCTGCAATAGAAACAATTAGAAATGCTACTGGATGTGTTATGGGTTGGTCTGATCATACAGTAAGTGAAGGTGTTATTAATCGTGCAATTCACAAATGGGATGCAAAAATTATTGAATTTCATTTAGATTTAGATGGCAAAGGTGAAGAGTTTGAATCTGGTCATTGCTGGCTACCTGATAAAATTGAGCAAGTTATCAAGGAAGTAAGTAACGCTAAAAAAGCTGATGGAAATGGTAAAAAAGAACCAGTTACATCTGAGCTCAGTGATAGGGATTGGAGAACAGATCCTTCAGATGGATTACGACCATTTAAATCAATTCGTAAACAATTTCCTAAATAATAAACAAATAAAATGCATAAAGCACTATTAATTTGTTTTGTAAGCTCAAAAATAGGTGTTGGACATCTTTCAAGACTATTAGCTTTAGCTAATATTTTAGAAAAAGATAAGATTTTAATTCCAGAGTTTTTAATATTTGGAAATTTAATAAAAAAAAAAGAGTTAGATAAATTTAAAGTATATAACTTTTCATTGAAAAATAATTTTGTAGATGTTGTAAGTAAATTTGTAGGAAATAATAAATTTAACTTGCTTATATTTGATATTAATCAAAATCATAAAATAAGAAAACTTCGTGAATTATTCACAGCTTTAAAAAATCAGAAGATGCCTCTTGTTAGCATCGATTCTTTGATAGAATTTTGTGATCTTTTAGATTTAATTTGGGTTCCATCGTTTAATTTTGACAGTGCTAAATACTATAAATGTAAAAGTATATTAAAATCTGGGTGGGACACTTATCTTATACAAAAACGGTTAGATCACAAAAAATGGTCTCCTGGCTCCAAAGTTTTAATTCTAACAGGTGGTAGTGATATAGCAAATTTAGGTAAAAATCTTCCAAAAAAATTAGATAAGATATTAAAAGATAATTCAGAATTACATTGGGTCAGAGGACCATTCGCAAAAAAACCAAATATTCCTAAAAAACCCAGATTAAAATGGATAATACACGATGAACCACAACAATTAGATGAATTAATTATTCAAAGTAATTATGTTATCTCGGTATTCGGTGTATCTTTTTTTGAGGTTTTGCAATATGGGATTCCTACTGTAGTTTTTTCACCATATAATAAAAAGGATGAGAATGATCTTCAAAATTTATCTAAGGAGAAAGTAGCAATTGTCTCAAAAAACTCAAACAAAGCTATCGAAGAACTATCTCAACTCATGTATGATAAGACTACTGCAAAAAAAATTTCCATTAATGCATTAAAAAAAATGTCAATAAATGGAACAAAAAATTTATCAAAAAATATATCATTACTATTGAAACTTAAATGAGAACTAATTCTTCAGAAAAGAAATTTGTATATTTATTTTTTCATTTAAATTTATTTTTTTCATCACTGCCTCAAAAAAAAAGAAAAGAAGTGATAAATAAGTGTTATTGGCCTCTATTAAATTTAATAGATAAATCTGACTTTAATATTGGTTTAGAAATTTCAGGTTGGACATTAAAAGAAATAAAAAAGATAGATAATAAATGGATAATTTATTTTAAAAGATTACTAAAAGAAAAGAAAACCTATTTAATTGGCTCATCTTACACACAAGCTATTTTACCACTTATTCCATATGAGGTTAATAATTATAATATTGAATATGGTAAAAAAATTTATAAAAAACTTTTAAACCAAAATCCAAAAATTGCATATGTAAATGAACAATGTTTTTCAAAATCAGTTGTAGATTTATATAAAAATCATAATTATAAAAGTTTAATTATGGATTGGGATTGCATTAAAAGCAATCCAAACCTAAACCAAAAATTAAAATTCTATCCTCAAAAACTAAAAGGGAACAAAAAAACCATTAATGTAATTTGGAACTCTTCAAGCAACTTTCAAAATTTTCAAAAAATTATTCATTCAAAAATGAGTGAAAATGAGTATTTTGAAAATTTTAATCAATCAAATTTATTTAAGGAGGGTGTAGTTAGCATTTATGGAAGTGATGCAGAAATTTTTGATTTCAGGTTAAAACGATTTGAAAATGAGAGTAATTTATCAAATAAAAACTATAGTGAATGGAGTAAAATCTACTCAGTTCTGTCTCAATTTAAAAAAAGGTACAGTTTTATAAATCTTAATCAGCTACATAAAATTGATTTTAAATCAAAATTTAGTAATCAAATTATAGATATCACTACTCTTAAAAATATTATTCCAACAAAAAAACAAAAAAAATATAATCCATTAAGATGGTATGTTGGAGGTCAAAATAATTATTTAATTAATACGCTTTGCTGGAAAATTTTTTTAAATAGCCGTAAAAGTGAAAAAATTTTAAAAAAACTATGTTACTTTTGGAGTAGCGACTTTAGAACTCATATTGAGAAAAGTCGTTGGAAAGATTTTCTTCAATATTTAAAAAAATATACCAACAATATAAATGAAAAAAATTCTATTAAAAATATATTACTTTCAAATAAAATAAATATAACTAAGCCAAAAAAAGAAGACTACATAGTTAAAAATGATAAAGAATACATTCATTATTCTGATAAAAAAGTTTTTTTTACTTTAGACAAAGAGAGAGGATTAACTTTAAAATCTTTGGGCCTCATTGTTAATGGCAAACATCATTCATTTATTAAAAAATATAATCAAGGTAACTTTGTAAGTGATAAATTAAACGTAGATTATTATAATGGACATAATATTTTAGAAAATACAAATTTTAAATACTCTGACCTCGATAAAAAAGGAAATATAAATATTATAAAAAAAAATAGTTTAATTATGTTTAGAAATAAATTTTATATAAAAAAAATAATTTCAATTACTAAATATTGGTTTTTTGATATTAAAGAAAAAATTTTATATCTACATAATAATATTAAGATAAATTCAAGAAATGAAGAATTTTTATCAATAAGATCAAATTTTTTTAATATCAATCATAAAATTTTCAATATAAAATATCTTAAAATTTATACTAATAACGGTGGATCTGAAAAAGAATTCTTTAGCTTAAATAAAAGTGAGAATTTTTTTCATGATGAGCCATTATCTTCAAAATTTACTGCTCAAAATTGCTTTGGTAATACAGATGGTGAAATAATTTTTAGTGACAACAAAAAAAAAATAATCTTTAAAGTTTTTCACGAATTAGGAATTTCTGCGCCCATGCTATGTTTTCAAAAAGATAGAAATAATTCATACTTTTTACGATTTTTGTCATCATTTAAAGAAAATAATGATGTTAAAATTAAATCAAATAACAAAGCCTTTGAAAGTTTAATATCTATAAGGCTTATTTAAAATTAATGTTATAAAAAGTTTTATTTGTGTAAAAAAATTTAAAGATAACAATTCTTGTTTTAAGTATTATTTTCATTGAATATATTTATAATGTGATTTACATATAATTAGGATAAATATATTACAATTTATTTTGCTATTTAATTGTGTAGTGATTAAACTTAATTTATTAAAATTCTTTAAACAAAAAAAAATTGATATCAACTAAGCAAAAATATCTTAACAAAATTGTAGTTACAGGGTCATCTGGTTTTTTAGGTCGTCATTTGATGCCCATATTAAATGAGTTGTATGGAAATAAGCATGTTATTGGATTGTCCTCAAAAGATTTTAATTTACTAAATGAAAATGATGTTATTAAAATGTTTGAGAGATATAAGCCAGAGTATTTAATTCATTTAGCAGCATATTCTGGAGGAATAGGAGCAAATGCAAAGTTTCCAGCAGATTTTTATCACAAAAACTCTTTGTTTGTTACACATCTATTTCATTATGCTTCCAAATATCAAGTTAAAAAAATGATTTATACTATGGGTGGCTGTTCATACCCATCAAATGCTACATCTCCTATATCAGAAGATCAAATGTGGAATGGTTTTCCTCAGATAGAAAGTAGTGGGTATTCAGTGGCTAAAAAGTTGGGAATTGTTGCATCTCAATCCTATAGAAAACAATACGGATTAAATTCGAATATTTTGATACCCGGAAATTTGTATGGAGAATATGATAATTTTAAAATCGATGAGTCGCATGTTATCCCAGCTATGATCAGAAGATTCTTTGAGTGTAAAATTGAAAAAAAAAAAGAAATTAATATGTGGGGAGACGGATCTCCAATTAGGGATTTTGTGTATGCTAAAGATGTAGCAGAATTAATTCCATGGTTTTTGGAAAACTATAATACAAGTGACCCTATAAATATTTCGTCAGGGATGAAAACTAAGATAAGTGAATTAGCATATACCATAAAAAAAATTACATCATATGATGGAAAAATTAATTGGGATACCTCTAAACCAAATGGTCAACTAGTCAAAGTTTTTGATACAAAAAAAATGAAAAGCCATGGACTTAGGTGTCCCACCACGCTTGACCAAGGACTTGAAAGAACATTTGAATGGTTTAGTGCAAATTATAAAAATCGTACCAACGGCATAAGAATTTAAAAAAAATTTTACAAATGAAATTCAAAAAAATTTATTTATTTGGTTCTAATGGTTTCATAGCCAAAGGCTTTCAAACTTATTTTAAAGAAAAAAAGATTAAATTTTTTAATATAAATAAAAAAAATTACAAAAAATATAAAAATTCATATTGTGATTTATTTTTAAATTTGAATGGCAATTCAAGTAAAATTTTAGCAGAAAAAAACTTACTTAAAAGCTATGAGAATAATGTTTCCTCATCAATAAAAACTATTAATGATTTTAAAGTAGGCAAATATGTTTATATCTCATCTTGCGCTGTCTATAACAATGTAAATATAAAAAACAAAACAAAAGAAGATAGCAAAATAGATTTAAATATTTTAGACAATTATGGTTTTATAAAATATATTTGTGAACAAATAATCAAAAGAAAAGTAAAAAATTATTTAATTATAAGGCCATCTGGATTAGTAGGGATAGGTTTAAAAAAAAATGTAGTTTATGATATTTTGAATAGAAAAAAATTATTTGATAATAAAAATAGCTTATTTAACTTTATAAATACAAAAAATTTTGCTGAAATTGTTTTTAAGTTAGCAAAAAAAAAAAATAATGAAATTTATAATGTTGCATCAAATAAAAATATAAAAGTAAGTAAAATAAATGACCTTTTTTTTAAGAAAAAAGTTAACTATTCAAAATATAATTTAATTAAAAATGAAATTTCTGTTTCAAAATTATCAAGAATTATAAAACTAGAAAGTAGTCAAAAATATATATCTATGTATATGGATCAAATAAAGAACATCCAAAAAAAATGATTATTTCAAAAACACCTTTCAGAGTTTCTTTTTTTGGTGGAGGGACCGATTTTCCTGATTGGTATAATAAATATCAAGGATTAGTACTTTCATCGACTATTGATTTTCATTTGTACATGAGTGTAAAGACTCTACCTATATTCATTAAGGGTATTAACAACAAAATTTTTTATTCAAAAGTAGAAAATGTAAAAAAAATTTCAGACATAAAACACAAAGTTTTTAGAGAATATTTTAATTATATAAAATTAAAATCACCACTAGAAGTTCATCTCTCATCAGATTTGCCTGCAAAAAGTGGAATGGGGTCAAGCTCAACTTTTATCATTGGTTTAATTGGTACAATAGCAAGTCACTTTGGCAAAAAACTCAGTAAAAAAGAATTATATTCAAAGGCAATATTTTTTGAACAAAAAATCCTCAAAGAATCATGTGGCTCTCAAGATCAAGTTATAGCAGCTAATGGAGGATTTAATAAAATATACTTTAAAAAAAATGATATTAAAGTTTCAGAGGTTAAAATTTCGAAAAAAAGAAAAAAACAATTAGAAAACAATTTATATTTAATTTTTACAAATTTTTCTAGAAAGGCAAGTTCTGTCGAAAAAGATAAAATAAAAAAGATAAATAAAAATAAAAAAAATTATGATAAAATCTTTGAAATAACAAAAAAAGCAATCAAAATAGTAGAAAACAATAATTCTAATTTAGATAATTTTGGAAGATTATTAAATGATATGTGGAAAATAAAGAAAAGTACTTCTAGTAAGGTTTCAAACAAAACTTTGGATAAAATTTATGATAAAGGTATTAAGGCTGGTGCACTTGGTGGAAAATTATTAGGTGCTGGAAATGGAGGTTTTTTGTTATTTTATGTAAAAAAAGAGAATAAAAAATTTTTCCTAAAATCAATGAATAAGTATTTGTATATTCCATTTAAATTTAGCAATGAAGGATTTGAAGTAATTTATGACTCCCAATCAAAATAAAAAACAAAAAAATTTGATAAAAAAAATATTTGAAAAAAATTTTGAAGAGTCAATTGAAGTTAAGAAAAAATTTTTAAATGAAAAAAAAAATATTTTAAATTTAAACCTCATTTGTAATCAATTAATAAAACATTTAAACTTAGGGGGTAAAATCTACTTTGCTGGAAATGGAGGGAGTGCGTCAGATTCCTTGCATTTATCCACAGAACTAGTTAGTAGGCTTGAAAAAAAAAGAAAAGCAATTGCATCAGAAAATTTAGTTTCTAATGTTTCACTTTTGACAGCAATCTCAAATGATTATTCGTTTGATAAAATATTTTCAAGACAAATTGAAGCTAATCTAAACTATAAAGATATTTTTTTTGCAATTACGACAAGTGGCAATTCAATAAATATTTTAAATGCACTAAAAAAATGTAAAGAAAAAAAAATTAAGAGCATATTATTAACAGGTTTAGATGGTGGTAAAGCAAAAAAAATTGCAAATTATACTATTTGTGTGCCATCTAAAAGAACACAAACTATCCAGGAGTCTCATATATTGATTGGACATTGTATTTGTGAAATTCTTGAAAATTCTGTATTAAAATAATATGAAAAATATATTAGTTTTAGGTGGTGCGGGATATATCGGTTCTGTTTTTGTAGAAAGTTTATTAAATAAAAATTATAAAGTGACTGTTGTTGATAATTTTTTTTATTCTCAAAATAGCTTAAATCATCTTTGTAATAATGACAATCTAGATATTATTAATTTAGATGTAAAAAATATTTCTGAATTAAAAAAAATTCTAAAAAATTTTGATTTTATATTTCCTTTGGCTGCTTATGTGGGAGCTCCGCTATGCAATAAAGATCCTATAGGGGCAAAATTAATTAATTATAATTCAATAATTGATTTATTAAATATAATTTCGAAAGATCAAATATTGATTATGCCAACAACAAATAGTGCATATGGATCAGGTAATAAAGATAATTATTGTGATGAAAATACCAAACTTAAACCAATTTCAAAATATGCAATTGATAAAGTTGAGATAGAAAAAAAAGTAATGAGTAGAAAAAACTCAATTAGTTTAAGACTTGCAACTGTTTTTGGAATGTCATCTAGGATGAGATTGGATTTATTGGTTAATGACTTTGTTTATAGAGCTGTTACAGATAAATTTATAGTTTTATTTGAATCTCATTTTACAAGGAATTACATTCATGTTCGAGATGTATCTAATGTGTTTATTCATTCTATGGAAAATTATGATAAAATGAAAGGTGAAATTTATAATGTCGGATTGTCAAATGCAAACTTAACAAAATTTGAATTATGCAAAAAAATAAAAAGTTTTATTCCTGATTTTGTAATTTTAGAGGAAAAAATTAAAAAAGATGAAGATCAAAGAAATTACATTGTATCAAATAAAAAAATTGAAAATACAGGCTTTGTTCCAGAATTTTCAATTGAAGATGGTATTCAAGAGTTAATTAAAGGCTACAAATACTTAAAAAAAACTGGTCATTCGAATGTATGAAAAAATATGACCTTGCTATTTTATGTGGTGGCTTAGGATCAAGGTTAGGAGAAATTACTAAGAAAACTCCTAAACCGCTGGTCAAGATTGGCAAAACACATTTTATAGATTTTTTACTGAATTTCTATTCCTCTTCACCTAAAATAAATAATATTTTTCTAATGACGGGGTACAAGAATAGTCAGTTTAAAAAATATCATAAAACATACCGAAATTTAAAATTAATTGTGTGTTGTGTTGAAAAAAAACCACTTGGTACTTTTGGAGCTTTGAGTTTATTAAAAAATAAAGTTACTAAACAATTTCTGGTTATTAATGGTGATAGTTTTGTGAATTATAACATTGAAAAATTTTTAAATTTAAAAGTAAAAAATAAAATTTTGTTATGTTCAAGCAAAAATTATAAAGAAAATACTAAATTAATTAATCTTAAAATTAATAAAAAAGATAAAAAAATAATTTTTTCAAATACATCAGAAAATAAACTTATGAATGCAGGTGTATATTGTATAGATTCTGATAATTTATTAAGATTGAATCAAAAATTTTTATCAATTGAAAGTGAATTTATAACTAAACTCATAAATAAAAAAAAATTGTATGGTAAATATACAAATGGTTATTTTATAGATATAGGAATTAAAAAAAACCTACTTAAATTTAAGAAAGATTATAGAAAATTATTTGAAAAACCTGCTATATTTCTTGATAGAGATGGTGTTGTAAACGAGGACTTTGGGTATGTAAGTTCTAAATTAAAATTTAAACCTAAAGAAAATGTTTTAAAAACTTTAGATAAAAAATATTCTAATTATTATAAATTTATTGTTACTAATCAATCAGGAATTGGAAGAGGATATTATACTTATTCACATTATATTAAATTCCAACAATGGATTAATGAATTGCTTTTGAAGAAATATAATATACTAATTAGTGATACTAAATTCTGTCCTCATCATCCAAAATTTGCAAAAAAAAAATATAAAAAAAATTGTGAATGTAGAAAACCAAATAATGGAACAATTAAAGAATTATTTGAAACATTTTGTATAATTAAAAAAAAATCTTTGTTCATAGGAGATAAATTATCAGATTCTTTATGTGCTAAAAGAAGTAATATCCGATTTTTATCACCTGATCAGTTTTTAAAAACATAAGTAAGTGAAATAAAGGAAAAAAAATGAAAATTCTAGTTACAGGTTCAGCAGGATTCATTGGATCACATCTGTGTATTAAGTTATTAAAAAGAGGAGACAATGTAATTGGTATTGACAATATTAATAATTATTATGATCCAAAGCTTAAGAATGCAAGACTTAAAAGATTTTTAAATTACAAAAAATATAAGCACTACAAAATAGATCTCGTGAATAAACAAAAGTTAGAAAAAATTTTTAAGAAAGAAAAAATTGATAAAGTTGTAAATTTAGCAGCTCAAGCTGGAGTAAGATATTCTCTTGAAAATCCTAATGCATATATTCAGTCAAACATGCTTGGTTTTATGAATATTTTAGAAAGTTGTAGAAATCATAAAATTCAACATCTAGTTTACGCTAGCACATCAAGTGTTTACGGAGCGAATACTAAAATGCCTTTTTTAGAAAATCACAGTACTAATCACCCTTTGACAATTTATGCAGCTACAAAAAAATCAAATGAATTAATGGCTCATACATACAGTCATTTATTTAATTTACCTACAACTGGATTACGGTTTTTTACTGTTTACGGGCCATGGGGTAGACCAGATATGGCATTATTTAAGTTTACAAAATCTATTTTAAATGGAAGACCTATTGATGTTTACAATTTTGGAAAGCACAAGAGAGATTTTACTTATATAGATGATGTAATTATTGGAATTATAAAAGCAATTGCTGATACACCAAAATCAAATATAAAATGGAATAGCAAAAACCCCGATCCAGCAACAAGTATTGTGCCTTGGAAAATTTATAATATAGGAAATAACAAAAGTGTAAGTTTAGGCAAATATATAAAAGCTATAGAGCAAGCCTTAAATATCAAAGCTAAAATAAATTACTTACCTTTACAATTAGGAGATGTTCCAAATACTTATGCTGATATTTCAAAAATTAAAAATGATTTAGGCTATAAACCACAAACATCTGTTGAAGAGGGAGTGAAACAATTTGTTGGGTGGTATAAAAAATATTTTAAAGTTTGAAATTGTGATAAAAAAAATTAACTTAGCAATTATAGGTTTAGGATATGTCGGGTTACCACTAGCTTGTGAATTTGCAAAAAAAAAAAGTATAGTTTGTTTTGATGTTGATAAAGAAAGAATAAATCAGCTTTTACATGGATACGACCAAACCAAAGAAATAACAACAAAGGAGTTAAAAAAGGTTAGTTCCAAAATTTTATTTACTTCCAATAAAAAAGATCTTGAAAATGTTAATTGTTATATTTTAACAGTTCCAACACCAATTTACAAATCTAAAATACCAAATTTAAAACCATTAACTGATGCGTCTGTAATGGTAGGTAAGTTATTAAAAAAAGGTGATATTGTTATTTATGAGTCAACAGTTTTTCCGGGATGTACGGAAGAAGTATGTGTACCCATATTAGAAAAGTCATCTAACTTAAAATATAATAAGGAATTTTTTTGTGGTTATAGTCCTGAAAGAATTAATCCTGGAATTAAAAAGTATAAAATTAAAGACATTAAAAAAATTACATCTGGCTCTAATAATCAAGTCTCTAAGTTTGTTGATAACTTGTACAAGGAAATCATTGAAGCTGGTACTTTCAGAGCCAAAAGTATAAAAGTTGCAGAAGCAGCAAAGGTTATAGAGAATACCCAACGAGATTTAAATATTGCATTGATAAATGAATTGTCAATCATATTTAATCGGCTTAACATTGACATTAAAGATGTCTTAAATGCTGCCAAGACTAAGTGGAACTTTGTTCCTTATTATCCAGGATTAGTTGGCGGACATTGTATTGGAGTTGATCCATATTATCTAACTTATAAGGCAAAAAAAATTGGTTATAATCCAAAAGTTATCTTGTCTGGGAGGTATATTAATAATTTTATGGGTAAATATGTTGTGAAAAAATTATTTAATGAAATGTTTGATAAAAATATTAGGGCTAAGTCGACAAAAATTTTATTAATGGGTTTAACTTTTAAGGAAAATTGTCCTGATGTACGTAACTCAGGGGTAAAAATTATTTATGATGAATTACAAAAAAAATGCTCTCATATAGATTTATTTGATCCTCAGGCAAATGATCTCGAGATTAAAAAAATTTATAAAAAATCTTTATTAAATAAAATTAATTCAAAATTTTATGATGTTATCATTGTATCTGTTGCTCACGATCAATTTAAAAAAATGGGTATTGCTAAAATTTCATCATTTGGAAAAAAGAATTGTCTTATATATGATTTGAAGCATATATTTCCATCAAATAAAACTTCTTTTAGATTATGAATAATCTTAATAAGTTCTTAGATGAATAATGTGAAAGAAATATATTTTTTAATAAATAACGAATATCAACTGTTAGACACAAAAAAACACTTAGTAAATTTTAATAAGAAAAGATATAAAATTACCATATTAAATGGCTATAAATCAAAAAAAGATCTAAAAAAATATTTTAAAAATATAAAAGTAATTAACTTAAACTTACCGCAAATTAGATATACCTTTGCTTGGTTTTTATCAGCAATTAAATTTTTCAAATTTAATAGAAAAATTAAATATTCAATCAAAACTGATAAAAACAGTTTTTTATTCTTTTATAACGAAGTAAGTTTAGGAAACCATTTGGTTGTTAAGTTTTTTAAAAAAAATGCTTCAAAAGTGCTCTTAATTAATGATGCAGGATTAGCAACATATTTAACTTTTTCAGATTATTCAGAAAAAAATAAATCAAAATTATGGATAGTGAGAAAGTTTCTTACTAATTTAGTACCTTATCTTGGTGATACTCGTTTAGTAAGATCATGTCGATATAATTATTATTTTTGGTTACCAGATAAATATATAGACGGAGTAATAGGTTACGATTTTTTTAAAAACAGAAGGAAATTTCCAACATATTATATAAGAGATACAAAAAAAAATATTTCGAAAAATATCAAGAATAATAGTATCTTATATTTTAATTCAAACGAGTATGAAGATGGTTTTTTAACAATAAATCAATATTTAGATATAACACATAAAATTATATCAAAACTTTTAAAATCTTATTCAAAGGTAATATTTAAATTTCATCCAAGAGAATCAAAAGAAATTATTAATTTTATAAACAATCGATATTTTAGTAACAAGAAAGTTAAAATTTTAAATCCAAGCAATAATTATCAAACATTAATAAATGATTTAAAAATTAAAAACATAGCAAGTATTTGTTCATCTGCTGCTTTGACAATTCCGTATAAAGTAAACAGATATTTTTATTTTAGAAGTGTAATGAAAATTTTTCCATCAAATTTTAAATACGTTTTAAAAAAACAAGAACAACTCTTAATGAGTTGGGGTGGAATAAAAATTGGTAAAGTTATTAAATTACCACAATCTATAAAAGTACACAAAAATCAGAAATATTTTGATAATTTAGAGAAATTAGTTAGAAATTACAGCTCTGCTAACTTAAAATAAATATAATTAAATATATATAATATTTTACTTTTTAAAATGACAATCAAAAAATCACATTTATTTTATTGGATTTCATCTCTAATTTTTATTTTTTATATATTTTTTTATTATCAAGTATCAAATATTAATGTTTTAAATCTCGATTATGAAGCATATACCGAAATAATTTTAAACAATGACTTAAATTTAGTTTTTTTTAATGATGGTGACCATTTTGATTATCTTAGAATTACTAAAAGTTTTTTTGATGAAGGAAGAAGTATTGAAACTTTTTTTGATGCTTTATCAAAAGGTGTAGCTAGAAATGATATTGTCATTTCTTATTTTTTTTATCTAGTCTCACCAACGGTTGATTTAATTATACCAACTGTCTTTATAATCAACTTTCTAATTTTAACAACATTATATTATTACAACTATAATTTGATCAGTGAAACAATTATAAAAAGAAAAATTCAAATATTTGCTTTACCTTTTTTTTTATTAGCATTTTTTGTACCACATATTAACAAAGAAATATTTACATTATTGTTTCTATACACTTGTATTAATTATCTAAATGAACCAAGTTTTAAAAAATTATTATATGTGGTGATTCTTTGCACATTTAGATTACAATTTTTTTTTATTATCGTACCTTTAATTTTTTTTACTTTTATTAAAAGACTTAAGATTATTTATTTTTTAAGTTTTATTTATTTTGCAATTTCAGCATATTTTCTACAGAGATTTAATATTATATCCTATGAAAGGTTGTATTTCAGTAATATTTTTAATACGAGCAGTTTTGCTGAAATTAATTTTTTTTTATTTTTTAATTTTTTAAAACAGTATTTTATGATGTTTGACTTAAACTTTCATTATAAAGAATTTTTATTTTCCAAAAGAATTGAAAAATTTATATTTTTTATAATTGCATGTCATATTGTCTTTACAATAATTTCTAATTTTAAACAATTATTAGTAAAATCTTCTTATTTAAATTTTAAAATAAAAAGATTTATTTTTGTTATTATTATTTTTATAATGATCTGTTCAATAACTCCAATTTCTTCACAAAGATACTTATTTATGCTTTACCCAATATTTTTATTGTGCTTTTATTATTTTAAAATTGTTTCAAGCAAAAAGTTATCACATTATTAAAATGAAACCTTATAAATTCTTTTTTTTTACATATGCAAAAAAAAAAAATGCAATTGAAGAAAAGCGATTAACTTTAATTAAAGAAGGCTTAAATCAATTGAATTATATTACAGAGGAAAATTTTATAATTATAAATAGTCCAAAAAGTAGGAAAAAGAATTTTTTCAGATTAAATTTACTTTTAATAAGATTTCTAAACCTTTATTTTTTATTTATTAAATCAATAATAAAATCAAAAAAAAATTTTAAGCCAATAGTATACATGAATGTAAAAAATTCACTCTTTTTTAGTATTTCAGTTTTGATTTTCAAAATTTTTAATATTAAAATTATTGCAGAAAAAGGAGAATCATTAAAAGTTCCAAATTTTTTAAAAAAATCAGAAAAAATTAAAGTTTTCTTTTCATCATTTATGATTAAAAAATTTATTTATTTCTGTGATATTGTTTTTTGCAATACTGACAAATTATGTGATGAATTAAGACCTTTTAATAAGAATGTCAAAAAGTTATCTAGTGCAATAGTTGATTACAATTTTTTTTCAAATTATAAAAAAAAATCTATTTTTTTTAAAAAATTTAAATTTAAATATATTTGTTATTCAGGGAGTTTAGAAGAAGAGCATAATGGTGCATTTACTTTACTGAAGGCTTTCGCTCAATTAAATAAAACCTACAAAAGTATTTATCTTGTTTTTATTGGATCTAAAATAGAGCAAAATTACGAAAATTTATTAAAAAGTTGCAAAGATCTTAAGGTCGAAAAAAAAGTAATATTTACAAATTTTTTAAGAGAAGAAAATTTAAAAAAATTTTATCAGAATGCGTCTCTACTTGCTATTTTAAAACCTTTTAATGAAAGAAATACTAAAAATTTTCCTGGAAAATTGTCTGAATATCTTTCAACTGGCAATCCTGTGATCTCAACATCTGTAGGATCAATATCAAAAATTTTAAAAAATAGATATACTGCTTTTTTGGTAGAGGAATTTTCAATTACCAAAATAGTTGAAACATTAAAATTTATTTTAAATAATGAAACGTTTGCAAAGAAGGTTGGGTGTGCAGGACAACTTATAGCAAAAAAAGAATTTGATAAAACAATTGTTGCCAAAAATCTTTTAAAAAATTTAAAAACTATTTAGACAAAGATTATTTTAGAATGAAAAAGCTGAATAAAAAAATAATTATTGGTATAAATGCATGTAGAGCACGAAGTGGAGGAGCATACACACATATAAAAAATATTTTAAAATATTTAAGAAAAAATAAATTTGATATTTATAAAATTCATATTTGGAGTCATAAAAAGTTATTAAATACACTAGATGATAAAAATTGGATAGTTAAACACAATCCTAAAAACCTAGAAAAAGGTATCCTTAGTCAATTATTTTGGGAGTGGCAAGAACTCCCAAACGAACTATCTTCAAATAAATGCTCTATTCTATTTAATGTTGATGCTGGAACGTTATGCAGATTTAAACCAATGATTACTATGAGTAGAGATATGCTTTCATATGAACCAAAAGAAATTGCAAGATATGGTTTTAATTTACAAAAATTAAGATTAATTCTTCTCCGGTATATACAGAATGCATCTCTTCAGAATTCCCAGTCTGTCATTTTTTTAACCAAATATGCAGGCAATAAAATTCAAAAATATACTGGAAAACTGAAAAACGTTTCATTTATTACTCATGGGGTAAGTAAAAATTTCAAAAGAAAAAAAATTTTTTTCTTTAATCCTAACGCTAAATTGAAGTGTATTTATATATCTAACGTTTTGCCTTACAAACATCATTTTAATGTGATTGATGGTGTAAATTTAGTTAAACAGCAAGGTTATGATATTGCTCTAAACTTAGTTGGTATAGAGACAGATAACCAATCCAAAAAAATTTTAAAAAAGATTAAATCTATAAACCTTAAAAACAAGTTTATAAATGTAAAAAAATTTCAAGATCAAAAAATTCTGCCAAAATTAATAGATGACGCTGATATATTTATATTTGCATCGACTTGTGAAAATATGCCCAATACACTTGTTGAAGCCATGTCCATGCAAATTCCAATAATTTGCTCAAATTACGGGCCTATGCCAGAAGTTTTAGAAGATGGTGGATTATATTTTGATCCTGAGCAGCCAAAAGAATTAGAGAGCTGTATAATTAAATTAATTAAAAACCCAAATTTAGCTCGTAGACTCTCTAAAAAAGCTAAAAATTTATCTAGGAAATATAGCTGGGAAAAATGTTCAAATGAAACGTTTGGTTTGATAAGAAGCATGATAAACAAATAATTCTCTAAATTATGTCATATCAAATTTGTAAAAAATTAGTTTTAGATACAACATACCCAGGAATTAAATTCGATAATGATGGTATTTCCTCAAATTACTGGGATTTTGAAAATAAAGTTAAAAAGATTTGGCAAAAAAATAAAGAGGGAAAAATAGAGTTAGAGAATATTGTTAAAAAGATTAAAAGTGATGGTAGTGGCAAAGACTTTGACTCCATACTAGGTTTAAGTGGTGGAGCAGATAGTTCATACATGCTTCACGTCATGGTAAATGAATTTAATTTAAAACCCTTAGTATTCCACGTTGATGGAGGTTGGAATTCTGAGATTGCAGTTAGTAATATTAAAAATTTAGTTGATAAGCTGAAATTGGATTTATTTACGGAAGTAATTAATTGGGAAGAAATGAGAAATTTTCAATTAGCCATGTTTAAAAGTGGAGTACCCCACATAGATATTCCACAAGATATGGCATTCATAGGGGTATTATACAAATTTGCAAAAAAATACAATATTAACTACATATTAAATGGAGGCAATATTTCTACTGAATGTGTTCAAAGACCCTTGGATCTTATTTATTGGGGAACAGACATGAGGCATATCAAAGATATTTTAAAAAAATTCAATTCTTATAAAATGAAGACATTTCCATTTAGTTCAGCTTTTCATCATAAATTATACTTGAGATATTTCAAAAATGTTAAAGTTTTAAAACCACTAAACTACATTAATTATATAAAAAAAGACGCTATGAATTTAATGTCAAATCTATATGACTGGAAGCCATATCCTCAAAAACATTTTGAATCTAGATTTACAAGATTTTTTGAAGGTTATTGGTTACCAACTAGATTTAAATTTGATATGAGGACAGTAGATTTATCTAGTTTAATTTTGACTAATCAATTAACAAGAGAGCAAGCTTTAGAAGAATTAGCTAAACCGCCTTATGATAAAGATTTAATAGACCAAGATTTTAATTATATTGCAAATAAATTAAACATTGATCATGTGGAATTAAAAAAATTTCATGAAATGCCAAAAAAATACTGGAAAGATTATAAAAATTTTAATTTAATTTATAAATTAGCTGAAAAAGTTTTAGAAAAGATTTCTGGGACCAGACGTGGTGGTGCATTTTGAAAAATGAAATTAAAGTGTGTATCATAGATTATGGGATAGGTAATGTAAAAGCATTTAAAAATATTTATGAAAAATCAAATATTAATGTAGAAATAGGTAAAGAAAAAAATCAATTAGAGAATGCTACCCATCTAATATTACCAGGTGTTGGAGCTTTTGATTGGGCAATGTCACAGTTAAATAAATCTGGTTTAAGAGAAATTTTAGATAAACTAGTGTTAGAAAGAAAAATACCAATCTTGGGAGTTTGTGTGGGAATGCAAATGATGGCCTCTCAAAGTGAGGAAGGCATTTTGCCTGGTTTAAATTGGATAAAAGGTAAAGTTTTAAAATTTAATAAAAATATTCTATTACCTCATATGGGATGGAATGACATAAAAGTTTCAACCAAATCTGAATTGTTTAATAATATAGAAAATTTTGAATTTTATTTTCTTCACTCATATTACTACCAAATTGAAGATAATAAAAATATTTTAGCAACATCTGAATATGGGCAAGTTTTCAACTCAGTAATTTACAAAGAGAATATTTTTGGAACTCAATTTCATCCTGAAAAAAGTCATGAAAATGGTATTAAAATTTTAAAAAATTTTTTAGAAATTATATGTTAAGACCCAGAATAATTCCTGCTTTGCTAATTAAAGACAGTGCTCTTGTTAAAACAAAAAAATTTTCGAATCCTAAATACGTAGGTGATCCATTGAATGCTGTAAAAATTTATAATGAACTGAAAGTTGATGAACTTTTGGTTTTAGATATTGATGCATCAAAAAATGGTTTAAAACCAAATGAAAAATTGATTTTGAGATTGGCTGAAGAATGTAGGATGCCACTTTGTTATGGAGGTGGTGTTAAAAAAGTTGAACAATTCGAAAAATTAATAGGATTGGGAGTTGAAAAGGTAGCAATTTCCTCAGCAGCAATTGAGAATCCTGGGATTATTAATGAAGCAGCAAAAAAAGTGGGTAGTCAAAGTGTTGTTGTAGTTTTAGATATAAAATATGAAACCACATTATCAAAACCTGTAATTACAACGATAAATGGAAAAAATGTTTTTAATTTTGATTTATTTGAGTTTATAAAAAAAATTGAAGATTTAGGAGCAGGTGAAATAGTTATTAATTGTATTGATAGAGACGGTATGAAGAATGGTTACGATATTGAGCTTGTTTTAAATATTCGGAAAATCTCAAAAATTATATTGACTTTACTTGGTGGAGCGGGATCTTTTAATGATATAGAAGAATTAGTGGCTAAAGTTGATACAATAGGATGTGCTGCTGGAAGTTTGTTTATTTTTAAGGGTAAGTTTGATGCTGTATTAATAAATTATTTAGATGACAATCAAAAAAATAAATTAAAAAGTATTAAGTATGTATGACTAAAATTTTAATATTAGGAGCAACAGGTTTATTAGGTAGCACATTATTAAAATATTTTTCTAAAAAAAAAATTTTTAAATGTTTTGGGGTAATCAGAAAAAAATCAGATATTGCTAAATTAAAGGATATTAAAAATATAGAATTATATAGGATTAATTATAAAAACAAAAAAAATATTCATAAAGTTTTTAATGAGATAAAACCTAATCTAATTATTAATTGTATTGGTGTTGTAAAACAAATTACACATAAAAACCAAATATCCGAAATTTTAAGAGTTAATAGTTTTTTACCCCATCAGTTAGCCGAGATAATTTCTGTGCAAAAAAATATAAGATTAATACATTTTAGTACTGATTGTGTTTTTTTGGGCACAAAAGGAAATTATAAGGAAATTGATTTACCTGACGCACATGATATTTATGGTCGAAGTAAGTTGCTTGGTGAGTTGTATTACCCTAATACCCTAACCTTAAGAACATCAATTATAGGGCATGAATTACAAACTAATCACAGTCTATTGAATTGGTTTTTGAGTCAAAAAAAAACTATTGATGGTTATAAACATGCCTTCTTTTCTGGATTAAGTGCGCTAGAGGTTGCAAAATTTTTAGATCAATACATTATACCAAATAAAAAGATTAAAGGCTTATTTCATTTATCTGGTAAAACAATTAGTAAATATGATTTATTAAACATAATAAAAGTTGTGTATAAAAAAGAAATCAAAATTAAAATTAATAGAAAAATGAAAATTAATAGATCTTTGAATTCTTCTCCTTTAAAAAGAATTACAGGTTATAAACCAAAAAGTTGGAATAAAATTATTAAAGAGATGTATGAATTTAATAATTCTAATTAGTGAATAAAAAATTTATGTTGAAAGTAATGACTATAGTTGGAACAAGACCTGAAATCATAAGGCTTTCAAGAATAATTCCTTTGCTTGATAAATTCTGCAAACACACTTTGGTTCATACTGGACAAAATTATGATTATGAATTGAATCAAATTTTTTTTGATGAACTTAAGTTACGTAAACCTAACATAATTCTTAATGCTGCTGGAACAACTCCTTCCGAAACAATTGGGCATGTAATTTCAAAAATCGACAAGGTGTTTTTAGAAAATAAACCTGATGCAATTTTAATTTTAGGTGACACCAATAGTTCTATGGCAGCAATTTCTGCAAAAAGAAATAAAATTCCAATTTTTCATATGGAAGCTGGAAACCGATCTTATGATGAGAGAGTTCCAGAGGAAATTAACCGACGTATTATAGATAACATATCAGACATAAACTTAACATATAGCTTGATAGCGAAACAATGTTTACTTCAAGAAGGGTTTTCAATCGATAGAGTCATAAAAACAGGAAGTCCTTTATTTGAAGTGTTAAATTATTATATGCCAAAAATATTAGAGTCTGAAATTTTAGATCGAGAAAGCTTAAAAAAACAAAATTATTTTCTAGTTAGCGCTCATAGAGAAGAAAACATAGACAATAAAAATAATTTTTTAAAATTATTAAACGCCATCAATACAATTGGAAAAGAATATAATTTACCAGTAATCGTTTCAACTCATCCTAGGACGAAAATAAAAATCGATGAAACTAATTATAACTTTAGTCCAAATGTAAAATTAATAAAGCCTTTAGGATTTTTTGATTACGTAAAATTACAAATGAATGCACTTACTGTCATATCTGATAGTGGATCAATAACTGAAGAGTCTTCAATACTAAATTTTCCTGCTCTTAACATTAGAGAGACACACGAACGTCATGAAGGAATGGAAGAAGGTTCAGTAATGATGGTTGGATTAGAAATAGATAGAATTAAACAAGGAATAAAGATTTTACAAAGCCAAATTAAAAATCAAAATCGGTTGTTGAAAATTGCTGAAGATTATAATACTGAAAATGTAAGCGAAAAAATTTTAAGAATTATTCACAGTTATACAGATTATATTAACAGAGTAGTATGGAAAAAAAATAATTAGTTTAACTTTAGTTTAATTATATTCGAAAAAAAACACATGTATTCTCAAAAAAAATTAAAACTTTTTTCAATTAAATCTTGCAAGAAAATTATTAACTCTGAGAAGAATGTTCATTTTTTTTTAAAACCTTATAAACACTTAGTAATAGATGATTTTTTTGATCAAGGACTGATAAATCGATGTATAAAAAATTTCCCTAAAACTCGAGATAAATCATGGGAATTTACAAATGATAGAGATATAGAGATAAAATATAGATCAAAGTGGCGTTCAGAGTTTGATATTCCTGAGGGTATCATTGATATTGTAAGAATATTGAATGGAGCAGAATTTCTAAGAACTATTTCAGAAATATTCAATATTAAAAAGATTATACCAGACCCTTATTTTACAGGGGGAGGCTTAAATTTAACTAAAAAGGGTGGATTGTTAGATATTCATATTGATGGAAATTATCATGATGCTACTGGTTTAAATAGAAGACTTAATGTTCTACTATTTCTAAACAAAAAATGGATTCCAAATTGGGGAGGTGAATTTGGAATGTATGATAGTAGAGGAAAAAAGTGTTTAAAAAAAATAGCACCAATCTATAATAGATTATTAGTTTTTGACACTCATGACAAAAGCTGGCATGGTCTACCCGATCCAATAAATTTTCCAGAAAATAATCCAAGAAAAAGTATAATTTTATATTATTACACAAAAGAGAATAGGTCTCATAATCAAATTGAAATTAAGAAGCCACATAGCGCACTTTGGAAAAAAAGAAATGGTAAAGATAAAAAAGGTAACAAAGTCAGAAATTTTGACTAATAACTAAATAATTGAGATAAAATTTAATTCAGCCAAATGAAAGTTTTATTAGTACATCGTTATTTTTGGCCAGACACTGTCAATTGTGGTCAAATATTGTGGGATATAAGCAAACATCTTAGTAATGAAGGTCATAATATAGATGTATTAACTTCTTTACCCTCTTATAATTTAAATTCTCTTAAAATTTATGCAAAAAAAAATGAACAGATAGATAATATTAAAATTCAGAGAATTAAGCTTTCTTTGGAGAGAAGAAATCCAATTAAGAAAATTATAAATGCAATTAAGTTAGGTTTTTTGACTATTTATTTGGCAAAACGAAATAACTATGATGTGATTATTTCAACCTCTATACCGCCAATAACGGGTGGTTTTTTTGCAGGAATAGTTACATGTATCATAAAGACTCGATTTATTTATTTTTGTATGGATTTGCATCCAGAAATTGGAAAAATTTCTAAAGATTTTTCTAATCCTTTTTTGTACTCAATTTTAAAAAAGATTGATAATTGGAGCTGTTCAAAGGCGAATCCTGTAGTTGTACATTCTTTAGATATGAAAAAATCACTTAAATCACGAAATACAAAAAATAAATTTAAAATTGAAATTATTAACAATTTTTCTGTTTCCTCGGAAAAGTTAAATAAATCAATGTTGAAAAAAAATTTAAAATTAGAGAGTAATAAATTGAAAATTATATTTGCGGGTAATCTTGGACGATTTCAAGCTTTAGATAAGATTATTGACGCAATGGCAATATTAAAAAATGTTAAGGAATTAAAATTAACTCTTGTTGGTGAAGGAAGTGTAAAATCAGATTTAATATTTAAAATTAAAAGTTCCAATGCTAATGTTGAAATATTTGATAGCCAACCAATTGATACAACAAAGGAAATGATTAAAAAAGCTGATATAGGATTAGTTTCTTTAGATAAAAATATTTATAAATATGCTTACCCAGGAAAAATAATGACTTATTTGCAGCAAGGTAAGCCTATAATTGCAATTTTGGAAAAAAAGAGTGAAATTGTAAAATTAATGGAGAATGAGAATTATGGTTTTTGTATACCCACTTTAGAACCAAAAAAAATTTCTCAACATCTAATTAAAATTTTAGAAAATCAATCTTGGAAAAATAAAATGGGCAGTAATGCTATAAGAGCTTATGAAAATTATTTCGCAAAAAGTAAAATTTTAAGTAAGTGGTCTAATGTTCTATTAAATAAATGATAAACAAATATTTTATTATCTATAAAGGTTTTTTACTCGATTTTTTTTCTTATCCAACAATATATTATAAACATTAACATAAATAGGATCAATGAGATAAGTGGGTTTATAATTTTAAAACTTAAATAACCAACAATAAAAAAAATTAAATTCATTAATGAAATTAAAAAATTTGTTAGGAATAACGATTGTTTTTTTTTTTGAATAATATAATGTAAATGATCTAGTCCAGCTTTAAAAATTTTCTTTTTTCTAAAAATTCTAATTAAATTAATCGATAAAAATTCATAAACAAAAATTGAAATTGAATAAGCTAGTAAAATCGGGTGTAAGATATTTTGGTTAGCCAAATATATAAGGATAAATGACGTTATAAAACCTAATAACAGACTACCACTATCTCCTAAAAATAATTTTGGAAGTTTTAACACAGAAAAATTAAATAATAAAAAAATTAATATTGGAACTACAAAAATAATTAAACTTAATTTAAAATTTTCTTCTGATACTAAAAACAATAAAATACACAATGTGGAAATTAATGTAATACTTAATGTACCATCTAAACCATCAAAATAGTTGAAGGAATTAATTAAAAAAATTGTACTTAATATAGTAAAAGGAGTTGCAAAACTATTTAATTCAATTTGAAAATACTTATAATCACCGATTTGATTTAAATTTAGATTTTGAGATAAAATTAAATAAATTATAGGAATAAGTTGTAGGATTAATTTATTACCAACATTTAAATCATTTTTATCATCAAGAAAACCGATAATAGCAACTAAAAAACCAGTAGAAAAAATTAAATTTATTTTTTGATAATGTAAATCAAATAAATAAATAGCAAAAATGTATATGAATGATAATGCTAGACCACCAGTATAAGCTACAGCTTTTTTGTGTATTTTTCTATTATCAGGTTTATCGACTAAATATAATTTATATGAAAATATTGAAATTAAATAAAATATAAGAAAAGCCCCAACAACATATAATATAAAATTGTTTAACATACTAAGTTATATTATTTTTTTTTGACATTAAAATAGTTAAATTATAGATAAAATAATTAGAAGTAATATTATTTTAATTAAAAAATTCAAATAATCTTTATATGAAAAAAAAATTAATATTTATTCAGCTTAACGAGATTAACTTTGACCTTGTGAAAAGATATATTGAAAGTTCGAAAAAAGATAAGTTTAAACACTTAAATTACATCATCAAATTTTATAAAAATTCTGTAACTAATTCTGAGTATCAGTATAAAAATTTAGAACCATGGATTCAATGGGCATCTGTACATTTAGGCAAGGATTATAATAGTCATAAGATTTTTAGGTTAGGAGACATTGCAAATCATCTAGAACAAATGCAAATTTTCGAGAAGATTGAAGCTAAAGGATTTAAAGTTGGAGCAATATCTCCTATGAATACAGCGAATAAATTGAAAGATCCAACATATTTTATACCTGATCCTTGGACTAACACCAAGCCCGATAGTTCTGGGTTTTCAAAAAGAATATCGAAAATGCTAAAACAATCAGTTAATGACAATTCTTCAAATAAATTGTCTATTAATTCTATAATTACTATTTTTGAGATTATTTTAAGGACTTTTGACCTTAAAAAAACAATTTTTTTAATTAAACTAATTTTTTCCTCAATAAATAAATCTTGGAAAAAATCACTAGTTCTCGATTATCTAATTCATATGCTTCATTTATATTATTTAAAAAAAAAGAAAGTAAATTTTTCCTCAGTTTTTTTAAATGCGGGTGCTCATATTCAGCATCATTACTTTTATAATACAAAATATATTGAAAATCTTCCTGCAAACCCAAATTGGTATATTGATAAGTTTAATGATCCAATTGAGGAAATGCTAATTATATATGATAGAATAATTAGTGATTATTTAAATTTATATAAAAATTCGACTTCGCTTTTAATTGCAACTGGCTTAAGTCAAGTTCCTAATGATAAAATCAAATTTTATTGGCGTTTAAAAAATCACAATTCCTTTTTAAATAAAATTGGAATAAAATTTTCTAAGGTATGGCCAAGAATGACTAGAGATTTTGAAATCACTTTTTCCACTAATGAGGAACAGGTTAATGCAAAAAAAATTTTAGAAAAAATTATTTTAAAAAAAGATAACGTAAAAATATTCAAAGAGATTGATGAAAGAGATAAGAGTTTATTTGTAACATTAACATACCCAAATGAAATTAAAAAAGAAGATTACTTAATTATAAATGATAATTTTGAGTTAAATTTTTATAAAGAGATATCATTTGTAGCGATTAAAAATGGCAAACATGACAAAAAAGGATATCTTTTTTGTTCACCAAATATTAATTTTGAAATACCAAAAGAACCTATTCATGTATCAAAAATTCATAACATAATTATGAATTTTTTTTAATTTCCTATTTAAGTTTAAAATTTAATATTGAATTAGAGCTTAATGATTTAAATAATTCAACTTATAGTATATAGATTTTATTTATGAATAATTTCAAATACACAAATACAGTATTAATTTGTTTAATAACATCATCTATTATTCCTTTTTTAATTTGGGGACCTTTTTTTCCAGATTTAATAGTGAGTATTTCTTCTTTATTTTTTTTATTTTATGTATTTAAAAATAAACAATTTTATTTTTTTAAAAATAAACCATTAATCATTTTTTTTATTTTTTGCATTTACTGTATTTTACTGAGCGTATTTGTAGCTAAAGAAAACATGATTAGTTTTGAAAGCTCATTATTTTATTTTAGAATAGGAGTTTTTAGTTGTTTTATTTGGTATATAATTGATAAAGATAAAAATATTTTAACTTACTTTTATTATACATTAGTTTTATGTTTTTCAGCTTTAGTAATTGATGGTTATATTCAATATTTTACAGGTGTTAATTTATCGGGTCTTAAAATATTAGAAAATCGGGTTTCATCTTTTTTTGGAGATGAACTCATAATGGGCTCATATTTATCAAGATTGTTTCCTTTATTGTTTGCTTTGTTTTTAATAAGGAAAAAACAAAAATATGAGACTTATTTTATAGGTCTTTTATTTATTCTAGTAGATGTCCTTATTTTTACGTCAGGGGAGCGAGCTGCTTTTTTCTTTTTAAACTTATCAACAGTATTTATAATTATCTTAATTAAACAATACCAAAAATTTAGACTGGTAACATTTATTATTGCTTTAATTTGCGTACTTATTTTAAGTTTAAATTCATCAAAATTAAATGAAAGAATGTTCAAAGGCCCAGCAGAGGATATGGGGATAGTTAAAAGCTCAAAAGATGCAGTAATTTTTTCAATCGCCCATGACAGTTTAATCCGAACAGCTTATAAAATGTTTAAAGACCAACCTATTTTTGGTCATGGTCCAAAGATGTTCAGAATAATTTGTGCAGATGAAAGGTATGCAACGGGTAAATTTCATTGCATGACTCATCCCCATAATTTCTATATTCAATTGATGGCTGAAACAGGAATTATAGGATTTTTGTTTCTCTTAAGTGCTTTAGCGTATGTTATTTTTACAGCTCTAAGACAATTAAAATCAATAATTTTTAAACAAAAAAGACATCTATCAGATTATCAGGTCTGCTTATTAGCTGGAATTTTAATTACTGTTTGGCCTTTAACCACTAATGGCAATTTCTTCAATAATTGGCTGATGATCACTTATAGCTTACCAGTGGGCTTTTATCTTCAGTCAATTTATTCTAAAAAAAAAGTTAAAAAAGCTCAGTAAATGCATTATTAAGATATTAATATTTTCAAATGAAAAAAAATTATCCTCTATATAATGATGAAATAGATTTAATTGCATTATTTAAAATTATTTGGGATGGTAAAATTAAGATATTATTAATTACACTAATTTCTTTTATAGTAGGATTTGGATACAATTCTCAAATACCGGCAAGTTATTCAATGTCATTAACTATTAATCCTTACAAAAATAGTGAATTTATAAAAATTGATAATATTCGAACATTTTTAAAACCAAATCAATTAGATAAAATAAATCAACCAAAACAATCAGAAAAATTAAATAAAATATATCAAGTTAGATTTATTAATGAGCTAGCAGATTATGAAGAATTTTTAATAAGTATTAAAAATACAAAAAAAGTTCAAGAACACTTTTCAAAACTTAACAATGAAAATCAAGAAATTAAATTATTTCAATATGCAAAATTATTAGAGATTAATGCGCCAAAAAAAAAGGAGCAAAGCTATATTATAAATTTTAATTGGCATGATCCTGAAGAAGCAAAGAAAATTTTAAGAGAAACATTAAATCTCACATCAAAAAATTTAAAAATAGATATTCAAAATGAATTAATGACGATTTTAGAGTTTGAAAAAAAATTGATATTAAAAACTGATACAGAAAGATTAGAATATTTAAAAGAGCAAAGCTCTATAGCTAAAGAACTTAACATTGTTGATAATCAAATAGATAATGTTAACTTATCTCAATCCAACGTATCCTTAAGTATTAATACTGCAGATATTGCGTATTATTTAAGAGGGTATAAGGCAATTGATAAAGAAATTGAGCTAATCAAAGGCCGAGATTATCAAAATTTAAAAACTATAGAGCAAGAAATAAATAGTCTTAAAGATTTAGAGTTTAATTATGTAGAGTATAATATATATTTATTAAAGACAAAATCTCTTAAAAATACAAAATTGATTTTATTGACATCTATTTTATCAGGATTGATAATTGGAGTATTTTTTGTGTTTATCTCAAATGCTCTTCAATCTTCATTTCTTTCAAAAAAAAAATTAAAGAAATTAAACAAAATCTGAGATTTTTTTTGATTTAAAAGTGATACATTAAACTTTACATATTTTAAGATTTCTAGTAGAAGTTTTTGCCTGGTAATTATTGCGAAAGTGTAATACCCGACACCATTCCGAACTCGGAAGTCAAGCCTTTCTGCGCCAATGGTACTTTGTCTTAAGACATGGAAGAGTAGGACATTGCCAGGCATATCCAAAATGAAAAGTCT
>MDTE01198708.1_pt1 | contig 49298 bp, 42 predicted proteins | sample 811231 | NCBI WGS metagenome assembly MDTE01 (sample SAMN05326651, study PRJNA326480) | marine metagenome | isolation source: seawater | place: Indian Ocean: Red Sea | collected 2010 | reverse complement strand
CCTTGAAAAAGAGGAACAGTAGCACCTTCTATTTGAGAAGTTTGATGTCCGTAACCATGTTCAACAATATATCGAGCTATTGCATTCTGAACTAAAGCGCTATCCCAGTTTAAACCACCGAAAACAATCTCTCTTTTTTCTGTACCATCTGAGTCAGCACTACAAGATATAATTGCTAATGAGAAAATTGTTAAGAGTGAAGCTACAATTAGTTTTATATGTTTATTTTTTATTAAGTTTTTAAACATTATTTTTCCCTTATCCTCTCGAAGCGGGGGCGTAATTTTCAACAAAAAATATCAATTATTCTAAAAGTATTTTTTTAGATCCCGGAACTGATAAATTTTTATTTATCCATGACCTAAAGATTTAAAAAATTTAGGTTTGAAAATATGTGGTATTTTAGGATTATATCCCTCGCTTAGGTATTAATTTTTTTCCACGAGATTTTATGATTATAAATGTACCAAGTGTTTAAGTCCAGTCGTTTAAAAATTTTAGTTAATGTTCTGTGTCGTTGAAGGGGGGTATGTCTTAGGTCTCTATATTAATAATGGTATATAGCTGTGACAGTTTAATTTTTACAAAAAGGGGTTTATTAGCTATTTTAATGTTCTTTAGTTCAAAGATAAATTTTTGGAAATTAATTTTCATTTATAACATAAGTAAGATTTTCTAGAAGATTGTCTATATCTTTTACTCCCATAGGTTCTGATAATACAAAGCCCATTCCATCTCTAGCATATATTCCTTTGAGTAGTAAAGATAACATAATTCTTTCCCATAAATCTTTATCAGAAGCTGAAGCAGCTTCGAAATTTGTTATTGGCTTGTCAGTTAGATATGTATTAACTATTGAACCTTTACTGACAACTTTACAAGGAATATTATAGTTTTTAAATATATCAACAATTCCATTGTGTAATTTTTCGCGTAATTGGTCTAAGTGTGTATATACTTGTGGTGTTAAGTTTTGCATTGTTGCTAGTCCTGCAGCCAATGTAACATGGTTGCCTGCAAAAGTTCCACTTTGACTTAAGCCAGTTGATGGACCTGAATTATCTAATATATTCATGAATTTAGTTGCTCCACCGATTGCTCCTACAGGCATTCCACCTCCAACAATTTTGCCAAAAATACTTATGTCAGGAATGACATCTGCAATCCCCTGATATCCGGTACGACTTGACCTAAAGCTTATTACTTCATCCATAACAAATAAAATCCCTAATTCTGAAGTTAGTTTTCTTAAAAATTTAGTAAATTCTATAGGTATATCTAAAATTCCTGGTTTGCCATCAAAAAATATTGCAGCTAGTTCATTTTTATTTTCTCTAACAATCATTTCTACAGTTTCTGGATCATTCATTGGTAAAATAATGATATTTTTTTCACCATACTGAGGCATTCCGGACCAAGCTGGAACAGGTTCAATAAATTCAGAGTTAGAAGTTGAGTTTGGAGATACAGCTAAATTAAATTCTAAGCTATCATTGAATCCATGATAATTTCCAGCAAATTTTGCTATTTTGGATTTTCCTGTGATTGCTCTAACCATTCTGGCTGCTGTAATAGAAGATTCTGTTCCAGAGTTTGTATAGCGTATTTGTTCAATTGAAGGGAATCGTTCTATGAATTCATGTGCAATTTTGCCTTCTAAAATTGAAGGAGCACTTAATGCTAGTCCATTATTTACTGCTTCTTGAACAGCTTTAATTACAGCTGGATGACTATGTCCAAGGATCATTGCAGTATGATGATTTGAAAAATCAGTGTATTCTTTGTCATCAATATCAAATAATTTACAACCTTCAGCTTTGGAAATATAAATTGGATAAGGGCTTGAAAAATATGCTCCTTTTATCACACCTCCAGGTAAAGTTTTTTTGTTGCGTTCCCATTCATTGAAAGACTTAGGATTAACTTTTTGAAATTCTTTTTGTAATTTTTCTAACGATTTAACCATTTATAATTCCTTTGATTTTAATTGATGATATTAATAAGATTTAAATAATTTGCCCCAAGATGTTTTCATAGCTTTCTTGATTCTAGGTTTTCCCACTAAATTTCTCCAATATAAATTATGATAAATGTTTGATGCCCAAAATGCCCAGGGAGCTATTTGTGATCTCAACAAAACATTTTCAAGTTTTTTTAAAGGTCCCCAGTAAATTAATTTTTGTCCAAAACTTGCAAAAGTATTTTCATTCTTTGAAAATTTCCAGTTTAATTTAGAAATATCTTCTCCTTCTATTTGAATATTATTAATTTCACCAACTCCTAGACCAAGGTCGTTTGCCATTCTAATAAATTTAATTTCCATTGGGTCGAAGCCCATGATTTTGGCTGCTACAGCATCTATAGCAACCTGATCACTACTGGCGAGGAGCATATTTTTTTGGTGCCATCTCATGGCTCTAGGTCCTGGGCCATCGCCTGCAAAAGTTCCATCAGTAATTGAGAATATTCCAGGATGTATTTCTTTTTGTATCATTAATAAATCGACTAATGTTTCATGAATTACGGAATGAGTCCAATGCCGGTTATAGTTTAACAAACCTCCGAATGCGTTTTTCATTGCGCCGGTAATTCCCGTGAAAACATGAGTTTTCATTGTAGGAAGGTGAATTATATTTTTATTAAAGAAAAGATCTGGGATTTGAATACCTTTTGGAAAAATTTTGTCGAGAACAATGAATTTATTTTTAGGTGTATAATCGACCCATTTAACTTGTGGGGAATCTAAAAACACAGATTGGATATTATATTTTTTTTCTACAGGAGTAAGTTTATTATTTATTGCACCTTCATGAGGATCCACAACTACAGTCCCATTATGTGCAGAAATAATATTATTATATTTTTCAGATAGCAAATATTTTATTATACTTTCTAATTGCCATGGAGTAGTTGAACAAGCAGGATAATAATGTTGCCAAGAGGTATTAATCTTTAGAATTGTATCAAATTCTTTTTTGATTTCCGAATTGAAATATGACGATTTTAGTATAGTACGTACATCTTCAAAAATTGTTTCAGGTTTTGTAATTATTACAGAAACTATTGGTTTATTTTTCATGATTTTGGATTAGCAGAATTTAAATTTTTACTTTTTCATTTTTTGGATCGTAGGGAGGCCTGAATTGTACATCGGTAGGATATTTTTTTAAACCGATTTGTATCTCAAAGTCTCCATTTTTTAAGAATTCAATGTCTACGCCGGATTCATTTTCTAAGTATCCCAATCCAACTGATTTTCCAATTGAATGTCCATAGTTGCCAGAAGTCACAATACCTACTAATTCTCCATTTCTGAAAATTGGTTCGTCACCTAATAACAATGGGCTTGAATCTTTTAGAATGAATACTGCAAGTCGTTTTGGAATTGAATTATTTTTTTTCTGTTCTATCAATGCTTTTTTACCGATGAATTCATTTTTATTCATATCCACAGCGAAATTTAATCCAGCCTCAATTGGTGTGTCTAAGTATGTGATATCGTGCCCCCAAGATCTATAAGATTTTTCGAGCCTTAGTGAATCTAAAGCATGGTATCCTGCTAGGCACATACCTTGACTTTTTCCTTCTTCAAGAATTATTGGGAATATATCTTTCATGAATTCTGAGGGAATATATAATTCCCAGCCTAATTCACCTACGTATGTGACTCTTGATGCAATTATTTCCCCATACCCTATTTCAATTTTTTTAGATGTTAGATACGGAAATCCTTCATTTGAGACATCATCTGGTGTTAATTTTTCTAGAATTTTTCTAGATTTTGGTCCCATTAGACCTAGTACTCCATATCCTGATGTGACATCTGTCAGGATTGCATGTTCATGTTTGTTAATATGGTTTTTAATCCAATAGAAATCTCTTGATGAGACTCCTGGTCCTGTTACTATCATGAAAGATGTTTGATCTAATTTTGTGATTGTAATATCAGCTTCAATACCTCCTCTAGAATTTAACATTGCTGTATAAACTATTTTACCAATAGGGACATTTATTTGATTCGCACAAATTCTTTGCAGAACTATCTCAGAATCATTTCCCTGTAATAAAAATTTTGCGAAAGAACTTTGATCAAATAATCCAGCTTTATTTCTAACTGTAACATGTTCTTTTTCAGAATATTTGAACCAGTTTTGTTTTTGAAATGAATATTTATATTCAGGTTTGATTCCCTTTGGTGCGAACCAATTTGCTCTTTCCCATCCTGACATTACTCCAAAACAAGCTCCTAAACTTTCTATTTCATTATGAATAGGTGATTTTCGAATATTTCTGGCAGTTTCAGGTTGTAAATTGGGCCAATGCATACCATATAATGTTCCTACGTTTTCTACAGTTCTATCATATAAGTATTTCTTATTATTTGAAAAAGATGAAAATCTTTTAATATCTGCATCAACCACGTCTGTATTTGGATGTCCATTCACAATCCACTCCGCAGTAATTTTTCCTACTGCAGGTCCTCCGGCGATACCATTTGAATTTAACCCTGCTGCTACAAAAAAGTTCTTAACTTCAGGGCTTTCCCCCAAAATATAATTATTGTCAGGGGTAAAGCTTTCTGCACTGACATAAAATCTGTTTATTCCTGCTTTTTTCATTTCTGGGACTCTATATGTAGCAGAATTCCAAAAAACTTTGAAATGGTCCCAGTCGGGTTCTAAAAGTCCAAAATGATAATCATTAGGTATATCAGCAATTCTTAATGGTTTAGCATTTTTTTCAAAGCCCCCCATTAGTATTGAACCAGTTTGTTCCGGGTCGTGCCTGAAGTAGATTTGTTCATCAGGGTCTCTGAGGCATGGAAGATTTTCAGGCATATTCATTTGGTTGGTTACAAGAAACATATGTTCAGCTGCATGGAGAGGCACTTTCACATTACACATTTTACCAATTTCATTAGCCCACATTCCTGCGCTATTAACTATATATTCACATTCGATATCACCATATTCAGTTAATACTTTTGAAACCTGTTGGTTAATTGTTTCAATTCCGTTAACTTTAATATTTTCTATGATTTTAGCACCATTAGTTTTGGCTTGTTTTGCAAAAGCTAATGATTGTAATGTCGGATGAATTTGCGCGTCATTAGGTATGTAGAGAGCTCCAATTAAATCTTTAGTTTCCATGAGGGGCCACATTTTGGCGGCTTCAGAAGGAGATATAGAATGAACTTCAATATTAAATGCCCTACCCAAACTAGCAATTTTGTTTAATTCATCCATTCGTCCTTTAGTTTTGGCGATAGTTATACTACCAGTTTTTTTATAGCCTGTAGGGTGGTTGGTTTTTTTTTCTAACTCAGGCATTAGATCTAGCCCATATTTGGCAATTTCTATAGTTGTTTTTGTATGCCTAAGTTGTGTTAAAAGTCCAGCAGCATGCCATGTAGTGCCACCAGTAATTGTTTTTCTTTCTAATACAACAACGTCTTTAAATCCCAATTCTGTAAGGTGAAATGCTGTTGAACATCCAGCTACTCCACCTCCAATAATTACAACTTGAGAATGTTTAGGTAAACTCATTTAAATTCTTTCAAATACCTTGATAATTTTAAATAATGTAAGTAAATTTTATAGAGTTTACAATAAGATTAATGATACTAATGGTTAGTTTTATTTGATGTTATTCAAAACTAAGATATTTTAATGCAAAATTGAAGATTTATATAGAGTAGCTATTTAATAATGTTTCAAAATCTTTTTGCTTAGATTTATTAATTAAATTTTCGTATTTTTGAGCTAATGTTGGTTCATCTTTTGATTGATAAATAATTCCTAAAGGAATACCAGGGGTACTTATTACTTCTATTGCTTGCTTAAGGTCGTTAGGATTATGGGATACATCTATTGGTTTAGCAAGAGGTTCTATTCCTTTTTTAATGTTACCTTTGAGTATTTCGTAGGTATTATTGTATTCTGTGCATGGTGATTGAACATGTACGATAGAAAATCCAGGATGTATCATTCCTTGATATATTAATTCAGATAGATCTTTGATTTTACTAGACAAACCTGATGCTACAAATGAAACTCCTAGAGAAAGGTAATGTGCCAAAGGATCGAATCCAACTTCTGTTTTGCCATATGGAGTTGAGGAGGTTATCATACCTTCTGCTGAAGTTGGTGAACTTTGACCTTTTGTTAGCCCGTAGACAGCATTGTCCATGATTACGACACAAACATCTAGATTCCTTTTTGCTTGAGGAGCAATATGCTCTGCTCCTATACTAAGAAAATCTCCATCTCCAGCAACCACAGTTACATTTAGTTCAGGTCTACTTGATTTTAAACCCATAGCTACAGGCAATGTACGGCCATGAAGACCATGAAAGCCGTAAGGTTGTTCACCTTCAAGGAGGTGGACCATATTTCCGGAACATCCAATTCCTGCAACTATTACATTATTTAATATTGGCTCTTCTGTTTCTATTGTTTTCTTTTTAATAGCAGCTTCAAGTGCTTTTTTAACTCCAAAATCTCCACATCCAGGACACCATTTAAAATCATATTCAGGATTTTTTTTCTCTGACATTTAATTCACCTTTGATTATAGAAGTTCTGTAATTTTATTGACTAAGTATTCGACCTTAAAAGGGAGTCCAGTATATTGGGTAATTGATTGTGCATTGACATTTTGAGATCTTAGTAATGATGAAAATTGGCCGAGATAATTTAATTCGGGCACAATTACAAGATTTTTGGATCTCAACTCAATGAGTAATTTTTCAGGCAAAGGATTGAGAAACATAGTGTATGCCCAACCAATATCAATATTTTGTTCTTGTAGTTTTTCATATGCTTCTAAACTAGGACCTTTAGATCCACCCCATGGCATTAAAAGGATTTTTGATTCGGCATTAATATATTCGTAATTTGAATTTTTCAAAATATCTAATTTTTTGAATCTACGCTCAGTCATTTCAACGTGTCTTTCAGGCAAATGAGTTGTGTCTCCCATTTTGTCATGTTCACTTGCGTTCGCCACATAAGGACCTGGTAGTCCTGGTATAGGCATTGGTGAAATATTTCCTGATTCATATCTGTGGTAATTTTCTGATGATTTATTAATTAATCTTTTTTCAACATTTAATTTGCTGATGTTAGGCTTTGGAATATTTTGTTGCCTTTCAGCTAGTCCATGTTCGCTTAATAGAATTACAGGACCTTGGTATTTTTCAGCCCAGTTAAAAGCTTCAATTGTGCCATAAAAACATTCTTCTACTGTGCCTGGTGCAATCACTGGGAGGCTTACGTCACCATGAGCAGGATTTATTGAAGAAAGTAGATCTGATTGTTCTGTTTTAGTTGGCAAACCCGTTGCCGGGCCACCTCTTTGAACATCTACAACAACTATAGGTATTTCGGCCATCCATGCTAGTCCGAGTCCTTCACTCATTAATGAAAAACCAGGCCCAGCTGTTGCTGTCATAGATTTTTTACCACCGTACGATGCTCCAATTATTGCTGTAATAGCTTCAATTTCTGAGCTGACTTGGTATACAAATTTATTTTTTTCTACAAGATTTTTTTCCATCCATACAAGTATTGTTGTTGCTGGAGAAATTGGATATCCTACGTAATACTCTATTCCTGCTGCGTAGGCACCTAAAGAAATAGCATCGTTTCCATTGAGAAATATTTGTTGTGTATCTGATTTTTTTGGGGATTCAATTTCAGATAATTTAAGTCCGCGTTCTTGAACTTCTTTACTGCCTAATTTTAATGCTTGTATATTTTGAGGTACAATATGTTCTCCATATCTTTCAACATTGCCCCACCTTTCTTTAACAAAATCTTCTAATACTGAAAGATTTACACCAACTAATTCTGCAAGAGCTCCCATCATTACCATGTTAGCGGCTCTTGAATTACCTGTTGTTTTGCCTAGTTTTTCAAATGCTATACCTAAAACTTTGTTACTATCTTCTATGTTGAGCTGATCTGAGTCATAAAGAATGAACCCATTTTCTTTAACTTCATTTTTATGAGCTTCGTAAGCATATTCGTTGAAAACAACCAATACATCAACTTCATCGCCTCTACTAAGCACAGGATTGATTGAAATTCGTGTTTGCATCCATGTTGGACCACCTGTAATTTGTGATGGAAATGTTGCAAAAGTTTGTGCATGATATCCAGCTTTGGTGTTAGCACTAGCAAAACCAATAGCTGCAGACAAAAATCCTTGGCCACCTTCACCAGCGAATCGAACTACGAAATCAGTATTTTTCAAATTTTGTCCATTCCAATTACAAACAAATAAAGTAGTTAATAAGCAGTAATCACAAAAAAATACACGCCCATTTGAATATTACAATGTTCCTTATTGCGAAACTAGTAATTAAACACTGATATAGACGTGAATTGATCACTTTACCACGTATTATTGTAGTTTAACTTTGATTTTAAAACAATGATTTTCACCGTAATTGTTACGCCTAGATTCGAATTAATTTTTTACAATAATAGAAAATGCTATAGGTGAAACAACTAAAAAGATTGCATCAAAACTTACTAATAATAGAATCCAGTTAATTAGGTCTGACGAATTACTAAAACCGAATAAGATGTTTGTTGATTCTATAATGGCTATTATCAGAGGAATTTGAATTGGTATAAGCAGTAATGGCATCAAAACATCTCTTATTGTATTAAAAGCTGTCATGATTGAAAAAGTAGTACCTACGGAGCATATTCCAATTGTACTTAGAAGGAAAATCAATAACATTTCATAATTGAAAATATTTATTTCAAACAATATTGAAAAAATAGGAGACAAGATTATTTGAACTGATCCTAAAATAATGATGTTGTAAGATAATTTTCCGAAATATAATGCATCATAATGTATGGGAGATGTTAAAATTCCATTCAAATTTTCAGATTCTAATTCTCGAGCAAAAGCTCTGTTCATTATAAGGATACTAGAATATAAGATTGTTAATATCCATATAGCTAAACTGATTTTTTGATAGGAAATCACTCCGAAACTTAAAGATATATGAAAGACACAAATCGATATTAATGCAAAAATAAACGTTGGAATGATAGTTTCTTTAGTTCGGGATTCAATTTTCAAATCTTTGAGAACTATTTGGGCAATAGTTGAAAAGTAATATTTCAATTTATATCTCCAGATTGGATTGACTCAGCATATATATTTTTTAGAGTGTAAATAGATGCAGATGGTGTATTTAAGTGTTTAATTAGCTTCCCTTGTTTAATGATCATTATTTGGGTTTTAAGTTCAATACATAATTCCATTTGATGCGTTGAAATTAGGATTGTTTTCTGAATCAAAGATTCATTTTTCAGAAATTCTATAAGGATTTTTTGGGATTCAACATCTAGATCAGATAAAGGTTCGTCAAGCAGTAATATTTCAGGGTCATTTAAAAATGTTCGTATTAAACTAGCTCTTTTAACTAAACCTTTTGAAAGAGTTTTTAATGGTCTATTAATAAAATCTGACATTTGAAATTTTTGACACAGGGATAAGATTCTTTGTTCGAGATTTTTTACTTGAAATAAATTCCCGATAAAATTTAGATTTTCTTTTAATGTTAAATCTTTATATAAGAATGAGTCATGCGAAGTAAAGCCTATTTTACTTTTGATTAGTTGGCTTTTATTTCGTGTGTTTAGATTTTTAATTTTTATTGTTCCTGAATCAGGAGTTAAAATTGTAGAAATCAGTTTGAATAGAGTTGTTTTGCCTGAGCCGTTTGGCCCGACGAAGGTAATCAAATCTCCTTTATTAATATCTAATGTCAAATTATTAATTGCAGCATTATTATTAAAATATTTTGATATTTTGGATATTTGAATTTCAGATTTATTATTGGTAGGAATCATTTTTTATTTATACATGTTAATTTGTTTTGATTCTTGAAACTAAATAATGATCAAGTATTGACACTATCATGTTAGCATGTTCAAATTGTTTTTATCTGCTATTTATGAGTGATTGATTTTAATTATAAGATTTTAGGAGAGTAAATGTGGTTACATCTATAGAGAAAAGGTATATTGAGAAACATCAAAAATGTCAACAAAACTACTCTGTTTCAAAAGATTTTTTTCCTAATGGAGTCACCCATGATTCAAGAAATTTAGAACCATTTCCATATTATGTTGATAAAGCATTAGGAGCATATAAATGGGATATTGATGGACAAAAAATCATTGATTATATAGGGGGACATGGAGCATTGATTTTAGGACATTGTCATCCATTAGTATCTCAAGCAGTATCCAATCAGTTAAAGATTGGGACTCATTATGCTGCTTCTACGGATTTAGAAATTCGTTGGGCAAATTGGGTTAAAAAGCTCATTCCTTGTTTTGAGAAAATACGATTTACTAGTTCAGGAACAGAAGCTACATTGATGGCCTTCAGGATGGTTAGAGCATATTCAGGTAAAACAAAAATAATTAAATTTAGTGATCACTTTCATGGTTGGCATGATTATGTTAGAAGTCATACTTCTGGGACCGGAGGTATCCCGAAAGAAGTGATGGACACTATGATTACTTTACCTCAAAATGATATAGGTATTGTTGAAGAAACTTTAAACAATAGTGATGATATAGCTGCTATTATTATTGAACCTACAGGTGCCCATATGGGGGCAGATCCAGTTGATCCAAATTTTCTTCAACAGCTTAGAGATATTACAAATAGATATGGTGTAATACTAATTTTCGATGAAGTTGTCACTGGATTTAGGATTTCCAAAGGAGGAGCTCAATCATATTATGGTATTACTCCTGATATTTGTACTTTGGCTAAAATTTTAGGCGGAGGATTATCTGCTGGAGCAGTTACAGGTAAAAGTGAAATTATTGATATGGTTCAGTTAAGTGATGAACCAGATTATAATCGTGTTGAGAGGGTTGGGCATAATGGAACTTTTAATGCGAACCCTCTTTCTGCCGCTGCTGGATGTGCTGCATTAGAATTAGTTGCTAATTCACCTGTGAATGAAATTGCCAATCAGAGGTCTCAGCAATTGAAGGATGGACTTAATTATGTTTTGTCAAAACTTGAAATATCAGGATGTGCTAGTGGAGTATCTTCAGCTGTATTTCTTAGACTTGGAGTAGAGCATGAATGTGATAATGAAGTTTGTATACTTCCTTTTGATGATCAAAAAAAGGTAGGAGATCCATTTTTAAGTCATCAAATGTGGTTAGAAATGTATAATCAAGGTATCGATGCAGGTACTAGATTTATTGTGAATTCAGTTTTGTCTGAATCTGATATCAATAAAACTATTGAAGCTTCAGAAAAGGCATTAATAAATATTAGAAAAGAGGGGATTCTGTAGAATTATTGATGTAGTTTTCTAGGTAAATCGCGTTGCCTAAGAGGGCTCCATCTATACCATGTTTTGCTAAAGATATCTTTTTGATTTTTTGGAGTTTGTTGATAACATATTTATCTGAAGATGAAAAAATTTTTTCAATAAAATTTTTTGTTTTCAATGCTACTCCTCCACCGATAATAAGAGCATCTGGATCGTATAAGTTGACGATATTACAGAACCCTAATCCTAGTATTTTAAAAATTGTTTCAGGAATTTCTAAAGTATGATTTTTTGTTACCTGTTGAATTTTTTGTCCAGAGACATACATTTCTAGGCATCCTCTATTCCCACATTTGCATTGTGCCCCGTTTGTATCTATAGTTGTATGGCCAATTTCTCCAGCTTGCCCTTGAGATCCCCAATAAAGTTTACCATCAATTATTAATCCTCCTCCAATTCCAGTTCCAATGTTTATGAAAAAAACGTTTGAATAATTTTTCCCATTTCCTGAAAAACTTTCGGATATTGCATAAGAATTTGCATCATTGAGAACAATTGTTGGAATAGAAAATTTCTCTTCTATTTCTTTTTTTAGATTGACTCCTGAAATATTGTTTTTTACATTTACAATTTCACCGATTATATTTGTTGATTCATCAACTATTCCGGGTATTGAAATTGCAATTCCTACAATTGATGTGTTAACAATTTTTTCAGATATTATGGAAAAAAAACTTTCTATTGAAAACAATTGAGTTTCATTATTCAAATATTTGTTTTTATGAGTTTCTACAATGGATTTATCTTCTAAAACGCCATATTTATTAAATAATGCTGAGAGTAGATATGTCCCTCCCAAATCAATTGTTAATATATATTTTTTCATTTGAATTACTTTGTTTTACTAGCTAGTCGTATTATATCATTGTATTTCGGATTGATTTATATATTTGATTTTGAAAGGAATTTATGATTAATGCTTAATGATAAAGATATTAATTTGAAATCAGTTGCTGTGATTAGAGCAGGTTTAATGGGACATGGTATTGCACAGGATCTTGCTACTTCTCAAATATCTGTGAAATTGTGGGATTCTTCTCAAGAAAATCTTACTCTTGGTTTAGAAAATATAAAGAAAAATTTGGTAGTTTTAGGTAAATCACATTTAATAAGCGATGTGATGAATTTAATTACACCTGTTTCTAGTTTTGAAGAATCTATTACAGAAGTTGAATTGGTTATTGAGGCAATTCAAGAAGATTTGACAGTGAAGTTGGATTTGTTTAGGGATATTGAAAAATTTGTTTCTGATGAAGTTATTTTAGCTAGTAACACCTCAACTTTTATACCTTCATTATTTGCAGATGTTTTAAACGTTCCAGAAAGAATGTTGGTGATGCATTATTTCAATCCTCCGTATGTAGTACCTTTAGTTGAAGTAGTTAAATCTAGATATACATCTGAAATTGTTGTAAATAAAGTTGTTGAATTATTAAAAATTTCTAAAAAAACACCAGTTGTTCTAAATAAAGAAATGACAGGCTTTGTTGCTAATAGGTTACAATCTGCATTACTTAGAGAATCAATTGCACTTGTTAATTCTGGTGTAGCAAGTTTTGATCAGATTGACCAGATAGTTAGTAATAGTTTTGGACAAAGATTAGCTTTTGCAGGTCCATTTAAAATTTTTGATGCAGCTGGTTGGGATGTGATTAGCAAAATAGCTCAACTTGTTTGGTTAGATTTAGATAATTCCAAAGAACTACCTAGATCGATTATTGATTTACTTGATTGTGGTAATTTAGGTATTAAATCCGAAAAAGGTGTATTTGATTGGGACAAAAAATCTTCTGAAAATTTTAAACAGATGTTATTACAACAATTAATTAAAATTAATCAAGAATATGAATAATTGTTTATAGGTAATTTTTCTGATAAGCTAATTTTTTAAGATCCAATTTTCAAGTAATTTAAATGATATTTTACCATATTTGTTTAGGAGAACTAATGATATGAATTTAAGAATTCCAGGCCCTATACCTGTTCCTGAGGACATATTAGAATCAATGTCAAATCCTATGATTAATCATAGAGGGACTGAATTTAAAGATATTTTGTTTCGTACTACTGAAGGTTTAAAATCAGTTTTCGGTACAGAATCTTCTGTATATATTTTAACTGGCTCTGGTACTGGGGCTATGGAAACAGCTGTAGTAAATACTTTGTCCAAAGGTGATAAAGTATTGTCAATTTCTATCGGAACTTTTGGAGATAGATTTGGTGAAATTGCTCAAATATATGGTGCAGATGTAGTTCATTTGAAATGTTTACCAGGAACCGCTGTTGATGTTGATGAAATCAGGAATTGTCTGAATAAACAGCCTGAAATTAAAGCTGTTTTAGTAACTCATAATGAAACATCTACTGGCGTTGCGAATGACTTAGAAGCAATTAGCCAAGTAGTCAAAAAAGAATATGACAACAAATTGCTTTTGGTTGATGGAATAAGCAGTGTTGCCTCTTTACCAACATATATGGATTTATGGGAATGTGATGTAATTAGTACTGCTTCTCAGAAAGGTTGGATGTTGCCTCCGGGATTAGCATTTGTAGGTTTTAGTAATTTTGCAATTGAAGCATATAGAAATTCTGATATGCCAAAATTTTATTTTGATATAGGTCAGTATGAGAAATACTTTAAATTAGGTCAGCCACCTTGGACCCCTGCTGTTTCATTGATGTTTGCTCTTGATTTAGCTTTGGGACAAATATTAAAAGAAGGAATAGAAAATGTGTATTTAAGGCATAAAGAAATCGGAGAATTTACTCGACATCAAGTTCGAGAAATAGGTTTTTCGATTTTTCCGGATGAAAAAGTAGCTTCTAATACAGTAACTGCTGTAAATGTTCCAGACGGATTTAAGGCAGGAGATTTAATTAAATTCATGAAAAATAATTATGACATTGTGTTGGCCGCAGGCCAAGGTGAGTTAAAGGAAAAAATAATTAGGATTGGTCATATGGGTAGGACAACACAAGATGATATTAAGCCAGTAATTGAAGGTTTGTCAAAGTTTATTTCTCAATAACTTTTTATTTTTTGATAGTATTAAATCAATGAATTACGCTGAACTTTGACGTTTCTTTCTTGTAGGAGAATTAAATAAATTTTCTAACATTTCTCCTTCAAGTGTTTCGTGCTCCATTAAGTGGTCTGCAATTTGTTTTAATTTAGTTTTATTTTTTGTTAATAAAGACTTTGCGGTATTGTATGCTTCTTCAAGAAGGATTTTAACTTCAGAGTCAATTGTTTCTGCAATTTGGTCACTGTAATCTCTTGTTTCAGAGATTTCTTTTCCTAGAAACACCATCTCTTCACGTTTCCCAAATGTTCTAGGACCTAATTTATCACTCATTCCGTATTTTGTGACCATTGCTCTTGCAGTTTCTGTAGCTTGGTTTAAATCGTTGCTAGCTCCTGTTGTAATTTCACCAAAATTTATTTCTTCAGCAGCTCTACCTCCCATTGCAAATGCCATTCTTTCTTTAAATTGCTGAACTGACCATAGAGATCTGTCTTCTGCAGGTAATGATTTTGTATATCCTCCAGCATGCCCCCTTGAAACAATAGTAACCTTGGAAACTTTATCTGTGTTAGGAAGTAAAAAGCCTACTAGAGCATGCCCAGCTTCGTGAAAAGCTGTGATTTTTTTCTCTGTTGCGCTAATGACTTTTGATTTTCTTGCTGGCCCCATCATTACTCTGTCAACAGATTCGTTAAATTCTTCCGAGGATATGGTTTTTTGGTTTTTTCTAGCAGCTAATATTGCAGATTCATTTACCAAGTTTGCAAGATCTGCCCCACTGAATCCTGGAGTCTGTTTGGAAACATATTCTAGGTCAACCTCTTTACCAATTGGTTTTCCTTTTGAATGTACTTCAAGTATTTGTACTCTGCCTTTAACATCAGGTATGTCTATAGTTACTCGCCTATCAAATCTTCCTGGCCTAAGGAGTGCTGGATCAAGAATATCAGGTCTATTGGTAGCGGCAATCACTATTACATTAGTTTTTGTATCAAATCCATCCATTTCAACTAATATTTGGTTGAGAGTTTGCTCTCTTTCATCATGACCACCACCTAGCCCTGCACCTCGGTGTCTACCTACAGCATCTATTTCATCTACAAATACTATACATGGAGAATGTTTCTTGGCTTGATTAAATAAGTCGCGTACTCTTGATGCACCCACTCCTACAAACATCTCAACAAACTCACTTCCACTAATTGAAAAGAATGGAACTTCAGCTTCACCAGCTACAGCTTTAGCAAGTAATGTTTTACCCGTACCTGGAGGGCCAACTAAAAGAACACCTCTAGGTATTCTAGCACCTAAGCTTAAAAACCTGTCTGGGAATTTAAGGAATTCTACTACTTCACGTAATTCTTCCTTAGCCTCTTCGACTCCAGCAACGTCATCAAAGTTTACTGCAGGCTGATTGCCTATTTGCATCCTTGCTTTACTTTTTCCAAAACTGAAAGTTTGATTAGAGCTACCCTGAGCTTGACGAAACATGAAAAGAAGTACAGCCCCTAAAAATATTAGTGGAAGGAAATTTAAAAATATTCCTATAAGGTTGGTAAGCCCGCTCGCACCTTTGACTATGACTTGTAGGTCGCTTGTAAGAGGATCAATTCCATTGTTATAGAGAGATTCTACGACACTTGCACCTTGTTCTTTTCTAGATGTAAATGTCTGATCATCTTTACCAATAATTTTTAGACGATCTCCATTTACTTCAATCGATTGAAGTGATCCCTTTTTAGCTAGTTTAACAACTTCACTAAATGGTATCTCAGTTTTAAATTTCGATTCTGATGAGAAAGTAATAAAAACTGTAAGTAAAGTTACACCTATTAATAGGTATAGAAGAGACTTTTTTTGCAAATTGAAATTCATTAAGTTATTTTCGTAATTTTTATTTTAGACAATCATTTTTTTTATTATGATATTATTATTTTATCAGTTAGTTATTATAAATTAAATAGTTTAATTGATTGCAACAAATAATGATTAAAGACATTTACAAGGATATATGTTGGTTAAAATAGAATTTAAGAAAATTATTTTAAGTAATGGGCTTGAAGTAATAATACATCAAGATCATTCTCTACCAATAGTTGCAGTAAATATTTGGTATCATGTGGGTTCTAAAAATGAACGAGTTGGTAGAACTGGTTTTGCGCATTTATTTGAACACATGATGTTTGAAGGTTCCAAAAATCACAATTCTAGTCATTTTGGGCCTTTGCAAAAAGTTGGAGCTTCTTTAAATGGTTCCACAAATTCAGATGCAACGAATTATTGGGAAGATCTACCTGCAAATTATTTGGAATTAGCTTTATGGCTAGAATCAGATCGAATGGGATTTTTATTAGATACTGTTGATCAGAAACGTTTAGATATTCAAACGGATGTTGTTAAAAATGAGAGACGACAAAATTATGAGAATGTTCCTTATGGAAAATCACATTTAGAAATATTGCCTCTGCTTTTTCCTTTGCCGCATCCTTATAACTGGCCAACAATTGGTTATCAAGATGATTTGGAAGCAGCTTCTATTTCAGATATTCATGAATTCTTTAAAAAGTTTTATTCACCATCAAATGCAAGCTTAGCTATAGTTGGTGATATTGATTTGAAAGAAACTGAGGAATTAGTTAATAATTATTTTGGTGATCTCCCTAGTGTGAACAAACCGGATTTGATGAAACGCTTTGATTCTCCTTTGAACAGTGATGTGCAAACAACTATATACGATAAGGTTCAATTTCCTAGGGTTTATTTAAATTGGCCAACTCCGCCGCTTTTTTCTTGTGAAGAACCTACCTTTGAGATATTGTCGAATATTTTAGGGAATGGTAAAAGTTCAATTTTACATAGAAATTTGGTATATGATAAAAAAATATCATCTTCAGCTTCTTGTTGGCATTATGGTCAAGAAATAGCAGGGGAATTTGGTATTTCTAGTACAATAGCATCTGGTTCTGATATAGAAGAAAATGTTAATGAAATTCATAGGGCACTTGAATTGATTGCTTCAGGTGGGTTAACTGAGAAAGAATTGCTTAGGGTCAAGAATCTAATTGAAACAGAACATTTTACAGATATACAGAATTTTGGTGGATTTAATGGCAGGGCAGATCAATTAAATTATTTTAATGTTATGAGCGGGGATCCTAGTCGAATTAATTCTGATCTGCAAAGATATTTAAATGTGACATTGACGGATGTTGAAAGGATTGCTCGAGATTTGTTGAATAATTCAAAAGTTGAATTATCAGTTTTACCCGATAGGGAATTTAATTATTCAATCGTTTCTAATATTGATCGTACATTGATGCCTGGAGCCTCAACAATTAAAAAATTTATCCCTAAGGCACCAAAAATTATAAAATTAAAATCTGAAATTGAATTGATCGCATCAGGAAGAAAATTTTCAGAAATTGTTTCTATGGCTATCCTTATTAAAGATGGATCAAATTCTGAAAAGAGTGGACCTTTTGGGGTGTCAAATTTAGTAGGAAGAATGCTTTCTGAAGGTACTATGTCTAGATCAAGTAAGGATATTTCTGAGCAAATAGAATTTCTTGGAGCTGGATTGAATGTAAATGTTGGGAGGGAACATATAACTCTCTCAACTGAAGTAGCGAAAAATAGGTGGTTTGATGTTTTTGAGATTTTGTCAGATATTGTGATGAATCCCAAATTTTCAAAGCATGAATTGAGTCGTATCAAAGATTTAGAATTGATCAAGATGAAAAGGTCCGAGGAAAATCCTAATTTTGTTGCTTCACGCGTTGTTAGAGAGATACTTTTTAAAGATTTTGAAGGCCTTGCAAAGCCTATTTTTGGAGATAAATCTTATATAGAGGATATTACGCCAGAAATCTTGAGTTCTAGGTATTCAGAAATCATTTCTCATGAAAATCTATCTTTATTATTTGTCGGTAATATTAGTTCTGATGAAATTAATACTAAATCTCAATTAAATTTAAATAGTTTTTCTAGTTTTCCGAAATCAGATAAAATAGTAAATTATCAAGATTTAGATTTGTCTGCAACAAAGATATATTTAATAGATAAACCTGATGCACCACAGTCTGTAATAAGAATTGGTATTCCAACTATTTCTAGGAACCATGAAGATTATTATTCACTAACGTTGGTTAATTTTATTTTAGGAGGACAATTTATTTCTCGTTTAAATATGAATTTGAGAGATGACAAAGGCTACACATATGGATATTCATCAAGTATTGATTGGGCTTTTTCCGCACCATCTGTGATTCATATTGGTGGTGCTGTTGAGACTAAAGTTACAAGTCAAGCTGTTTCGGAGACACTAAAAGAAATTGAGGATATCACCAATAATCGATTAATTTCAGAGAATGAATTTATTGATGCTAAGCATAGTGTCAATAAAGGATTTGCATCTGGTTTTGCAACTAATGAACAAATTCTTCAGAAGCTAGATAATATTTCACTTTTTTCTTTGCAAGAAGATTATTATGTAAAATTTTTGTATAAGTTTAACAAGCTTTCTTTAAGTGATGTTCATTCGTCGACTTTAAAATATGTGAATAGTACGAATATTCCAATAGTTATTGTGGGTGATGCCAAGAAAATTACTAAAGATTTGGAATCTATAGGATATGATATTGAACTCTTAGATTATTAGTGTGATTTTTTGTAGAGTATATTTGATATTTGGAGAGCATGTATGCAGCATTCAATACTTTTTAAAAAACCTGGATATTATTCTGCTTTTCCTTTAATTTCAAATAATTCAGATAACAATAGCAAAATTTCAGTTATTTTTGTTTCTTCTCCGTTTCATGATCATTTTGGGGAAAATTTTGCTTGTGTTGAAACTATAGATTTTGGTAGGTCATGGACAACTACTATTATGCCAAGAAGGGTTGATCATAAAGATATGTTTAAGGGAGATATCTCTTCGCTTAGCTCATTTACTGTAAAATCTGGTTGGCGAGCATTCACTAATCAATTGTCAAATGGAGATTTAGTTTCCGCAGGTTCGATCGGATGGGAAAAATTAGATATTGATCAAAAAAAAATTGCTTTGAATAATGGGTGGGTTGTTAGAGATCATCCTCAGGATCCAGATAAATATATTTATGTGAATACCCCAAAGTTATTTGTTAAAAAATCAAAAGATAATGGGAAAACATGGGAAAAGTATGAATGGATCGCGGAAGGGTTTAAATGGGTTTTGGGTTTTGAAAGAGGTATTGTTCTAGAGAACGGGACGATGTTAGTGCCTATGTATGGAGTTAAAGAAGATGGTTTACATGTAACATTTGTTTTGCGCTCAGGTGTAAAGCTTAATGAATGGAGTTTAATTGAAATTGGTAAAGGAGATGAAACTGCTTTAATTGAAGTGACTCCAAATAAAATTTTAGCTATGTCTAGATATACTGAAGGAGATAAATCTGGATATTTATTATCAACCATATCTCATGATGGAGGCCTGACTTGGTCTAACCAAATTGAGACAAATATCTGGGGATTTCCAGCACATTTATTGAAGCTTTCAGACGATAGAATTTTATGTTCTTATGGATTTAGAAAATCACCCATGGGTATTAGAGCTGTAGTTAGTGATGACGGAGGACTTAATTGGGATCTTAGTAAAGAATACATATTAAGAGATGATGCCGGTACGCTTTCTAATAAAAATGAAAAATCCAACTTGACTGGCGGCAGATCATCTAGTGATGTAGGTTATCCTGTATCAAAACAATTGTTAGATGGGAGTATATTGACTGTCTATTACATTACACTTGAAGATGGTATTACTCATTGTGCTTCTACAAGATGGAATTTGTGACAAATAATATTTGCATTCTTTAATTAGAATTCTATAAGTCCCCTGCCAGTTATAGCGCCACTATTGAGTTCATTAAAAGCAATATTGATTTTTTCTAGAGGAAATTTTTTTGTTACTATTGAATTTAGATCTAATTGATTATTCCTACAAGCATTGACAATTGTTCTGAATGTTTCGTGTGAACTTGTAGTTCCATAATTTGAACCTGTTAAGTTTAGCTGTTTTCTTACTAAAGATACAGCATCAACTTGTATCTTTTCGCCTTCATTTGCTAGGCCTACAATTACAGCATAGCCACCTCTTCTAATTGATTCCAAAGCGTTTTCTGAAGTGCCAGAACTTCCAAATGTGTCTAATGCCATATCTACGCCATTACCAAATGTGATTTCAAGTATTTTTTTAATAGGGCTTTCAGTAGCAGCATTTATTGTATGTGTAGATCCAAATTTTTTTGTAAATTCTAATTTTTCATCGTCTATATCAACAGCTATTATTTTTGAAGCATTGAGTAATTTTGCTCCTTGAATTGCGCTTATTCCAACACCGCCACATCCAAAAATAGCAAAACTCATTCCTGTTTTGACATTTTGGTGATTTATAATAGCCCCAATGCCTGTTGTGGCACAGCAACCTATTAAAGCTGCTGTTTCTAAACTGATTTCTTTAGGGATAGGGTAGCAAGCTTGAGATGGGCAAACAGAATATTCTGCAAACAATCCTATTTTACCCATTTGATATACTTCTTGGTTATTTTGTTTTTTTAAACGGAAAGTGTCATCAAACAATTTAGATCCTATTCGTAGATTTTCGCTACATAAATTTGGAATGCCTGTTCTGCAGTGAAAGCAATGACCACAGTTTGATACGAATGACATAATTACTCTATCACCAGGTTTTAAATTTCTAACATTTGATCCTACTTCTACAATTGTTCCAGAGCCTTCATGCCCTAACACTACGGGTTTTGGTAATGTTGCTGAACCATCCATTATATGTGCGTCACTTGCACAAACTCCGGCGAAATTTATTTTTACTTTCACTTCATTTTCTTTGGGCGATTCTTGGATTAGATTTTCGATTTCCAAATTTTGGTTGATATTGTTTAATACCGCAGCTTTCATATGAAAAACACCTTTGTTTTAAAAAATCAGAATTTGATAGTATTTATTGATTATTGCTTAGTCAATGAAAAAATACCAATATAATGGGTTTAATTTATCAAATATTTTGGTATACTTTCTTTGTGATTAAGATTTACATTAGGAATATTCTTAATCTATGGAAATTAAAAAAATTAATACTTAGATGGTGTATTTTCTTAAGATTTAGATGTTATTTTTTAAGAAATGATCCAATAATGCACTTCTAGAGGCTTTGCCTAATGCTCAGCTTGTGGTAGTGTAAGTCTGTGCATATTTGTATATGGCACACCTGTAAAATATTAAACACAGGAGGAAAGGCGCTAAATATGTCCATGGTCAAAACAAGCGTGCTAGTGGTTTTCGTTGCACTTTTGACGTTATCTGCTATACCGGCTTTTGCTCAATCTGGTTCTGGTACGGCTATAGTATCTGATGATAAGGGTAGCAGTGATGCTATTACTATCACCATGACTGGAGTTACCGCACCTGCATCAGGCAAACAGTTTGTTGGTTGGTTAGCTTCCGAATACCGTAAAGTTAGTATTGGTATTATTTCGGTTGATAGTAACGGTGCAGTTAGTCACACGCACAATAGTAGTAGTTCGCTATATAGCGGTCTAAACTTAATAAGAAATTACAATGCTTTGATGATTACTGAAGAAAATGAAGGTGCTATACCTTCTTCTCCTTCAACAAGTATAATCTATAGTGCGGTAATCCCTAAAGCTTCAATTGCTCACATTCGAAAATTGTTGTCTGGATCTACAACTGGATCTACAACTGGTATTCTAGCTGATCTTAAAACGGAATTGCAGGTCGCTTCTGATGCTGCAACTGCAGCTAGTAATGCGACAACTGCGTCTGTGATTGATGATTACCTAAAGCAAGTTATAGATGCTGTTGAAGGATCTGTATTGTCTACAGCTGCTAGTGCAACTGCATCAGCTACAGCTGCTAATGCAGCTGATACTGGAGATTCAACAGACAATTATACTTCTGTAGCAGCTAATTATGCGACTGTTAATACTGAAATTAGTAACGTTACTTCTTGGGCTACATCAGCTCGAGATTTAGCTGTTAGTGCTAGAGCTAAATCAGATGTTGCTCTTAAGAAAGGATTAATAGGCCCTGGCGGAGGAACTATAATAGCTTTCTTAGCTGCAGGATCTAGTGGAGTTTCTACAGATGCTAGTGCAGGTGGAGTTGATGGTGCTGTTGTTGCAGCTCAAAATATGGCAACATACAATATCACAGCTGTTACTTTAGATGAATCAAAATTAACTGCTCCAGCTGCTGGGGATAATGTCGTCCCAGTTTTGGTTAGCTTAATGTTAGGTTTAGCTTTGATGTCTATCGCAGTTGGATCTTTCATAGTGTATAGAAGGAAAGATGTAGGCTTACCAGCTTAGTAAGTTTTCATTTTTTAAAATAGTAATAAATAAATAGAGCCCTGAAATATTTTCAAGGCTCTATTTTATTTTTAATTTTAATTGGTATTTGATTTAGTTGATTAGAAATTAAATGCCCATAATGTTGTACCCAGCATCAACATGGATTATTTCCCCGGTAATTCCAGTTGATAGATCACTACACAAAAAAAGTGCTGTGTTAGCAACTTCTTCAAAAGTGATATTTCTTTGTAATGGAGCTTTATTAGCATTGTAAGTTTTCATGTCTTTGTATCCGCTTATTACCCTAGAAGATAGAGTGTCTAGTGGTCCTGCTGATATTGCATTTATTCTTATTTGTTTTTTACCTAGGTCATATGCTAAGTTTTTTACGGAGTTTTCTAGAGCAGATTTTGCTGTAGCCATGACATTGTATCCTGGAAAAACTCTTTCAGAAGCTTGGAAAGTCATCGTGATGATACTTCCTCCATTTTTCTCTAGCAAATGGCTACCTAATCTAGCAACCGGTATAAGGGAATATGCACTTATTTCTAATGCAGTTAGAAATCCTTTTCTAGGTGTGTTAATGAATTCACCTGATAAATCTTCTCTATTCGCAAAAGCTATACTATGTACAATATAATCTATAGAATCAAATTTTTTGTTGATCTGATTATATAATTCTTCGATATTTTCATCAGAAGAGACGTCGCATTCAAAAAGTGAAACATTTGGAAGTCCTTCTGTGATTTTAGATAAGTTCTCTTTAAGTCTTTCATTTTGATATGCAAGGATTAAGTTTGCTCCTGCAGAATGAAGCGTTTTTGCTATTGACCATGCAATGCTTCTATGATTAGCTACTCCGAATACTAGAGCTGTTTTTTTAGACAAATTTATTGGATACAATATTTTCTCCTAATTCTATTTTTAAGGATATGCAAGCAATACATATCAAATATGAACTCTTTGTGAATTATAATTCAGATATATTTTATACACAAACTAATTTGTATGTAACCATAGGAATAAATATCGTAATAAGTATCATATTTATATTGATTAAGGTTAGAAAAATCCTATAAGTTACATAAATGGTATTTATGTTTTTCAACTATTGTCGAGATGATTTGATTTATAGGTTTAATGAATATGTTGAAGTTATTTAAATTAAATTCTTATGCAAAAATTAATTTAACATTAGAGATCCTTGGAAAACGTGAAGATGGATTTCACGAAATTTCTTCTGTATTTCAAACAATTAGTTTACATGACATATTGCATTTTCAGAAGGATAGTGAATTAGTAGTGGAAACTAATTTAGAAAATTTAAATACTCAAGATAATTTAGTTTATAGGGCCGGAAAACTTTTAAAAGATTTTATGAATGTAAAATTTGGAGCAAAAATTTTTGTAGATAAAAATATTCCTGTTGCAGCAGGTTTGGGTGGAGGCAGTAGCAATGCTGCGACGACTTTAATAGGATTAAATAAGCTTTGGAATCTGAATTTAAATTTGGAGCAATTGGCTTGCTTAGGTTCTCAATTAGGTTCTGATGTTTCATTTTTTTTATATGGAGGCACAGCTCATGTTTCAGGTAAGGGTGAAATTGTTTCCAAGCTACCCTCATTAAACCAGATGAAGGTGATTTTGATTTTCCCCAATAATTGTCTAAGTACTGTTAAGAAGAATAAGACAGCTTTAGCTTACAGTTTTTTGAATGAAAAAAATTATACTAATGGCCAAAATACTGATAATTTGTTGGAAAGTATTTATAAAACTAATCGTATAGATTGCTCGAAATTTTTTAATTCTTTTCAAGATATTTATCCAAAAGTGTTTAACGACTATTTAAATCCTTTCAATTTATTAAATCAGCAAGGTGTAATGAAATGTTATGTTTCAGGTTCAGGGCCAGCATTATTTATACCTATTTGCGATAATGAAGATCAATATGACATGATACGTAAGGTTAATAAAATTTGTGGATTTTCAGCAATCTCAACATTTTTTATTGAAGAATGTTTTGATGAATAATCTTATTTTTTCTGGATTGATTAGCGGAATGTTTATGTCTTCTATTTGTGTTTGTATTGCACCAATAATGGTGTTTATAACAACTAAAAATGATTTACCATTGGGATTTGGTCTTAAAAAATTTAAGCCGGTTAATATAATTATAGGATTTATTACTGTATTATATCCAATTTGGATTTTTCTCGGTTTATTTTTTGCATTTTCTTTCGAATTATTCATTATGTTGTTTGATCAAGATATAGGATGGGTTAAATGGGGATATATTTTATTTGGATTGTTAGTTCTATTTATGGGATTATGTATTAGTTATTTGATCAAGTTAATTTTTATTAGTATCCGATTGAGTATAATATTTTTTGTATTATTTATCACACTTTTTGGAGTAGCATTTCCATTAATGGTACTTAGTTCCAATTAGGCTGAAGTTATGTATTTGAACAAAACAACAAAACAACAAAACAAAAATAATTTAATATTGGCGGATGAATGGATAGCTATAGATTTAGAAACTACAGGTTTATCGCCTTATAAAGATGAAATTATTGAAATTGGAGCTGTTAAATTTCGTGACGGGGAATGTGTAGATACTTTTAATAGTTTTGTGAATACTTCACAGAAATTAGGTGCTTTTGTTAAATCATTAACTGGTATTCAACAATCTGATGTTGATAATGCACCTGATATAGAATCAGTTTTAGCAACTTTAAAAATATTCATTGGTGATTCTGAAATTATTGGCCATAATGTTCAATTTGATATAAATTTTTTGTCTGAAAATGGTTTGGAATTATCCGGAGATAAAATTGACACTTTGGATTTGGCTCATACACTTTTACCAGATGTTCAAAGTTTTACTCTGGAATCCTTAAAATTACATTTTGGAATTGTATCATCTAAAGCACATCGTGCTTTAGATGATGCAATTGCTGCTGGTGAACTATATTTAAAACTAGTATCAATAGCAGAAAACTTGAATTTATTTGTGTTAAAAGAAATAGAACAATTATCTTTACGGTCATCTTGGCAATTACGAAAATTTTGGGGACGTGTGGTTAATTGCAAAATCGACAAAACTTTTTCAAATGAAATTAAAAATGATGTTGAAGTTAAATATCGTGGAGTTAATATTTCAAGATTTTCTAAAGAAAAAATATCTAAATCGAAGGATCAGATATCTGATGAAATGAATCAAGATTACTTTGATTGGATGGAAAAATTTTTTGGTGAGGAGGGTTTATTAAATGATGTTTTAGATTCTTTTGAATTTAGACCAGAACAATTGCAAATGGCTAAAAAGATTTTTGAATCTATGGAAAATCAAGGGAATTTGATTGTTGAAGCTGGTACAGGTGTTGGAAAAACTTTGGCATATTTAATTCCTAGTATTGTTTTTGCAGCTACTAATAATAAGAGAATAGTAATTTCTACAAATACAATTAACCTTCAAAGTCAATTAGTGAATAAAGATTTGCCACTTGCAATGAATGCTATAGGATCAATTGATCAAAATTTCTTGAAAGGTTTTAAATTTTGCGAATTAAAAGGTAGAGAAAATTATCTTTGTTTTAGGGGTCTTGATAAAGCTATTACAGAAAAAAATATTTCTGTTGACAAAGCAAAATTATTGTCTAAAGTGTTGGTTTGGTTGACTAATACACAGTACGGAGATAGATCTGAAATAGGTTTGATTTCTAGTAAATATTTAGATTTTTGGGCTCGTATTTCTGCAAGAGATGAAAAAGATTGTGTTGGAATTAATGGAGCATGTTTCTTAAAACAGGCAAGACAAAATGCATACGAATCAAATATTATTGTCGTGAATCATTCATTATTGATTTCAGATATGATTTCTGGAAGTACATTGATCCCCGAATATGATTTATTAATTATAGATGAAGGTCAAGACATTGAGAGAGTTTCGACTAATCATTTTGGTTTTGAATTAAATCAATCAAGTTCACATGATTTATTTATTAGACTATTTGATAATGTAGAGATGTTAAAATCCTTTGATTTAAAAGTTCAATTTGAATCTGCCGAAATATCAGAGATATCTGATTTGTGTGAAGATATGAAAACAAATACTTTAAGTATCGTTGACTCATTGAAGAAATTATTCAAAGAAATTGAATTATTTTTTGAACAAGGATCTAAAGATTTTAATAGGAAAGAATGTATAAGAATAACTAACACTATTAGGAGTTTGCCAATTTGGTCTGATATAGAAAATCTATGGGAAGATTTTAACAATTATATCGACTCACTAATAAATAACTTTTCAAAATTAAGATTAAAATTTGACGGTGAAAATAATAATGACTCCAAATTGACAGCATTAATTTCTGACATATTTAAGTATAAAAATTTGGTGGAAGATTTAAAAATCCAGATGTTAGAATTTTTCCCTCATCCTGATGAAAATGGTATTTATTGGATTTCAGATTCACCTGGAAATAGCAGTAACCTTATTTTAAATAAAGCACCGTTTAATGTGAGCGAATATTTACACAAAAATTTATTCGAACAGAAAAAGTCTGTAATAATTACAGGAGCAACATTAAGTGATGGGAATGGATTTGAATATATTAAAGAGAAGCTTGGTTTTCAAAATGCTCAAGAGATGCTTCTTGGTTCGCCATTTGACTACAAAAAATCTGTTTTGGTTTGTGTTCCTGAAGATATACCAAATCCAAAAGAATTTGACTATCAATTGGCTTTAGAGGAATCAATTTATTATAGTGTTATTGCAACTAAAGGTAGAGCATTAGTTTTATTTACTTCTAATATTTCTTTAAATAAGACTGCCCGTAGCCTGAAAAAATCTTTAATGCCCCATGGTATAAATGTTTTTGCACAGGGCATAGATGGTAGTGCCACTCAGGTTTTGAATAAATTTTTAAGATCAAAAAAATCTGTTTTATTCGGAACTTCAAGTTTATGGGAAGGAGTTGATATTGATGGAGATTTCTTAAAGTTGGTTATTATGACTAAATTACCATTTGATGTGCCTACTGATCCAATAATAGCTGCTAGATCAGAGATTTTTGATGAACCTTTTACACAATATTCAATACCTGAAGCATTGATCAAATTTAGGCAAGGATTTGGACGTTTAATTAGAAAAAAAGATGATGTAGGTGTATTTATTATATTAGATAATAGAATTATAAAGAATCATTATGGCAAATTATTTTTCGAGTCTCTGCCTGAAATCAATTTGAAGAGGACAAAAATTGGAATGCTAGATAATGAAATTACTCATTGGATATCTGATAACAATTAGGAGGAATTAAAATGAAATTGGGATTTGGTGTCTTGTTGGTGGGGGTATGTTTTTTATGTGGCTGGATAATGGTCATGTTGCTTAGTTCAGGTATGCCAATAATGTTAAAATTTGGTTTGTTTATTGGTTTTTTTGGATTAATATTGTTAGTTTTTGAAAGATTGTCTAATAGAAATCATTGAATCATATTGCCAAGTATTTCATTTATGGAGGCACAAAGTTTTTTGTGATTTTGAGAACCTATTAAAATTTTTTGAGTATTATTAAAAGTTAATAATACTCCTTTGTTGCCATTTAATGTATATGCTTTTCCTTTAATACCGTAACGAATTCCCCATCCCCCATAATCTTTAATTGGATTGTAAGTTATTGCTTCAGCTTTTTTAATGTCGATAATAGCGAACTTAATTGGCTTTAGATGGAAAGGCCAATATTTTACATTGAGGTTTTGTTCTTGGATGGTTGTTTCAAGCCTCACAAGTTGTACAAATGCTGGTATTCCAATTCCAATAATCAAAATAATTACTACAACAATAATATCTGTTGTTGCACTATCGGTTAAAGATTGGCTAAACAAAATCTGTTGTAAACATATATATATACAAAATAAAGAACTGATAAGTATCGGGATTCGTATCCACCAGCTTCGTATTTTTTGGTATTCTTGGTACATAATAAACTTTTTATATTTTGAAAAATGATATTTAAACTCAAATTTTATATTAGATATAAAATTTCTGAACGTTTAAAATAGAATTTTCGATGAATAATTTACAAGATTTTTGGTGTAACAAATTTTTTTGAGTTTTATATAGTAATTAATGATTATAAATATTAAATCTTATTTTGATATAGAATCTACTTTATTTAGTGGACAAGTTTTTCGATGGCGTAAGATTGATGACTGGTATTATGGAATAATATATGACAAAGTTGTAAAAGTTAAACAACTTGATAACGCAATTGAAGTACATTGTGATGATATCGATGAAGTTTTACTGTCTGATTTAACAAATAAATATTTTAATTTAGATTTAAATATCAATAAAATTTATAATCAATTATCTAAAGATGAATTTATAAAAAATTCCATCAAAAAACATAAAGGTATGCGAATTTTGAAACAAGATCCTTGGGAATGTTTAATTTCATTTATTTGTTCATCTGTATCAAATATTAAACGGATCTCTAAAAATATTGAAGATTTGTGTCTTAATTTGGGGGATAATATTCATTTAAGTAATTATTACAGACAATCTTTTCCAAAACCTAAAGATATAATTTATGCTGGACCAGATTTATTAAGAGAATTGAAATTTGGTTTTCGTTCCGAGTATATTTATGAATCAGCAAAAATGATTGAATCTGGTGAAATACTTTTAGATAAAATTTATGAATTGCCTTATGATGAATCTTTGAAAATATTGACAGCTTTTCCTGGAGTTGGAGATAAAGTTGCTAATTGTGTATTGTTATTTGGATTTAATAAATTAGATGCGTTTCCAGTAGATGTTTGGATTAACAGGGCAATTACAAACAATTACTTAGGTGGGGGAAAATTATCAGCTATATTAATCAGAGACTGGGCAAGAAGGTATTTTGGTGATTATGCAGGATATCCGAACCATTATATTTTTCATAATATCAGATTGAGTAATTGATATAATACTGAACATTTTGTTATATAGAGATAACAATTTTTCCAAAGAAAGATTGTTTTTCCATTCGCAAGTGAGCATCTTTGGTTTTTTCAAGTGGAAATTCGGAATCGATTATATTTCCAATTTTTTTATCTTCTGCTAACCGGATTAATTTTTCTAGGTCTTGGTGTCTACCCATGAATGTTCCGTGTATACTTTGGTTATTTGCAAATATTTTTCCTAGATGAATTTCTCCTTTATATCCAGAAGTAACACCACATATACAAAATCTACCCCCTTTAGATAATAATTCGAAATTATTTTCCCAAGTTGATTGACCCATATGATCAATTATTACATTGACCCCTCTGTTGCTTGTAATTTGATTAATTTTTTTATGGATATCTTCTTCATGTAGGATTACATGATCTGCACCAAGTGCTTTTGCTTTTACTGCTTTTTCTTTTGTACTTGTTGTTGTAATCACTTGAGCTTGAATTACATTTTTTGCAATTTGAATCGCTGCAGCACCTACCCCGCTTGACCCAGAAATGATTAATACGGTTTCAGAATCTTTTAATTGTGCTTTACGAGTTAACATTGTCCAGGCTGTTAAATATACTGTTGGTAATGTTGCTGCTTCATGAAAAGAAATTGTTTTTGGTATCTTATATGTATTAGTAGAAGGTATTATTGAGAATTCTGCATTTCCGCCGTTTGAAGTTAATCCAATACGTCCTGGATTTGAACACAACTCAGTTACACCTTGGATACAATTCTCACATCTATTACAAATTACGCTGGGATTAACGACAACTCTATCTCCAATTTTTCTGTCGGTAACTTTTGATCCAATTTGGGTAATTTCTCCAGCGAAATCTCCACCAAGGATATGAGGGGTTTCGAAATTTAATTTAATTCCTTTAATACCCATTCTTGTAAATATATCTAATCGATTTAAAGAGCATGCATATACTTTTATTTTTACTTCAGTTGATTTAGGGATACCTTCTGGGAGTTCTCCATAATTTAATACATTAATTGAACCATGTTTATTGATAAATACAGATTTCATTTTTGATTAATTTGAGATTTTTAATTTTTGAAGTAATTGGTGCAATTGATGTAATTTATTTAGATTTTCTTCTAACGTGAAACTATCAACTTTATTGATATTCATTTTTGAAAACCCATCTACTGCGCCTGATTGTACACTTGTGTTAATTCTGGTAGCTTCATCATCTAATGTAGGTAACAGATTTTTCTTCATTTTAATTGAAAGTGCAGTAATTAGTCCATATGCTCCCCAATTAGACACGCTGCTAATTATTAGTTTTGATGTTTTAGTTATGCATGGATCTTTTACTTTCGAAATCAGTTTTGGTATATCAACTTGAAGGTTACCCATTCCAATTTCATTCCCTCCATCTCCTATTCCTACTGAAGGTATATTATAATCAAATAGGTAATCAATTTTCGCATTGTTTTTGCTAATGTCTTTCCCGGCCATGTTTTTATATTTTTTTTCAGATGTAAATCCACACCGTTCTATCGAAATCAGAATTGATGGTTGTACAGAATCTATGATTTGTTTAGAAATTTTCTTGCTTGAAGCATGATCTGTAATAGGAAATTCTATCACTTCAGAATTTGTAAGCTTTCGCATTACAAAGCTGGAGATTTTATCAGTTATATATATGACTTTGAATCCTATTGATTCTAAAGAATCACCTATTGCTACTGCTCCAGGAGGACCATCAGTTTCAGGCTGGTTTGCTCCAATAATGAAAAACCCAGTAGTAATTAGAGCTGTATTTGGATTAGAAATAATCAACTCAGCAGATTGGTCACAAAAATTTTCCTCAAGTAAATTTCTAAGATTTGAAATTTCTCTTTTGTCATTTTGTAAAATGATGTCTTCAATAGATGTTTTCAATAATTATTCCTTTTTATGAATTTTTATTTATAAAACAGATATTGTTTCATTTTTGATATCTGTAATAAACATATGACCAGGTGAATGAGTTATCATCAGCGGAGGTTTTGAATTCAAAGCTGCTAATTGAGGGGTAATACCACAAGCCCAAAAAACGGGGACTTCGTTTGTATTGATTGTTACTGGATCACCAAAATCTGGTTTTAATATATCTTTAATACCTATTTCATCGGGATTTCCTATATGTATTGGGGAACCATGGACATTTGGGAATCTTGAAGTTATTTGAATTGTTTTGACTATTTGTGATTTTTTAATTGGCCTCATTGTAACTACAAGAGGTCCTGAAAATATTCCAGATTCGATTGTTTTAATTGATGTAATAAACATTGGAACTGTTTTGTTTTCTTGCAAATGCCTAACGTTGATTTCTGCGTCTATTAATGCTGCCTCAAAAGTAAAACTACATCCTAACAGGAAAGAAACAAAATCTTTTTTCCAGTATTTTTCAATACTTGTTGGCTCATTTACTAATTTACCTTTTTCATATATTCGATATTTTGGAACGTCGAATCTAATATCTGATTCAGGGGCACTTGTAATAGCTTCAAACTTTCCTTCTTCTAGAACTTCAATAATAGGACAGGGTTTTGGATTTCTATTACAAAACAATAGGAAATCAAAAGCATTTTCTTTAGGGAGGATAACTAGATTTGTTTGGACGAATTTTGGAGCTAAACCCCCCGTTTGAGTTTGTATTTTTGAGTTTCTAATAAGTTTTCTTAATTCTTTTGGAGATTTCATTTAATTGATTCCATTTTTATATGTTCAACACCTTCAAAGCTTATTATCTGAATTAATTTGAGTCAAGAAATCATATTGATTAATAATTTTTGTTATACATCATTGTCTTTTTCGGATAGTTTAATTAGGTTTGCTAACTCATTTATTGCTTCTATCGGAGTGATTTTGTTTATGTCGATTGAATTTAATTTGGATTTAATAATTGTGTTTTGTGTTATCAATGGCAATTGTTTTTCAGGTTTTGATTTTTGGTCAGTATTTTTAAAATTTGTTTGTTGTTCTAGTTCGTTGAGTATTTCATAAGCTCTTGGAATGATTTGTTTAGGAATTCCTGCAAGTTTTGCTACATGAATTCCATAACTTTTATTACTTGTACCTTTAATAATGTTATGAAGGAAAATTATTTCACCATCTTTTTCAGATACGTCAACAGTATAATTAGCTACTCGTTTTAAAAATTTAGAAAGTTCGGTTAATTCATGATAATGAGTTGCAAATAATGTTCTACATCCAAGTTTAGAGTTATTGTGTATAAATTCAGCTATAGATTGAGCAATTGCTAGGCCATCATAGGTACTGGTTCCTCTACCAATTTCATCAAGGATTATCAAAGATTTGTTAGTAGCATGATTAAGTATCGAAGCTGTTTCTAGCATTTCTACCATGAAAGTTGATTGTCCTAAAGATAGGTCGTCTTGAAGGCCAACTCGTGTAAATATTCGATCTACTAGCCCAATAGTAGCAGAAGATGCTGGGACAAAACTACCTATTTGAGCGAGGAGAGTAATTACTCCAGTTTGGCGAATATAGGTAGATTTTCCAGACATGTTTGGTCCCGTAAGTATAATTAATTGATCTTTTGAATTCGATAGATTTAAATTGTTAGGAATAAACATTTTGTCTGGAGCTATTTGTTCTACCACTGGATGTCTTCCATCATTGATTTCCAAAACATTTTTTTTGGTTAATACGGGCTTAATATATTGGTTTTCTATTGCTACCTGAGATAATGAACAAATGGTATCTAATTTTGAAATTGCATTTGAGGTGGATAAAATTTCTTCAATCACAGAAGTAATTTTTACACATAAATCATGGAATATTTGATTGGTTAGATCAACAATATTTTCCTGTATGTTTAGGATTTGTGATTCATGTGTTTTCATCTCGTTTGTAATAAATCTTTCTGCTCCAACTAAAGTTTGTCTTCTAATATAATTTTCCGGAGTTTTTTCGAGATTAGCGTTTCTGATTTCTATATAGTATCCAAACACTTTGTTATATCCTACTTTTAAGGATTTAATTTGGGTACGTTCTCTTTCTCGTTTTTCTAATGAAGAGAAGTAAGATTTTGATTGCTTAGATTTTTCGATTAATGTATCTAGTTCTATGGAGAATCCTTTTTTGATTGCTGAACCATCAATTAATGTTAATGGAGGATTTTCTGAAATTGCACTTTTAATTATGTTTATGATTTTGGTATTGTTACTTAGTTTTTTCATTATCCAAGAAAGTTTTTGATATATTTTTTGGTCTTTGTTGATTTCTTTTTGGACTTTTTCACACTGTTCTAAACTATTTGCAAGTGTAAATACTTCTCTTGGGTTTGTGTTACCAATAGATATGTTATTTATGATTCTTTCGATATCTGAAATCGAATTTAATATTTGAATTGATTTTGATCTAATTTGAGTGTTTTGAAATAGAGATTCTACGGAATCTAATCGTTTTTCAAGTTGATCAATATTTAATAAGGGTTGTCCAAGCCATCGTTTTAACATTCTAGCGCCCATGGGAGTTTTAGTTGAATCAAGAACCGATAATAGAGAGTGTTTTTGATTGTTGTCTCTTCCACCACGGAAAATTTCAAGATTGTTACTAGTTTGTTTGTCCAAAATCATAAAATTTTCTGCCGAATAAGTCGTTAATTTTGTTACTGGAACTATTGAATTTTTTCTGTTTCTTTTTACATATTTCAATATTGACCCAGAAGCTTGAATAGCTAAAGGTAAATTTTCGCAGCCGAAAGGTTCTAGGGATTTGATTTTGAAATAATTTTTTATTTCCTCGATTGAATGTGGTAGCGAATAATAATCTTTTGAGATTTCAGTTGTTTTAAAAGTTGATAAATCTAAATTATTTACAGTTTTTTCTTGTATCAATACTTCTGAAGGATTTAATCTGGAAATTTCCGAATGTATTTTCGAAGAGTTTAATTGAGTTGTTGCGAATTCTCCTGTAGTTATATCAACATATGATAATCCGAACAAATTATTTTCTTCGAATATAGATACAAGATAATTATTTGATTTTTTATCTAAAATTGATTCTTCAATTATTGTGCCAGGCGTAACTATTCTGACCACCTCTCTTGAGACTATACCTTTAGAAGTTGCAGGATCACTAGTTTGTTCACAAATTGCTATATGATGTCCTTTGGAAATTAGTTTTGATAAATATGTTTCGAGTGAATGATATGGAAATCCTGCTAAAGGTATCTTTTCACCTTTGCCCATTTCTCTAGAAGTTAATGCAATATCTAATTCATGTGATAAAAGTTCAGCATCCGAATCAAATGTTTCATAAAAGTCACCCATTCTGAATAAAAGCAGTTCATTTTCATGCTGTTTTTTGATTTTTAAATATTGCAGTCGTGCTGGTGTATGCATGATAGCCCTTTAGCGATGTTAATTAAGGTATACTATTTTATAAAAGTTATTAAGAAAATCATAATGTAATTATGCAAATTTTAGCTATATAAATTGACACTTATTAAGAACACTGCATATAATCAGTAGTAATATTATGCCTAAACGAACATATCAACCAAAAAAAAGACGAAGAAGTAGAACTCATGGCTTTCGGGCTAGGATGTCATCTCCTGGTGGCAGAAATCTACTTAAACGTAGGATGTTTAAAGGAAGAAAACGTCTTTCTGTTTGACGTTCGTTTTTTATCACCTTTAGACTAATGGAAAAAAAATTCAGACTAAGAAAATCAAAAGATTTTTTACAGTTCAAGTCTGGAAGAAAAACTTACTCAGATCATTTTTTGAGAATTTTGTTCAGATTTAATGACGCAGATAATAGTCGTGTTGGTTTTTCAATTGGTAAAAATGTAGGTAATGCTGTTGTAAGAAACAAACTGAAGAGACGATTAAGAGAGATTGTTCAATTATCGGATTTGCTATCTAACATTAGAGGTGATTTGCTTATAATTGCTAAGCCAAATTCAAGTAATGCAAGCTTTGATGATATAAAAAATTCTTTAATTAATTTGGTCAAAAGAATATGATTGTAATGTGCTAAAAGGACAATGTTGATTTTGGATAATATTTGTTTAAAATTAATTTTAATGTATAAAAATATTTTTTCTCCATATACGGGTAGTGTATGTAGATTTCAACCGACTTGTTCTACTTATATGTATGAAGCTATTTTGAAATATGGAACTATTAGAGGTTTATTATTAGGTATTAAAAGATTATTTAGATGTACTCCTGTCAAATCTGGTGGATTTGATCCTGTACCTTAGTACATTTATATAGATTTTTAGAGAAATTGGATTAATAAATTGAATAAAATTTTTACATTCACAATATATATTTTTCTTGTATTTATGTTTGTTGGGTGTATGAATTATCGTGCTAATGTTGGTTGGTCGCCCCCTGTAATAAATGATGGAACTTTATATTATCCAACAAAGATGGGTGAATTAAGAGCTTTAGAAATTGAAACTGGTCAAATTCTTTGGACAAGAGCTTTAAAAGGTGTAGGAAAATCTAAAGATCAAGATACAGTTTTTTATGGAGATCCTGTTATTTTTAACAATGATATCATTGTAGCTGGTTACAATGGTTTGATTTATTCAATAGATTCTTATGGAGATGATAATTGGGTGCGTAAATTAGGCCCTTCTGATTCTCATATTATTGGAGGTGTAATTGTTGCTGACGACAAGTTGATTGTAGGTGGTGCTGATGGTTATATATACGCTTTTTCAATTACTGAAGGAATTTTAGATTGGAGATTTAAAACAGGTAATAAAATTTGGTCAACTCCAAGTTATATTGACGGTGTTGTATATATTAGCTCATTCGATCAACATGTATATGCAATAAATTTACTAGATGGCAATTTGATTTGGAAGTTTAAATCTGATGGAGCAATAGTATCTAAACCCGTGATTTTTGGAGACGATTTATTTTTCGGTACTTTTGGAACAACTTTTTACTCTTTAGATAGAAGGACTGGGAATGAAAAATGGCGATTTGAAGATTCTGTCAATTGGTTTTGGGCAGATCCAGTAATTATTGATGATGTAGTTCTAGCTCCTTCTTTAGATGGAATATTATATGCCTTAAACAAAGATTCTGGTCAAATTCAATGGACTTTAACAGTTGAATCTCCGGTAGTTTCTAGACCTGTAATAGTTGGAGAAAAAATTGCTTTGGCTACTGTGGATGGACGTGTAATTGTTTCAGATGTAAAAACGGGTATTGAAGTTGGTGGTTGTAATTTAGAGGAAGAAATCAGATCTCCTTTAGTAGCTTTTGATGAATATTTAATTGTTACCCCAGAAGATGGATCATTACGTTTGATTTCTGTGGGGAGTAGTGGAGACTTAGATGAGATATGGATTTATTCACTTGAAGATAGTTTTTCGTCTCCCGGGGATAAGCTTTGGGAAAGGGCTTGTTAATAATGCTTGAATATATGTTTGTAAGTTTGTTATTTAGGAGTAATTAAAAAGTGGGTTTTATATCTGTTTTTTTTAATGTAGTTTTAGTTGATCCTATGATCAATATTTTAATAATGCTTTATATCTTATTTAGTAATAATTTTGGCTTAGCTATTATAGGTTTTACTTTTATAGTTAGAGGAGCATTAACTCCTTTAAGTATTCGACAGAGCAAGCAATTTAAGGCTATGGCTTCACTTCAACCTAAATTAAAAAGCTTGCAAGAAAAGTATAAAAATGATAGATCTCGAGTTTCATCTGAAACTATGAAATTGTATAGAGAAAATGGAGTAAGTCCCTTGGGTTGTTTAGGGCCAACTTTTTTGCAAATGCCAGTATTTTTTGCTCTTTTTTGGGCTTTGCGTGGAACTTTACCTTCAACTCCTGAAAATTTGACTAAGTTATCTAATAAGTTGTATTCTTGGCTACCAGGAATTAATCAAGCAATTCCAATAGATGATAATTTTTTAGGATTAAGTTTGGGGAAAATTACTACTGATAATCCTTTACCATATTTATTACCAATATTAGTTGGGATTTCTACATTTTTTATGCAGAAAAGTTCTTCTCCTCCATCTAGCCCGCAGCAAGAATCTACAAATCGTATGTTACTTTGGATGATGCCTGGAATGTTGGGATATTTTACATTGTTTTTTGAAACAGGTTTGGCATTGTATTGGATTGTTTCTAATGTAATAGGTATAATAATACAGGGCTTTGTAGTTGGTTGGACTCCTATATTATCTATTTTTTCAAGATCTAAGTCTGCTGAGCAAATAGAGTCTACTCAAACAGACAAAGAAAATTCAAATGAGGAGGGAAATTCAGATGAAGTCAGTGGAAACAACAGCAAAAACAGTGGAAGAAGCGATCGAAATAGCGTTAAAAGAATTAAACGTAGAGCGCAGAGAAGCAAAAATAGACGTAATAGATAAAGGTAAATCTGGTATTTTTGGAATTGGATTAGGAGTACCTGCAAAAGTTAGAGTTCAAGTAATTGATAAAAATGATTCATACGAAATGGATGCATCTGAGGTCTTAAATGATTTAATCCAATTCATGGATGTTTCAGTTTCAGTTCATTTAAAAGATTCTGACTCTCAATATTCTAATAGACCTAGTTTTGAAATTGACGGGGAAGATTCTGGTTTGTTGATTGGGCGACGTGGTGAAACATTGAAGGCGTTAAGGTTTTTAGCTTCATCAATAATAAGTAGCAAAAATAAAAAAAGAACTAATATTTATTTGGATGTTGCGGGTTATCAAGAACGCAGATATGATTCTTTAAGTCATTTAGCAGAAAAAGTTGCAAATCAAGTTTTGAAATCTGGTAAAGCTATACATTTGGAGCCTATGCCAGCAAATGAAAGACGTATTATTCATTTGACTTTACAAGATTCTGTTGATGTTACAACTAACAGTGTAGGCTCTGGATATGATAGAAGAGTTGTGATTGAAAAAAATAATTAACTTTCATTAATTTTATTTCAAGGTGACTTATGAATCCAAGATTATTGTCTGTTGGGAATTTTTGTCTGGATTCTATAGATGGAGTGTATTATCTAGGCGGGTCTGTTGTATTTAATGCAATCACTTCAAATAAATTAGGTGTTAACCCGTCTATTTTATCAAAAGGACAAATCAATACGATTCAATCATTTAAAGAATTTTGTGACGTAGATGTTAGAGTTGTACCAGGTATAAAAGATACAGTATTTTTATATGAGAATTTTTTTGAGGATAGAATTCAATATCTAAAATCTTTTTCAGGAAGTATTAAATCAGAAGATATACCTGAAGAATTGCATCATACTGATATGGTTTTATTGTGTCCGATTGCGGGTGAATTGGAGCCATTAATTATCGATAACTTTTCTGGAATGGTTGGAGTTGTTTTACAAGGTTGGCTTAGAGGTTTTCAAAACAACGGTAAGGTTTTTCCTTTAATCATAGATAATTTGGAAGAATTGTTCACAAAGGCTGACTTTGTAATTGTATCGGAAGAAGACATCAATGGATTAGATATTTTATGTGATTGGATTAATTTATGTGATGTATTCATTATCACTAGGGGTATTAATGGCGTGACAGTTTTTTGTGGAAATGAAGAATACAACATTCCAACAATCAACGTTGTGGAAAATGATTCAATTGGTGCGGGAGATATTTTTGCGACATCTTATATTATTCGATTTTTTGAAACGAAAGACCCGCTTATTTCTGCAAGGTTTGCAAACATAGCGGCTGCTTTATCAGTACGTGCACCTAGATTTACTTCAATTCCATCTAGAGAAGAGATAGAATTTTTTTTGAAATGAAATAATTTCATCTTATTTCTTCAAAACCAGTATATGGAATTAATATTTCTGGGATTGCTATTGATCCGTCTTTTTGTTGGTAATTTTCTATGATGGAAATGATTGTCCTTGGTAATGCTAGCCCTGATCCATTTAATGTGTGAAGAAATTTTGGTTTGCTTTCGGGGGGTGATGCCCGAAATTTGATATTAGACCTTCTTGCCTGAAAATCTCCACAATTTGAACATGAACTAACTTCTAACCATTCATTTGATCCAGGTGACCACATTTCAATATCATAAGTTTCTAATGCTGAGAAACCTAAATCACCAGAACAGAGTTGTTTTAATCGATAGGGAATTTTTAATAGCATACATATTTTAGTGATTTGATTAATTAAGTTTTTCAATTCATTTTTCGAAGTGTCAGGTTCTACAAATTTATAGATTTCAATTTTTTCAAATTGATGGACTCTTTTCATTCCTCTTTTATCTTTTCCCGCAGATGCTTTTTCTTTTCTATAACAAGGAGTATGTGCTACGTATTTTAAAGGAAGGTTTTCTATATCAAATATTTCATTTTGATGCATTCCAGTAATTGGGACTTCTGCTGTAGGTACAAGCCAGAAATTTTCATCTGTATCAACATACATATTCTCTCCAAATTTTGGTAATTGCCCACTTCCAAATACGGTTTTTTCATTAACTAAATTTGGCAAATATAATTCTGTACAATTAAATTCATTTTGATGTAAATCTGTCATCCAATTGATTAAAGCTCTTTGTAATGTAGCGCCTTTTCCTTTTAATATAAAGAACCGTGATCCAGATGTTGAAACACCTCTTTCAAAATCAATGATGCCTAATTCACTACCTAATTCCCAATGTGGTTTTGGTATGAAGTCAAAATTACCAATTTCTCCTATAGTTTCAATTATTTGGTTTTCATTTTCATCTTTTCCATAAGGTACATTTTCATCAACTAAATTAGGAATAGTTGAAAGTAAGTAATTTAATTGGGTACTAATTTCATCGAGTTCTAAATCTAATTTTTTAATTTCACTTCCAGCTTTCCTCATTTCTTCTATTAATGAGATTGGTTTTTCCTGGGTTAAGCTTAATTTTTTGGAGACAATATTTTTTTTATTTTTCAGTACATCATTCTTTTGAATTAATTTTCTTTTTTGAATGTCTAAGTCAATAATTTTTTGCAAATCTATTTTTTCTTGACGTTGAGCAAGGGAATCTGAAATAATTTTTGGATTTTCTCGGAGTAAATTTATGTCTATCATTTTGTTTTTAATTGTAGATATTATTGATTTTAATAAAACTCATTGTAATAAAAAGAACCCCTCAGATCATAGACCCTTGGGGTTCTTTAAAATTCTTTATTTATGACTATGTCACAAAATTCATTATGACAATATGTTTATTTTTCTGCTGAAACAACCAATGCTGTTGATGCAACTCTGTTTGAAGTAGCACCTTTAGCTATCACAGAATATGTTCCTGCATCAATAGTAGTTGTGATAGAAGCATTTGCAACTCCACCAGCATCAGCAACCGCAGATCCAATCGATGAGGATGTTCCATCACCTGTAGCATTAAGCACTATGAAGCTTACTAACTCTCCAGGTACGAATCCAGTTCCAATGAAATCTGCTGCTGAACCCTTGCTAACTGCACCAACATGTATAGCAGCAGCTCCAGGAGCACTAGCTTCGAAGCTTACAGCGGAAGTAGCATTACTTCCGTGAGAGCCTTTAGCTCTTAGCACTACAGCTGTAGTAGCTAGAAGTTTTGCTGATGTCCTTACAACACTTGCTCTGTCTTGAAGGTTACTAACAGTTAGACTGAAAGCTCCTGCAGCGTCAACAGTAGCAAATCCAAGGACAGCCTCATTTGCGCCTGAACCTTGTTGAAGGTCAAACATAATTTCAACTGATTCACCGGTTTTAAAACCTGAACCAATAATTGTAGCTCCGCCATCTAAATATATGACATTTCCACCTTTAACAGCAACGGATGCTTCAGGTGATACACCATTAGATCCTGCTGGTCCTTGTGGTCCTGTTGCACCTGTAGGTCCTGCTGGTCCTGCTGAACCTCTAGGACCTTGTGGTCCTTCTGGTCCTGTTGCACCTGGCTCACCAGGGAGACCTGGATTACCTGGATTACCTGGGAGACCTGGCTCACCAGCTGGTCCTTGTGGTCCTTCTGGACCTTGGACACCAGGGAGACCTGGATTACCAGGGAGACCTGCTACACCTGCTGGTCCTGTTGGGCCAGCACAGGCAACTAAAAATAACATAGCTGACATTACTGAAAATACTGCCAGCACACCTAATCTACTAGGAAGATGTTTTACCATGAGACTTCCTCTCTTGTTAAAATTTACTGTGTCGTTTATGAAATCAATCTATGGTTTGAAAGTTTTAACAATAAGCTAAAACAAACAAACTCAAAATTACTCACATTTGAATAATATTCAGGCAGACTATAAATTGTCAACCCCTACAAGTATCATTTAGTAGCTATTAAGCAAAGTGAGTGTTAATTTACACAAGATATATTATATATCTTTTTCTTTGATTTGTCTTGCCTCCTTGTATCAATACTGAAGAAACTGATATATTTGTAATTATGTATTTGTATCAATTTTTGTATTTTTAGTCTATTTAGCTTATTTGTTTAGTAAGAGATAGAAGATAGAATGCAAAATATTTTCAAGCCCCTGTAGCTCAGAGGATAGAGCATCGGTTTCCTAAACCGTGTGCCCGGGTTCGAGTCCCGGCAGGGGGACTTTTGAAAATTAAGAAATTTTGTTTGTGATTTTCATGGATAATTAAAAATGGATCAACCGATTTCTAGAGAAGTTGTTAAATTATTAAGTCAAGCACGTCTCAATAAAGTTCCTTTATCTACTTTATCTAGAAAATTTAAACCTAAGAGTGAATTGGATGCATATAATATTCAATCACTGTTACATAAAGATTTGGCTTCTTTAGGATATGGTGATGTAGTGGGTAGAAAAATTGGTTGCACTTCTAAAATAATGCAAGATTATCTCGGGATTAAAACGCCATGTGTTGGAGGGATGTTTTCATCAAAAATTCAACAAAATCAAGGAGAGTTCTATTTCGACGATTTTATTAGGCCGGGTGTTGAATGTGAAATTGCTGTGATTATAGGAGATGATTTGGGGGATGACAATTTTTTGCATGATAGGTATTCTGTAGAAAATTTTGTTAGTTCTGTAATGTGTGCTATAGAAATTGTGGATGATCGTTGGGTAGATTATGAAGTGATTGATGTATACTCTCTTATTGCGGATGATTTTTTTGCTTCAGGATGTGTGCTTGGAGAATATAACAATCCATCAGCAATAAATCTTAGTGAAATAAGAGGGGATATTTTTGTTAATGATCAATTGGTTGGCAGTGGAATTGGACGTGATATTATGGACCATCCTTTTGAAGCTTTGGCTTGGTTGGCAAATTTTTGTTCTAAAAGAGGAGATTTTTTAAGAAAAGGTGAAGTAATATCTTTAGGGAGTATTGTGAAAACAATTTGGATTGAAAAGTTTGATCGGGTAAAAGTTAGCATGGGAGAACTTGGAGATGTCGAAGTCAATTTTTTATGATTCATTCAAAAATTTGGATACTTATTGTGAAGTTTAAGTTTCAATATATAAATGTTTTATTAGCACTTATTATTTTTTTTACTATTTCATGTTCATTTTTTGCGAATGAAAATTCAACAAATTCGAACTCTCCATTTTTAGCTGATTTTTCAGATTCTAAATATAAAAATATTGAAGAAATTGCTGAGTTGAGGTTTCAGACGGAACAATTTTTTATTGATTCAATCAAAGTATATGGTCGCCAGAATTCAATTAATAGGATACAAGAAATTGAAGAAAGTTTTTTGTTTACTTGTTTGCATGAATTTGATGTTTTTTGGATTAATCATTGTGAAAAATCATTGATTAATGCAATGGATAAGAATTTGCTAGATGTACAGCCAGTGGCAACATATTATAGTTTAAGTAGAATTAACGATGAACAGCATAAACAGGTTTTTAGATGGTGTTTAAATAATAAAGAACAATATGATTGTGCTCTTTTTGTTTATGCATGGTTTGATATGAGAGTCGCAGCATGTATTGAAATTTTTTCTATCAGAGAATGTGATTTGATGTATGACAAGGTTTTAGGTAAATATGCATATGAAATAAGTTTTGTGACTCATTAGATTAACGATTCAAGGTGATTCCAACGGGACAATGATCAGAACCATGGACATTTGGAAGAATAAAGGCATCTGAAACCAAGTTTTGAGTTTTGTTGTCTACAAAAAAATAATCAATTCTCCAGCCTACATTTCGTTCTCTCGCACGAGTTGCATAATCCCACCAAGTGTATTGGTCGGGGGATTTGCAAAATTCTCTGAATATATCTACGAATCCTTGATTTAAAAATTTATCTACCCAAGCCCTTTCAATTGGTAAGAAACCAGATGTTTTTGAGTTTTCTTTAGGCCGAGCGAGGTCAATTTCTTTATGTGCAGTATTCAGATCTCCACAAATTATGATGTTGCGCCCCTCTTTTTTTAGATCTACAACTTTTGATAGAAATGCTTCATAAAAACCTAGTTTGTATTCTAGTCTAGTTTCAGATGCTTTGCCGTTAGGATAATAAATATTAAAAAGTACAAAATCTCCATAGTCTATGAATAGAGTTCTACCTTCGGAGTCAAATTCATCTGTGCCTAGTTTATATTCAACTGAAATGGGAGGTATTTTTGAGTATATTCCTACCCCGCTGTATCCTTTTTTTTCAGCCGAAGAGAAAAAACTTTCATAAGGTGTTATATTTTTTAATTCTTCAGGTAACTGTTCTGGCCATGCTTTTGTTTCTTGAAGACACATTATGTCTGGGTTTTCTTCTTTTAGCCAATCTATGAATCCTTTTTTATGAATTGCTCGTATTCCATTAACGTTCCAAGAGATTATTTTTAGTGACATTATTACTCCGTATATAATTTATATTTTAATTTTAAAAATAATATTATGATGATTTAAATTAAATATTAATTTAACTTGATTTTTTCAACAAGTGATAAGTAAGTATTTATATAAAGAAATATCATTTGTCATTCATGTGATAAATGAATGCTTATGTATAATAATTGTTATAGAATACCTGTCAACATTTATAAATTAGGAGTTAAGGAATGTCAAAACCAAGAGTACTTATTACTAGAAAAATTTTTCCAGAATGGATTGATGAGGTTAAATCAGTTGCTGATGTTGATTTATGGGAAGATGAATTACCTCCTTCGAGAGAAATCTTGTTGGAAAAGAGTAAAGGAATAGATGGTATATTATGCTTGTTGACCGACAAGATTGATTCTGAATTTATGGATAATGCTGGGAGTCAGTTAAAAGTTATTAGTCAAATTGCCGTAGGTTTTGACAATATAGATATCTCTGAAGCTACAAATCGAGGGATACCTGTAGGTAATACCCCAGATGTATTAACTGCGACGACTGCTGACGCTACATGGGCTCTACTAATGTCAGCTGCTAGGCGAATTACAGAGAGTGAACGTTTTGTTAGAAGAGGTGATTGGAAAACATGGCATCCTTTACATTTTTTAGGTCAAGATATTCATTCTGCTACTATCGGGATTATAGGAATGGGTAGAATTGGATTTGAAGTTGCAAAAAGGGCTAATGGATTTGGAATGAAAATATTATATTATGACACCAATCGCAGAAAAGATTTAGAAGAAAAGCTTGATATGGAATATGTTGATTTTAATACGGTTTTAACAGATTCAGATTATGTTAGTTTACATACTGTGTTAAGTGAAGAAACATATCATTTGATTGGTGAAAGTGAATTTAAAAAAATGAAAAAAACAAGTATTTTAGTTAATGCTGCAAGAGGTCCTGTAGTAGATTCCCAAGCTTTATATAATGCTTTGAAAAATGGCGATATTTGGGGCGCTGGTTTGGATGTGACTGACCCTGAACCCATATCTAAAGATGATCCATTGTTAAAATTAGAAAATTGTGTAATAGTTCCTCATATAGCTAGTGCAACTGTAAAAACTAGATTTGAAATGTCTAAAATTTCGGCACAGAATTTAATTAATGGAATTACAGGGGAACCTCTAGTTACATGTGTGAATCCTGAAGTATATTAGTTTTTCATACGGAGTTCGTTTACATGCATGATGTTTTTCAAGAAGCTGAAAAACAGCTAAAATTAAAAAAGCCTTTTGTTATTTCGACAGTAATTAAAACAAAAGGATCAACTCCACAAAAACCTGGGGCTAAATTATTGGTTTCAAGTTCAGGTAATGGTACAGGGACTCTAGGGGGAGGTTGTGTAGAGGGTGATATATGGTATGAGTCTGAAGAACTTATTAAAAATAAGGGGGCTGCTTTTTATAGAGATTATATTTTGAACGAAGATTTAGCTGCTAATGATGGATTGGTTTGTGGAGGTACTATGTACTTTTTATTAGATCCTTTATTTCAAGCTAATGAATACTCTAAGTATATTGAAGAAATTAATCATGCTTACAATGGCGGACCGTCATTATTAATTTCCACTTTAATAAAACCGGTAGGTGATAATATTTTACCCGTTGGCTCTAAATTATTTATCAGAGAAAATGGTATTTTAGAAGGTACTATGGGTAGTTCGGAGGCTGATTCTTTAGCGTTGATTAAATCAGAAGAATTAATGGATTTAGGAAAGAATGAATATGTTATTTCACGGGATGGCACCGAATTTTTTATGGAAGCTCATACTAGTCCCCCTCAAGTTATTTTAATAGGTGGAGGACATGTTTCCAAGGCTATTTCTTCAATAGTACATAATTTAGGTTTTAGGGTGATTGTAACTGATGATCGATCTGAGTTTGCAAATAAAGAAAGATTTAGTGAGGCTGAGAAAGTATTGGTTGCTAATCCTAAAGATATATTTAACCAAATAAGGATTAATAAAAATTCTTATATATTAATTGCTACAAGAGGCCATAAGTATGATAATTTGGCTTTGGAAATGGCAGTAAAAACTCCTGCAAGGTATGTGGGATTATTAGGGAGTAAAAGGAAGGCTATATTAATTTTAAGAGAATTGATTGATAAAGGCATTCCACTTGAAAGAGTTCGCCAAGTTCGATCTCCAGCAGGTTTAAATATAAATGCAAGAACGCCAGATGAAATAGCTATTAGTATAGTTTCTGAGATGTTATTATTTAAATTGGGTGGTGATGGTTCTCCTATGAAATTAAATGAATCGTATTACGGACGATTAACTAAAAACAAGGTGGATTGATACTTTCGGATCACAGCCTATAATTTATAATTATATTGGAAACAATGTCTGGTTTTGTTACAGCAATTTTATTGTCAGCAGGTAAATCTACAAGAATGGGATATCCCAAGGCGCTGTTAGATTGGCAAGGTATTCCTTTAATAAGATATCAAGTTGAAAATTTAATTAAAGGTGGTGTTTCACAAGTAATTGTAGTACTTGGACATGACCATAAAGAAATTTCGAAATATGTTACTGATAGTCAAGCAGAATTAATAATTAACGAAAGATATGACAAAGGTAAAATCACAAGTATACATAAGGGCATTTCAGTAGTTTCCGATGAATCTTCAGATATTATGATTTTGAGTGTAGATCAACCTAGGGATTATAAAATTATCCGGGATTTAATTAAAAGTCATTCAGCTTCAAAGTCGTTAATATCTATTCCTAGTAATGGTGTGAAATCAGGGCATCCTATAATGTTTTCAGTTGTATTAAAAGGAAAATTATTCGAAATTTCTGAATCTAACAAAGGATTGAAAGCATTAATTGATGAATATCGCGCCAAGATTAATTATGTTAATTTTAAAAACAAAACCATATTTTTAGATATGAATACTGACGAAGAATATAAATTGGCAAAAAAAATTTTTCGTTAAATTTTTGAATATTTAGGTTTAGCTGTTTTTGTCCCATCAGGTAAGTCGTTAATAGTGAAATCTCCGAAAAGAAGGGGTGCTTCCTTAGCCAATATATTTAGGATATTAATTGCTAGTTTTCTTATCTCCCAATCTGCATATCCTGCTCCTCTTTGCTCTATAAAATGTCGCCAAGCTCTAACATTGCCTGTAACAAAGATTTTAGTTTCAGTAGCATTTGGTAATATTGCTCTCGCAGCTTGGCGGACAGCTTTGCGTCTATCCCATTGCGTTTCGAATAATTTTTCAGGTAATGTTTTTTCTAATTCTATTACAAGGCTGTTGTACGCCTCAGTAGAATTTTCAATTGCTTCACGTAGTATTTTTTCACTTTTAGTGTTTGCATTTTTTGCAATTGCTGGTGGGATCACAAACGGACTACTTGATTCATCAACAAATCTTTGAGACCTTTGGGAATAAGCAAAGCCAGCTCTATGCCGCACTAATTCATGAGTTAAGCTTCTGGAAACTCCTGTAATAACAAATCCATAGTTTACATGCTCAAATACACTGCCGTCCCCTTTTGCTAATAAGTTGTTTACAAAATCTTCAATATCTTTCCTGCCTCTACCGAAACTCATATAACATAATCTAGCGGATACCTCTATGATTGATCCAGAATCATCGTTCCCTGCTCTAATACTTTCAGGTACAGGTGGAAGTTCTTCGTCATTAAGTAAAGCAGCAATGGATTCCCAATTAACTGAAGGTTTAGAAATTAGATATATTTTTGGATCATTTAGATATTTTTTCATTTTTGGCCTGAAATTATTTAAGTTTTTTATTTATATATTTATAAAGTTGGGGTTTTCTAGGATTTCTTTTAATGTTTCCAAAAATTTTGCGCCTTCAGCGCCATTGGCAACCCTATGGTCACCAGATAGAGTGGCAGTCATTATATCTGCTACAATAATTTCATTTGAAGAAACTATTGGTTTTTTTGCTACGGTACCAGTTGCTAACATACAAGTTTGAGGTGGCAAAATTATTGCTCCAAAACTTGAAATGTTATACATTCCAAGATTGCTTATACTAAATGTTCTGTAAGTATATTCTTTTGGATTTAAAGATCCGCTATTAGATCTCATAATTATATCTTTGCTAGAATTTGCAATTTCTAACAAAGATTTTTTTTCACATTCTAAAATTGCAGGAACAATCAATCCGTCATCTGTTGCAATAGCTATACCTATATTAATTTGCTCATGAATTATTGGTGTATTATCAATGTAAGTGGAATTGAATTTAGGAAATTTTTTTAAGGTTTGGACAGTTGCAGCAATTATTAAATCATTGACTGAAATCTTGGTGTTTTTTGGTTCTAGCTTTTGATTTATTTTAGTCCTTAATTCCATTGCGATAGTCATGTTAATGTCGTTTGTTAAGTAGAAATGAGGTATTTCCTGTTTACTTTTGGTTGTGACTCTAGCTATCTGTTGTCTAACTTTATCAGATTTTGAAGGAACATTTGATTGAATTTTTTCAGAAGATTTTTCATTACTATCAGATGAAATTATTAGCATCACATCATCTCTTGTAATTCTACCTCCAGGACCAGTTCCTGAAATAGAATTTAAATCGATATTATTTTCGTCTGCTAACCTGCGGGCAGCAGGAGATACTTTTTTTGAATTTGTTTGATTTGAGTCTGGAGTTGTATCTTTGGGAAGATCAGGAATAGAGGTTTCTTGGTTTGTTTGATTTGAGTCTGGAGTTGTATCTTTGGGAAGATCAGGAATAGAGGTTTCTTGATTT
>MDTE01133781.1_pt1 | contig 49325 bp, 38 predicted proteins | sample 811231 | NCBI WGS metagenome assembly MDTE01 (sample SAMN05326651, study PRJNA326480) | marine metagenome | isolation source: seawater | place: Indian Ocean: Red Sea | collected 2010 | reverse complement strand
GGGGGGGGGGGGATGCGGCGTACTGTTTTCTTGTTGATTGGTGCCTCGGTCAACTTTTTATGGCTGGTGGCCGCCCAGCCCCCAGTTCTTGCCCAGTCCCCAGCGGACGGTGTTGTCACTGAGAGTGTCCCGGAAACCACGCCGGCTGCTCCACTTGTGTTACCGGAAACCGAGGTCGTCGGACGGCCCAATTCATTTCCGGGCCGACCGCTCGGAGACGAGTCCCTCTTGACGCCGTCTCGTTCTGAATCTTCGGCGGCCCGTGCTGGGAGTTCGGTGACGGTGATCCAAGGCGACGAGATTCGTGCCATGGGCTCGCCGACACTGGTGGAGGTGTTGCGGCGCGTGGTGGGTCTGAACATTGTTCAGGCGGGTGGCCCAGGGCGCGCGACTTCCGTTTTCATGCGGGGTGCGAATTCTGAACACACCAAGTTCTTGCTTGATGGAATCCCTTTGAACGATCCAGGTAATCCGACGCGTTCGTACGATCTGTCTGCTTTTCAAGCAGACAATATAGAGCGTATCGAGGTCGTCAGAGGCCCTCAGAGTCTTGTCTATGGATCGGATGCAATTGGCGGCGTTGTGAACATTGTTACTCGGCGTGGCGACGGACCCGCCCAGGCGAGGCTACAAGTCTCCGGCGGTAGTTTTGGGACTATCAGTGAGTTGTTGGCCGTGCAAGGTGGTGATGAACGTGTGTATTATTCCGTGAGCGCGTCCCATTTTCACAATGAAGGTATTTCGGTCGTCAGTCCCCGATTTGGCGGCCGTGAACGCGACGGGCACGAAAGCTTGACTTTTGCGACACGCGTTGGGTGGACTCCAAGTGAACGGATTGCGATTGATTACGTGTTCCGTTTGCTCAGCGCGACGACAGAGATTGATGATTACCTTGTTGATAATTTGACCCGCACCAATCACCGTAACCAACTTTTCCAGCGCATTCAGATGCAGTCTTTCTGGTTGGATGGTGACATTGAGCAGAAGGTTGGTTTCAGTCTGTCCGATTTTGGCCTCACCGATAGTGATCCCGGGTTCTTTGGTACGCCAGAATTTCTCGGGCAATCTCGTCAGGTCGATTGGCAATCCAACCTGCAGTTGACCGATTTCAATCGGCTGACGGTCGGCGTCGATTATCTTCAGGAAGAGGGCTCTTCAACGGTCCTGACGCCCCAGCGGCAAAATCTGGCCGGTTGCTATCTGCAAGACACGTGGGATTGGGGAGAAGTGGCCACGACGACAGTTGGTGTCCGGTGGGATGAGTCGAGTGTGGCGGGAGCTGCCCAGACCTATCGAGTAACGCAAAGTTGGCAGTTGACCCCGCAAGGTCGAGTTCTGCATGCGACGCTGGGGACAGGGTTTCGGGTGCCTGCCATTGCGCAACGATTTGGCTTTTACGGTAATCCAGATTTGTTGCCGGAACGCAGCCGCGGATGGGATGTTGGCTGGCAGGAGCCTTTTCTGGAGGGAGAGCTGACTCTCGATGCAACTTACTTCCGGAACGACTTTCAGGATCTGATTGTGTTTGACACGTCGCTGGGCGGGCCGACCGGCTTTGGTGCCCTGAACAACGTCGGTCGAGCGAGGACATCCGGTGTCGAACTTGTTGCAAGCGTCTTGTTGACTGACGCAACTGACATGACGGTCAACTATACGCATCTGAACACGATGAACGAGCTGACCGAAACTCGCTTGCTCAGAAGGCCGGATAACCGGGTTGGTTTTGGCATTCACCACCGCTTTCAAGATGAGCGGACTCGGTTGAATCTTGACTTTCAGTACGTTGGCACACGCCTTGATTACGATGATCAATTCAGTGTGACTTCACTGGAGAATTACATTCTCGTCAACTTGTCGAGTACCTATCAATGGTCGTCTCAATGCGAGTTGAGCGCGCGTATTGAAAATCTGTTCGACGAAAGCTACGAGGAAGTCTTTGGTTTTGGTACTCCTGGAATTGGTGGATTCGTTGGTCTGCAGTTGCGGCAGTAATGCGGTGGCGACAGCCGCAGTGGTCAATGACAGTGTTCAATATGGGGTTTGGCAAATCCGATTGACGTCCTTCCTGCTCGGGTGGCGAGTGTTGTAAACGAGCAACGCCGTGTACGAGTCAAAGTGGCGCTTGCAACTGATGTTACGCCAGATTGGCGGTCAAGCTGGCGGCACTAGGGTTCGATGCGAAAACGGACAGGAATCCGTACCTGGCAAGCGATTGGTGTGCCATTGTCTGTTGCCGGGTTAAACCGCCACTGGCGGATCGCTTTTGCGGCAGCCGCATCGAGCGAACGGCTGCCACTTGAACGGTCGATTGATACCGCAGTGACTCGGCCAGTGTCATTGACCTGGACGCGGAGTATGACGCGGCCCGTTTCTCCTTTCGAGAGCGCCTCGGCTGGGTAGACGGGATGGGGGCTGAAAATACTTCGTGGCAGCGCCGTGGTTTTTGCCCCGGCAGCCTCACTCGTTGTCGGAGGTGGCTGGGCATGTTCAACAGTCGCCACGGGCTCTGGAAAAGGCTGGTTGGGTTCAGAGCGAGGTATTGTCCGGTTAAGGTGTTTCGCAGGCGAGCGGTTGATGTCAGGTTCATCAACATTACGCGCTCTCGACGGAGGGGGTAGTAAGCCGTGTTTTGCGATCACCGCAGACGTGTGCGAGTGCTTTGCCGTCACGGGCGAAGGAGCGCGGAATCGCTCAGTGGGAGGTGGCTTGTCCCATGATTGCGGCGTGAGCTCTACGGGCGTTGTGGTGGCAAAGTCTGCTGTGGTCACGATCGGATTCGACGCAACAGCTGTGCGAGCAGGGGGTGACTGAGGCACGGCGATTATTAGGTGCGAGCCGTCTTGTGGTGGCGCGATTTCCGCGGAATGCCGCTGGAGTTCACTTAGTCCAGCAAAGACCAGAAAGCTGGCGGCGTGTAGTGTCGCGCTGACCCAGATACCCCACCACGTCACCTTGGGGAGGTGGTGGATTGTTGCCATGAGCAATGTTTTATCTGGAGGTGCAGGCATCAGTAACGTGTTGCGGAGAGGGTTGCGAAGACGCGCCTGCGGCGATTGTTGTGCGGGCAGTGAGCGAAGCCGGAGAGCCTCACTCCTTGTCAGCGGTCGCTGATCTTGTCGGCTGCCACGCCGGTAAACGGCTCAGAAGTCATCAGTACTTACACCCTTTCAGTGTACTCGCAAGCATTCTGGCAACGCAAACAGGTGCGCTGAGCCTGTCTTTATAGAGGTTCGGATGACTACTCTCCCATTCGTTAGCCCAGTCAGGTAGCATGGACAAGTACGCATGTTGGAGACGAAATTGCGGAGGTTGAGTCGACCATGACGGTTCTGCAATGTCTTGAAAGAGGTGGGCAAGTCATCGTGGGTTGGCGAGTTGCCAATCGCTGTTTGCTTTCGAGAGCAGGCACGGTGCCTCAGGGGTTGAACCACTCGCTCACAATGGCGTTGGTCTGCCTGTGCATGATCCTTGGGACTGCTCCAAGTGATGCGGTTGCTGCCGATCCTGATGATGCCACCTCGCAACAACGTGAATGGCCCTGGACCCCGCTCATTCGACCCCAAGTGCCCTCACTCAAGGGTAGCGACGGACGTCATCCAATTGACTTGTTCTTGCAGTCGCGGCTGGCAGCCGCCGGACTCAAACCTGCGCCGTTGGCATCTCCACGTTCCTGGGTTCGGCGAATTGCGTTTGGATTGACGGGCTTGCCGCCAGACCCGGATATGCTGGAGCGATTTGCCAACAATCCCTCGGAGGACGCATATTACGAACAAATCGAACATTTCCTGAACGACTCTGCCTACGGCGAACGCTGGGGGCGACACTGGCTCGACCTGGTTCGCTATGCCGACACGCGTGGTGGCGCACTTGATTATGCGCGGCCACATATGTGGCGATATCGCGACTACGTGGTGAGGGCTTTCAACCAGGATCGACCATATGATCGCTTTATCCGCGAGCAACTTGCCGCGGATGCTTACAGTAAATACGGAGCCGAAGGTAAGCTCGGTCTGGCATTCCTCCATCAATGGGTTCCGGTCGAACGAGATGCGCCACAGCTTAATCGGCGAGACTTCTTGAACGATGTGGTCGGTGTTACCGGGTCCGTGTTCTTGGGGATAACGTTGCGGTGTGCGCGATGCCATGACCACAAATTCGATCCGTTGCCGACACGCGACTACTACCGTCTCGAGGCATTTTTTGCACCGCTGCAGGTGTCGGTTTCCGCACTGCCATTTGGACAATATGAAGTTCCTTTGCAGCAAGCAGAAAGCTGGGGCAAGCAGCGTGATCAATGGGCTGAATTACTTGATGAACGCAAGCGGAATCAGGATGCGCAGCTGGCTGAGTTCAAGGCGCGTTTGCGAGACCGACGCAAATTGGCGGCCAGTGGCGATCTCAAGGATTTTGTGGTTGCTGTCACCGATGCCGAACTGAGAGCAGCCATGCAAGAAGGGGTTGTATTTACTCCAGCAGAGCGCCAGAGCTATGAGTTGATACGCCGTCAGACGGCCCGTTTCGCTAATCCGAATCACCGAGAATACTTCTCGCCACTGGCTTACTCCGCCAGTGATTCTTCCCTGCGGTATTCGGTTGCAACCCATATCTTGTCTGGGGGGAATTATGAGTTGCGTGAAGAACAGGTTGAGCCTGGGTTTCTCAGCGTTATTCAAGGCCATTCCGACCCGGTTAGTTTCAAAGGGGTGTCGGGCCCTCGCCGTAAGTTGCTGGCGGAGTGGATCGCCAATGCAGACAACCCGCTCACTGCACGTGTTATGGTTAATCGCATTTGGCAGTACCACTTCGGCAAAGGTCTGGTGGCCACGTCGAGTGACTTCGGCAAGAACGGGAGTCAGACGGAACATCAGAAGTTGCTCGATTGGCTGGCGGTGGAATTCATTGAAAGTGGTTGGAGTATCAAGCATTTGCAGCGCACAATTCTCCGTTCCCACGTCTATCGTCAGTCGATGAACCACAGCGACCGTGTTGCATGTGAGAAAGTAGATCCGCAGAACGAGCTCTTGTGGGTGCGTGATGCGATTCGTCTTGAAGCTGAGGTCATTCGTGACAGCGTGTTGGCAGTCAGCGGGCGTCTCAATCGAGTGATGGGGGGGCCGCCATTTTTTCCGGACGTGGACGACGAGTTGATGCAACGAGCTCCCACCTGGTGGGAGCCGTCTCCACGCGTCGCCCGTGAACGACGGACAATCTATATGCTGCAGATCAGGTCTTTGCAGATGCCCTTTATCAAGGTCTTTGACGGTCCTAACATCGACGAAAGCTGTCCTGTTCGTGAGGTGACTACAGTAACTCCTCAAGTGTTTGCGTTGTTTAATAGTCGGTTGCTGAGAGAGCAGAGTGAGGCGATGGCGGAACGCCTGGCAAACGAGGTTGGTAAAGACCGATCTCTACAGATCCAGCGTGCGTTCCAACTGGCATTTCAACGCCTGCCAGCAGAAGCAGAACTCAATCGTTGTCAGGCGTTTCTTGAGGACCCGCAGAAGTCGACGTCAGCGACCAGTGAAGCTGGGTCGAATCCCCATGGAACGCTTGCCGACTTGTGCCTGGTGCTCTTGAATAGTAACGAGTTCATTTTTCTGGATTAGCTCGATCTTACACCGGGTTGCCGTGTGTCCCAGCAGGTGGAAACGATGCCGAAGAACGAATTTGAGTTTTGCAGCCAAACGGACCGTCGCTCTGCTTTGCTGAACGGTGAGATGGGACGTCGGGACCTTCTCTTTCGTTTTGGTTCGGGTTTGGGAGCGGTCGCGCTGACCGATCTGCTCCGCCAGGAGGGTGCGCTTCGCGCTGCAGACGCATTGTCTTCCAATCCATTGGCGCCCAAACCCCCACACTTTGCGCCGCGAGCCAAGGCTTGCATTTTTCTGTTCATGGCTGGTGCACCCAGTCAAATGGATACGTTCGATCCAAAACCCGCCCTGCACCGCTATCACGGAAAGCCGGTGACGCGCATTTACGGGAGTTACGAGAAACGCTTGTACGTAGAAAGTCCTTTCAAGTTTGCTCGACATGGACAGTCTGGCACAGCGGTTTCGGAGATTTTTCCGCAGCTGGCGAAATGCGTCGATGAGCTGGCGGTCTTGCGGTCGTTACACACCAGCGTTGAAGCGCACACTACGGCCACTTTTTTCATGAATACCGGGGAAGCGATTCCTGGAAGTCCATCGCTTGGTTCTTGGGTTATTTATGGTTTGGGTAGCGAAAACGAGAATTTGCCGGCGTATGTTGTTTTGCCGGATGAACGCGGTGGGGTGTTTGGTGGTGCAATGAATTGGTCGAACGCCTATTTGCCGTCGGCGACCCAGGGTACCTTGATGAATCCGGTGGGCCCACCGATTGTTGACCTGTTGCCCGGTTACGAGATTACGCGTCGCCAACAACGAGACAATTTGCGATTGTTGAATCAGTTGAATGAGCGTTATCTGGCTTCAAACGAACGCAATCAGAATTTGCTGGGAAGAATGCGCAACTATGAATTGGCTTTTCGCATGCAGGATACGGTTCCCGAAGCGTTAGATGTCGCAAGGGAAACTGCGGCGACTCGGCAGCTGTATGGACTGGATGACGCCGTTACGCAGCCGATGGCGAGAAAGTGCCTGATGGCTCGAAGAATGGTTGAAAGAGGTGTTCGCTTTCTGCAAATCTATTGCCGCGGGTGGGACTCCCACGAGAATATCGCTGCGGAGCACCGTAACCGAGGTGCGGAAATCGATCGCCCCGTGGCGGGCTTGATTCAGGACTTGCGACAAAGGGGAATGCTGGACGAAACTCTGATTGTCTGGTGTGGAGAATTTGGCAGGACCGCGGATAATTCCATGAATTTCTTCCGCAGCAATCCGGGCCGCGACCACAACAAAGAAGCGATGGTGTGCTGGCTAGCTGGTGGTGGCGTGAAAGGTGGCACGGTAGTTGGTAGTACCGATGAACTTGGCAAGAAGGCAGTTGAAAATGTCTACCACACGCATGATCTGCATGCGACAATCTTGCACTTGATGGGTCTGAACGACATGGATTTGACCTACTACCATGGAGGGCGCTTTAAACGCTTGACGGACTTGGGCGGGCGCAGGATTGACGAGATTATCGCCTGAATTTCGCAGGTAAAGGACGTTGGCAGACTCGTCGTGGCGCGTCCGGTATTTGGGTGCCGGTATTTGGGTGCCGGTATTTGGGTGATAGTCCGGATGCTCGAGTGCAGTTGGCACGCGTCGGTTTCGCTCAATACCCGGTTTGGATTTCCAGTCGTGTAATCTGTAGATCCTGGTTGAGTTCAGGTGTGCGGTGTTTCAGTGTAAACGTCAAGCGGTTTGTACCATGTTTCAAGAACTCGACGGGGACCGGGACCGAAGTTCCGGAGAAGGTATTGTCGATGGGGCGGTTGTCAGGGAATCCGAGGATTCCCTGACAAGCCGGTAGGCTCAGTGGTTTTCCCAATCGCTTGCGTTCCACACCTTGGCGCGTTTGCGGAATCTCCAAGACGTGATCGTTGCAGGTAACCGTGAGGACGTCCTGCTCACCCAGCAATTCGAATTCCAGCCAGAGATGGGCTTGTTTGGGGCGATCGTTCTGCGTTTTGAAATTCCCGCCGGCAGCTAATTCAACCGTGTGTGGTCCGGTTTTTACGTTGATCGAAAAGGGGACGACAGCGGTGCGCCCTTGGGTACTGTAACGCACATAGTCAGCACCGGGCTGGCCGCTTGGTGCGGCGACACGATGGGTGGCGATATACCGTTTGGCTTTTCCCGCAAGTCGGCCAGGCTCCGCGATCTCTGCCAGCAGGGCCTTTCGCCAGGGGCCGTAGTAAAACCAATTGAAAGCGTAGAGTCCATCGGCTCCAGCACTCCACAAGTTTGCCGCTGTGCCGCGGATGACTTCGTCTGGCTGCGCCATATACCCGTTTCCGATCGGCGTCATGCAAGGGTAGATGGGTAGTTTGCGTGTCCCCATTAACGCACGGAATTCTGCCAGCGTTGGCAGGCTGGTAAGGCCCTGCCCGAGAATCAGTGAATCTACCAGGTCCTCAGCAATCCAGCTGGCGATCTCAAAACCGCCGGCCTCGCACCAGGCGATTCGTTCGGGAATGCGGACGGCCAGTTCGATCGGACGCCCTCTCTTCGCAGCACGTCGGTTGAGCGACTTGCGGACCTTGCGCATGAACCGCGTGAGGTGGTGTGCGTTTTCCTGCTCGGTACCTCTGGGAAAGTAAAGTGTGTGTCGCAGCCAATCCAGTTCGATTCCATCAAAATCCCAGCGATCGAAGAACTCCTCCACGGCTTTGAGTTTAAGAGTCTGTACTTGCGGGTGTGAGAAGTCGAGAGCAGTCCACCAATCCAGGTCTTCGACTAACCAGTCGGCATTCTGACGTTTAAACGTGGGTAATTCAGGGTTGGGAATCGTCCCTTTGGGGTGTTGCCCGTCATGGCAGTCATTCATCCGATAGGAAACGAACGCACGCATACCTCGACGGTGGCATTCATTAACGACCAGCTGCGGTGGATTGGCGCCAGCTTCTGCCAGTGACTGGGGGTTTCTGTATTGATCTGCAGTATCGACTGGAATTCCACCGTGCCAGGTTTTCGACTCCGGGAACTGGAATCGGTCCGCTTCGCCCGGCCATTCGAGGACGCGACTTTGATATTCCGCGACGTTGCCATTGCCGAAACTGAACAGGACTGCGTCTACGGATTGTTCGGCCAGGGGGTCAAAAATCAGTTTCGAGAATTGCTGCTTTGTCAGGGGGCCATCTGGGTTTCCCAGTGCAGCTCTCCCGAAGCAATGGATCATGGACCCGTCCCAATTGAACAAGAGACGCTTCGGCGACTGTTGTGGTGCGGCAATAGACGGTTCTTTAAGGGACGCTGCGGTGGCTGCCAGGGTTCCCAGAAAAGTACGACGTTCGATTGACTGCACGGTAGAATCCTCGAAAGGTGGACTTGGCAACAGGGCCACATTTGATTCGCTGACGCTTAACGCGAATGAAAAATCGCTGATTCACGCGCGTTGTTGGCTGGGTGTTCTGAGCGTTCAACGAGTTTGAATCCGCGTGCTTCGTAATTGGCCAACGCATGCGGATGGTCGTGACTGCAGGTGGCGAGCCATACTCGGCTGGCTTTCATTGCCCAGGCTTGCCGTACTGCGGCGCTCAATAGAACGCCGCCGAGCCCTTGTCCGATAAACCGCTCAGCCAGTCCAAAGCAGCATATTTGGACCGACTCATCCGTCTGCTTCTGCAACTCAAAATATCCAGCGGGGCCGCCGCCGACCGATGCGACCCAGGTTTCAACTTGAGAATCGGTTGCGAATGCTTCCCAATCGGCTGCTGTCCACGCTTCACGCCCTCCCCATCGGAAAGGTGTCCCAATCCATTGGTGCAAAAACCAGCTGAACTCTGGGCACGGTGGGTCAATGAGATTGATGGTGAGTCGCTCTTGGTCCGCAGCGGTTGGCTGAAGCTGATCTGGTGCGTTCATTTCCAGCAGATAGCGGACTTTTCGATTCTCGTTTTCGTGATCCGTTGGAATGGTCGAGTGAGGTTCTGCAGGCATGGCACGGGCTCGGACGTAGGGTAGGCATGTGGTGCACCGGTGCGATCAGCTATCGAGAAGTTCCGCTACGCCAGGCGGAACTCTCCCAGCGGAGATGCATTTCTGTTTGCCATTCTGGCATCCGCCCAGCGGAGACTCAAGGCACGGCATTTGAGGTTGAAGTCGGGAGTCATTTCCGGCTGCGAGTGACAGCGGAATTACGGCTGTTGTGAGCGCAGAAAGGCAAACAGATCCGCCATAGCTTTGATGCTGATTTGTTGTTCCAGGCCATCTGCCATGTAGGAAACCCCAGTACTCTTCAGTGATTCGATATCAATGCGCAAGATTTCCAGACGGCGGCCGTCGGCTTGTTGCATTTTCAGGGCGTTGGCGGTTTCGTTGACGACCATTCCTGTGAACAACTGACCCTGCGTAGTCTGGACAGTGTAGCTTTGGTACTGCGGTTTCATGGCGCGACTCGGGTCAAGAATGTCGACCAGGAGCGTTTCTGCAGGTCGTTGTTGGATTGTTTCCAGATCAGGACCGACCTCGTTTCCTTGCCCTTGGAAACGATGGCACGAAGCACATGAGCGTTTGAAGACAAGTTGTCCAGATACTGGGTTCCCTTTTCTCTCTATCGCGGTTTGGTACCGATCGATTACCTGCTGTCGGTTTTCGAGCTGTTGGTGTGAAAACAGCTGGTGGAGTTGAGCCGTTAAAGGCGGTGTAGCTTGCGTCAGTAGCAAGCGTATTCGAGCGGGGTCTATTTCGCTGGCTGCTACGGTGTTTGTTTGCACTGCCGCTAACAGTGCTTGCAGCCAGTGAGGACGGGAAAAAAGTGTCTCAACCGCAGTGCGGCGCACGCGTGGTGTCATTCGCGGCCAGGCGTCCAGTAGGAGTGTACTGACAGTCTTATCTTTGAATCGTGCGAGGGTCACTGCGGCTGTTGCCTGGATTTCGATTGGTTGTTCGGGGGTCAATAGTTGCTCGAAGACGGCGGACTTGTTTCCTTTTTCCAGGTCGCCAATAGCGAGCGTACGAATTGCTTCCAGCCGAAGGTCGAGGTTTGTAGCGGAGTTGAGAGCAGTCAGTTGTGCCTGCTCTAGCAGCATTGCCAGAAGTTGCGGTATGTCACTTGTTGTGTTTTTCAGGATGTTGTGGTCGGGAGGCAGGCTACTTAGCAAACGTTGCTGTAATTGACGACTCAATGCTGGTTTTGATGTTTCCAACAGTGCGAGTGCTTCGAGTGCGGTTGCAATTTCACTCTCCTCGCCCTGCGCGCCTGCCTGGGAAGCTAGTTTGTGTAGAACAGGATGAAGTTGTGGATCGCGGACCACGTCAGAATCGCCGGTAAGCTGGGAGAGCATTGAGCCCACACCGTGACGCAAAGCACTCTGCACTGCCGTGATGACCAGCGGTGCTTCTGGGTTTTCCTTCAGCAGACGTTTCAGTGGATTGAAACGGAAAGAAGAACTACTGGATCCGAGCGTAAATGCTAATTGCAAACGGACACGTGAGGATGGATCGTCAGCCATGGTTTGCACGAGTTCTTGCAGCTCAAGGGATTTCGGTAGATGCGATTCACCAAGTAGCAGGGCATGCTTTCGAACCCGCGGGCTGGAGTCCCGCAACGCGACCGCGACATGCTGTTCGTTCAGGAAGTTCTGGGACTGTAACCCATACAGAGCATGCAAACGCGTAGTGGGGGATTTGGCATTTTGCGCGAGGTCCGCGAGAAGCGGCCGGGCGCGACGGTCTTGCCGCTCAACGAGCAGGCGGGCGGCGGTTTCGCGATGCCAGACATTCCGATGTGACAGTAGCTTGACCAATTGTGCGGTATTGTGGGAGGTCAGAGACGGCAGCGGTTTTGTCGATTTGTTTCGAGGGAGAATGCGGTAGATGCGTCCCCGCGAGGTGCCGCGACTGGCGTCGAGATCCTGGAGCGAGGATTCGGGCACGAAGGCCGCTCCTTCGATGAGTTCACGGTACATGTCAACTACGTATAGGGCTCCGTCGGGACCGTTCGCAAATTGCACGGGTCGGAACCACGGGTCACGTGAAGCGAGGAACTCAGTGCCTTTGTCGGCCCGGTAGGCACGCCAGCCAAAATCGGTCGATTCGAGTCGGGCGCGATAGACAAGGTTGTTGGCGACCTCACCGACAAAAAGATTACCGTAAAACTTGTTGGGGAACGCATCGCCGCGGTAAACGGTAATGCCGCTCGCCGACGTAAACACACCGCCAGAGCGTGCCGCTTCGGGGTCGTTGCGACGCTGTGAACCTGCAATCCGGGATCGCAATACGCGCCACGGCTCGAGTGGGCTGAGGCGGAATAATGGGGTCAGAGCTGGTTCCGCATTGATGTTGGTTGCTGGTAGCGGCGGAGAGAAGAACGGGTTGGCTTGTATATAGCGATCGTCGTAGCTCAGGAATTGTAGCGGGCGTACGTTGGAGCAGAGAAACTTGTTTCCATCGTCATCCATGCCCAAGCCAAACTGGCCGCCTCCGCTGGTAGTAGCAAATGACCAGGTTCGAGGATCCAGGATCAGGCCTCGTTGGCGCAGGGAAACCGCTTTGTCTTCGGGGTGCTTTGGAGACCGAACCGCACCACCGGCAAATCCAGTTGCCATGTGTATGTGGTTGTCGAGGCCCCAGCGAAGTGAGTTGAAAATTCCGCCACCGGCGAAATCCCGACCGAAACCGGTAAGCACGACCTGTTTCTTGTCCTCGGTTTCATCGTTTTCCGGATGCGGGAAGTACAGCAGGTCGGGGGCCGCCGCCACGAGCACGCCGTCCCGATGCGCGATCACACCAGTTGGAAATGGAACTTCTGCAATCACGGTAACTTCGTCAAATGTGCCGTCACCGTTTTTGTCACGGAGTCGCTTGATTCTCCCCATGCGTCGACGTGCTGGGGGGAAACGATATTGGTTGAATTCGGGATATTCAGCGACAAACAGATTTCCGGCTGAGTCGAAGGCGATAGCAACGGGATCCTCGACCAACGGTTCAGCCGCGGCTAACTCGATCCGAAAGTCGGCATGGAGTTGAAAAGACTGCAACGCGGCAGCCGGCGCGAGTGGGCCTGCCGAGGGTTCCGCATTGGGTGCTGCGGCCACGAGTAGTGTCTCCAGAACGGCGACCACGACCAGCGTAATGGCCCCGGTTGTCCAGGCCGACTGGGTGTGGTGTCGACAAGTGCCTGTTCGGAACATGCTCACATCATAGCAGAATTACAAGGGATCCGGTGCCCTTAGCCAGGTCATTCAGCCGTCCGGGGAGCTGGAATCCGGGTAACGCCCGGTCCGGAGTTCCGGTTAACTGGGAGTAGACGTTGAGCGGGCTCAATGCTTTGTCGTTGGCTGGCACCGGGCAGATGTGTGGATGGGACCGATTGCGGGTTCGGATGTCGCAAAATACACTCGAACAAGGTCACGAACGTTTGGGTTTGCGGGTATTGGGGCTTCAGACTCAGAGGGTATTTTGCGGCAATACCGATGCGGTTGCAGAAACCTGCGCAGTCTCTTTCGCTGGTTTGGTGTAATCAAGCTCCTATCGGTCTGGCGAAATTGTGGCTTCGTTCGTGTAGTCAGTCGTGTCGGGTTTCTCTTTTGTGGTTTGGTTTTGACGGATGCAGTACCGAGGTTTGAAAATCAAGGCTCGCTATTATTTCCGACGTTGTCGGAAATACGTTTACCACAGCATCCTGCACGCAGATGACCCACCGCACAAGTTGGCTTTAGGTGTGGCACTGGCGATGTTTGTGATGTTCACGCCAACGTTGGGATTGCAGATGATCATCACGGTATTCCTCGCATGGCTGTTGCGCGCCAATAAAGCAGTTGGTCTGCCGGTCGTGTGGATTTCAAATCCGGTGACATTCGTCCCGATTTTTTATCCTTGTTACGTTGTAGGATGCTGGCTGTTGAACAGGCCGCAGATCAATAATGACTGGTGGCAGCGACTGACCAGTCGACCGACGCAATTAGGCTGGCTTGAGGGGGTCCAGTATTACGGGACGCTTTTTCTGGAGGTGGCGGCGCCGCTATGGCTGGGTGGCTTGATCGTGGGCGCCTTGCTGGGTGTGATTACTTATTATTTGTTGTACGTTGCCATCTGCAGATACCGTATGCGACGATGGGGCCAACTGATTCCTCCGAAACCGCGGTTTCGGCATTGACAATGATCAGCATTGGTGGGTTCTGCTAATTTGGGTTGAGAGGGCATGCTGTAGCTCCAGGTAGTGATCGCACCAGCGTCGATCTCCGCCGCCCGGCGGTCACGTAATTTCGTAACCATGGATGCGAGGAAGTGCGATTGATGGATTTCCAGCAGGTCGCTGAATGGTTACGTGAGTCACACCGCGCAGTTGTTTTTACCGGTGCAGGAATTAGCACGGAGAGTGGCATTCCTGATTTTCGTTCACCGGGTGGCGTGTGGGCTCGAAACAAACCGGTGTATTACGATGAGTTTCTGGCAAGCGAACAGTCGCGGCAGGAGTATTGGCGACAAAAGTCCGAAGCGCATGTCGACTTTGCCGGGAGTGTCCCCAATGCGGGACATCGTGTCCTCGCCAGTTGGGAGCAAAACGGTACCTTGCAGGGCGTGATCACACAAAATATTGATGGTTTGCACCAGGACGCGGGAAGTCGACGGGTACTGGAAATACATGGAACTGCTCGATTTGTCGATTGTCTTTCATGTGCCCACCGGTATGAAGTTGAGCAGATGGTGGAGCGATTTCAGGCTACCGGAATTCCACCAACGTGTGACTATTGTGGCGGCATTACCAAACATGCAACGATTTCGTTCGGACAGCAATTGCAACCTCAGGTCATCGACGAAGCAACTCGTTTGTCACGTTCTGCGGATGTGATGTTAGCGATCGGGTCGTCGCTGGTGGTAGAGCCGGCAGCAAGTTTGCCACGTATTGCACAAGCAGCAGGGGCTCGGCTGGTGATTCTCAATCGCGACGAAACCCCACTGGATCACCTGGCCGACCGGGTAATACACAAGTCGATCGGTGAAGCGTTACAAGAAATCGATAATATTCTGGGGACGTGATCCAATTTTCAGAATGGAAGTTGGCCCTGTTCCGGCAGAATTTCCGAGATTATGCAGATATCGCGGGCTGAGTCGGCGGCCGTCGCTGCATTTACAGCTGGAAAGGCCTCGATTTCGCATTGCAAAACCCCGGATTGCGCAGTGTCGAGACAGACTTCAGGTGACACCTTGCAAGACCACGTTGCCCCATGAAGTGGCTGGTCACTAGAATAGTTAGTCGAGGATGTCTGGTTGTGATCCAAGGCGTAAGTTTTGAAGGAAAACAATAATGCTGTCTATTGCGCGTCGGATGATGTGTGCTGCAACCATTGTCTCCCTGCTCGGGACGGTAGAGACGTGCGCGAGAGCTGCCGAGCCGGTCGCCGGTGAAGCGATCAGCTTTGAACTGGATATCATGCCTATTCTCACTGCCCGTGGCTGCAACGCTGGCGCCTGTCACGGAAAGCAGCGCGGTCAGAATGGGTTTCAACTGTCGCTCCTGGGTTTCGATGCGGAGTTCGACTTTGTGGCGCTGACGCGCGAAGGACGTGGGCGGCGGGTATTTCCAGCCGATTCAGAACGTAGTTTGCTGTTGCGTAAGGGGGCTGCACGGATGCCGCATGGTGGTGGCGTTCGTTTGCCCTATCGGGGTGCAGATTATGTGACGCTCCAACGGTGGATCGAGAGGGGTACACCTCGTCGGATCCCTGGCGAACCGACTTTGTCGAGTGTCACCATCATTCCTGATCAAAAGTCACTGCGCCCGGAAGAAACGCAGCAACTCAAAGTAACTGCACATTACAGTGATGGGAGTCAACGTGACGTTACCAGTCGCACGACGTTTCAATCGAATGAAGCAGCGGTCGTTGGTGTTACGGACAATGGGATGTTACGTGCTGGAACGCTTCCAGGCGAGGCGTCGATCATGGCCAGATTCATGGGGCAGATTACGACATGCAACGTGACGATTCCCTTGCCGGGTGAGGTCTCGGAAAAAATTTACGAGCAACTTCCGCGCGTCAATTTTGTCGATGACCTGGTCTGGAAAAAGCTGAAACAGCTGGGGATCACTCCTTCGGATCCGTCAAGTGATGCGAAGTATATGCGACGTGTTTATCTTGACATCGCAGGAAGGTTGCCGAACACACAAGAGGTGCGTGAATTTCTCGGGAGTACTGAAGAAAACAAACGGGCGAGATTAGTCGATCACCTTCTTGAGCAACCTGAGTTTGGCGACCACTGGGCGAACAAATGGGCCGACCTGCTGCGCCCCAATCCATACCGTGTCGGAATCAAGGCAGTGTTGAACTATGATGCCTGGATTCGAGCCAGCTTTCGCCAAAACAAGCCGTATGATCAGTTTGTACGCGAACTGATTACGGCCAGGGGAAGTACCTGGCGAAACGGGGCGGCGACACTTTTTCGTGATCGGCGCTCACCTGATGAATTGACTCCGCTGGTCAGTCAATTGTTCTTGGGGATACGCCTCGAGTGTGCCAAGTGCCACCACCACCCGTTCGAGAAGTGGGGGCAAACGGATTTTTTCAGTTTCGCTGCTTATTTCGCCCGTCTCGGGCGGAAAGGGTCAGGACTTTCGCCGCCTATTTCAGGGGGAGAGGAAGTTATCATGACGCGTGCGAGCGGTACGGTGAGTCATCCGCTAACTGGCAAAGTCCTGCCGCCGCGCCCTCTCTACGGTACGGCACCAGAGTTGCGAGAAGGAGAGGATCCGCGTGTTGCATTAGCGCGCTGGATCACTTCAAAAGACAATGCTTATTTCTCACAAGTCGCGGTCAACCGGGTGTGGGCTGATCTAATGGGACGTGGGTTGGTCGAGCCGGTGGACGATCTGAGAGCAACAAATCCTCCTTCCAACGGTCCCCTGCTAGAAGCATTGGCTGACAATTTTGTGCAGAGTGATTTTGATTTGAAGCAGCTCTTGCGCACGATTACCGCATCGTATGTCTATGCCTTGAGTTCACAGCCAACCGAGAGGAATATCTCGGATATCCGGAATTATTCACGCCATTACCGTCAGCGTCTGCGAGCGGAAGTCCTATTGGATACGGTGAGTGATATCAGTGGTGTTCCTGAGACATTTCCTGCGATGCCACAAGATTCCAGAGCCACTCAGATTTGGACACACCGAGTCAGTTCGTTGTTTTTGGATACGTTTGGTCGTCCTGACCCAAACCAGGATCCCCCCTGCGAGCGAACTGGGGAGTCCACGGTTGCCCAGACGTTGCACCTGATGAATGCTCCAGCACTGCATTCCAAAGTTACGTCGGACGCAGGTCGCGCTGCCCAGCTGGCGAATAGCGATCGTACATCGGATGCGATCGTCGAAGAGCTGTACTTGATGATCTATTCGCGTTTGCCGGAAGAAGCCGAAGTCGAGATCGGTCGCCAGTTCTTTTCCGGTCCGGGCATCACGCGCCGTGGAGCAACCGAAGATCTCATGTGGGCTTTGATGAATACGCCGGAATTTGTGTTCAAGGATTGATGGGGATACCCAACCGGAGATAGTGGTTGTGCAACGCTTTCACCCCGAGCGGCAACGCCAGTCACTTTGTGGTCGGAGTAATGAGTCGCCGTGTCTCAAATGGTTGCGGACATAGTGATTCTTGGAGGCGGCTTTGGCGGGTGCCTGACGGCGTTGATTGCACGCAAGATCGGTTTGCGCGTGGTTGTCATTGATCGCGGTGCCCACCCTCGTTTCACGATTGGTGAGTCATCGACACCGATCGCAGGCGCGATCCTGCGTGACTTGGCCGCCAGGTATGATCTTCCTCAACTGGTTGCCATTAGCGATTACGGTAGGTGGCGGAAAAGCGTCCCCGGCCTGGTCTGTGGTCTCAAACGTGGTTTCAGCTATTTTGGGCACCAGGTTGATAATCGCTTTGTACCAGACAAGCAGCATCAAAATGAGCTGCTTGTTACGGCAAGCGCCAATGATGAGCAAAGTGATACCCATTGGTTACGGGCTGATGTCGATTTCTGGATGGCAGAGCAGGCTCGGGAACAGGGGGTTGATCTCGTCGAACGAGTCGAGTTGACGGGATTATTGGGCGCTGACCCTTGGGTTCTGCAAGGTGTTCAGGACGGGCGCAGCATCGAGGTGCGAGGACAGTTTCTGGTTGATGCCACGGGTGCGGCAAGTTTGTTGCCCAAGTGGTTATCCTTGCGTTCGGCCCACGACTGTTTGCGGACACAGTCGTGGGCAGTGTTTTCCCATTTTTATGGCGTTAAACGTTGGCACGAATGGTTGCGTGGTCAGCACCCCACTCTCCAGGAACATCCATTTGACTGCGACCACGCAGCGCTCCATCACTGGCTGGATGGTGCCTGGATGTGGAATCTTCGGTTTCAGGATGAAAGAGTTAGCGCAGGCTTTGTAATGGACATGCGGCGTCACGCGATTGCCTCTCGCCGTGCGCCTCGTGACGACTGGGAATTCATGCTCGAACGTTATCCCGCAATTGGTGAAGTATTTGCGGGCGCACAGCTGGCGGATCTTCCCGGGCGTATTATTCGAACGGAACGGTTGCAACGGCTTTGGGGGAAGCTGGCTGACTTGAATTGGGCGCTCTTGCCGCACACGGCTGGTTTCATCGACCCTCTTCACAGTACGGGTATTGCCCATACGCTCTGCGGTATTGAGCGCCTTGTTGCAACGTGGTCTGAATGCTGGGGCCAATCAGGCATGGCCGAAAAGATGGCAGACTACGATCGCGTTGTGCGCAGCGAGTTACTGCTTGTTGATCAGCTGGTCTCGTGTTGTTATGACGCGCCGGATTTTTCGACGTTGACGGCTTGTACGATGCTCTATTTTGCCGCGGCAACCACGTATGAGCGGCAGCGTGCAGAGCACAGTGATGCATTTCAATCTGCGTTCCTGTGCGCCGATTCAGTCTCGTGGCGACAGGCCGTAGCCGCTGCCAGTGAATGGTTGCAACAAATGGGTTCCAGCCCGACTGAGACGGATCTGCGTCGTTTCGAGCAACGCGTTGAAGCTGCGATCCGGCCCTTTAATCAAGTCGGCCTGTTCGCGACTGACATTGCGAACATGTATCGCCACACCGTCGCACCTGTTGGTCGGCCCGCGTGAACTGGCTGTCTGCGGAGCAACAGATCATCAAGCATGCAGGACAGGGCAATTGCTGTACCGGTGTCCCTGTTTGAGGATAGACATTCAAGACCAGACAAAAATCTCCTCTCGGTCACTGCTGAAACCGATGAAAACGGCGACTACGATTCGCGGAAGTTCGCCGTCCAACCCGGGGACTTCATGGATGGAACGCGTGTTAAAGAAATAGAGATCGCCAGGCTCCAGGCAAACTTCAAGGTTCTCGATCTGATTGGTCGCAGCGTATTCGTGAAACGTTCCCTCTTGAATATGTGGATCGACGTGAGGGTCCCAGAGGCATTGGTGAATTACGGCTTGAGCCGATCTGTCGCCACGTTGTGCATTTTGCAGGACCAGTACTCCGGCAAACTGGTGTTCAAATTCGCTTACCGAGTAATTGTCGCGTTTCTCTCTCAAGCGGACCGAGTCGAAGTGAGGTTTGTAAGTGTAGCCATCGTAGTGGGCGCGAATAATTGCGGGGCAGTACTGGCGGCCGTCAGGCTCATACGCTGTTACAGCACGCTTGCCACGTGAGAGTCGTTCAAGCGCTCCATAGATCAACTCGATGGGGCTATCGTGGTTTTCGAAGAGGCGATTGAAGATCGCCTGACTTTCGGAAGCGTGGGTGAAAAAATCATCTGGATCGGATCCGCGATACCCCAGGCTGCTGCCAATGTCGATGCGTGTCCTGCCCGTATCTTTCCTGGTATTCCAGGCGTAAGAGGCTTCTGTGTCCTCTCCCTTCTTGAAATATCCTTCGGGGATAGCGACGGCCCGAAATTTTTCTGGAATTTCTTCACGGGGATCGTAGAGCAGGTCTTCCCCAATCAGGCGATCAACTAGATGTTGACATACCTCTGGTTGCCATGCCTTGCGGAGAATGATGGCGGGGATGTCTCCTGCGGCGAGTTCTTCGAGTGAAGATGCTGAATAATTCAACCCTTCGCCAATCGGCGCGTCGATGGGTTTCCAGTCGGGCATGGTCTTGGTGGCTTTGCAAGCGGAGTTAGCGGGAGTCGTCGAGAGCAGAACGAATTTGGCAGGTTGCCATTCTAGATGGAGGAACCGGAGTCGTCACGAGCGGTACGCTGTTGGGGGAAAGACTGTGTGAATGCGAGATTCAGCTGTGTCACCGTCGATCGCTTATTTCTGCCCTGAAGGAAGCAGTATTTAGTAGTCCGTAGTCCTCGGTACATGGCCTGGTACGCGATTTGTGATTCATGAGTGGATGTTTTTGGAGTGGTGCAGCGGGTGTTTCAGACGGCAATGCGCAGCTTGTCGCACCCCCAACTCGCTTGCCCATCGTAAAACACGGCAAGTGGGGTCGTGTGTACATTGCATTTTCCAGGACGAGAGTTAAACTTTTGCACCAAGGATCACGGCTGGAGCGTCGAGTGATATTCTGGTTGGGCCCGGTTCTGACAAACTGGGGCTGCCGAGATTCCAGTTGAGGCGTAAAGAGTGTTGCCGGTGTGTGAATCGACGGTCCCTACCGTTTTGGGGCGGTGTTGAAACAGGAACGAGAATAACCAGGACAGAAAAGCAATGGGCAAGGCCCGACAGCAGACATTTGAATATGTAGAGCCGATCGGTGCTCGAGTACTGGTCCGCAAAGATGAGCCCAAACGGGAAACTCGAGGGGGGATCGCGCTTCCTGATGATTCCGAGATTCCGACCATAACAGGACGTATTGTTACGATCTCGGCACAAGTGGAACACGACGAGGATATGCCACTGCGTCAATACGACAAAATCCTGTTCCATCCCAAGAATGCGATCCCAGTCGATTTCGAGCCGGACAATCAGCTATTCGTGGTTCCAGTAGAAGATGTTGTCGCGGTATTTCGTAGAGAGGAACGCGCGGAGGAAGCCGATTTCTCTTCGGACGAGTGAGCTGCAGATTCCCCGAAAGCCGCACTATCGCGACGCACCTTATCCTTCGACGACTTGCTGCATCTTTTCAAGTCCTTCGCGCGCAACAGCGAGCGGATCTTGTTGCCAGAGGTCTTCACGGAACAATTCCAGCGACAGAAATCCTTCGTAGCCGGTGGCCAGCAATAGTTCCAGGTAGCGGTGCAAGTCAAAGGTTCCGTCTCCAGGCATAACACGATCCGGGTCGTGTTGCTGCTCGCGTGGAGGCTCTGCCGGGACGTCGTTGAAGTGGGAAATCGCAATCTGATCCGCAGTGAGGTTTGCAATCGACTCGACGCTGCCACCCCCGCGGAATACGTGAAATGGATCGAGAATTGTCGTAGCGTCCGGCCGGCCGGAACGCTGCATCACATCTACGGCGTCTTCGATTGTATTGAGTTGGCCAACGAATCCTAGAAACTCCATCGCTGGTTGCACGCCGATCGAGTCCCCTGCTTCCAGTAATTCTCGATAGCGAGCTGCTCCCAGGTCGTAGTCAGCGTCGGCGGCCGGAGGAGAGGCAATGACATATCTGGCACCAAGTGTTGCGGCATCTTGCATACGCCGTTTGCAGGTGTCGAGAATCTGTGGGTAACTTTCTGCATCCGCGTCGAACCAGTCCGCCAGGTAGATCGTTGTGGGGATCGATAGCCCCGAGTCTACGACGTGTTTTTTCAGGTCTTCAAGTGTGCCTCCCGCTGCGACGTATTGTTCAATTTCGTCATGCCACAGTTCGATTGCCGCGTAACCGGTGTCCGCGGCGATGCGGACTTTTTCCAGCAGTGGTGTTGGGCGTATCGTACTGGCGTTCAAGCAATATTGGAGCCTGGTCATCAAAGCCTCAAAGTGTGATAGATAGGTAATGGTACCTGGCGGTCAAGTAAACGCTTGCTGAGAGGTTCAAGAAGGTGAAAAGCCGAGTCCCAGTTCGGTCAGTTCTGAGGTGGCGACCGTTCCGTCGGATACTTCAAACATGCCGCGATAGCGTTGGCTCCAACCCTCGTTTCCACGGGGACAATACTGCCGCCCATTACCTTCGATTGCTGCGATTGTCGGTAGGCGGGCCGCGATACTTGCTGAATGCAAGAAGGAACTCCCAACGCACGTGAGATCCTGGACGCAAAGAAACAAATTATGTTTTTGGGCAGCCGCACCCATTAACAATGCTTCGGTATGTCCCTTGCAAGCTTTCAGGGCGACGCCAGAATAACCTTGTTCCCGTGCGAGTAGCAGGCTTTCGTAATCAACGAGCGATTCGTCGATGACGACCGGTTTGACACGGGCCGCCTCGTGCATTCTGTTTTCAGGGTTAGCTCGCAAGTCCCGGTGTGTCGGTTGTTCGATATATTGAACACGAGTGAGCGCGGCGGGACATTGTTCCGCAAGGTGAGCAAGGAAGTCGAGAACGTATTGAACATTCTCGCATTTTTCATTGAAGTCCAGTGAATAGTGCCACTCTTGGCATCCGCGTCTTTGCTGTGCAGGCGCAGCGGCTGCTTCTACGCGAACCACACGATCGACATCCCAGTTGAGATTGTCACCGGAAAGTTTGATTTTCAGATGGGTCAAGCCGTCTGCCAGAATCCAGTCTCCGAGGGTTTCCGGAAGTCCGTCTTCAAGCGGTGTATCCAAATCCGCATCAGTGAGCGGGTCGAGAGCTCCAACGAGATGGTAGAGCGGCATTGTGGTTTTTGGGGTGCGCGAGGTATAGCGGTCGAGATACTCGCCAGAAAAATCCGCGGACAGAAATGCTCCCAGGTCTTGGTTGACGAATTCCTCTCCCAGTACGTCGTACGAGTTTTTTTCCAACGCTCTGCCGTAGGCATCATGGATCGCAGCTTCCAGAGGGCTGGCGGCGACGAGGCAGGCTAGTTCAGGCGCCGCTTCTGCTAATTGCAGTGATTCGGCGACACTTGTTGAAATAGCCGGATAGGCCTGGCTCAATTGTTGCGTAATTTCCAGAGGGTGCCCGGTTCCACGGAATGCATTGGCGTTGTCCACCATGCGGTTGCCCATCTGGATCATTGCCTCCAGTGTCTGAGGTGTATCGACGACAAGACTGGGCCAGGCCCAGACATTGCCAACGGGCATTGATCCAAAACCCGTTGCTCGTTTGCCGGATCCTGTTTCGACATCGACTTGCACGTTGAAGAGCACGACGTCATTAACAACACGACCCCCAAACTTGATTGGGGAGCGATAGTCAATTTGCTCGTACTCGCTGCGCACTTCCGTGAGTCGAATATCAGTCAGTTGCGGCATCGGTGAACCTTGGATTTTTTGGTAGTGGGAGACTCGGCAAAGTTCTCGACTACGGTGGATGGAAGTGCGCAGCCTGCTGAAAGCACAGCGTCAGGATCCGAACATTGCGCTGATCGATTGGTCGTGGTGGATGCGTTTGATGGCTTCGGCAAGCAGCGGTGCGACGGAGAGGACTTTGAGTGTTTCCAGCTGTCCGTCCGCAATCGAAGGGATACTGTCCGTCACAACTACACTGGTAATGGGTGCCTGGCGGAGATTTTCCACGGCATTGCCACAAAGGACTGCGTGTGTTGCTGCTACGTGTACTTCGCGGGCACCTGAATCTGCTACGAGCTGCGCGGCTCCCTTGATCGAGCCAGCAGTGCTGATCATGTCGTCGATCATTAAAGCGACACGCCCTTCAACGGGTCCGCCGATAATATTCTGTTGCTGGGTATCAACCGCGCTCGACCGGCGTTTGTCGACAATAGCGAGCTTTCCTCCGAGGCGTTTAACATGTCCGACTGCTCGTTTGATGCTGCCTTCATCAGGACTGACAATAACCAGGTCGTCCCCTGAGAGCCCCATGTTCAGGAAGTATTCGTTCAGTACCGGTGCCGCGTAGAGATGATCGACAGGTACGTCAAAGAAGCCTTGGATCTGGGCCGCATGGAGATCCATGGTCAGTACGCGATCCGCACCGGCTCGCGTAATCAGATTAGCCACCAGCTTTGCGGTAATCGGAACGCGCCCTTCGTCTTTTCGATCCTGGCGGGCATACCCAAAGTAGGGGATGACGGCAGTAATACGGGCTGCGCTGGCACGTTTGCAGCTGTCGATCATGACCAGTAATTCCATCAGGTTGTCATTGACCGGTGGCGCGGTCGGTTGAACCAGGAATACATCACGACCGCGTACATCTTCCTCAATCTTGCAGAAGTTCTCGCCGTCGGGGAATTGGCCCAATGCGATCCGTCCCAGAGCTGGAAAGTGCAGGTAGTTGCAAATGTCCTCTGCGAGACGAGGATTAGCCTGGCCGCTGAAAATTTTTAGTTCACGCATCGCTTGCCCAGTCATGAGTCGATCGAAACCGTTCACACAGTTGTTCTAATAACCCAGATCTTGCATGCTTGATTCAACAAGTGCCAGATCATCCAGTGTATTGATACTTAATGCTTCGCATGGCTTGAGTGTGGGCAACGCGAGAACTTGCTGTCCCGCCTCTTTGATCAGGCGGGGGCAGTCCGTCAGGTAGTATTCTTGTTGCAGGTTGTCGTCGCTCAGTTGACCGAGGGCAGCTAACAGCTGCTCGCAATCGAAGACATAGGTGCTCATGTTTACTTCTGTCACATTGCGTTCCGCTTCGGTCGCGTCTTTTTCTTCCACAATGCCGCCAAATTGACCAGTTTTGTCACGTACGATTCGCCCCAGACCCTGTGGGTCATCTCGGTGTAGAGTCCCCAAGACGCACCCTGCTTTCTCTTGATGAAATGTCTCCAAGAGTGTCAGCACAGACGAACTTTGTAGTAACGGTGAATCGCCTGTGACTACGACCACTGCGCCTTTGTGCTTGGCGAGTTGCTCACGGCAGACCATTGTTGCGTGGCCAGTTCCTTTTTGTTCCTTTTGTTCGACAAATTCAAGATTGTGCCTCATTCCCAATTCTTGCTGGACCAGGTCTGCGCGATACCCAACAACGACGAGGATTTTTTCGATGTCGGCCTCTTTTAGGGCGTCCAGCACATAGTGAATCATGGGCCTCCCATTTACAGGGAAAAGCACCTTGGGCAACTCGGAGCGCATTCTGGTGCCCTTCCCCGCTGCCAACACGATTGCCAGGCGGTTTTTCATCTAGGACATGGCTCGCTAGTGGTCGGAGAATGGATTGAAGTGACTGGCAGGGTTTAACCCCCTGCAACATGTCCTATTGTGTGTCCAAGTCGACGATGGTTCCAGGGGTTGTCTCACCTCGTTGACAGTGTTCGTTGAGCCGCCGTAAAATGACCCGTTTTCTCCGTGGGGAAAAACTTCTGTTGACTGGATATTGTCTGTAGGTGGTGGCCGGTGTTGAGCTGCCTCTGACGTCATGGCCTCCTCTGCTCTGCCGGCAAGATGTCTGCGCGGCGGGGAAGATTCTCCCAAGGATCCCACACGTTGCAAGAAGCGATCGATAAGGCTGACACGCTCGTCGAAGCACTGGGTTGGATTCGACGGTTTCGTGATACGTTTACCGTGATCAAACTGGGTGGCAGTGTGCTTGAAGATGAAAGCGCATTGCGTCACGTTTTGATCGACATCGTGTTCATGGAGACCGTAGGCATGCGACCTGTGGTTGTCCATGGAGGTGGTGCGGCAATCAGTCGGGCGTTGTCGGAAGCCGGTATCGAGACTCGGTTTGTCCAGGGGCGCCGGTACACGGACTCGCGTGCTTTGGAGGTCGTAGAAAACGTTCTGGCATGTCGGCTGAATGAAGAGTTGGCAGATCAAGTGGAACGTTGCGGTGGGCGCGCTATGAACCTGAATTTCAGGTCGACTAATGTCTTGTTTGGTGAACGGTTGCAACTGAAAGACGAGGCCGGCGATGTGATCGATCTTGGTCACGTGGGGCAAGTGACGAAGGTGGATCGAACGGTCATCGACAATCTGTGTTACGCCGGCCAGGTGCCTATCATTCCGTCGATGTGTGTTGATGAATCCGGGCAGAAACTGAATGTCAATGCGGATACCGCTGCGACCGCGGTAGCTCAGGCCGTGGGCGCGGAGAAGCTTGTGTTCATCAGTGACGTCAATGGAGTTCGGCGCGACAAAGATGATCCGGATTCACTGATTCACTCTCTGACGTCAACGGAAGCTCGTGAGTTGATTCGTACAGGTGCGATCGAGACAGGGATGATTCCGAAAGTGGAGGCGTGTCTGGAAACACTCGACCGTGGTGTTCGCCAGATACACATCATCGACGGCCGTCTGCGTCATTCACTATTACTGGAGTTTTATACTTCCCAGGGCGTGGGGACACAGATCCTGGGAGGTGAGACGACGAGTTCTGTCTCCGATTGACTTCGAAATAGCTGACAGTGCCTCTCTCGCGAAATCCGCGACTTGGGGTGAACTCTTCCGTATGAAAGGAACTGCTCGGTGTCTACTGTTCCATTATCTTCAGCTGATACGATCGACCGCTTCGCCCGGTACGTAGTTCCCAATTACGGACGCTATCCAGTCAATCTGGTGCGTGGTGAGGGGTCGCGAGTCTGGGATGCCGAGGAAAACTGTTACTTGGACCTCTTTCCCGGGTGGGGGTGTAATTTGCTCGGGCACTGCCCGCCACCGGTCGTGAAAGCTGTCCAAGAGCAGGTCGAGACGTTGATCCACGTACCGAATACCTGGCACATTGATGTGCAGGCACGTTGGGCGGAATTGCTATCCGAGCGTAGTTTCGGTGGCCAGGCGTTTTTCTGTAATTCCGGTGCCGAGGCCAATGAGGCGGCTATCAAGTTGGCGCGATTGCATGCTTCCGATACGCGCTACAAGATTATTACGTTCGAGGGTGGGTTTCATGGGCGTACACCAGCGACGACGACGGCGACGGCGCAGCCGAAATATCATGAAGGACTTGGTCCTTTGATGGCGGGGTTTGTCTATGTGCCTTACGGAGACTTGGATGCGGTGCGCGACCAGGTTGACGAAGAAACGTGCGCAATTCTGGTTGAGCCGGTTCAGGGCGAGGGTGGCGTGCGGATTCCTCCAGACGGTTTCCTGGAAGGTCTGCGGGAAATCGCCGATCAGAATGATCTGCTTTTGATTTTCGATGAGGTGCAGACTGGGTGTGGGCGGACCGGTGAGTGGTTTGGGTACCAGCACTTTGGCGTCACGCCTGATGTGATGACCTTGGCCAAAGCGGTTTGCGGTGGTATCGCCGGAGGCGCGATGTTGACGACCGCTGAAATTGCACCAAGTTTGCGCCCTGGTATGCATGCGGCAACGTTTGGTGGCAACCCAATCGCAGCCAGTGCGGGCGTTGCAACGCTGGAAATGATCGAGAATGAAAATCTATTGGAAAATACTGCAGAGATTTCCAACCTCTTCAAAACGCGTTTGGAAGCCTTGGCGGAGAAATGCGAGATCGTCCAGGAGGTTCGCGTGGTGGGGTTGATGGTGGGCGTCGAACTGTCTGTGGACGGTACCGCGGTTGTCAGCAAATGCATGGACCGTCGGCTGCTCGTCAATTGCACCCAGGGAACCGTGATACGCTTGTTGCCCGCGATGAACTTAACCACTGCGGAAGTTGAAGAAGGGTGTGAGATTTTGTCCGAAGTGATTCAGTCATTGGGGATTTAAGGCACAGGGATTTGCGACAGATCTTTGTATTGGTCAAGTGGGTCGCAAAGAGTCCTGATTGCGGCGCGGTTTTTGTGACGGATAGATCAGCGCGAGTGCTGGTGCTATCGGGCAATGGCAGGTATTCGAGTTTTCACAGTTTTTTTAGGCGCGCGGGCATGGCGAAACGACATGTGATCAGCTTGTTTGATTTGACGTCAGAGGAAATACGTCAGGTCTTTAAGATTTCGGCAGAATTGAAGTCGGAGTTCTTGCGCGGTGTGCGCCGCCCTTCGTTAAATGGACATGTGCTCGGTCTTTTGTTCGAAAAGCCATCTTTACGGACACGAGTCAGTTTTGAGGCGGCGATAACTCATTTGGGTGGCAACAGCATGTTTCTCGGAGCGGACGTCGGTTGGGGAAGCCGAGAGCCTGTGCCCGACTTTGCACGCGTGATCAGCCAGTATGTCGATGTGGTTGTTTGCCGGGCTAAAACCCACGAACGGGTAGAGGAACTCGCCGAAAACGCGACCTGTTCGGTGATCAATGGTCTGACAGACGTGGCGCATCCATGTCAGGCGCTGACTGATCTTTTCACACTGCAGGAAATTGCAGGTAGCTTAGATACGGCCCGGCTGGCGTACGTTGGTGATGCAAACAACGTCGCTTGTAGTTTGGCAGTAGCTAGTGCCAAGCTGGGGGTCCCCTTCTCAATTGCCCATCCAAATGGTTACGGTTTTCAGCATGCATTTCTTGATCGAGTTATGGAAGCCGCACCAGGATTTGAGTTGCTGCAGACTGAGGACCCGATTGAAGCGGTAGTTGACGCGACGGCAGTTTATACAGATGTATGGGCCAGTATGGGGCAGGAGGATGAACGGGTGCGTCGTGGGGAAGCTTTCGCTGACTACCAGGTCAACGACCGGATTATGGCATCCGCAAAATCGGACGCGAGTTTCCTGCATTGTTTGCCCGCGCGCCGTGGCGAAGAAGTAACGCCAGAAGTGATTGATGGTCCACAAAGTGCAGTAATTCAACAAGCTGAAAATCGAATGCATGTGCAAAAAGGATTGCTCCAGTGGCTGCTGGGGTAAACTGTTTGCCGGCGCTGTCTTCGTCATAGAACCAGGGAATTGTTATGTCTCGACGCAGTGATCAACTACGTCCAATCAAGATCCGCCGCAAGTTCACACGTTCGGCTGCCGGGAGCGTACTGTTTCAAGCAGGTGGGACGACCGTGCTTTGTACAGCGAGCGTTGAGGCTCGAGTGCCTGAGTGGCTTGAGGGACGCGGCAAAGGCTGGATCACCGCTGAGTACAACATGCTGCCGGGCAGTACCAGTCCAAGAAAGCGACGCGACCGTGGCACCAAGATTGATGGCCGGACTACGGAGATCCAGCGACTGATCGGTCGGAGTTTACGTGCCGTTGCCGATCTGGAAGCACTCGGTGAACGGCAAATCACCGTTGATTGCGATGTTCTACAGGCTGATGGTGGTACTCGGACGGCGAGCATTAGTGGCGCGCTCGTTGCTCTCGTAGACGCCATTCGCTCGATTCGTCGCGAGTTGCCCGATGCCACACGTTATCCGCTTCGCGACAGCGTTGCCGCCGTGAGTGTTGGCATCGTCGGTGGAAAGCCGGTGTTAGACTTGGACTATGAGATGGACTATGCAGCAGCGGTGGACATGAACGTAGTTATGACTGGGAGCGGTCGTTTCATTGAGATCCAAGGCACGGGGGAAGAGGCGACCTTTGACGATGCCGAGCTTGCAGGAATGTTAAGGTTGGCCCGTCGTGGGATCGCCGGTTTGTCAAAAAATCAGCAACAAGCACTACGAAAAGACTGGCCCTTCTGAGCGATGTGTTTGTCGCAAATCTCTGACGATTTGATCGGGAATCAGGCTGGCATCGCAAGCGACCGGGAAGAGCCTTAGGTTCCCAGCCATTGTGCGACTTCTTTGGCCCAGTAGGTAATCAGTGTTGTAGCTCCAGCCCGTTTCATCGCGCCCAAAGACTCCAAGACGACCGATTTTTCATCGATCCACCCTTGCGCCGCGGCAGCCTTGACCATGCTGTATTCCCCCGAAACGTTATAGGCTGCTAGTGGTGTCCCTGGATATGTTTCGCTGACTTGCCGGATAATATCCAAATAGGCCAGTGCTGGTTTGACCATGATCAGATCGGCGCCTTCCGCCAGATCCAATTCGGCTTCACGTAACGCCTGGGCAGCGGAAACCATGGGGTCCATCTGGTAAGTTCTGCGATCCCCGAATTGTGGTGTGCTTTCCGCAGCTTCCCGAAACGGGCCATAGAAAGCGCTGGCATACTTGACCGCATAACTCATGATAGGAATGTGATAATGCCCTTGTTCATCGAGCGTTTCGCGGATTGCGCCAACCATTCCGTCCATCATGCCACTCGGTGCAATCAGATCAGCTCCGGCACGTACGTGGCTGAGTGCTTGTTGCCCGAGCAGTTGCAGTGTAGCGTCGTTATCGACATCCATTTGGCCATCACCACGGTCATGTAGCACGCCGCAATGGCCGTGGTCGGTGTATTCGCAGAAGCAGACGTCGGTGATTACCAGTAGTTCCGGGGCAACTTCCTTGGCCGCCTGGATGGCTTGTTGGATGATTCCATCATCTTGGCACGAATTGCTGCCCGTGGCGTCTTTGTGCTCTGGGATTCCAAACAAGATAATTCCGCCCAACCCGAGACTAGCGGCAGCCCGTGCTTCGTTTGCGAGCTGATCCACAGAGAGTTGAAACTGTCCCGGCATCGCATCGATCGGTTGTCGAATTTGGTTTCCGGAGCGAACGAATAATGGGAGGATCAGGTTGCCTGGACTCAATTGAATGCTGCGCACCAGCTGGCGGATAGCTGGGTGATAACGTAAACGCCGCATCCGCACACGTGGGAATGGAGTTGATTTAGCCATCCGTATTGCTTGTATTCAAAGGAGGAGGAAACGGTCTGCGTCTCGTAACAAGAAAGGCAGTTATCCGAGAATTTCTTTGATTGATTCAGCGAGCGCTTCAACGAGGTGATTGATTTGTTCAGTGGAGATAACGATGGGAGGAGCCATAAGGAATACGTCTCCTCGGAGGCGGCTGAAAAGGCCACGGTGCTGTGCCGCGGCATGCACGCGCTGACCGGCTTGTTCAGCGGGATCAAACTCTTCCCGCGTTGCCTTGTCTTTGACAAATTCCACTGCGCACATTAACCCTTTACCACGTACATCACCTACGTGCGGGTGATCTGCGAGTGCGGCGGTTAGTTTCTCCAACAGGATCTTTCCTTTTTCAGCAGCTTGCCCAGGGAAGTCTTCTGCTTCAATAATGTCGAGGTTGCGAGTGGCCACAGCGCAACCCACCGGATGTGCACTGTAGGTGTATGCGTGCATCCAGACAGCCTCGCCATTGTCTAGTGCTTCAGCGATTTTATCGTTGACACCGATTCCGCCGAAAGGGAAATAACCAGACGTGATTGCTTTAGCAAATTGAACAATGTCTGGCTCGATGCCCCAGTGGTCGAGGGCAAACAACTTCCCTGTGCGACCAAATCCAGTGATGACTTCGTCCGCGACTAGCAACACATCGTAGCGATCGCAGATTTCCCGAATTCTTGGAAAGTAGTCATCAGGCGGAATGAGAACACCACCGGCACCCTGAATTGGTTCAGCGATAAACATCGCGACGGAGTCCGGGCCTTCGTGCAAGATTGCCTTTTCCAATTCGTCGGCAGCTGCTTGTCCCTGTGGTGTGCCATCGCTGGAGGTATAGCGATACGAGTCGGGAGCGGGAATGTGGGAGAAGCCAGCGACTCGAGGTTCAAACATGGGCCAATAGCCACTGATTCCCGTGGCGCTCATCGCGGCCAGTGTGACTCCATGGTAGCCCCATTGGCGCGAAATCACTTTTGTCTTGTTTGGTTTTCCAAGCTGTTTCCAGTAAAAACGCGCCGTCTTTACGCTTGAATCCGTAGCTTCTCCCCCCCCGGACGTGAAGAAAAAACGGTTGATCGACGGGTATGTCATACCGGCGAGGCGCTGGGCAAGCTCAATTGCCTGAAGATTCGAGCTGCCAGCATAACCAGAGCAGTAAGCGAGTTCACTCATCTGACTGGATGCGGCGTCACTCAACTCCGTTCGGCCGTGACCCGCTACGACATTCCACAGTCCTGCGAGAACGTCAAGATAACGTTTCCCATCAGCATCAATCAGCTCTGCGCCTTCTCCTTTGACCCAAATGTGGCCGTTTTCGTGTAATTGCCTGTTGTGCAGAGGGTGGATCAGGTGGTCTTGGTCGCGTCGCAAGAGTTCCGTTTGGTCCATCGCGCCATTCCCTGTCGTTGGGGTGTTTGAACGCCGGTCGCGTTCAAGTTGTACTGGGGCAGTTAAATCTGTTGCAAGGAGCTCGCATTGGATCTGGAAAGATCGCAAACCTGTGAGTGTGATTCTCTTACTTTTCACACGCGTGTTAAGGACGCACACCGGGCTATTTGCGGAGTCGATCAAGGAATCGTTGATCGGTGGCCAATTGGCCGGCAGTTTCAGGTGATATGTTTCCTTGATTCAACAACTGTTTCAACGATTCATCGAGCGTAATCATGCCATTGGAACGTCCCGTAACAATGCTGTTGTCAATGGTTTCAATCTTTCCGAACCGAATCGCACTACTAACTGGTGGTGTGTTATAGAGAAGCTCGATGGCCAGGTGGCGAGATTCTCCTTCGTTTACATCTGGCAGCAGATGTTGATTGACCACGGCACGTAAACTCATCGCGAGTTGGGCGCGGATTTCGGTTTGCGAGCTTTGTGGGAACAAGTCGCATAGTCTCGAGATCGTTCCCTTTGCGTCACGGCTGTGGAGTGTTGTGAAGACAAGGTGTCCGGTTTCGGCTGCGCTGAGCGCCATTTGAGCTGTTTCACGATCACGAATCTCACCGACGAGAATCACATCCGGGTCTTGGCGCAATCCGTATTTCAGTCCATCGGCAAAGGTGACGACATCGGTGCCAACTTGACGCTGTGTCACCAGCGAATCAGCAGTCTGCGGGAAGATATACTCAATGGGCTCTTCGATTGTGATGATGCGATAGCCACCAGCGTGGTTTAACAGGTTGATGAGCATCGCCAGCGTTGTTGTTTTACCTGCTCCGGTAACACCGGCGACGACCACTAACCCGTTTTGAAACCCCGTTAGCCGCTGAGCGACTGCACGCGGGAAGCCGGTCCATTCAAAGCTAGGGATTTCCTCTGGGATAATGCGTATGCAGCCGCCAGGCACATCACCGCTGAAAAAGAAATTCGCCCGAAATCTGTGTGGGCGTTCGGCGATTTTCAATTGAAATGCGAAGTCAATATTCTTGTTGCATTCAAAATCGCTGTATGTTTCGGGTGGGCAAAGAGCCGGCAGTTCTATTGCCAGGTCGGCGGGTGTCAGTACCTTCTCGTCGAGGGGGAGCAGGCGGCCATGGAGTCGTAGTATGGGAGGATGGTTCTCGACAAGGTGCAGGTCGGATGCACCTTGCTGAACTGCATCTTGCAGCCATGCAATGACTCGGGATGAAGACCTCTCAGTCTCGGTCATTCTTTCGGATCAGCGCCAAGCCGGGTAAAGAAGTGGATGCCGAAGGTTCCTGTGATCACCTCAGTTGGCCAGGGTATCCTGCCGTCTGATCTACTGGCGGCAGCACCGTGTACCAGAATTTCTGCGGGCACCAGGAAGACGGCACCAGGAATGCGGTTGACTAGGGCGGTGCATAACATAGTTGATTTTAATTGCTCACGCGTTCAACGTAGTCACCGGTACGGGTGTCGACCTTAATCAAATTGCCTTCCTTGATAAATCCCGGGACCGTGATTTCAGCTCCCGTTTCTACCAGGGCAGGTTTAGTAACATTCGTAGCAGTATCGCCTTTAGCGCCTGGCTCGCACTGGGTCACGAGCAATTGCACGTGATTGGGAGGAGTCATTGTCAGAGGATTGCCGTTGTATAGCATCATCGAACATCCCATGCCTTCCTTCAGAAATTTCCAGGTGTCAGAAATTGTTTCCGTGGGAAGCTCGTATTGTTCGTAGCTGGAATCATCCATGAATACAAAGGTGTCTGCTTGTCGGTACAAGAATTGCACATCGATTTCTTCGACATCTGCAGATTCGAGCGCATCACCACCTTTATACGTTCGATCGATGACGGTTCCGCGTACGAGATTTCGTAGTTTACATTTATAGAGGGCATTCCCTTTGCCAGGTTTGACAAAGTTCATCTCAATCATTAGATACGGCTCGCCGTCTAACTGAACCTTAAGCCCTTTACGGAAGTCGTTGGTCTTGTAAGTTGCCAAAGTTGAAGTTCCCGACGTGGTTATTTGGAGAGCGGGTGAAACACTCGTGCGAGTGGTCTAAATGCAGATTGTAACCGGAAAAACAGATTCTGTCCCGGCCAGTGTGGCAGCAACTGCCGACTGGCAGCAGGCACTGAAGTCAGCGGTGCGTGAGCCAGATGAGCTGATTGATCGATTGCAGTTGCCAGCCCGCTATCTTGCCCCGGCTCGTCAGGCGGCACGCGAGTTTCCCGTTTTTGCTCCTCTGGATTTTATTAGCCGGATGGAGCCTGGAAATCCGCATGACCCGTTGCTTCGCCAGGTTCTGCCGCTCGATCTGGAGTTGAGCCCTGGAGAGAAAGATCGGAAAGATCCTTTAGAGGAAGCGAGTGCCATTCAGACGCCGGGGCTGTTGCAGAAGTATGCGGGGCGGGCGTTATTGATCGCTGCGGGAGCATGTGCGATCCACTGTCGGTATTGTTTCCGCAGGCATTTCCCTTATCAGGAAGCACCGCGGTCGCTGGCTGCGTGGCAACCAGCACTTCAGATGTTGGCGGATGACCCCTCATTGGATGAGGTTTTGCTTAGTGGTGGAGACCCGTTGACGTTAGTTGATTCCCAACTGGGTGCGCTCATGTCCCAAATCGCTGGCATCGAGCACATCTGCCGCTTGCGAATTCACACGCGATTGCCAATCGTTATCCCGGAACGCGTTACCGATGAATTACTCGCTAATCTGAAAGGCAATCGGCTTACCATGTTCGTAGTCGTTCACGCGAATCACCCAGCTGAGATTGATGATCGGGTCGGTGTCGGGCTGAGACGTCTGTTAGATCAAGGTATCACTGTGCTGAATCAAGCGGTATTGCTGAAGGGGGTCAATGATTCATTAGATGCATTAGTCGGGTTGAGTCGCCAGTTGATTAATCTCGGAGTAGTTCCTTACTACCTGCACCAGTTAGATCATGTGGCTGGTGCCAGCCACTTTGAAGTTCCGGTATCTCAAGGACGTCAGTTGGTGAAAGCAATGCGGGAGCACCTGCCGGGTTATGCTGTGCCGCGTTATGTCGTCGAGAAGCCAGGCGGCAGCAGCAAGGAAGTGATCAGCTAGATCGATCGTCTGTGAATCAGCCAGGCGGTTGCGACGGTATCCCAGCGTGCGTGGGCGCCGTTAACGCCCTTCGAAGAGGTCTCGCCCCTGCACGAGAGAACGCATTTTCGCGTCGGCAACACTGCGCGGCAACATCCAGAACCCGCAGTCGGGGTGGACGTATTGGATCCGCTCAGCGCCCAGGACGTTGCTGGCCTGTTCGATGCGTTGTGCGACAGTCTCGGGTGACTCAACTTCGTTGTCCTTGATATCGATTACACCGATGCCGATCCCGGTCTCTTTTCTTACATGTTGCAACAGGGTGAGTTCCGTGTCCGGGCGCCGCGCCATTTCCAGCACCAGATGATCGCATTCCAGCAGGTTGAGGAAGTCGAGTAATTTTTCATATTCACCGGTCTGAATTGTTTGCCCACCATAGTTGCCAAAACAAAGGTGTACGGCTTTTTCGGTCGCTACACCTTGCAATACATGGTTGATGCCCGCAGCAGCTAAAGGCCCATCATCAGGGTGGCCGGTCACGTTGGCTTCGTCGACTTGGATCACATCTGCGCCCAGGCCAACCAATTGCTTCTGTAGGACGTCAGCAAGCGCCATGACTAGTTTTTCTAGATCCTGGTAATGTGCGTCGGCGAGCATCTTGGCCAGCATATAAGGGCTCGTGACGGTGAACTTTGTGGGCCGCTCCGTGAGGCTCTGGAACAGCTCATAGTCACCTCGTAGATTCAGCATTCCCCCATCCAGATCAGCGGTCACAATTCCGGGTGGCATGGCGCGAAACTGGTTGCCGGCGATGGCTCGCCAGGTATCCAATTGATTAGAGGTCAGGCGTTGCTGGATGCCGTGCATCGGCTTGACGAAAAAATCGATCATCCCGTTCGTTTCGGCATGATTGACGTCCCAGCGATTGAGCTCTCCGTCAGCGACAACATCGATGCCAGCCAGTTCCTGGGTCTTGATGACCGCGAGCATCGCGTCTTGCAGGCTTTCTCGCGTGCTGACGATGGGAAGCCAGTTGGGGACGGGGTAACTTCCGACCACGGTGGTCTTGATCACGGGTGTTCTCCTGGAAGTTGGCAAGCGATGCCAGGAAGTTTGGGGAGGTATCTGGAGGTTGTCGGCAGCATACTGCACCGACCTGGTCTAACGAGTCCCCAGGCAATACAAGAACTGGTCATTACGCAACAGCAGTTGTGAGTTGCTGATGACTGGTGAAGCATTTGCTCGACTGGTGTCTTTGGCGAATGTATTGTGGGCCAATAATTTGTAGGAAGGCTTGGCGGCGACGACGTACGTGCCGCGTGTCTGTGATACGTAGAAAATTTTCTGGTCCGCCACAACGGGAGAAGCGTAGACCAGGTCGGGGCGTGGTGTCAGGCGTTCTTCGTATTTGATGTCGCCCGTCGCCGCATCGAAGCAGAAGGCGATCCCTCGACTGTCATTTGCACAATAAAGATAGCCGTTGTGGTGAACCAGCGACGATACGTTGGATCCTTTCTCGACCCGCCACAGCATGTGTGTCGGTGTGACGTTCCCACGGCCTCCCGACCGCACTGCCAATGTGGATTGTTGCCCGCGGCCGCCGGTGACATAAACAACGTCGTCAACTGCAATTGCACTAGGGCAAGCGTAGGTCCGGATGCCATCACACTGCCAGAGTTTTTCTCCTGAAGCAGGCGCGAACCCAATTACGCTGCCTTGTATGCTCACCACTAATTCAAAGGGGCCGTTTGCGGTTTTGACCAGCAGTGGGGTATTCCACGAAGCGCGAATGCCGTCTGCTTGCCAGACTCGTTGTCCCGTGTGCTTGTTCAGGGCGATCAGTGATTGTGATTCGACACTGGCGTTGATAATCAGCAGGTCCTCATACAGTACCGGTGAATTTGACGACCCCCACCGGTGGCTTTGGGCGCCCACGTCGGCGTGCCAGATTTGACGGCCTTGCAAGTCCAGGCAAAAGACTCCGGAGCGTCCGAAAAAGAGATACAGGTGTTTGCCGTCGGTGGTGGGCGTACTGGAACTGTATCCATGTCGTGAACTATTGCCGCCTGAGTAGGTAGATTCTGGAAGTTCTGGGGTAAATTCCTTTTTCCACTGAACGGTTCCGGTGCTTCTATCCAAGCAAACTACCCATCTCCGCAAGTTGTCCATGTCCCCCTGGTTTGGTTCGAGGCCGTAGCCTGTGTAGCAGGTTACAAAGACGCGGTTGCCTAGTGTGATAGGGCTCGAACCACCCAATCCGGGCAGTCGTGTGCGCCAAATTACGTTGTCTCCGGAGGTCCAATGCGCAGGTAGTTGTCTGTCCCGGCTGGCGCCGCTTCCGCCCGGGCCGCGAAACTGGGTCCAATCGGAAGCCGTTGCCAAGATCGCCAACGGTGGTGCGAATAGATACAGGAGGACGGCAAGTTTTGTCGTTTGCATCGGGAATATTCCAGGGAATACGGACAGGCCAGTTACTGGTTTGCGTCACCTCAGCTTACCGGATTGCGAGGTTGCCGCAATCTAGCAGTTTTTGGGAAACAGGTATTGCTATTCACAGACGCGATTGCGTCTCCTAAAAAGAGACTGTGGCAGCGCGTGCAGCAATCTGCAATTGTACGTGACGCACTGATTTTCAAACGATAAGATGAAAGGGCTATGCTGCCATCGCTGCATTGGGCAGATCTTCTTTCTACCCAGAGGTGAGCGTCGGCAGCAGCTGTTCGAACTGGTTTGTTTGCTTGTTGGGAGATGGACAAATGTGGAATGCATGGAAGAACACGTTGTTGTGCGTTGCACTATTGGCTGCCCCTGTACTGGCGCAGCGCGGCGCTGATCTGCCTGCGGCAGATGCTGCTAAGGCTGAAGAAAAAAAGTCACCTGGCGACAAAGATGGCGAGCGTCGCACTGACCCAGCGGCGCAGATCGATCATCTCCGCAAAAGACTGGACGATCTACAACGCAAGTTCTCTGAACGGTCAGGTCCGTATGGCGGCGGCGGAACGGTTCGAGATCCGGCCGAACTGTACAAGAGTCAGTTTGGTCGACAGATCGGCGAACAGGAGAAAAACCTGCAACAGCTGATCGAAAAACATGGTGAAAAAAGCAAGCAGGTTGAACAGGCGCGGAAACGCCTGGAACGGCTAAGACGACAGTTGAAGTTTTTCAATACCGACAGCGCGTTTTCTGCAGATCCGAAGGATTTTCGAGATGGTCCTGGTGGTGGGTTTTCGGGAGGTGGCTTCAAGTCTGGGCCGGGAGTCGACGGTGTTGAACGCGGTTTTTTTGACCGAGAGCCGCCGCGGGGCGGCGCTGGCAGAACAGGTGACCCCTTCGACTTTGGTGGCGGAGTTTCGCCCGAGGAAATGACTCGCCAATTTGAAAAGATCATGGAGCAGATGATGCGGTTTCGTGGTCCTCGTGATGAACGGGCGGAAGGTGGACGGGGGGCGGAGGGACGCAGCGCGCCAGCCCGTCGGGACTCCAGCCGAACGCGTTCAGTTGTGAGTGGTTTGGAGAGTGAAATCGCCACGCTCGCTGCCGATGTTCGCGCGGCCAAAGATCCGGAAGAACGTGGGCAAATGGTCCAGGAGTTGCGAGATCTAATCGAAACCTCGAATCGAGTACGCAGGCGTCACCGGATTCGGGAGATTGCCAAACTGGAGAAAGCGTTGGCTGCCTTGCGCGAAGCAGAGCGAAAGGAAGAGACTGTCGACGGTGCGCTACGAAGGCTGCTGGGAACGGACGGTGAAGACCGATAGAAACGGCGGGCCTTCCCATGTCGAATTATCTTAGCTGGCTCTCGAACATCCGTTGTGCGAGGACCACTTCCGTACCCGCCAGGCCGACTGAGATGAAGAGCGATGAGTCCTGATCGTTTTGTGATTGGGTCGCGCTTTCGCCGAGCATGGTGGCAAGCGTGCCAATGCGATCGTGGTGGGGTGTGTCAGAGAGTACAAAGGTGTCACCAAAGGCGTTCAGTTGCTTCAGCGAGTCTGTGACCAGAAGCGGAATCTGTTCATAGGTGTCTTTCGGCAGTTCATGGGCCGCTTTGAATTTGGGTCCGATGTTATTCAGGTGGACTCCTTTCTTGAGCCAGCTGGTTTTGATTACCGGTTGCGTGCTGGTGGTAGCACAAATGACCACGTCAGCGTCTCGTACGGCTTGTTCAGGTTCGTTTACCAGGGTGAGGTCTACGGGTACATGTTCGCTCATTTCTTCACGGAACGCATTGCGATTCGCAGCGTTGCGGCTGTAGACGCGGATTTCATGGAAATGGCGCACTGCACAGGCGGCACGCAACTGCGTTCTCGCTTGCAAACCTGTGCCAAGCAACGCCAGGATGTTTGCATTCGACTTGGAGAGGCAAGAGATAGCAACACCTCCAATGGCACCTGTACGTACTGCCCCTAACAGCTTGCCTGTGACGATTCCTGTGAGTGATCCATCACGACTATCAAAGACCGCGGTAACCTCGGAACGTGTTGGGGAGCTGAGGTGCGCCAGGTCGTAAACCCGAAATCCCATGCAGGGATTGGGCGAAATTTGTGCACCGATCGTGAATGAGAACTCGCCCTGTGTCAGTTTGGAGTTAACGCGTGCGGGAGCATCCAAAGTACCTTCGGCGTGCGATTGGAATGCACCTTGCATCCAGCCAACGACATCCTGGTAGTCAAGCTGGCTGACGTGTTCGTCGGTCAAAACAGGAATTGGCATTGTTGCTGTTTCGCTGTCCAGGAGGATTCATGGAAATCCCAGCATGATCGGGGATGTCAGTCAGGTCGGTATTGACTCGGACAGACGTTTCCGAAGGTCCGGAATGATGGCAGCGGGAACGAATTTGGCGAGCATCTGATTGTCTGACAATGGCGCAATTTGTTTGATCAAGGAGCTGGAGACATGCGCGAGTTCTTCGTCTGCCATCAGGAAGACGGTTTCGATTTCCGGTGCAAGGTGATGATTGGCCATCATCATGGTGAATTCGGCAGAGATGTCGGTGAGTGGGCGGACGCCTCGTACCATGATCCGTGCGTGACACCGATGTACGAATTCAACGGCGAGGCCAGCAAACGTTTCGATCCGGACATTCGTCAGGTTTGCAGTAACCTGCTCAAGGAATGAAACGCGTTCGTCTAACGAAAATAGAGATCGTTTCTCCGAATTCACGCCGATCCCGATAATTAATTCGTCAAACAGACTGCTGCTGCGTTCGATGATGTTGACGTGTCCCAGAGTGACGGGGTCAAAGGACCCTGTGTAGACGGCAGTCTTTGAGGTAGATGCAGTCATTTCATTCCGAAGACTGGTGTGAAAGCGGCATAAGTGACAGCGTCAGGGTGAGCAATGTCTCGCCGGGCCGAGTGACATCGGCAACCAGGACGATTGCCCTGGGGCATAACAAAGTACTTTTCTGAAGGCTTTCCAGACCGGTCAAAGCTCCCAGTGTTTGATTTGAATAGGGCGCGTGTTCACGCTGCAGTATCTCAAACTGATAGTGCTTTGTACACAAGTTGGTGTGCCACGGACGATACGCAACCGGAGAATGGTAGTATCTCAGTCGCACTGTATCTCAGACGCACAGGGACGGATTTTCACTCTTGCATCGCCTGGATTAACCGTTCGATGTCCTGCGAGTTGTTGTAGGCATGTGGGCTGATTCGCAAACGTCCTGCACGGCAGCTAATGGTGACGCCGGCTGACAGACAGCGTTTGCGGACAACGTGAGGGTCTTGGTCTGGCAGTTCAAACGCGACGATGCCAGAAGCATGCTCTTGGTCTCGTACACTGACTACCGTCGCATTCATTTCATGTAACCGCTGGCAGGCTTCGCCGGTGATGGCGAGTAGGCGGTCGGCAACAGGGGAGCGATGTTTCGTCAATCCAAAAGAGGTGAGCAGTTCGATACTGGCACCTAATGCAGTAATGCCGGCCATGTTCCAGGAGCCACCTTCGTAACGTGCCGCAGATTCTCGGACATCCAACTCGATACGTGAAAAATCGTAGGCGTGCGAGACGCTGTTCCATCCGACATTGCGTGGCTTCAAAAGTTGTAGAAGCTCTTTCCGGACATAGAAAATGCCAGCGCCTTCTGGTCCGAGTAACCACTTGTGGCCGTCGGCAGCCAGCATGTCAATGCTGGAGTGATGCACGTCGAGAGGAAAAACCCCCAATCCCTGGATGGCATCTACAAATAGTAGTACACCCTGGTCTCTTGCCAGTTGTGAGAGTTGTTCGAGGTCGTGACGCCAACCGGTTGCGTAGCCCACCCAACTGACAGACAGAATCCGAGTCCTTGCGTCACAAGCCTCCGCGATACGATTCAAATCGACCTGACCGTTTGGTTTGACTGGGACTGTTCTCGTTTCGATACCTCGGTCGGCGAGGTTCATCCAGGGGTAGAGATTGGAGGGAAATTCATTCGCTAAAGTGACAAGGTTATCGCCGTTTTGCCAGGGGTAGCCTTCGGCCACATAATTGATGCCGGCCGTGGTATTGGGAATGAGCGCAATTTCGTCGGTGTCGGCGCCGATGAGAGCCGCAGCCTGCTGGCGAACTTGCTCACTGCGTACCGCCCACTGCGGCCATGCGTTTCCACCCTGCTCGACGGCCTCAACAGCCCACTTCTCAATAGCAGCCTGTGCAGGCTGGCAGAGGGGAGCCACCGCCGCGTGGTCAAAATACGCCCATTTGCGGCAGACTGGCATCAATTGACGAAAGTGGTTCCAGTCGAATTCAGGCATGGCGGGTCACATTGCGGCAGGCACGCGTTGTCACGACAGTGCGTATGGAGCGAGGTAGCAGGTCAACCAAACCGCTCCGGCTGGCGGTTCGTGGAATAATGCAGCTTATGCTGGCACTCGATTATCCCGTATAACAGCGGGAAAGGCCTGTCGGGGTGTGCGTTCGCAAACAAACTGGCCCCAGAGTTCTAGTGATCCCTCAATAGAGGGGGGGCTTTGGTGTCGAAACGTGGGTGACATGTCGCGACGGGTAATTATACTAAGCGATTGAGATAAGGTGGGATTGGCCTGGTGGAATTCCACCACAATATCCGGGGATCGTCTGTATGTCGTTAAATGTCGCGAAAGTGTTGTGTATGGCCGGCATCGCGGTTGCGGTCCTGGTCTTTCTCCTGTTTTTCCTGGATCTTGTGCTCGGGTTCATCAGTCCTGGGCTTGCGCCCTTCAAGCAGGCGTCTCTCTTCCTGGACATTGCGTTTGTCCTCAGTGCCGCAGGTTTGGGTACTTTGAGTTGGTTCACGCTCAAGGAACAGGACTGACGCGCAAAGGTAGCGCGTTGCACAGCGTTCTGAATTACGTCCTTCTGGATTGCGTCATCGCCAGGTTATCCTCAGGCCTGGCTGGCGCATTGTCGCTCCTGCCATGGGCCCGGGACTCGCTGGAGTTCCAGTTGCGGAGACTTGTTGGACCCGAATTCCATCCGTTATGATGCGGTCTCACAGATGCGGTGGAAGGTATTGTGCTTTCGGGTTGCACCATCAGGGTGGTTTCAGCTTGCCTAAGTGGTGTGGCACTCTCGATTGGAATTTCTCGATCATCCGTTCGTGGAAAGTGATACAGATCATATGCCAATTTTACTTGGTGTCGCCGTCGTGTTTGGTGTGGTCGTGTTTGGTGCAGGCTCTTTGTTTGTCCTGGCTTATGGCAGACTTTGGTTGACTGCGGTCACATCGCAAGTGCCGATTGGTCCCTGGGCCTTGATTCGGATGCATTTCCTCAAACTCAGTCCGACGCAGATCGTGAATGCGATGATTCAAGCCCGGCAAGCCAGTTTGCCTCTTGATGGTGTGAATGGAATTACGACGAAAAGGTTGGAAGCCCACGCGTTATCAAACGGGAATGTCCCGAGGGTGATTGCGGCCATTATCTCAGCGCAGAAAGCGAAGATGGACTTGGATTTTGATCGTGCTGCCGCGATCGATCTGGCCGGTCGCGATGTGTTGGATGCAGTGAAAACAAGCGTGGATCCAAAAGTTATTAACTGTCCAGATCCGGCGCGCAGTGGTAAAGCTACGTTGAGCGCGATCTCCAGGGACGGCATCGAGCTACGTGTCCGGGCACGCGTGACGGTGCGGACCAACCTGGAACAGCTGATTGGAGGGGCAACCGAGGACACGGTAATCGCCCGGGTCGGTGAAAGTATCATCTCTTCGATTGGTTCAGCGGACACGCATAAGGCGGTTCTGGAGAATCCAGATATGATCACCAGAAACGTGATGAGTCGCGGCCTTGACGCGCAAACCGCGTACGAAATTGTTTCTATCGATATTGCTGATGTTGATGTCGGTGAGAACATCGGTGCTCGTTTGCAGGCAGACCAGGCGGAGGCAGATACGCGTGTCGCCCGCGCTGCTGCGGAGAAGAAGCGGGCCGAGGCGATCGCCCAGGAACAGTTAATGAAGGCTCAGGTGGCCGAAAATCGTGCGCTGGTGGTATTGGCAGAAGCCGAAGTCCCACACGCACTTGCCGAGACGTTTCGTTCAGGCAATATCGTTGGCGATCAGAAAGGTTCCGGTTTTTAGCAGGATGCTCTGGTCTTCCCGGATTTGGCGTGCCTGGGGGGCGTGAGGCACGGGTTGTTTCACATTTTGTGAGTAGATTTCTGGGTGTGCATATGAACATGGTGCTTGTCGTGGCTGTACTCTTGGGTGCTGATCCTGCTTCACAGCAGAAAGAACTGCTGAAAACTTTTCGCAAAGAGTTTGTCGCCATTACGCCGGGCACTGGAAAGTTTCCGGCTTCTTTCCAGATGGGGCATCCAGGCGAAAACACAAGTTCGAAGCCCTTGCATCAAGTCACTTTTGACTACCACTTTCATGTTGCGCGGTACGAAGTACCGCAGAATCTCTGGGAAGCGGTGATGGGTAGTAATCCCAGTCGTTGGAAAGGGCCACGTAACTCGGTTGAGCTTCTCACATTTGATGAGGCGATGGCATTTTGTGCGAAAGCGACCGCAGCGATGCGGAAAGCAAAGTTGATTGAGACGAAGCAGGTGATCCGGTTGCCTTCCGAGGCCGAGTGGGAGTATGTGGCACGCGCGGGTACCAAGACGCTGTATTCATTTGGTGATGATGTCAAGAAACTCGATGAGTTTGGCTGGCACACAGGAAACGCGGCGGGCAACGATCCACCGGTCGGAGCCAAGAAACCGAATCCTTGGGGCCTGTATGATGTGCATGGTTATCTCTGGGAATGGTGCCTGGACCATGGACATGAAAACTACGAAGGCGCGCCTCAGGATGGCAGTGCCTGGACCCAGGCGGGTGATGCCCAGAAACGCGTTATGCGAGGCGGTAGCTGGAAGGATAAGGCTGCACAGCTTGCCAGCGCAAACCGGGACGGTGCCCTGCGAACTTCAAAAGGCGCAATTCGTTTTCGCGGTGGGATCCGCAAGGACCTGCGCGACGACGCGGTCGGGTTGCGTTGCATCCTGGCTGAAGTGAAGTAGGCGGCCCGGAATCAATGGGACATTGTCCAGCGATTGGACTTCCCGTTCCAGTCAAGGAGTTGCGGTCACCACACGTTGCAACGACAGGTTGCGCAGCGCGGTCTTGGTATACCAGTTTGCGATGCCCAGTGGTCGTGCAGGCTCCTGCTCCCACCAGATCGACAACTTTTTGTCTTTGGTTTCCAGGTCGACAATCTGGTCCTTGTCGACCCAGGCTTGAATCTTGTCGGAGGTGACGCGCAGTCGAATGTGATACCAGCGTCCGTTCTCAAATTCGGAGAAAGCAGTGGTTTCGTTTTCCACAGCGGAATTTCCGTTGACGTTTGAAAGCCCTGTTACACCTCCGCCCCAGCCGCCCAGGATCAGAGTGCAATAGTCTGGCCCGACAGGAAACGTCAGGCCGCAGAAGAAATCATCTCCGGCAACTCTCTGGGCATCGAGTTGCAGTTCGTAGTCGATCCGTGGCAATTCTCCCATCCAGGCAATCCCCGTTGCAGGTTGTCCGGCATCCAGCAGGAGCGTGCCTTGATCAACCGAGACTTTTCCATGATTCAAAAAATCAAACGGCGTGACGATCCGCCAGCCTTTGAGGGATTTGCCATCGAATAGGCTTGTGTGTCCGTCATCTTTCTCTAACTCGATCCAATAGCTGAGTGCATTTCCAGGGCGAGAGCCGGGCAGAGAGCGGGTTGCCAGTGAGCCATTCAAATCGGTGCCGCGAAGTTTTGCTCTCAGGTGTACATGATAGGGTCGTCGGTTCGCGTCGTTGGTGCCAACATTGCTGGCGAAGACCCCACGCAATTCGCCATCATCAAAACGAACCTGGTTCAGTAGCATTGTGAGCTGATTGTCGATTTTGATGTGGATGTCACCTGAGGATTTGATCCACAGTTTTACTGCGCGCTTACCGGCATAGGTGTGGACGTGACCTTTCCAATTTCCCAGTAGTTCGGGAGTCGGCTTGAAAGGTGGTTCTGCTACGGTACCTGGGGTTGAGGAGGAGTCGATGCGGTGCTGTCGCAGGTGTTCCCGGTACTCGGGGATCAACTCGGCCAGTAGATCTTCACTGACGCGGAGCGGTAGTGACGTACTGAAGTTACACAAGGTAGCGACAGCGATGTTCTTGTCCGGAACAAGTACCAGACGCGTTCTCACGCCGCCCATTCCGCCAGTGTGACTGACGGTTTTTACACCGAATTCGTCCGCATTGTGGAACCAGCCGACGCCGTACCCGAGTTGGCCATTAATGGTGGCAGTTGGTGCGTGCATTCGGTCAATTGTGATGTCGCGCAGAATCGCCTTTTGTTGATCGTTCCGCTGCTTGAGATGGAACAGGCCAAAGCGGATCAGGTCATGGACGCTGCTGTAAACGGCGGATGCGCCGGGATGGTCGAAGTCATAGAATGGCAGCGGTTGCTGTTGCGGACCGTAGCGAACGGCTTGGAACCTTTTGAGTTCCGCTGGCAGGTTGACCGCAGAGTGGTTCATGCCCAGCGGCACAAATACAGCGTTTCGCATGAAGTCCGCGTAAGATTGTTTCGCGGTTCGTTGAATGATGTAGTCAATGATTCCATAGCCAAAATTGGCGTATTGGTAACGTTCTCCCGGAGCTGCGTGGAGGTGTCCATAACGTCGTATTGATTCTCGCATGTCCGGCTTGCGGTAGGGCTCATCTTCGTAAAAGAACTGGTAATGCAATGGCAGGCCGGAGGTGTGGTTTGCGAGATTGCGGAGTGTGGCGTCGGAGGCATTCCCGACGTGAGCGACGATGAGTGAATCTTCCAGGTAGTCGTTTGCTGGTTGGTCCAGGTCGAGCAGACCTTTTTCCACTAGCGTCATTAAGCCCGTTGCGGTGATGGGCTTTGAGATAGATGCCAGAGAGTACATGGTGTGAATCGTGGCCGGCACCTGGTTTTCGCGGTCTGCCCAACCAAAGGCTTCCTCCCAAATCACTTTGCCATCGACCGCCACAGCGACGGCGAGCGATGGTGTGTGTGTATCAAGCAGAGCCTGGTTGATTTGATCGCGAATTTGCTTGAAACGGTCGTCTGCGGTGTGTGCGGTAGTGCTCGCAGCCAAAACCAGTACCAAAACGGAACGCCAGCACATATTCATTGTGGAAACTCCAGTCCATCGCCATCGATTGTCGCCCTGCCCCGGGCACTTTGTTTGGGCTTGTTGTTGCCAGTCCGTGTCTTGCCGGTACGTTGTTGCACGATAACGCGAACGCTGCTTCGTTTACGTGGCGAGCCATTCACACCTGCCCTTTCGATCCCGGAGAGCGGTTTGAAGAGGGTGCGTTTTCTTGCCCCGGCTCGCTCTCATTCTACCCACAGGCAGGATTGCTGGTGAAGTCTCGATCACACTTGCGCTGCCATTTTGACAGTTGGCGGGCGACGGTTCGACTCCTGGCAGGCTACATTGATCTGCGAGGCAGCGAATCCAAATCTGCGTGTCAGTCACTGGAGCGTACCAGCTTAATCGACTGGCAATGGCTCGTAGCCCGGGATTCGGGCCACCAGAGCACGTGACAGGTGGTTAGCAGTATTGCTCAACAGGGTGTCGCAGGCGACGGGTGTCAGATGACAGAAGCAGCTCATTGGTATGCGATACGAGCCTCCTTCATGGTGTCTTGTGGAGTTAGGTGTCTGCACTGGCCTGCGTTGACCGGGTTGTGAAAAAATAGTGTCACGGTAGTCTTGATAGACTTTAACAGTGTTTCCTCCAGGTGTTGTTCCCTATCTGAGTTTGTATGAATATCCTCTCACAGATTCGCGATCGTTTTCGTCCTGCCTTGGCAAATCTTACCGAAGGTGTTGATCCTCTGTTGGAGATGATTCGCCCGTCACAGGATGCCAGTTTTGGTGATTACCAGGCGAATTGTGCGATGCCGTTGGGCAAGCAGCTTGGCTTGCCGCCGCGCGAGGTTGCCCAGCGTCTCATCGACGGATTGAACGTGGACGACTTTTGCGATCCCCCGGAAATCGCGGGACCCGGCTTTATTAACTTGCGTTTGAAAAGCGACTGGCTGATTGCCCAGTTGGTTGCAGCATTGAGTGACACACGGCTAGGTGTGGATACGACAGATTCGCCAGACGTTGTAGTGATTGATTAATCATCGCCGAATGTCGCCAAGCCAATGCACGTGGGGCATATTCGATCAACAGTCATTGGCGACTGTCTCGCACGAGTGCTACGGCATTTAGGCCACCAGGTGATAGGTGACAACCACCTGGGAGATTGGGGCACTCAGTTTGGCATGATCATCTACGGGTACAAGCATTTTGTGGAGGACGCAGCCTATCAGGAAAATCCAGTGATGGAACTGAGCCGGCTCTACCAGCGCGTCAATCGACTCATTGAATTCCATGCGGGAAAACGCAATTTACCTTTGCAGGACCAGAAAGTTGCTCAGTTGGAAGAGCAAGTCGACACACAGTTGTCTGTGTGTCGTGACGCGGACGAAAAGCAAAAGAAGAAGCAAGAGAAGGTCCTGAGGAAACTGCAGTCTCAGTTGGCGCAAACGAGGAAAGAACGGGATGGATTGGCGGAGAAATTGTCGCAAGTGACGACAGATCCAGAACTCTTGAGGGTCGCCGAAGAACATCAGGACATCGGTGAGGCGGTCTTGCAGGAAACGGTGCGATTGCACGCCGGTGACGAGACAAACCTCGCACTGTGGAACGAGTTCTTGCCAAAGTGCCGGGAGGAAATTCAGCGAGTTTACGAACGCCTGGACATCCACTTTGATGTGGAATATGGAGAGAGTTTTTATCACGAACAACTGGCGCAGGTCGTAGACCAGTTTCTGGAGTCGGGACTGGCTCGTGAGAGTGAAGGGGCCATTTGTGTCTTCCTGGAAGATTGGGACGCACCCATGATCATTCGTAAGAAAGATGGTGCGTATCTTTATGCAACCACGGACCTGGCAACGATTCGTTACCGGATGGATACCTGGCAGCCAGACTTGATGTTGTATGTGGTTGACCATCGCCAGAGTGAACATTTCTCGAAGTTGTTCACTGCGGCAGCAAGCTGGGTTGAGAGTGAAGTCGAATTTCGTCACATCGGATTTGGTACCGTACTGGGGCGTGACGGACGTCCGTATCGCACGCGTTCCGGGGATACGGTTGGTTTGGAGAATTTGCTCGACGAAGCCGTCGCCAAGGCGCATGCGGTGGTTGTGGACAACGATCAGCGCAAGCCGGAGCCCGAGATGAGTGAGGAGGAACGCATGCAAGTTGCCCGCGTAGTGGGGCATGGGGCGATCAAATACGCTGATTTGTCACATAATCGCACAAGCGACTATGAATTCGACACCGACAAGATGCTCGCGTTGGAAGGGAATACCGCAACCTACTTGCAGTACTCTTATGCCCGCGTCCAGAGCATCTTCAGACGTGCCGAAGTGGACGCACGCCGGCAATCGCAGCAAGTGACGACGTTCGATCTGGGACATGCTGCGGAGCGTGCATTGGCCCTGCAACTACTGCGTTTCTCAGAGGCGCTGGAAGAAGTCCTGGTCGACTTTCGACCGAACCAATTAACGGATTACTTATTCAAGCTCGCGCAGATGTACTCGGTCTTTTTTGAACATTGTCCGGTGCTGAAAGCCGAAACCGATGGGTTGCGGCACAGTCGTCTGGCGCTCTCGGACCTCACATCCAGGACAATGCAACAAGGTTTGGCGTTGTTAGGAATTGAAGTCGTCGAACGGATGTAACGGTGGCAGCTGTCCGTCGGACGATGGCGCCAATGCGTATCTCGGCCACTCATGTGGCTTTCAGTGCACGCGAAGTAACACCGTTGCCGGAGGCATCCATTTATACCGTCCGATTAGTCCGTTTCATTTCGTTCGAAGCGGGCAATGACCGCGCAGCCGCATGAGTCACTCCAGACATTGACGCAAGTGCGGCACATGTCAAGGATTCGGTCGACTGCGATGATCAGGCCTTGTGATTCGGTCGGTAGACCGACCGCTTGCAGGATGATCACCATCATCACCAGCCCCGCGTGAGGTATGCCGGCGGCTCCGATGCTGGCGAGCAAAGCTGTGAAGACGACACTGATCTGCTGCATCAGTTCCAGTTTTACACCGGTCAGGTTGGCAATGAAGAAAACTGCAACCACTTCATACAACGCAGTTCCGTCCATGTTGACTGTAGCGCCGAGCGGCAGCACAAATGAACTGACGCGATTGCTGACACCAGCCCTCTGTTCAACACTGGTCAATGTTAGTGGCAGCGTCGCGTTGCTCGAGG
>MDTE01088118.1_pt1 | contig 49464 bp, 52 predicted proteins | sample 811231 | NCBI WGS metagenome assembly MDTE01 (sample SAMN05326651, study PRJNA326480) | marine metagenome | isolation source: seawater | place: Indian Ocean: Red Sea | collected 2010 | reverse complement strand
CATTTCGAACTCGGTCGTGAAGGCCTCCAGCGCCGATGGTACTTAGTCTTAAGGCTTGGGAGAGTAGGACGCCGCCTATTTTATAAGTTTGCATTTTACAGTTATTATATTTTTTAAACATATATGTCTTTTAAAACATTAACCTACCTTTTCTATTTAACTCCTCTATTACTCATAAGTGGACCGTTCTTACCCGACTTGACTGTTGTTATGATCGCTTTCTACTCTTTATACATACTAATAACAAAAAAATTACCTGGAATTAGTAATGGCTTGAAATTTACATTTTATTATTTTATGGCTTTTTATTTTTATATAATCTTAAGATCATCTTTTTCTGATGATCCACTCTTGTCTTATGAGAGCTCATTATTTTATTTCAGATTTATTTTATACATTTTTGGTATTGTTTATTTTTTTCTTTTAGATGATAGACTGTTGAAGAGACTATCAATAGTAGCTTTATTTTCTATTATAGTTTTATCTATAGATAGTATAATTGAATTAACAACAGGGTTTAGAATAATAGGTGAAAATTCACCAGGCATAGAACATGGAAGATTAAGTAGTTTTTTTGGTACCGAATTAATAATGGGGAGTTTTTTGGTTAAGATGCTTCCTTTTAGTTTAATTTGTATTCATTACTATTATGATAAAATAGAAAAAAAATATTTATACCTCTTAGTAGCTCTATTATTACTAATTATTTATTTTACTATCTATGTCAGCGGTGAAAGAACAGCTTTATTAAATGGTTTATTATTTTTAGTTATCATTATTTTTACAATCCCCTCTATTAAAACACTTAGTAAGGTATTAATTTTAGGTCTTTCATTTGTTTTAATTTCATTATCTATTACATCATTTAAAGATAGTTCCTCAAAAAGGTTCATGATGACTTTTGATCAAACAATCAAAAAGAATAACAAAATATATATTTTTTCTCCTGAGCACGAATCCCATATCAAAACAGCACTAAGAATGTTTGGTGACAACATTTTATTTGGCCAAGGGAGTAAAATGTTCAGAAACTTATGTTCAGATCCCAAATTTGAATATGTAATAACAATGGATAGAAAAGTTATGCGATCTATCAATGTTCGACAGCAAGATATATTTAGCAATGGATGTTCAACACATCCTCATCACATGTATGTTCAAATACTTTCAGAGAATGGATTAATCGGACTCTTATTTTTTTTGATATTAATAGGATATTTAATAAAGAAAGTTTATTTCTCTATAATTAATAAACATTATTTGCTCACAAATAAATTTTTCCCAATTTTTATTCTAGCTTCTTCATTATTAATAATTTTTAACCCATTTTTGCCAAATAATAATATATTTAATAACTGGATTTCATGCGTAATTTATTTAAAGTTAGGTCTCTTAATTGCAATGATAGAAAAAAATAAATTTAAAGGAACTACTTGATATATCTTGTATTAAGTATAAAGATTAGTTTAGTAATTCTTTAATAATTTATGGTTGTATTTTTTAAATTACATTTATCGATTTAATTTTAAAAAATTTTCGTAAACCAATTTTGTTTTTCTGTAAATATTATTATCGTACTGTGATTCAATTTTTTTATTTGTGGAAATTTGAAAATAGTTTAATTTTAGGTTTTTATTTTTATTCAAATCTAAATTTTCTAATAGTTTTGTAATATATCTTAGATTATCTAGTCTCTCATAAATAACAAAATGACAATTTTGATAAGATTGATAATTGTTATATATATTTTCGTAAAAAAAAAGCCATTGCTCTAACCAATAATTTATATGATTAAAATCATTATACCTAATTGGCTTATTTAAGGGAATATGATTTAAACCAAATTCATTATGTCCAATATAATTCATATAACGTCTGATAAAATCATCATCTCTTTGTAGTTTGCAAAAATTTAAATGTTGTTTTAAAAGTGATAATGCATGTTGCAAAGGATCTCTTATTGAAATTAGAAATATTGACTCTGGTAAGATTGAGGAAATTAAATCTATTCTTTTAAAATTAAGATTATTTTTACTTAAATATCTTGTTTTAAATTCTGAATTTATAATTAGTCTAATATAGTTTCTTAATTCATTTATTATAAAATCATCATCATTGTTAAAAAATATTTCATCAAATGACTCTGGACTATTAATATCAAAATTTATTCTATCTTTATGTAATCTCTCTCTTTTTGAAATATTTTTTTTATTAAATAATTTAGAAAAATGAGGCGTTAGAACAAAAGGCATATTTCTATATGTTAAAGATGCAAATTCATTAGAGGAGTAAATGAAATTTAACAAACTTGTAGTTCCTGATCTAGATAAACCAGTTATAAAAATGCTTGAGTCAATATTATTTTTCAATTTATTTAAATAAATTAATTTTTCAATATCATACAAAAACTTGTTAATAAATTTTTTCTTAAATACAATGTCATGAAATAGAATTTGTAGTTTATTGTAGTTGTTCATTTATTTTTACTCTTAAAATATGGTAAATTAAATAAGCAATAATTAATTCAAATATTCCAAATATAGAAATTACAAATTCTTCAAAAGAATTATAAAATAAATTAAATGGATATATTAAAAAAAATATTATCAATAGTAAAAAAAAAATTTTAATTGATTTTTTGAAGAGTATTTTTGAATAACCTAGTATTAAAATTTTTTTTCTATTATCCGATATTTTTTTTATACTTATTAAAATTATCATTTTTTGATAAAGAATTAAGTAAGTTTTAAACAAGTATTTAAGTTTGGAAAATTTTATAAGCTCGTAAATAATAACTGTGTAACAAAAAAGTAAAATATGGTTAATCAATTTTTCCTTTTATTTTTTTCTTTTGTTTTCTTTTTTTAAGCAAATTTTTAATTGGGAAATAAATTAATGCAAATAACGCAGCTAAAATAGCTATAAAAATCCCTAACGTTGCAGCTATTAATCCTCCTCCTAAACCAGGTCCTAAATAAGCATTAGATGATTTTGCTATAGTAAAAAACAGAAATGCTAAAGTAATTATTCTTAACAATCTCTTATACCTAATAGTAATTTATATCTTTCAATAAATTCCTCATCTTCTATTACTCTGGCCCATGTAATAATTCCAATGTCTCCATTTTCATCCATGTTAATCAACTCCCACTCCTTTTCTCCCCTGTTATTGTAAAGAATAATCCTTCCATGATTTTGCTCTTCGACCATTAGTGCGCCATCATTAAATATATGTGATAAACCTTGTGAATTTGTTTTAAAATTATCTTTTTTTAATTGTTTATTAAACTTTTTTTTAAATTCATTAGTTTCAAAATTATAAATTAAAATTTCAGAATGGGTATTATCTTTTAAAAAATTATTATTATTAAATATTGATATCTCTTTGTCTGATATAATATCTACGTCGTGTTGTTGTGAGAAGGGCCCTTTAATATAGTTAATTACTTTGTTTGTATCTGGTCTATATTGGATTATAGAGGAATTATGTCTTAAGCTCAAAAAAACATCTCCTTTTTTCCAGTATCTAGTATTACTAAACGTCGGTTCAATATCGTTTAAATGTATAGGGTCTTCTATATTAAATAAAAAGATATTATTATCGACTAAATTATTTTCTATTAAAATTTCAGTTATACTTTTGTTAAATAAGATTTTTCCTGATGTGTTTATTTTTATGATTGAGTCATCTTGGAAATTAAGCACTCCATTATCCTTTACATATTTAGATTTAGGATTCATTTGACCTCCTATCCAAATATTACCTTCATGATCTAGCATCTTGCTGTGATGAAATATCTCCTCATCATTTATCCATAAAAGTTTCGAGCATAAATCAATTCTAAAACTGACAGAATAATCACTATCACTAACTAATGATCCATCATTTAATAATAAAGGATGTCTATATTCAAATCTCTTGGCTCCATCATCAATTTTCAATCTTTTAAATTCCTCTTTGTTTATAACTTGATCATGCATTTCACTAATATCATGTTTATAAGTATGTAAAGTTTCGAAATTATTTAAATCAATTACTTCAACAACGGATCTATCTAAAGTAAAATCATACCTTGGTAGAATTAAGATTGCGTTTCTTTTTTTATTGTAGATAAATTGTTCAAATTTTTTTTTACCCTTATGTTTTTGAAGCGGTCGCATTTTATTTAAATCAATTGTTCTTTGAACAAACATCTCTCTCAAATTATAAGGAATTGATGCAAAGAATTTTGCTTGATTTTGTAAAAACTTATATTTTTTTCCACCATCGTAATGGTATTTTAAAACACTACCAAAACCTAAAATAATAATGAATGATAAAAAAGCTATTAAGAGTAAGTAGTAATTAATAATTTTTTTCATTGAAATATTAATTTTACATATCTGATAATATTTATAAAGTCTCATGCAAATCAAGCAACAAATAATTAATTTAATCTTGAATAAATAACAGCTAGTCATTTATTTTAATTGCGTTATCAATTATATCTTTCAAAGATACTTCCTCTAAAAGATTTATGATGACACTCGATCAAATTATAAAAAAGGATAATAATTTTTATATATTCTCTCCTGAGCATGAGTCTCATATAAAAACAGCATTGAGTATGTTTGAAGAAAATATTTTATTTGGACAGGGTAGTAAAATGTTTAGAAAATTATGTTCAAATCCTAAATTTGAACATATTGTAACCATGGATCGAAAAGTAATGCGATCTTTAGAAGCAAGGCAACAAGATATTTATTCTAATGGATGTTCTACTCATCCTCATCATATATATGTTCAAATTTTGTCAGAAAATGGATTAGTTGGTTTTCTATTTTTTTTATTACTAGTAGGATATTTAATTAGAAAAGTTTTTTACTGTATAGCTAATAATCAATACCTTATAAATAATAATTCTTTTCCAGTCTTTATTATTGCTTCCTCGTTACTAATTATTTTTAATCCATTATTACCAAATAATAATATTTTTAATAATTGGATTTCCTGTGTAATATATTTTAAGTTAGCTCTTTTAATATCAACTATAGAAAAAAATAAGAATAATAAAAGTAGTCTGTTTTCAATATGATAAGTTTTTGTAAAAATTAACTCGACTTATTTATTGAGTCGCTCCAGTTTTTCTTATAAAAAATTGACTTATCATCAATAATATAGTCATACTCCGGTTTTAACATGTATAGCTTATGAAATTTTACACCCCACGAATCAAGTTGTTTTTTTGTAAACAGATAACCTTTGATCTTTATATCTTTCCTTTTTAATTTTGTCATGAATCTTGATGTGAAAAAAATAATTTTATTTCCAGAATTATATAGTTCATTGACAGCTTTTATATTTTTTTTAATAGGAGCGGACTCCTTGTAATTACCTTTTTTTGTAATACAAATTGTACCATCTATATCAAAGCAAAAAGTCTTTGGTTTCATTTTAAGTTTCAAGAATCTACTATTAAGAATAATATATTTTCAATATTAACTCTTGTAATTTATTTTCATACTTATAATTTGATTGATTAAATTGTAAATGATTATTTGTAGAACTCCTTTTAGAATATCTTTCTTTGGAGGTGGTACTGATTTTCCTCATTGGTATAAAAAAAATGGGGGAGCTGTAATAAGTTCAACAATTGATAAGTATTGTTTCTCAATAGTTAGAAACTTACCACCAATATTTGATTATAAATACAGACTTAGATACTTTCAAAATGAATTCGCTAAAAATAAAAATTCCATAAAACATAAGTCAATTTATGCTGTCCTCAAAAAATATCACAAGAGAGACACACCTTTAGAGATAGTTCATAATGCAGATTTACCTGCTTTATCAGGATTAGGTGCTAGCTCCGCTTTTACTGTTTCATTAATTAATTCTATAAAAAGTCTTAACGATAAATCAAAGTTATCAAAGAAAATTCTTGCAGAATCTGCTATAGAAATAGAACAAGAAATTTTAAATGAGTATGTTGGATCTCAAGATCAATATTCTTGTGCTTATGGTGGGTTAAATTACATAAAATTTAGTAAAAATAAAATAAATGTCAAAAATATAGCTATTTCAAAAAATAAAATTAATGAATTACAGCAAAATATTATTTTATTTTTTACTGGTATTCAAAGAAAGGCACAAATTATTGAAAAAGATAAACTTAATAATTTAGATAAAAATTATAACAATTTAATAAAAATCAATAGTATCGTAAATGAAGCAAAAAAAATTTTTTTTTCAAAAAAAAATTTTGATTTAATTCTTCTCTCTGAGTTATTGAATGAATCTTGGATTTTAAAGAAGTCTTTATCTAGGAAAGTAACAAATAGTAAGTTAGATGAAATTTTTGAGGTCGGTATAAGATCTGGTGCTCTTGCGGGAAAAATTTTAGGTGCTGGCGGAGGGGGATTTATAATGTTTTTAACACCAAATAATAAAATAAAAGAAAAAATTAAAAATAATCTTAAGAAACTTACTTCAATAAATATAAAATTTGATATAGAGGGCAGTAAAATTATTCATAAATCTTACAATGATAATTTTTGATGAAAAATAAAGTTTTAGTAACAGGTGGAGCAGGATATATAGGTTCAAAATTAGTTACTAAATTAGTTGAGTTAAAATATGATGTTACCGTTATAGATAAAATTGTTTATGACAAAACGTCACTTTTTCATTTATTTAACAAAAAAAATTTTAAACTAATTAAGGGCGATGTTACAGATATTAAAATATTAAAAAAAATTATTAAAAATTTTGATTACATCATTCCACTAGCTGCGTTAGTTGGCGCACCTTTATGTGAAAAATACCCTAAAGAGGCTATTAAAATTAATTTAAAAGCAATAAAATTGATCCTTGCAAACATAAAATCTAATCAAAGAATAATTTATACCACAACAAATTCAGGATACGGAATTGGCCTTAAAGGAAAATTTTGTGATGAAAATACCCCTTTGAGCCCTATATCTTTATATGGGCAAACTAAAGTGGATGCTGAGAAAGAAATTTTAAAATACAAAAATAGTATATCTCTTAGACTAGCTACTGTATTTGGCTATTCTTATAGGATGAGAACTGATTTATTAGTAAATAATTTTGTATTAAGAGCTATTAAAGAAAAAAAAATTGAATTATTTGAACCAAATTTTAGAAGAAATTTCATATATATAGATGATGTCGTAAATGGAATTATTTTTAGCATGATGAATTTTAATAAATTGAAATCCAATTGTTACAATTTAGGCCTCTCTAATGCAAATATTACTAAACTAAAACTCGCAAGATTAATTAAGGAAGAAATTCCCAGTTTAAAAATTTCAATAAATGAAAATAAAAAAGATCCTGACAAAAGAGATTATTTTGTTAGTAACAGAAAAATTGAAAGCAAAGGTTTTAAAGCAAAAACCTCCCTCAATAAAGGTATCAAAGAATTGAAGGATATATATTCGATAAAAGATAATGGATATAATAACAATTATTAAATGGCAAAATTGATGTTTTGATTAATAAAAAAATAGGCGTAAAAATAGGAAGATTAACTAACTATGCTGATGGGTTAGAAAAATTTCCGATAAGAACTTGGAAAAAAGAACTTTTTCATCTTAACCGTTTAGGAATATCAGTGGTTGAATGGTCAATATCTAACGAGGGTTTTTATAAAAATCCTATTTTTGATAAAAAATTAAATAGTGATTTTAATGTTTATAAGAGTAAATATAATTTACATATAAGTTCAATTGTTTTTGATTTTATTATTCAAACACCCTTTTGGAAATTTACTGGAAGTAAAAGAAAAATTTTAGAAAAAAAATTTTATGATTGCCTAGAAGCTTGTAGTAAGAATAATATTAAAAAAATTATCTTTCCAATCATTGATAATAGTAGATTTGTAGAAAATTATGAACAAAAAGAAGTTAAATCTTTCTTTATTAAGTTAGAAGATTATTTAGAAACTTCAGATCTACAAATTTTAATAGAAGCAGATTTTAATCCTGAATTTTTTAAAAATTTTATTAGTGACTTAAATAATAATTATTTTAAAATTTGCTATGATACGGGTAATAGTTCTGGAAATAAATTTGACATAGAGAAAGAATTTAATTTTTATGGTGATTATGTGAGTTCAATTCACATAAAGGATAAAAATATTAATAATAAATCAGTATTACTTGGATCAGGAATGCTCGATTTTGATAAATTTTTTAATTTAATTAATGATATAAATTATCAAGGGAATTTTGTTTTCGAAACATATAAAAAAAAACCTCTACTAAAACATCTTGAATACCAATTAAAATTATTTAAGGATAAATATAATAAATTTAATTTAGTGTGAATTACATAATTTAAATTTCTTAAATGTTAATTATAAAGATATTATTATAAAAATATAACAGTATAGTTATTTAATATGAGCACTAAATCAATACTAAACAGTCTAGAAGAACATATTAATCTGTCTAATGAAATTAAGTTAAATTATATTGAAAAAATTAATTCTATTACAAATGTGATTTATTCAACAATTACAAACAATAATAATATTTTTTGGTGTGGTAATGGTGGTAGTGCTTCTGATGCACAACATATTGCCGCTGAGTTTGTTGGTAGATTTTCCAAAAATAGACAACCATTAAACTCTATTTCACTTAACACTGATACATCTGTAATTACATGTATAGCTAATGATTTTGGTTATGAAAATATTTTTGCTCGACAATTAGAGGCTCTATCTAAAAAAAATGATCTATTAATTTGTTTCTCCACCTCTGGAAATAGCCGTAATATTATTAAAGCTATTGAATATGCAAAAAATAATAATTTAAAAATAATAACTTTTTTAGGAAAAACCGGCGGTAATTGTTCTGGATTAACTGAATATGAAATTTTGATACCTTCAAATACAACAGCTAGAATTCAAGAAATGCATATTACTATAGCTCATATAATATGTGAGATCATTGATGATAAATATTAGTGATATTTTATAAAATGAATAATCCTTTTTCTGATTTAAATAATAAGACAGTTATTATAACTGGAGGTTTAGGTTTCATGGCTAAACAATATACATCTGTTTTTGTAAGTTATGGATGTAAAGTAATTTTACTTGATATAAAAAAAAAATATCAAAACCAAAAAAAAAATATTACTTACATCAAATGCGATATTACAAATGAAGATGAAGTTTCGAAAGCATTAAAATTTATTAAAAAAAAATTTGGTGAAATAAATATTTTAATAAATAATGCATCTGTTGATCATGTCCCTGATATTAAGAATGAAAATAAATTTTCAATCGAAAAATTTGATTTAAATTTATGGCAAAAAGACTTATCAGTTGGGCTATCTGGAGCATTTATTTGTTCCAAAATTTTTGGAACTATCATGTCTAAACAAAAAATGGGAGGTAATATCATAAATATTTCATCAGATTTAGGTATAATATCACCTGATAATAGAATTTATCCTGATAATTTTATCAAGCCAGTTAGTTATTCAGTTGTTAAACATGGAATAATTGGATTAACTAAATATGTTTCTACCTATTGGGCTAGCAAGAATATTAGATGTAACTGTTTTGCTCCAGGTGGTATGTATAACAAACAAAATCCTCAATTTATCAATAATATTAAAAAACTTATCCCTTTAAATCGAATGTCTAAGAAGAATGAATATAATTATATAATATTGTTTTTAGCTTCTAATGCCTCATCATATATTAATGGTACAACTATTGTAGCTGATGGTGGAAGATCCATATGGTAGATACAAATTATTTGAAAGTAAAATACTCTTATGATTTGAAACCAAAATCAAGCTATCCACATAAATTTTGTAATAATTTAATTAAACGTTTTTCGCTATCAGATAAGTCTTTTTTCCTTGAAATTGGAAGTGGAAGGGGAGATTTTACAAATACTTTTTTTGAATTAGGTTTAAAAAATATATTTGCGACTGATTACGATGTTAAATCAAAAAATTATTTAAGTGGAAATATTACTTTTAAAAAAGTTGATATGAATAATGAAAAAATACCCTTTGAGGATGATACTTTCGATCTAATATATTCAAAATCCCTTATTGAGCACCTTATTAATCCTGAAAATTATTTACGTGAGAGTTATAGAGTTTTAAAAAAAGGTGGAAAAATAATTACATTTACTCCTAACTGGGAGACTCAATATAAACATTTTTTTGATGATATAACTCATATTAAACCATACACCAGAGTTAGCCTTAGAGAGGCACATTTTTTAAATGGTTTTAGTAACTGCGAAGTAGAGGAATTTTATCAACTTCCATTTATATGGAAGTTTCCAATATTGAAATTTGTTCTTAAATTTTTTGCACCTTTTATACCAATAAGATCTAAGGTTAAATTGCTTAGATGGTCTAAAGAAACAATGATTTTGTCCATAGCAAAAAAATAATTATGAAAATTTTTATTAAAGGTTTGGGCTCCATTGGTCAAAGACATATAAGAAATATTAAATTTTTATACCCTAAATCAGAATTGTTTGTTTTAAAATCTAATAAAAAAAGATTTTTAATCAGTAAAAATTTTAAAAGACTTAAGTCAACTGTAGAGAAATATTTTAAATTAAATGTCCTAAATTCATTAGAGGAATTAAATCAAATCAAAATTGATTGTGCTTTTATATGTAGCCCTACTAGTAAACATTTAGAAGATGCTAAATTTTTTTTAGATAGAGGTATTTATGTATTTATAGAGAAGCCAATTGACTCAGATAAAAAAAAAGTAAGTAATATAAAAAAATTATATCTCTCAAATAAAAAAATTATGATTGGTTATCAAATGAAATTTAATCCTTTAATTATATATCTAAAAAAAATTTTATCTTCAAAGAAGTATGGTAGCCCTTATTATGCCTATATTGAAAACCATGAAAGTATTGAAAAGGTTCATCCCTATGAAGATTATAAAAAAAGCTATACCTCTAGAAAGGATTTAGGTGGAGGTGTTGTCCTTGGATTTATACATGAAATTGATTATTTCTTATATTTGTTTAATGAATATAATGTAATAAAAAAAATTTTTTTAACATCTAAAGTTTCTAAATTAAGTATTGATGTTGAAGATATTTTAAATGCTTCAATTTTATTAAAACATAAAAAATTTAGAAGAAAATTAATATGTAATATTAGCCTAAACTATTTTCAAACTCCTAGAAGTAGAAAAATTCAAATTATATTCAAAGATAAAACTTTATATGCAGATTTAAATAAAAACACCATAGTGTTTAAAGGTGATAAAAATGAATTTAAAAAAAGTTTTAATTTTAAATCAAATGATATATTTAAGAGAGAGGTTAGTTATTTTTTAAAATGTGTGAAAAATAAAAAACCAATAGATAAAAAGTTTTCTTTAAATAATGGAATATCAACTTTTGAATTTTCTGATAATCTGAAATCTCAATTTGTTTAATGAAAATAAATATAAAAAAAAATATTTATTGGTCTTTTATTCCTGCCAGATCTGGCTCAAAATCAATAAAAAATAAAAATATTAAATATATTAATAAAATGCCACTTATTGCATACACAATACTTACGGCTAATAAAATAAAGTGTGAAAAAGTAGTATTTTCATCTGACTCAAAAAAATATTTAAAAATAGCATCTCAATTTGACAAAAACTTAATTTTACACCATAGAAATAAATTATCCTCATCAGATACAGCTACAGATTTAGATGTTTTCAGTGAGTTTTGTAAATATAATATCTTAAACAATAACTATTTACCGGAATTTTTTATTCATTTAAGACCTACAACTCCATTTAGAAAATTAAAAATAATTAAAGACTCACTATCTTTGTTTAAAAAAAATAAATTAAGCTGTTCATCACTAAGATCTGTTTATTTAATGTCAAATCCATCGTATAAAACATTTATTATTAAGAAAAATTACTTATGCTCATTAGATCAAACTGATTTTGATCTTGATAAATATAATATTCCAAAAGAAAACTTTAAAAGTACATACCTTCCAAATGGCTATGTAGATATAGTAAAAACTAAAAATATTTTAAAAAATACTTTTCATGGTAAAAAAGTTTTACCTTTCATCATAAAAGAACCAGTTATAGATATAGATAGTAAATTCGATTTTCTAGATGCTAAAAAATATATTAAAAAAACAAAAAATGAATTTTGAAATAAATTTAGAAACCCTTTTCAATTCAGAAAAAAATAACTCTTGTCTAATTCTTGGACCAAGTCCGAGTATGATGAACTTTCCTTTTGATAATTTTAAAGGAAAAATAATTTGTATTGGTGATAGTATTTTAAGAGGTAAAAGTTATTTCAAAGCTGATTACTGGATCGCTTCGAATAATGAATGGCCTGTACCAAATTATAAACCCCATTTAGATATTTTAAATTCTTTTACTGATTTAATTTTTATATTTTCAGATACTGCTTTATATAATGATTTATGGACTAAATCTCAAGATTACTTAGACAAAAACTTAAATATAAAGTGGTCATGTTTTGATGAAAGACATTTTAATAAAAAATCATGTAGCCCAAAACTTAAATGTTGTGACCTTATCAAAAAAATGAGTAAAACTCTAACTATCCAAGAGTATTTTATAAAACAATTTCATGACAAATATTATAAAGCTACAGTTGGAGGGACAGTTGCTGAATATGCATTAATTTTAGCAGCTCTTTTAGGTTTTAAAAAAATATATATCCAAGGCATAGATATACCTAGACTAGCAAAAGATTACAATTATTTTGAGGACGAAGAAGTGGATAAAATAATTTTAGATACTAAAAAGTATATTTCAGAGGAAATTAAAAAAAAAAGATACTCTGAAAGATTATTTTTTAAATCAATTTACGACTCATTAATCAATAAAATTAAATATAATAAACCAATTCGATTAGATAGTGACAAAAACATTTTTTCTCAAATGATAAATAAATTTTTTTTAAAAATTAATAATAAGTCCATTTTCTCTAATGACTATGAATTAATAATTAATAACTTAAATAATATTTCAAAAACACTTTCCAATTTCAATATTGAAGTAGTAAATTTGAATAAAAATTCAAACTTAGTTAAATGTAAATACATTAAAAATCATACTTACTCTATAAATCAAATTATAACTTGACATTCTATTTTTGTTATTTTATTGAGTCATATGTCAAAAATTTTTTTAATTGCTGAAATTGGTATTAATCATAACGGAGATTTATCTATTGCCAAAAAATTAATACAAGAGTCAAAAAATGCTGGATTTGACGCTGTTAAATTTCAAAAAAGATCCATTGAAATTGTTTACTCAAAAAAAATTTTAGACACACCAAGGGAAAGTCCATGGGGTTCTACAACAAGAGAACAAAAATATGGTCTTGAATTTGAATTGAGTGAATATAAAGAGATAGATAATTTTTGTAAAAAAATTGGAATAATTTGGTTTGCATCTGCTTGGGATATTGCAAGCTTGGAATTTATTGAAAAATTCAATTTAAACTACCATAAGATAGCCTCGCCAATGATCATTGATATTGATTTCATAAAAGAGGTTTCCAAAAGAAAAAAATATACATTTATCTCTACTGGAATGTCTTCAACAAAAGAAATAAAAACCGCTGTTGATATTTTCAGAAAAAATGATTGCCCATTTGAATTGATGCATTGTGTCTCTACTTATCCAATGAAACCTGAACATGCTAATTTAAAAACTATAATTGGTTTAAAAGAAATGTTTGATTGCAATGTTGGTTATAGTGGACATGAAAGTGGCTTATCAATTTCATATGCTGCAGCCTCACTAGGGGCTACCTCAATAGAGAGACATATAACTTTAGATAGATCTATGTATGGATCTGATCAATCTGCTTCACTATCACCAGAGGGGTTTCGTTCTTTTGTTGGTGGTGTAAGAAAAATTGAAATAGCCCTTGGTGACTCAAAAGTAGGGCATATACTTGATGAAGAGATACCTATAGCTAAAAAATTAAGAGATCACATAAAACAAAACTAAATTTTATTTTAATTTTTTTTTATTAATTTAGATATTTCAGGATATTCATGCATATCTAGTCTTACTATATCTTTTTCGTAGGTTTTTTTTGTTCTTACACTAGGACTTAAAACAATGAATTTCGTGTCTTTATTAAAATAAAAAAGATGTTCAAGTCTAGGAGGTGTAAAAACCATTTCACCTTTTTTAACTCTAACTCTATTTAGTTTAGAATTTTTATTTAAAGATTTAGTAAAATAGTAAATTTCTCCCTCTAAAATATAACAATGGTGAGAGTCTTTTTTATGATAATGGTTAGCCCTAAATGTCCCTTTTTTTGAAGTAACTAACACACAAGATTTGAATTTAGACTCTAAAATTTTAATTAATAACCCTCTTTTATCTTTGAAAGTGATAAATTTTTTAGTTAAAGTCATGTGATATATATATTTTAATTCAAAAACATATCAAATATAAAATTGAATAAAATCAAACAAACAAAATTTGTCGTTACAGGTGGAGCTGGCTTCGTAGGTTCACATTTGTGTGAAAAGATATTATCTAAATTTCCAAACACATATTTAATTATTATTGATAAATTAACATATGCAGGCTCTACCAAGAATTTAAGTAAAATTTACAAGGATAAAAGAGTTAAATTGATTAAGGCAGATATCATGGATTTTATGAATTATGAAAAATATTTAAAAAATGCTAATTTTGCAATAAATGTAGCAGCAGAAAGTCATGTTGATAATTCCTTTCATAGTCCAATAGAATTTACTAAAACAAATTCTTTAGGAGCTCAAATTTTTTTTCAAACATGTATCAAACACAAAGTAAAAAAACTTATTCACATAAGTTCAGATGAGGTGTATGGAGAAAATTTGAATGGCTTCTTCAAAGAGAATAATAATTTAAATCCAACAAATCCATATTCAGCATCTAAGGCAGCTGCTGAGATGCTAATTAATAGTTATAAATATTTTTATAAAAAAAGTGTCATAATTATAAGATCTAATAACATGTATGGAGTTAGACAATATCCAGAAAAGTTAATATCAAAGACCATAGTATCATTTTTAAAAAAACAAAAAATGAAAATACATGGCAAAGGCAATAATATCCGTTTTTACCTTTCAGTAAACGATTTTTGTCATGCAGTAATTAAGATAATATCAGAAAAAAATAATGGAGTCTTTAATATTGGTTCAGATGAATATTTTACTAATAACCAAATAGTAAAAATCATATCAAAAAAGATGAATATTGATTTCAAAAAATCTGTTATTTACGTCAAAGATAGGCTTTACAATGACAGAAGATATGGTGTTGATTATAATAAATTGAAAAAAATGGGGTGGTACCCAAAAAAAAATCTAATTGAAGAACTCGATAAAATTATAGACTGGTATTCAAAAAATCTCAGCTATTTTAAAAAGATTAGATGAAATATTATGAAAAAATAAATCATTGTAGATTATGTCAAAAAAAAGAATTAACAAATGTTATTGATTTAAAGAAAACTACTCTTGCCAATAGTTATAGAAAAAAAAAAATAGACTCAAAAAAATTAAGAAAAATACCATTAGTTGTCTCTTTATGTAAATATTGCAATCATTTACAGCTACGCTATATAGCAAATCCCAAGCTTATGTTTAATGATTATTTATATGTTTCTGGTACGTCAAAAATTACCAAAGACCATTTTAAGCTTTATTCAATAGAATTACTAAGAGTATCGAAAATAAAAAAAAAAATCTCAATATAAACTTATTGAAATTGCGTCAAATGATGGAACATTTTTAGATAATTTTGATCATAATAAAAATATGATCGTTGGAATTGATCCAGCCAAAAATTTAAAAAAAGTAGCATTAAGAAAATCTAGAATAATAATTGATGATTATTTTGATTACAAAAAAAGTATAGAAATAAAAAAAAAATATGGATTATTTGACTTTATTGTTGCTAACAACGTTTTTGCACACGTTAAAAATTTAAATAGTTTTACTAAAGGAGTTTCAAATCTTATTTCTAATGTAGGTATTTTTGTTTTTGAAGTTTCTTATTTACCAAACGTAATTAAAAAAAAAACATTTGATACAATTTATCATGAACATATGAGTTTTCATTCTATGCTGCCGTTAATTCAATTCTTTAAAAAATTTAATTTACAAATCTTTGATTATAAACTTATTAAAGTTCAAGGTGGGTCAATTAGAATATATGTATCAAAAAAAGATGCATATAAAATTCAGTATAAAAAAATAAAAAAAATAATTTATTTAGAAAAAAATAGTTTTGGATTAGATAAAATTAATACATATAAAAATTTTTATAAACATATATATGAAAATAAGATACAAACTATTAAAAATTTAGATATTTTAAAAAAAAATAATTTCAAAATTATAGGATATGGTGCAGCAGCAAAAACTACTACGCTATTAAGTTTCTTCAATATCAATGAAAATTATATTAATTATATCATTGATGATAATCCTCTAAAACAAGGACACTACTTGCCAGGTACAGAAATAAAGATAGTTTCAAGAAAACACTTAAAAAAATTAAAGCCGTCTTATATTTTAATTCTTGCTTGGAATTTTTCCTCCTCAATTATAGAACAAAACTCTTCATTATTTAAATTTGGGATTAAATTTATTTTACCTTTTCCTAAATTTAGAATTATATCGAAATGAATAAATATAATTATTCTTATTATAAAGATACATTATTCAGTGATAGAAGAGGTTTTCTATGGACTAGCTGGGATCAAAATAAGAATAAAAGTAAATTAAATTTTAATCACGATAAATTTTCAATTTCAAAAAAAAACGTACTGAGAGGACTACATGGTGATAAAAAATCGTGGAAGTTGATATCTTGCGTATATGGAAAATTTTTTTTTGTAATTGTTGATTATAATAAAAATTCACCAAATTATTTAAAATATTATTCTTGGGTTTTGAGTCACAATTCAAATGAGTCTATCTTGGTACCCCCAAACTTTTTAAACGGACATTTATGTCTTTCAAGAGAGTGTGTATTTCATTATAAATTAAGCTACAAAGGCATTTATTTTGATACAAATAAGCAGTTTTCTGTTAAATGGAATAATAAAAAAATTGGAATTAAATGGCCTATTAAAAAACCAATTTTAAGTACAAGGGATAAAAATGCAGAATAATAAAGTTTTTTTTTTATCACTATTAAATTTTAAACATAAGATTTATATATTTTTTTTATTCATTCTTATTCTTTTTAATATGTTGTTTGAAATGATTGGTATTGGGCTGATAATCCCAATAACATCTCAATTGTTTGATAATGGTAATATTTTAGATAGTTATCTTTTTTTTAATAAAAATTTTTTTGATAAGTATCATATTGGCACACTTATTTTAGTTTTTTTTAGTATATATATTTTAAAAAATATTTTTTTAATTTTTTCAAACTTTGGAAAGTATACCTTTATAAAACTAATTAATGATCAGATAACAGCAGACTTACTCAAAAGATATCTAAAAAAAAATTATAGTTTTTTTTCATCAAAAACTTCTTCAGAGATTATTCGAAATTTAACAGGTGTAGAAATAATTGGGAGTATTATTGATATGTCTCTTCATACTATTACTGAAATAATTCTTCTAATTGGAATATTAACACTTCTTTTTATAATTGAGCCAATATCAACATTAGTTGTTTTCTCATTATTATTATTTATCGGACTTATTTTTTTTTATTTTAGCAAAACTAAAATGAAAAAATGGGGTGAAGATAGACAAGATACTTCAAAGATTAGAATTGGCTATTTGCAAGATCTTTTTGTATCTATAAAAGAAATTATTTTAAGAAAAAATAATTCAAAGTTTCTGGATAGTTTCAATTCTAAAAATAGAATGTACACAAGTGCAACTAAAAATTTTGAAATATATCAATCATTACCTAGAATTGTTTTAGAACTTGTAATAATAATTGTTTTAGGAATTTTTTTATTTTTGTTATCCTCTAATGAATTTAAAAGTTATGAAATTATTCCATTAATTTCTGTGTTCATAGTGGCCGGCATAAGATTAATGCCATCTATGAGTAGATTACTAGCATCTTTGCAGTATTTAAGTCATCATGGAGTTTTTTTGAGTATCATTAAAAAAGAGTTAAATCATTCTCATCATTATCCAGTAAAATCAAATAAAAAAATTATTTTTAATAATAAGCTTGAAGTAAAAAGAATTTGCTTTCGTTATAACAAAAAAGAAATTATAAAAAATCTTTCATTTAATATTAAAAAAAATGATTTTGTTGGAATAGTTGGTGATAGTGGAGTAGGTAAATCAACTTTAGTCAATTTAATCTCTGGTTTAATTAAACCTGATAAAGGAAAAATATTTTGTGATGGTTTTGATATTAACCAAAATATTAATAATTGGCATCTACAAATAGGTTATATATCACAAAATTCAGTTCTAATAGATGACACTATTGCTAGTAATATATCTTTTGGAGTGAATGATGAAGATTTAGATATTAATAAAATCCTAAAAATCTGTGAATTACTAAATATAAATTTTATAAAAAACAAAAATAATTTATTTAGAAAATCAGGTGAAAGGGGATCAAAATTATCAGGTGGACAGAGTCAAAAAATATTGATTGCTAGAGCATTATACTTTAATCCAGATGTATTAATATTAGATGAGTCTACAAGTGCACTTGATGTGAAGAGTGAAAATGAGATATTAAAATTACTTAAAAAATTAAATAATAGTAAAACTATAATTTTGATCTCTCACAGAAAAAATAGTCTTAAATATTGCAATAATATAATTCAGCTATAGTAAATATGGGAATTTTAAAATCACACATAAATCTGATTTGCGATTTGGAAAAGCAATATAGTTTTTTTAAAAATTCAAAAGTTATATCTATTAGTCAACAAGCTGTATATTCTGATTTAAGTGAAGTTACTAAAATTTTTAAAAAAAATGGTTTCAAATTTAAAAAATTAAATAAGGATTTTGATACCAAAAATAAAATTAAAGACTGGTATAATACAAAATTAGATAAAAATATAAATGCTAATACACTCTTTCATTTGCTTGGAGCAAAAGAAACTCTTACCTCAGATGTATCAAAATATGAAAATCCTGATGTAGTGATTGATTTGAATAAAAAAATTAATAAAAAATTTATAAATAAATTTGATTTAGTTTTTGATATTGGAACACTAGAGCATGTTTTTGATACTCCTACTTGCTTAGAAAATTATTTGAAAATGACTAAACTAAATGGCTTTATATTTATTGCAGTTCCATGCTCAAATATGATAGATCACAGTTTTTATATGTTTAGCCCTACTCTTTTCTTTGATTTTTTTGAGACAAATGGTTGCAAAATAGTAGATTCTTATTTTAGACTTTCTTCACCGTATGTTTATAATCAAAAAAGTATTTTCTATAAATATTTAAAACAAGGACATGAAATTCCTCTTTTACGAGAGGAGGCAGTGGAATTTATTGTTTTAATTAAAAAAACTGATTTAGTAAAAAAAATTGTTAAACCCATACAATACGTTTATAGAAAAGATCCTTCTTGGAACCTAAATACCAACAATAAAATTAATAATTCTAAATATAAAAATCCTATAAAATTATTTCTAAATTATATTCTAAAATCTAGACTAATGCCCTTTTTTATTCATAAATATTTTTACAAATATGTAAGAGGAAAAAATATAAAAAAATATTATTTATAATTATTTAATATTTTAATTATCTTATTTACTTGTACTTTATCTAGACTTGGATTACAGGGAATGCTTAAGATTTGAGTATATATTCTTTTTGTATTTTTTGTATTTTGTTTAACTAGCATAACTTTTTTATAATTTTGAATATAATTAGGATAGTGAATTTGATAAGTTATTTTATTTTCTTTTAGATATTTTATTAGTTTAGTTCTATTCTCAGACCTAATTACATAGTGATGATATACATGTTTTCTATCTTTATAACTTATAGGTTTTAGAATTTTTGGATTATTTATTTTTTCATTAAATTTATTTGCTATTTCGATTCTTTTTAAATTCCACTTGTCTAAGTACTTTAGTTTATAATTTAAAAAAGCTGCTTGTAATCCATCAACTTTATAATTGCTAGATACGTAAATGTAATCACCATTTTTACCCTTGCCCATATTTCTTAGAGCCTTTATCTTTTCATAAAATGCTTTTGTGTTAGTTAGACAAATACCAGCTTCACCTAAAGCTCCAAGGTTCTTACTCGGATAGAAACTAAAAGTAGAAATGTCACTAAAATTTCCAACTTTTACATTTTTAAACTCTGCTCCATGTGACTGAGAACAATCCTCAATTATTTTGATATTCTTTTTTTTCGTTATTTTTAATATTTTTTCCATATTACAAGGAAGACCATGCATATGTGTTATTATTATAGCTTTTGTTTTATTTGATATTTTCTTTTCAATTAAATCTTCATCAAAATTAAGGTCGTCTTTTATATCTATTAGTATTGGTTTAGCTTTTAAGATTTGAATTGAAAAAATTGCAGATATCCATGTATGAGGTGATATCAAAACCTCATCACCTTTTTTGATATCTATTGCCCTTAATGCTAAATTTATTGCGTCAGTTCCATTAGAGAGAGCAACTCCAAACTTATTACCAATATATTTACTAAAATTTTTTTCAAAAATTTCTACATTCTTACCTAAAGTAAAGTCACTTTTGACTAATTCTTTTTCAAAGATTTTAATTAGATCTTTGCTAAGATTCTTATGAAGTTTTGCTAAGTCAAAAAAATGCATATAATGTAGTTAATTATGTCACCTACAGTATCTGTAATAACTCCCTTTTACAATTCTGAAAAATATATAAGGGAAGCAATAAAAAGTATTATTAATCAAACTTATACTGATTTTGAGTATATCTTAGTAAATGACTGCTCATCTGATAAATCTTTATTTATTGCTAAAGAATTCGCAAAAAAAGATAAAAGATTAAAAGTCATTGATCTAAAAAAAAATGTTGGAGCAGCCGAAGCTTTTAACAAAGGCTATAAAGTTTCAAAGGGAAAACTCATAGCAAGATTTGACTCTGACGATATTTCTCTAAAAGATAGAATAGAAAAACAAGTTAAGATATTTAATTCATGGTCAGACCTATCTATATTAGGAGGGTCAATTAAGTTGATTGATAAAAGAAGTAAAATAATTTCTAAGAAAATAAATTTTCCATCTAACTTAGAGGAATTAAATAGAATTATAAAATTCAAAGTTCCTATTGCAGACCCCTCTTCAATGATAAAGAGGGAGGTTTTTGAAAAAATTGGTCTTTTTAGAAAATTTACTGAACCAGCGGATGACTTAGATTTTTGGCTAAGAGCAATTAAAAATAATTTAATTTTAACTAATATAGATGATGTTTTGATATATTATAGAATTCATGAAAATAATTTATCTTTGATAAAATTCAAAGAACAAATAATAAACTCAATATTTGTAAGAAAACTATCTCATATTTCAGTAAATCAAACTTTATCAAAATTGAAAAATAAAAATATTAAATCAATAGAAGATATAAATGGATTACTTCCTTCAAAAAATCATATAAAATATGAAGAGTTTTATTTTAATTATTTTTTAAATATTCCTTTTAATAATAAAGATATTAAAAATTCAATATTAAAATTTGAATATCACAAATTACAAAAAAAAAATAAATTTAACAATTCAAAAATTGGAAAAATTTATTTAATTATTTCAATTAAATTTTTATTACAAAAAAATATATTTCTTTCCATGCACTTTTTAATTAAATCAGTTTTATTTAGAAACTTTTTTATTTTCAAAGATATTTATCAATATCTTTTTTTAAGAGAGTACACTATAAATTAAATGTTAGTCTCAGTTATAATCCCATCTTTTAGACCAGAACTTTTTTTGCAAGATGCAGTAAAAAGTGTTTTGAATCAAAGTTATAAAAAAATTGAAATAATCATAATTGATGACACAGGTAAAAATAAATTGAAAAAGTTGGCCAAGAAAAAAAAATTATATCTAAATAAAAAAATTAAAATATATTCAAATTCTCAAAATAAAGGCGTATCTTATTCATTAAATAAGGGAATAGCTAAAGCTAAAGGTGAATATGTTTGTTGGTTAAGTGATGATGATTTATATCATTCTGATAAAATAAAACTTCAAATTGATACTATTAAAAAGTCGAAATTTGATAACAAAATGATAATTGCTACAAATTTTTTTCTTCTAAAGGAAAATGCAAAAACTCAAAAAAAATATACAAGACCTTTTGAAAATGATCATTTAGAGAGAATTTTACTTTTTGATGATCTACATGGTTGCACCTTATTAATGCCCAAACATTTGTTCAAACGAAATAAGTTTAATATTAATTTAAGACATGCCCAAGATTACGATTTATGGTTAAAATTATCTAGTAATGGATATAAATTTTTTTTACTAAATAAGCATTTACTTTATTCTAGAGTTCATGGAAATCAGGACTCTATAGTTCACAGTGGTCTTGCGTACAAAGAAAAAAAAGAATTATATGAAAAATATATTTATAATTTTTTTTTAAAATCTTTTTATAACAAAAATTACTTTAAGATTTTTATGATATTTTTGACATATAGTCATAGAAATTACCAAGAAACAGTAAAAAATTTAAAAAACTTCAAGAATTTTTTTTACTCAAAAAATCAATACAAAATAAATTTAATAATTCACTCTGCAATATTTTTTTCTTTTTTTACAAGAAATTCTAAGAAACTTATAAATTTTATTTTATGAAAAAAATTCTTGTTATAGGTTTATGGAATAGTATCCACCTTAAAAGATGGTTAGATCAATTTAAAGATGAAAAAATACAATTTATTATTTTTCAATCAGAAATAGCAAAGCATATTAGCTTAAAAAATAAGAATGTTAAATTCTTTAAACCTTTTTTTTTTAATAATTTTAACTTTATATTTAATAAGTTTTTTTATTATCTGTTTGGAGAAAAGTGGTTATTAATTCTACTAAAAGTTTGTTTTAGAATTTACAATCCAAATATTGTGCACACTATAGAAATACATAGGGCTGGCATAATGTTTCTCAAATCAAATCTTTATAAAAAAAATAATGCTCCTAAATGGATTGTAACTAATTTAGGTTCGGAAATGACATTATTCCATAAATTAAAAGAATATAAGTTGTTAATTGAAAATGTATTACAAAATTGTGATTTTTATTCTGCCGAGTGCGAGAGAGATTATGATCTAGTAAAATCTTTTATCTTAGAAAAAAAGTTTTTACCATGTATACCAAATGCAGGTGGTTTAGATACAGTTTATATTTCCAAATTAAGGAATAAATTTGAATATTCACAGAGAAATATAATACTGATAAAAGGACACCAGTCTTTAGTTGGTAGAGCACTAGAAATAGTGAAAATTCTCCCTAAAATTTTTCATGAATTAAAAGATTTCGAATTAATTTTTTACTCTGTAACACAAGACGTCAAAATTGAAACTGAATTATTAATGTTGAAATATCCCCTAAAAATTAAATGTATAGAAAATATTTCTCATTATGAGATTTTAGAACTTTTCTCAAAATCTAGAGCTTATATAGGTTTTTCAATATCTGATGGTATTAGCACATCAATGTTAGAAGCAATGGCATGTGGTGCTATACCTATTCAATCTAATACAGCTTGCACAAATGAGTGGATAAAAAATGATTTGAATGGCTATAGTGTAAATATAGGTGATGATGAAAATTTAATAAAAGCTATAAAGAATACTATACACAATAAGTCTTTATTCGATTTAGCGTTCAACGAAAATTTTAAAATTATTACCGAAAGATGTAATAAAGATAAAATTATAAAAAAAGCAAAATTGTTTTATGAGGTATGAATATTATAAACTTATTTAATTTTAACATTAATTTTTTTAAGCTGTATGCTTTTTTTTTAGTTTCAAACGGTATTTTATCTATCAGATTTTTTTTAAATTATAAATATACCCTTGATCAACCTATTACTTTTTATATTATTTATATATTTTTCTTATTAATCGTGTATTTTCTTTTGAATAATAAATTATTCAAAATTAATTTTTTTCTAAATAGATATTTTTTTTCATTTTTCTTATTATCAATTTCAATAATATTGATTTATCAATATCCAATTCAAGATAATTTAAAATTATTTAATTTAGGCTCTGATCAAGATGATTGTATCAAAGATATGATCTTTAATTTATTAAATTTAAATTATCCTTATCAAAAAACTTATCTTGGTAATCCTTGTTCTACGGGATTTTTAGAAATAATTTTCTATTCTCCAATTATTATTTCTGACAAATATTTTGCTTTTATTCCAGCTATATCAACGTTTTTTTTCTTTTTATCAATAAGAAACTATATTGATAGTAACGAGTCATACTTAATATCTTATTTGATCTTTACAAATTTAATTTTTCTAGAACTTTGTATATCAGGATCAGATTATATAATCATATCAACATCATATGTTGTAGGAATATCTTTTTTACTAAAAGGTTTGAAAAATAAGTCATTTTTTTTTCAAATCATAGGCTACGTTTTTCTATGTTTTTTTTATAGCTCAAGGATAGTATTTATTTTTATAATGTTACTAAATTTTTTTACTATTAGTATTTATAATAAAAAAGTAAATATTCCTTTTATAATTATATTATTCATAGTTTTTAGCTCATATACTTTAATGTACTTAATCTCACCAGAAAACTTTCCTAATTTTCATTTATTTTACAAAGGATATTCATTATTAAATGATAATAAATTACTATTAATTATCTCAGTTTTCTTAATATCGTTTTTATTCTTATATTATTATAGATTATTGAAGCAAATTTTTATTTCTCAAAATTTTTTAATATTATTTAATTCTCTAATTTTTATATTACCAATGCTTTTTTTATCATTTGCTGGATTTTCTTTTAATAATTTAGCGAGTTGGGAGGAAATTAATTATACAATATTAGTTTTACCATCAATATATTTTTCAACCTTTATATTTTTAAAAAATAAAATTGAATAAAATACATATTTTTTCATTAGGCATTAATAGTTATGGTGGAAAAAAAATTTTAGAATTTATAATAAGAAAATATCAAGATCACGAGCTAATTTTATATGCTGATAATAGGCTTATAATTGATAAAAATTTTAAAAATATTAAACTAAAAAAATATAAAAACAATTTTTATAATCATAATCATCTTTATCTTAAATTAAAAAAATTTAAGAATGATAAGATCCTTTTTCTTAATGGACTTCCACCATTTTATAGCTTCAAGGATTATAATGCTGTAGTTTTTTTCCAAAATAAGAATATTTATGATATCGAATTTAGTTTTAAAAATATTTTCAATAAAGATTTAATTAAAAAAATATATTTTAATTGTTTTAAAAAAAATGTTTCTAATTGGTGTACTTTTAATTTATACACTAGTGATATTTTACAAAAACTTTTAAATACTAAATCCAACATAAATGTTTTAAACTTTAAACCTTTTATTGATTTTAAAATTAATTATGAGAAAAAAATCTACGATTTTTTTTATCTTGCTTCCTCTTCTAAAAATAAAAATCATTCTTTCTTATTAACATCACTTATTGAATTATCAAAAATTGGTTATCGTCCTAAGATATTTTTGACATTATATGAAGATGAATTTGAAAAATTATATCCAAGTCATATATTAAAAAAATATAATCTAAATATAATAAATAAGTACATTGAGAATGATGATACTTTATATAAGATATACTCCTTATCTAAAAACTTAATTTTTCCATCAACTAGTGAAACCTTAGCTATTCCCCTATTTGAGGCTGAATATTTTGGTCTAAACATTTATCTATCAGATAAAATTAATTTTTTTTATACAAATAAAGTTAATATTTATTATTTTGATACAAATAATATAAGATCATTAGTGAATTTAATCATAGACTCAAAAACTAATAATAATATTTAAATGCCAAAAACAAATTACCCATTAATGAAAAATAATATTCAGCGGTCTGATTTGAACAAAGTAATATCTCATCTTAAAACTAATGACCCTATACTTACATCTGGTAATAAAGTTGAACTCTTTGAAAAATTATGGAGCAAATGGTTAGGTGTAAAATATAGTGTTTTTCTTAATTCAGGCTCCTCTGCAAATTTTATTTCTTTGCAAATTTTAAAACAAAAATATCCAAACGGAGGAGAAGTAATAGTATCTCCATTAAACTGGATTTCTGATATTGTCTCTATTATTGAATGTGGTTTTAAACCTAAGTTTGTAGACATTAATTTTTCTAATTTAGCTGCAGATTCTAAACTAATAATTAATACTATTTCATCAAAAACAGTAGCTATTTTACTATCACATATCCAGGGATTTAATGGCTTAACTCATGATCTATATAATATAATTCAAAAGAAAAAAATCGTTTTAATTGAAGATGTATGTGAGTCTCACGGAGCATCCTTTAATGACAAAAAATGTGGGACATTTGGTTTAATTTCAAATTTCTCTTTTTATTATGCTCACCATTTATCCACTATTGAAGGTGGAATGATTTGCACTAACGATAAAAATGTTTATTTAAATGCTAAAATGTTTAGAGCACATGGATTACTAAGAGAAAGCAAAGATAAAACTTATATAAGTACATTTAAAAGAAAATATAAAAATTTAAATCCTGATTTTATATTTATGCTTTCAGGTTTTAATATGAGAAATAATGAAATAGGAGCTATAATAGGTATTAATCAACTTAAAAGATTAGATAAAATGATTGATAAAAGAAACAAAAATCATCTTCATTTTTTGCATAAAATAGATAAAACTAAATTCAAAGTTGATTTTCATCTAAAAGGTGCCAGTAACTACGCTTTTAATTTAATTTTAATAAATAAAGATTATAAACTTTTAAATAATCTTAAATCTAATTTAAAAAAAAATAATATAGAATTTAGACAAGGCAGTGCAGGGGGAGGTAACCAATTAAGGCAACCCTATTTAAAAAAAATATTTCATTCCAGTTATCATAAAAAATTTCCAAACACTGAACATATTCATGAATTTGGTTTTTACATTGGTAATTATCCTTCTTTAACATTTAAAGAAATAAATTTTATATGTAAAATTATAAATTCTTCTTAAATAATTATGAAAATTGCCATTTTTTCCCAACATTTTTGGCCTGAAAAATTTAGAATTAATGAGGTTGTGAATGAATTTGTAAGTCAGAATCATGAAGTTTGTGTAGTAACTGGATTGCCAAACTATCCAAGTGGTAAAATTGAAAAAGAATATAAATCTATAAAAACAAAAATATCATTTTATAAAAAAATAAAAATTATTAGAATACCTATCATACCTAGACTGAACGGTAATGGGATGAATTTATTTATAAATTATTTGTCATTTATTATCAGTGGTTTAATCAATTTAAGATTTATAAAAAAAAATATAGACTCAGATGTAATATTTATCTATGGAACATCTCCTATATTACAGGCAATTCCTGCTATTTTTCTTAGTAAAATAACAAATTTACCAATTATATTATGGGTTCAAGATTTATGGCCAGAAAGTATTTCGGATACAGGTTTTATAAAAAATAAATTTTTCTTAAAGTTTGTAAGTATATTTGTGAGGTATGTTTATAAAAATTCACATAAAATACTACTTCAATCACCTAAGTTCATGAATCACTATAACATAACACCGTTTAGAGAAAAATGTGAAGTTCATTATAATCCATGTGAGTACAAGGTAAGTGAAAAAATTAGTACTAAATTTCAAAATAATGATATTTTTAAAATGATTTACTCAGGAAATATTGGTAAGGCTCAAAATTTAGATTTTATTTTTGACTTAGCCTCATATTCTATAAAAAAAAATTATAAAGTAAAAATTATTTTGATAGGCAATGGAAGTGAAAAAAATAATATTGAAAAAAAAATTAATTTAAAAAAATTTAATGATATTATTAATATTTATAAATATAAATCTAAAGATAAATTAAAGGAAACTCTTAATAAATGTGACTCGTTAATTATATCTTTAAATGATGGATCAGTTCTATCCAAAACAATACCTGCTAAATTTCAAACTTATCTTTTCTTTTCCAAACCTATTTTTTCTTTATCATCAGGTATTGTTAATAATTTAGTTGTTGATAATAATCTTGGATTTGCAGCAAGACATGATCAAAAAGAAAAAATTTTAGAAAACTTTAAAAAATTAATTTTTTTATCGAAGGAGGAAAAGTATATTATTGGAGAAAATTGCTTTAAATTCTTTGAGGAAAATTTTGAAATAGAAAAAAATTGTAATAAATTAATTCAAATATTCAAAAAAGAAGTAAATTAATATGAAAAACTTTTTAAAAAAATTATTTATTAATTTACCAAGTTTTTTGATTTACCCAATTTACTTGCTACAAAAAAAAAATCAAAATATCATTTTAGATTTTCTTTATGATAATAGTCCAAATAAAAACAATTTAACTCTCCGTGAAAAAAAATCATTGATAAACAAATTATTACTGTCGTTTAAGCATGTAAAATCTGCCACAAGTTTTGAGTCAAATTTAGCAATTCTAAGATATGGACTTAAAAATATAGATCCAACATCTAATGGTTGCATAGTTGAATGTGGATGTTTTAAAGGAGCCTCGTCTATAACACTATCTATTTTAGCTAAAATCACTAATAAAAAACTATACATCTATGACTCTTTTGAAGGATTACCCCAAATTGAAAACGATCTTGAAAAAAAAGCTTACTATCCGCATTTAACAAAATACACCGAATACCATGAGGGTATGTATAAAGGTACCTATAAGGAAGTAAGCGAAAATATTGATAAATTTGGATATATTGAAAATTGTTTACTAATAAAAGGTTACTTCTCTGATACACTTAAAAAACATGATCAACCAATAGATTTTATTTTTGTTGATGTTGACTTACAAAGTTCATTGTTAACTTGCATAGAATCTTTGTGGGGAAATCTTGCAAAAAATTCTTATCTATTTACTGATGATTCATGTGACATTAATTTAGTAAAAATTTGGTTTGACGATGCATGGTGGCACAATAAGTTTAATCAAAGTGCCCCTGGTTATATAGGAAGTGGTTGTGGTATTCCTTTAAAAGGAGATTATTCTTCTCTTGGATATACAATCAAAAATGATAAAGATAATTACAAATTAATTAATTGGTCTTAAATTTTGAAAAAAATATTACTAGTTGGTGGTTCGGGTTACGTTGGAGGAGCTGTTTCTGATGAGCTTAACAAAAGTAATTTTAATTTAAGAATTTATGACAATCTTCTCTATGAGTCTTCTTATTTAAAAAAGATTGATTTTGTTAATGGAGATGTTAGAGACAAAAAAAAATTAAAAAAGCATTTGAATTGGGCTGATATTGTAGTATGGATGGCTGCAATAGTTGGTGATGGTGCTTGTGATATTAACAAAGAAGACACACTTGAAATAAATAGTAAATCTGTAAAGTGGTTATCTAAAAATTATGACGGGAAAATTATTTTTTTTTCAACTTGTTCTGTTTACGGCGCACAAAATGGAATTTTAACAGAAAATTCAAAACTAAATCCTCTATCGCTTTATGCTAGGACAAAATTAGATGCTGAGTCTTTTCTAAAAAATAAAAACTCTACAATATTTAGATTAGGAACATTATTTGGAATTGGAGACTCATACTCTAGGCTGAGGATGGATTTAGTAGTAAATCTTTTAACTATGAAAGCACATTTTAATAAAGAACTAACTATTTTTGGAGGGAGTCAATTCAGACCCCTTTTACATGTAAAAGATGTTGCTAGAGCTGTAAAAAAAGTAATAAATTCTAATAAAAATGGCACTTTTAATTTAAAGTATGAAAATTATAAAATTAGTGACTTAGCCTTATTAATTAAAAAGAACTTCAAAACAAAAATTAAAATTAAAACTACTGATATGATGTTTCAAGATACAAGAAATTATATGGTGTCTAGTCATAATTTCGATAGTTTATTTAAATTTAAGCCAAAATATGATGTTGAATATGGCATTAAAGAGATCATTGAACTAATAGATTCTAATAGAATTAAAAATTTTGATGATATAAGGTATATAAATCATTTATATTTAAAAAAGTATGGAATTAGATAATCCAAGCCTTATTGATGGTGATAGCTTTTATGATCAAAGAGGTTCTGTATCTTTTATAAATAATTTAGATTTAATCAATATAAAACGTTTTTATATAGTTGAAAATCATCAGCAAAATTTTGTCAGAGCTTGGCATGCTCATAAATTTGAACAAAAAGTATTTATTTGTATCGAGGGTGCTGCACAAATTTCTGCAGTAAAAGTTAATAATTTTGAAAATCCCTCTAAAGATACGGAGATATTTAACTTCTTTTTGAGTGAAAAAAAAATGCAATGTGTTTTTATTCCAAAAGGCTATGCAAATGGTTCAATGTCACTAATTAAAAAAACTAGATTATTAATTTTTTCTGACTCCTCGCTGAAAGAAAGTTTAAATGATGATTATCGTTTTCCTTATGATTTCTGGGATAATTGGAACATTAAATTTAAATAATGAAAGTTTTAGTTTTAGGTGCTAGTGGAATGCTTGGATCTGCCTTTGTAAAATCATCATCTATTAAAAATGATATTAATTATTATTTTAGTGTTAGATCAAAAAAAAAACAAAGATACTTAATAAAAGAATATAATTTACATGAAAAGAAAGTGTTAATCTTAGATATTATTGATAAAAATTTAGATAAGAAATTATTATTTATTAAAAAAAAAAATTTTGATTTTGTTATAAATTGTATCGGTATTATTAAACCTCATATAGATGAATCAAATTCTGCTTCAATTAAAAATGCTATCTTTATAAATTCTATGTTTCCTCATTTGCTAAATTTTCATTTTAATAATATTAAGATACTTCAAATTGCTACAGATTGTGTTTACTCTGGAAAGAAAGGGTTTTACTCTGAAGAATCTTTCCATGATGCTGAGGATGTTTATGGTAAATCAAAAAGCTTGGGTGAAGTAGTAGATAAAAATTTTTTTAACATAAGATGCTCTATTATTGGTGAGGAAATAAATTCAAGGTTATCTTTAATAGAATGGTTTAAATCACAAAAATATAAAACTAATATAAACGGGTTTAATAACCATTTATGGAACGGCCTGACCACTAATGCGTTTTGTAAATTAATAGAGTCAATAATTTTAAATAAAATAAATATACCTAATAGATTTCATTTATTACCATCTGATTATTTATCAAAGTATGAATTGTTGTCCATTTTAAAACAAAAATATTCTAGACAAGATCTAAAACTTAAAAAAATTAATCATAAAGAGAGTATTGATAGAACTCTTAGTACAAACAATAAAAAAATAGTTGATAAGATATGGAAAAAATCTTTTTTTAATAAAAAACTAAAAATCCAAGAAATGATTGATGTATCTTTATGATTAAAATATTAACGATTATTGGAACTAGGCCAGAAATAATTAGGTTATCTGAAATAATTCCTTTGTTAGATAAATATTTCAAACAAATTTTAGTTCATACTGGGCAAAATTATGACTATGAGTTAGATGAAGTTTTTTTTAAGAATTTTAATCTTAGAAAACCTAATTATTTTCTTAATGCTAATGGAACTTTTGGATGTCAATTATCTACTATTTTTGTGAAACTAGAAAAAATACTTTTAAAAGAAAAACCGAATTCTTTGTTAGTTTTAGGCGATACAAATTCTAGCCTATCATCTATTATAGCTAAAAGATTGAATATTAAGGTTTATCATATGGAGGCAGGTAATCGATGTTATGATGAATTAGTTCCCGAAGAAATAAATAGAAAGTTGATTGATCATTCTAGTGACTTTTTATTACCATACACTTTTAGAAGTTGTGAAAATCTTATTAAAGAGGGAATTGATAGAAAAAATATCTTTATAACTGGAAATCCAATTTATGAAGTACTATTAAAACATAAGTCAAAAATAGATAAATCAAATATAAAAAAAAGATTAAGATTAAAGAAAAATAATTATTTCTTAATCACACTTCATAGACAGGAAAATGTGGATGAATGGAACAAACTTAATCAATTTATAAAAATGTTTAACATGACATTCGATGAATACAATATTCCATTAATTTGGCCAATACACCCTCGAACATCTAAAATGTTAAAAATAAATAACTACAATTTCAGTAATTCGAAAATTACTTTTATAAAACCACTTGATTTTTTTGAATTTGTTAACCTAGAGAAAAATGCTAAATGTGTTTTGACCGATAGTGGCACAGTGCAAGAAGAGTGCTCAATTTTTAAAGTCCCAGTTGTAACTTTAAGAAAAACTACTGAAAGGCCTGAAACGATTGAAACAGGAAGTAACTTTACTATTAATGATGATACAAAAAAAATTAAAAAATCTATAAAAATTGCTTGTGATTTGAAAAGATTTATTATTGCACCCGATGAATATCTTTGTAAAAACGTTTCTAATAAAATAGTTAAAATATTAATGAACAATAATACTTGAATAGAGTCTTAAATTTAAATTTTCAAAATAAATTAGATTTTTATGAAAATTTTTACGTTTATACTGTTTTATTGAGCTATTTTTTTCTATGGGATATAAGCTATAAAACATTTTCTTTTAAATACTCCATCTTTTTAATTTTTATTTTTATTATAATTAAAAAAATTAAATTAAATAATTTAAAATACCCAATATATGCTCTAATTTTTTTAATACTTCATTTATTGTTTAATAAGCTTTTTTTTAACGTTCCTATTACTTTCGACAATTTTAAAGGTGTTGTACTGGTATTTACTACTTTTTTATTTATTGCCATTTTCAAAAATAAAATTTTAGGTGTATTAAATAATTTATATTTATATTTTCCCATACTTTTTATTCCGTTGACATTGATAACATTAGAGCACGACTCCCTTTATTATAAAGAACTTGATTTTAAATGTAGTTTATTAATGTTTGACTCACCAATTTTTAAAAAAGTTTTCTTAGAAAATTCTCATTTTGGTATGATTTTACCTTCTTTAATTATTTACAATTTTTATCAATTATCAATTGAAAGTAAGAGTTTCACAAAAAATTATATAAGATACATCACTATTTTATTAATCTTAATCAGTTCTCTTTTATATGGTTCAACAACGTTAAGTTTTGGATTAATAATCTCAATAATATTTATTTTTTTATTTTTTTATAAAGAATTGACAACTTATTTTAAAATTTCATTAATTTTTATTTTGTTATCTTACACATTAGTCTTTTTAAATAAAGGCTCTTGTAATACCAAAATTACTGATTTGCCAATATACATCAATCAAATAGAAAATCAAAAAATAAATTTTGAAAAAAATAAAATATTGAATGAAGAAATTAAAATTACTAGATCTATAAAATTTCAATCAGAAAATCAATTAGGACTACTTTTTAAAGATCTTGAAAATGATTTAACTAAGTTAGGCCTTAATACTAATAAATATTTATTACTAATAAAAGAAAATGATTTTAATTTTATTATAAATTTTTTGAAAAACGAGGAAATTATAATAAACAAAAATATCATCAACAAAATTAAAAATATCTATAAATTAAAAAATGAATTAAATGATCTCTCAAAAGAAGAACAAATTTTAAATATTGAAATTAAAACTAATGATAATGATATTAAGACAAACTTTAATACTGTAAATCTATCAACTCAAGTAATCATTAAATCATTAATTACAGCTTATAATTCTTTTTTAGAAAACCCATTAGGATATGGGGTCAATAGTTATGAATATGCTTATTTTAAATTTAACACGACAGAATTAAAAAAAAGTTTCTTTTCTAAAGACACTTTTTATATTAATTACAATGACGCTGCTAGTAATTTCCCAAAAATTATAACTGAATTTGGATTATTTAATATATTTTTAATAATTCTTTTTTTAAATTTTATTTTTAATAAAAATATTGATTTTCGTTACAAGATGATGATCTTACCTATTGTATTAACATTAAATCTAAGAGCTGCTGGTTACTTCAATGCAGGTTTCACACTTTGTATAATCCAAGTATTATTCTTATTTTTGCATAAAAATGATAAAACTAAATAAATATATAATCATTACATTCATTTTTATTATTCACTTTATATTTATTTTTATTCCTACTGTTAATTTTGAGTTTGTTTTTTCAGATGCTGCTATGGAATTTAATATTAATCATTTAAATGCAATTGAAAATTATTTCAATATACAGGCAAATACTTTTGTATTTCCCTTTCTTATATATGTAATAAATTATTTTCTTTCAATAGATTTTTTAACCTTATCAAGATTATTATCAATTATATGTGTAATACCCCTTGGTTTAAGCATAATTAAATTTTCTGAAATATTTTTTAAAGATAACTATATTTACTTATTAGCTTTAATTTTATGTAATCCATTTATTTTTATAATGGCACACAGGGGAACACCTGATTTTATATCTGCATCCCTAGCTGTCTCTACATTTCCTTATTTAATATTTATCAAAAAAAAAATTTTACTTCTTTTTTTCTCTTTAGTATTAGGTCTTGCAATAGCCTTAAAGCCCACTGTAGGAATTATTTTAATATTAATTAATCTTTATTTTTTATTTAAATTAAAATTTGATATCTTATCAACTATAAAAAAAACTTTTATAATAAACTTTTTTTCATTATTACCTTTTTTATTTTATATTTTTTTTATTAATTTAAATTTTAATTTTTTACTTGCCAATGATTATTATATTAATTCACTAAAAATAAATTCATTAAGAAATTATTTTAGCAACTTTATTTTATACATAGGGTATACATATCTTTTTATATTTACTTTGAGAATAAGCCAACTTTATAAGAAAATTTTGATTATAAAATTTAATTTTATATACATACTAATTATTCCTTTAATTTTATTTTTTTCATTTTTATTCCCGATACCACAATTAGAACTTAATCTTAGTTTTTTATCGAATATATTAGGAAAAAAAATAGAAAACTTTATTTTTGTAATTTCTTTTTTTATTTTTGTTTTTGATATTGTTGTAAATAGACAAGATTTACTCTCAAATATTACTAAAAAAACTATTCTTTTTTCAATAATTTTATTTTTTTTGATTATGTCCTTTTTTTCACCCTCACAAAGATATTTAATTTGTATTATTCCTTTAGTTATTTATTTCTTTTTTGTTTTTAACAAAAAAAATTTTATAACAACAATTCTTATTTATATCTTTTTCAATTTATTATTATCTTTAAATCAATATTTAAATGGTCATATATCTGAATTAACTGTTATTGAATTAAAAGAAAAAAAAATTTTAGAATTATCTTGCCCTGGTGTGATTGAGGCTCATATTGGTAATAGTTTTATTACCGATAATAAGAGTTGTGATAAAAATTACCTTTATACGGTAGTATATGGTTATAATGAAAATTCTATTAAAACGATTAATGTATCTTTATTTTTTATTTCTAAAACTTTAAGTATTATAAAATTATAACATTCTATTTTTATACAATCTATCTTCCCAATGCATAAACGGAAATTTTAATGATGAAATTAATTCAAAATTGTTTTGTTTCAAAAAACTGTCTACGTCCTCACTTTTAAAACCCTCGTATAGATTATCTTTGTGATATTCAACCATAATAAATTTTGTATTTGAAATATTTTTTTTGAATCCTGTTAATACTTTTAATTCAAACCCTTCTACGTCTATTTTCACAAAATCAAATTTTAAATTATTCTTTTCTATATATGTATCTATTTTTATAGATTTAATTTTTGTTTTATTTTTAAGATCTTTATTTATATCAGAAGAATATAATATTTTCTTTACCTTATAAGTTCTAGATTTATAGTTAATTTCTGAACCTGTTGATATTTTTGAAATTTCACTATCAATAATCATATTAATATAGCCATCAACATCGCTAACAGCTATATAATTAATTTTGAAATTTTTTTTTAAAATATTTTTCATTTTAATTTTAGATTTTAATGAAATATTTGGTTCAAAAGCATGTATGTAACAATTTTTAAAAACCTTTTTTAGTAATACTGAATAGTCACCTTCGTGACATCCTATGTCCATGACATTTTTGACTTCAGATTTTATGTTTAAAAATATTTTTCTAAGATTTCTTTGATGTATGTATTTATCCAATACATTTACTAAAAAAATTGTAAAATATCTAATCATTTTTTAGATGAAAATTAATTAATTTAATTAAATCTATTACAACTTTTAGACTTATTTTACTTTGACCTTCTAACCTTTTATTTATTTTAATTGGTATTTCTTTGAACTTGATTAAATTTTTAGTTCCCAAATATATATCTAGCATGATTTTCCATCCATTTTTATATATTTTTTTTCATGCAAAAGAACAATATCTCTTTTAATCATAAAAAACCCTGACAAAGGATCCGATAGATTTATATTTAATAATTTTTTTATAGTGAAAATAAATAATTTACTGATATTAATTCTTCCAAAGTTATATAGGTAGTCTTTAAATATAAATGATTTATTTAAAAACCTACTACCGTTTATAAATTCAATTTCAGTGTCTAAATATTTTATTAAAAGGTTCAAGTTTGAAATATCATGCTGTAAATCTGAGTCCATTAATATAACATATTTTGACTCTGTTTTTTTTAATCCTTCGATAAATGCTCTTGAGATATCTTTATCATTTACTCTAAATAGATAATCTACATTTGTATTTTGTTTTTTTAATTCAATAATTTCATTTTTAGTATTATCTGTTGATCCGTCATCAACAAATAAAATAGAATAATATTTGAAATTAAATTTATTTTTAATTTCTGTAACTATTTTGCTTACATTTTTTTCTTCATTTAAAGTTGGAAGTATAATCGTTATTTTATTCATTTTTTTTTATATATAGTTAAAGTATATTAAAAATTTATTTAATGGTATTCGATAATTTAGTTATTGGTTCTGGACCTACTGGATTAACTGTTGCTAATGAACTTTTATTAAAAGGAGAAAAAGTTCATTTAATCGATATTGGTAACGTTATAGAAGAGTCTAATAAGGACTTAGGTAGTGTTTTTTTAAAGACAAGAAATTTTTATAGCTTTTTAAATACTCTTGATAAAAATAAAATAATTAAAGGTAAATATAATAATCCAAATCTTAAGTATCCTTTTGGTTCTGACTTTGTTTTTAGAAATAATAATTTTGAAAAAATTTTTACGAATAATGCTGATTATATATCATCTAATGCCTTAGGAGGATTATCAAACATATGGGCTACAATGGTCTCTCCTTTCAAAGACGAAGATATATCTGATTGGCCTATATCTTTTGAAAGATATTATAAATACCTTTCTAATGTAGAGGATATAATGCCTATTTCTTCATCTAGGGATAATTTAGACAATTTTTATAATATTAGAATTGGTAAAGAGCATGAATTCAAGATATCGAAAGCAGGAGAAGTTTTTTTCAACAAGTGCCAAGAAAGAAAAGATCTATTAAATAATAAAGGAATTTATTTTGGTAGGGCTAAGAGTGCAATTAGTAGCAAGTACTCATTAGATGGTAAAAGTTGTAGTGCTTGTGGCCTTTGTCATTTTGGATGCCCAAATAACAATATGTTCAATTCAAAATTTATGTTAGATGATCTTTTATCAAATAAAAGTTTTCATTATCTTAGTGGATTGTTTGTAGAAAAAATATTTCAAAATAAAGAAGAAAATGTTGGAAGAGTCGAATGTAGAGATGTCAAAAATAATGAAACGAAATCTTTTAATTATAATAAAATATTTTTGTCTTTAGGTCCAATTGGTACGGCTATGTTAATACTAAGAAGTAATTTAATCAAAAATGATAATGTCACATTTAAGGAGTCGCAGAGATTTTATGTTCCTGCTTTACTTAAGTCCATATCTTTTAAAAAATATCAAGTAAATAAAAATACTCTTTCAGAGATTTCGTTAACTATTATGAATACATTAATAAGTAAATTTTCAGCCCACCTTCAAGTTTACTCCTTTTCTGAAATAATGCTCAGACCATTAAAACAAATTTTAGGAAATCAAATTTATAGACTCCCACATTTCTTTCCTTTCATATTCAATAACATATATATAATATTAGGATATCTGCACTCCAAAGACTCCAATCAAATGAATCTTAAGATTACCAAAAATGATAGTGGGATATATGAATATAAACTCTCAGAGATTTTTTTAAAAGATACTAAAGACATTGTTGATCAGTTTTTTAATTTAATAAAAAAAGAAATGAATTTTATTTATATAAATAAAAAATTTCTTAATAATGGTATTACTGGATCAAGTTATCATTATGGTGGAAGTTTTCCAATGTCTCTCAACGAAAAGAATGAAAATGGAAGTTCAATAAAAGGTAATTTAAATCAATATAAAAATATTTATATAACTGATCAATCTGCCTTACCAGAGATGCCAGGATCACCAACTACATTTAATGCAATGGTCAATGCTTCGCGTATAGTAAATGAAATGTATGAATAAAAATTTATTATTACTAGGTAAAAATAATTTCTTATCTAACGATGTTAAATCTAAATTAAAAGAAAATGATATTGATTTCTACTTTGAAAAGGAAAGGATTGATTTCAATGATCTAAACCTAAGCTCAGAATTATTTTGTAAAAAATATTTTTTTTATGATAATTTAAAATTTCAATTCATTCTAAATACTATTCATTTTCATAATGATCGTAAAATGAATAATAATTCAAATCTATTATTAGCAGAGCATATTCAATACTTTAGTCAAACACATAATAATGCAAAAATAATATATATTTCATCTACACAGGCATCTAAAGTTAGTTTAAATAAATATTCAATTGATAAATTGAATTCAGAAAAAATATACATAAAGTCAGATAATTTCTTAATAATTAGACCCTCTACAATAATTAAAAAAGATAATGGTATGGTTTATGGAGGTTACAGAGGTCAAACAATTTTGAAAATATCTAAATTTATAAAAAAATATAATTGCTTTCCTGTGCCAGACAAAGGTGAGTATCAACATACATACTGTATGATTAATTCATTATCTAATTTTATTATTGAAGTTTTGAAAAAAGACATATTTAAAAATCAAATAATTAATTTTTTTTCAGGTGAATATTTATCTTACCTAGACTTTTTAAAAAAAATTTCAAATTATCTTAATAAAGATCCAAAATTTATATTCATACCAATTAATATTTTTAAATTATTATTATCAATACTTTTGATGAAGAAGGCTGTAAATCAAATCAAAAATTTAGTAAATGAAAAAATTGAATACGATAAAACAAATGAAATTAAGAAAGTTATAAAAATGGAGATTTTATGAATATTTTGATTTTTAATATTTTTTTATCATTCATAATTTTTTGTTTCATTTTACTTCTCCCTAAATCAAACATTTATAGTTTCTTAATTTATGACAATATTAATAAGGATCACTCTATTAATAAAAAAACTGTTCCTTTAATTAGTTCTTTAACATTATTTCCACCAATTTTTTTTTATTATGAATATGATTTTCTCTTAATATCAATATCTTTGTTTCTATATTTGATTGGTTATTTAGATGATAGAATAAATCTAAAAATTAAGTATAGATTTTTTTTTTCGGTAATTTTAATTTTATTTTTATTAATAAAATTTAATGATTATAGAATTGAATATCTTTACTTTTTTGATTATCGTATTAATTTTACACCCTTAAGTTCTATAACTATTTCATTATTTATGATTTTAGGTTTTTTTCATGTAATAAATATGAGTGATGGAAGAAATTGTCTTGTTATTATATATTTTATAAACATATTTATTTTTTTATTATTTAAGAATGATAATTATTATTTTAATTATTATTTAATAACTTTAATTTCATTATTTCTCATTTTTATACAAAATTATTTTAATAAATCTTTTTTTGGAAATTCTGGAGTCCTTTTTGTGTCAATCTTTATTGCAATGGTTTTAATATACGAATTTAATAAAGGCAACTTAAGTATTGAAAATATTTTTATCTTGTTATATTTACCTTTTTTTGATGCTTTAAGGGTTACTATAACTAGAATTTATAAAAAAAAGTCACCTTTTTTATCAGAGAAGAATCACCTACATCATTTGCCAAGAAATTGGAACCTTGCTTTAATTATATTAATTATGCTATTTATTTTAAATAATATAATTCAATTATTTAGTAACTTTAGTTTTTTAATCATTTCTTCTTATTCAATTATCTCTTTTTTAGCTATCTTCAATATTTTTAAAAGAATTTAAAATTCTTAATAAATATAATTACTAAATAGTTCTTTTGCTTTCTTGTTTTTTTTTAAACCAAAAATAAGTTTCTTTTATACCTTGTTCAATTGTATATTCTTCTCTAAAATTTAGTCTATCTAGTTTTTTTAAATCAAGTTTTCTTTTTTTTACAGCTTTGTTAGATATTTTTTCCCATAAAATATTATTTTTGTTATTTGCTGTTTTCTTAATCAAATTAGCTAAATTTTTGATTGAAATTTCATTTTTAGACCCAAGATTTATTAAATTATCATTACTTCTTTGTGCTATAATTATCAAAGCTCTTGCTGCATCAATACTATTTAAAAAATTTCTTTTATCATCAACTTTACCTAATACTTTAAAGTCTTTGTTAAATTTTTGAGATAAATAACATTTGTGAATTAGTGCAGGTATTACGTGACCGTTTTCTATATCAAAATTATCTCCTATACCATATAGATTATTCATGATCACATAGTTAAATTGAATTTTTTTTGACTCTTTAAGTGCTTGTAATTGGTAAAATAAGTTTCTTTTAGATATTCCGTAGTAAAACTCTGATGAATGTGGTTCTTTTTTTAAAAAATCCTCCTCTTTTAAAACTTTTTTTAAATCCGGATATGCAGCTGAACTACCAATGGCTATAACTTTTTTTATTTTTAAATTTTTGATAGCACTCAATATATTTGAATTTATAATATTATTTGTGTTAATCATATCAAATTTATTCCTTGAGTTACCTCTGATTCCATAAACTTTATTAGCACAGTGAAATAAATAATGTGGATTAATTTTTTTTACTATTTTATCTGTTTCTAATTTATTTTCTAAATCACATACTTTTCTATTTAGTTTATATATTTTTTGAAATTTTTGCTTTTCTAATTCTTTTACAAGAGAGTTACCTAGTAGTCCGTTGGCACCAGTTACTATAATTCTGTCATTTTTTTTCATTAATTTTTTTTATATGATTTTTATAGATTTCAAATGATTTAATACTTTTTTTATTAAAAAAATCTTTCAATTGAAATTTATTATTTATCATATGGGTTACAAATAAATTATTTTTTTTTAATCCAATAAATTCATCGTGCATATCTTTTTTGATTGTATGAATATTTCGTTTCTGAATAACAGATGGAGCATTGTAAACTACTTTTATCTTATTAATATATTGTACATAATAGGAAGCCCATATATCGTGCATTCTTCCAACTCCTGGAAATAAATAATAATTTTCAAGAATTTTTGTATTAAAAAAGGTATTTTGTGTATTAAACGGAGATAGTTTATTTGAATAAAAAGGATATATCTTTTTTTTAAATTTTACTTTTTCTTGATACATAACCCTGCAAATACAATCTATATCTGGATCATTATCCCAAAAATCAGCTTGAACATCAGGTTTAATGTAAATTTTCTTTTTATTTTTTATCTCCCTGTTGTCAATCCTATCTAAAGGAAATCCTCTGTGCCATAAGTGATTGTGTTCACTTACATAAATTGGATCAAAGACATTATCTTTATGAAAAATTTTGGATACTTTTGATTTTTCGTTGATTAAGAGATTTTTACCCCAATTCTTCTTTGGAATATTGTCATCATCAATTGTAGCTATAATATCTGCTCCAAGTTCATTTGCTAAAAGAAAACCAAAATTTCTCCTCTCTATACAATTAAATCCAATAAGATTTGATAATTCCTTATTATAAAGAGTTTGCTCCGAGGGTGAAAAATAAATCCCTCTTTTAAGTTTATAATTTTTTGGTGTCTTTAAATCTCCTACCACTATTAAATTCCAATCTTTCATATAATCATATTTTAAGATTGCCTTAGTTGGTGGATTAATAGTAGTTGTTACGATAAATTTTTTCATTTTTTGATAAATAATAATATTACTTTAAAATAGCTTAAATAATAAATTATTTTATTATTTGAAATACCTTCTTTTCTTTTATTCCATTTAGCAGGCAATTCAATAGCTTGATAACCTTTTTTTAGAGGTAAAAGTATTATTTCAAGAAAGAAGCTATGATTTCTCATCTTCCAATTAAATTCTTTGAGACATTTAGTAGGATAAATTCTAAAACCGTAAGTGTAATCAGTTAATTTAAAATTGAACAAAACATTAATTAATGATTGAAAAATTTTATTAAGAAAAGTTTTAATAATTCCATAATTTTTAAATGATTTTTTTAATTTCCACCTTGATGTACATATTATTCTATCTTTATTTTCTTTGCTTTCTTTTATCATTTTATTTACCAAATGAGGATCTGTCTCTAAATCAGATGACATTATTAAAATGTGAGTACTTTCACTGATATTTATTCCATCAATATAAGCCCCTCCAAGGAGTTGATTTTTTTGGTATAAAATTGAAAAATTATTTGGTGATTTTTTTTTGTACTTCTTACATAGATCAATAGATTTTTGTTTTGTTTTACTAGGGTGCAATATAAATATAAAACTTAATTTAATTTTTTGATTTTCAGTTTCTAATATATTTATGGTTTTAGAGAGTGACTCAAATTCATCAATCACGGGAAGTAGGACTGTGAGAGAATAATTATTTAACATAAAATAAAATTTCGAACAAGAGATAAACAATAATTAATTGTTGCCAAATATACCAATAAAGTTAATCTCATAAAATGAAAAAAAAGGTTGCTTTGATAACTGGTATTACTGGTCAAGATGGATCTTTTCTCGCTAAATTACTTTTATCTAAAAATTATAAAGTTCACGGAATTAAAAGAAGGGCCTCTTTTTTTTCAACCAAAAGAATTGATGATGTTCTCAAAGAGAAACACTCTAAAAATCAAACTATTAATTTACATTATGGAGATGTAACTGACTCTATTAATTGTTTTGATCTCATAAAAAAAATTAAACCAGACGAAGTTTACCATTTAGCTGCTCAAAGTCATGTCGCTATTAGTTTTGAGCAACCTTATTACACTGCTAACGTTGACTTTATGGGTACCCTAAATATTCTTGAGGCTATAAGAATTTATAATAAAAAAATTAAATTTTATAATGCAGCCAGCTCGGAAATGTATGGTGACAGTAGAAATCATAAAGGAGAACAAAATGAAACTACCACTTTTAATCCAAAGAGCCCATATGCAGTTTCAAAACTTGGCTCTTTTCACTTAACAAAAGTTTATAGAGAATCTTATGGAATGTTTGCCAGTAATGGAATTCTATTTAATCACGAAAGTGAAATAAGGGGGGAAAATTTTTTAACTCGAAAGGTTTCAAAATTTGTAGCTAAATACTCTCTAAGCAAAAAAGGAATATTGCTTTTAGGAAATTTAGATTCATACAGGGATTGGGGCTATGCTCCTGACTTTGTTGATGGTATATGGAGAATTCTTCAATATAAACACCCTGATGACTTTGTATTATCCTCTGGTATTACCCACTCAGTTAAAGAGTTTGTTATTTTAGCTTTTAAGCATATTGACGTTGAATTAAAATTTAAAAAAATAGGAAATCAATATTTTGGTTATGATAAATCGAATAACAAGTTAGTATTAAAAACTATTAAATATTATTATCGACCTAACGAAGTCAATTATTTAAAAGGTAATTACTTAAAGGCAAAAAGAATCCTTAAATGGAAACCGAAAACAAATATAAAAGATTTAATAAAAATAATGGTAGATAATGATATCGTAAAGCAAAGAAAATCATTATAATAAAAAATATGGATGTAACTTTTATTACAGCAAATAATTCAAAAAAGATTTATCAAGACTTAGCTAAAACTCACTCTGCAATTGAACCTCCAACTTGGTCTTTACTTCTGGCACAATCATGCAGATCTAGGGGTTATAAGTGCTCTATAATTGATGCTATTGCTGAGAACCTTTCCATTGAAGAAACTTATTTAAAAATTAAATTATTAAATCCCAAGCTAGTTGTATTCACAGTTTATGGTCAAAATGTCAATGCTGGTACAACCTCAATGAGTGGTTCAATTGCACTAGCAAATTATTTAAAAGAAAAAAAATATGATAAACCTTTAGTTTTCATTGGCTCTCACGTACAAGCATTGCCCATTGAAACAGTCAATAAAGAAAAATCAATTGATATAGCTTGCACAAATGAGGGTGTGTACACGCTTCATTCTTTATTAAAAACTAATGATTATTCCGAAAAGAATTTAGAGAGTATAAATGGAATTTGTTTTAGAAAAAATGGTCAAGCTACACTTACACTTCCAGAAAAAATAGTACCACAAGAAAAAATGGATATTGACTTACCTGGGTATGCCTTTGATTTACTTCCTTTTAGAGAAAAACCCTTTGATTTGTATAGAGCTCCGATGTGGCATGCAGAATATGATGACGAAAAAAGAACTCCTTATGCTGCTATTCAAACATCTCTAGGATGTATGTTTGGGTGCGATTTTTGTATGATTAATATTATCAACAGAGATGACAATGAAGAGATAGGAGTTGCTTCGAGATATAGCAAAATGCGTTATTGGTCTACGGGATTTATTATTAATGAGTTTAAGAAATTAATTGAGGACTATGGTGTCAAGACTATTAGAATTATTGATGAAATGTTTTTGCTAAACCCTAAATATTACAAACCTCTTTGCGAAGAATTAGGTAAATTAAATCTCAATGACCAGTTAAGATTATGGGCTTACTCAAGAGTTGATACAGTAAAACACAAAGAAATATTAAATTTAGTTAGAAGAGCAGGTATCAAATGGTTATGTTTAGGCATTGAGAGTGGTGAAAAGAAAATAAGATTAGAAATATCAAAAGGTAAGTTTGAAGAGGTAGATATAAAAAAAGTTGTTGAACACGTTCATGATGCCGATATTGATATTATGGCTAATTATATATATGGATTACCAGGTGATACATTGAGCACTATGAAAGCTACTCTAAATCTAAGCAAAGAGTTATGCACTTTAGGTTGGAATACATATACAGCAATGCCGTTACCAGGTAGTAAACTTTATAAAGATGCAATTTCTCAAGGTCAAAAATTGCCTGAAACTTATGAAGGTTACTCTTTTCACTCTTATGATACGCATCCATTACCTACAAAAAATTTAAGCCCAAGAGAAATATTAGAGTTTAGAGATAATGCTTTTACAGAATACCACTTAGATAAAAACTTTTTAGCAAAACTAGAGAGTAAGTTTGGAATAAAAGCTGTTAATAATGTGAAAGAAATGACTAAAATTAAACTTAGGAGAAAGCTTCTTGAGGCAACAAGTTAAATATGTCCAATAAACAAATTGAATTTTTAAACTCTAAAGCAAAAGAATTAAGATTAAATATATTTAATAAATTCTTACAAGTTAAACAAGGGCATCCCGGTTCAATTTTTTCAATTTTAGATGCAACAGTTGCTCTATTCTACGGGGGAATAATAAGAAGTGATAATAAAAAATTAATCGATAAATTTGTTATGAGTAAAGGCCATGCTACTTCGGTTGTCTACCCTATTTACGCTGAACTTGGTTATTTAAATAAAGAAGAGTGGGATAATTGGGGAAAAGATAAATCTAATTTAAGAGTTTTTGGAAATACTTCTATAAGTGGCATTGAAGTAACAACAGGATCACTAGGAATAGGGCTAGGTGTTGCTGCTGGACTGGCATTATCTAATTTAAGAGATGGAATTGATGAAAATATCTATGTTGTGGTAAGTGAAGGAGAGTTTTATGAAGGCTCAGTTTGGGAAACCTTACTTTTCATAAATCACTATAAACTTTACAATCTTAAATTAATTCTTGATATAAATAATTTAATTATTTTAGGAAAAACATCTGATTGTTTAGATTTAGGTAACCTCCCATCTAAAATAGAACAATTCGGCTTTGAAACTATGCTGATTAATGGACACTCCATGGTGGACTTAATGGATAGCCTTACTAAAATGAAAGAGAGTAAGAAATTACAGTGTCTATGCTTAAATACTATCAAAGGAAAAGGTATATCCTTTATGGAGAATGATCCCAAATGGCATTATTGGAATCCGGTTTCTGAATCACAAATTACTCTAGCGAGAAAGGAGCTCTCGGATTGAGTGAAATAGTATTTCAAAGAGATGCTGTAATTAATAAAATTTCAGATTTATCATCAAAAAATAAAGATATTTATTTCATAAGTGCTGATTTTGGAGCACCATCACTAGACTATTTCAGAAAATCTTTTCCTGAACAATTTATTCATGCAGGCATTTCTGAGCAAAATGCAGTCACAATTGCCGGTGGCATTGCCAAAAAAAACAAGACACCAATTCTCTATGCTATGGCCCCGTTTATCAGCCTTAGGTGTTTGGAACAACATAAATGCTCTAGCGCTTTAATGAAATTACCAGTGATTACAATTGTTTCAGGTATAGGTCTTGGGTATGCAGACGCAGGTCCAACTCACTATGCAACAGAAGACCTAGCTTGTTTAAGAACCATGCAAAATTGCGAAATTTACACACCATCAGACAATGATTTAGCAGTAGAAATAATATCAGATCTATTAAAAAATCAAAAATTTTCTTTTATACGCCTAGATAGACATTTAAATAACTCAATGAAGCTAAATGAATTATTTAGACTAGATGGATCTAGAGTAATAAAGGAGTCGAAGACAAACTCTGATACTCTAATAATTTCTCACGGTTATATACTTCATAAATCTTTAGATTTAGTAAATAATTTAGAAATAGATATAAGTATTTTAGATATATTTAAAACCAAAGGATTTGGAAAAGACACGGTTAAATATATAAGTAAATTTAAAAAAGTTATTTGTATAGATGAGCAATATAGAGAAGGAAACTTATCTTCAATTATTTATGAGTCTTTGTCTAAATTGAATTTGAATATTCAAATTAAAGATATTTCTATTGATAGTTCGTATTTGTTTGAAAATGGTGGGAGAGACTATTTAATAAATAAATTCTGTTTAAACAAAGAAAAGCTTACTAATTTATTATAACTTTAAAATTTTCTAATTTATGTTTAAAAAACTAATTTATTTGTTTTTTTATCAAATTGTGAGATATATTTAACTATCATATTATGATTAAAAAATTAATTGGTATATGGAATTACCATGAAGTATTAAATAAAGATAGATTATTTATATCTGAAAATCCTGGATATTACCTAGGTGAAGATAGTATGAAAGCTTTTTATAATGTTTATAAAAAGCTAAAAAAAGATTATGAAATTAAAATTTTAAATGAAATTGAAAATTTTCATGAGATCGATCTTCTAATTTTTATAAATTATCCTAAAATTAATAATAATTTTGTTAAAAAAGCTTTGAAATTAAAGGTACCAAAATGTCTAATGATGTACGAAGGGCCCACAATATATCCAGAAATGTGGCAAAAACATGTTTATGATCAATTTGATAAGATATTTACTTGGCATGACAAACTTATTGATAACAATAAATTTTTTAAAATAAACATTCCATCTTATGATTTACCAATAAATATTAATAAAGATCAAAATATAAAAAAAAATTTCTGCATTATTATGGGTAGTAATAAAAAATCTAATCATTCATTAGATTTATATAGTAAAAGGGTTGAGGCAATTGAGTGGTTCGAAAAAAATCACATTAATGATTTACATTTTTATGGATATGGGTGGAATAAATATATTTTCCGAGGTAATAAAATGATAAGAGCATTAAATAGAATTACATTTCTTCAAAAATTATTTGCAAAAAAATTTAAAAATTATAAAGGCGAGTATCATGATCTAAAAATACCACTTTTTGAGAAATATCAGTTTTCAATATGTTTTGAAAACGCTCATAGTATTCCAGGGTGGATTACAGAAAAAATTTTCCACTCAATTTTTGCTGGATGTATACCTGTATATCTCGGTGCTAATAATATCAGTAACCACATACCTTCAAATTGCTATATTGATTTTAGTAAGTTTAAAAATTTTGAGAATATGTATAGCTTTATGAAATCTCTTAAAGTTGATGATAGGTTATCATACATAAATAATATGCAAAATTTCATAAATAGTGAGCGCTTTTATACTTTTACACATAATTACTTTACAAAGATTGTATCATCTGAAATAGAAAAAATTTTAAAAATTTAATTTTATTTAAGAATTAAGATTACTGATAAAATATGTAGCAAAGTAATAACCACCATTTCTTTCATTATGTATAAAATCATTGTAAAAAATTCCTAATCTATATTTATTGTCCTCTAGACAATTACTTATTTTATTTAAGTCACCTACATGATCTTTTGTATTAACATTATAAAAACTAAAATGAATAAATTTTATTTTTTGATTTTTTAGGAGGTATCTTGCTCCTTTTAACACCGAAATCTCATATCCATTGACATCAATTCTTAGAATATCTATTTCTTCAATTTTATTATCTATACAATATTGGTCCAAGTTAATTGTTTTAACTTTTTCTTTATCAATATCAGCATTTTTTGCAGTTAGTTGAGTAGTTTTGTGAAAATTAGATATTAGATTTGAGTGTTTAAAAATATGCATATATTGCTCTGAGGATTTCTCAGGACCCAAAGCTAAATTATTTATTTTTATATCAGTATAATTTGACAAATTTTTCTTTAAAATTTCATAAGTTTTCTTTATTGGCTCAAAACAATGTATATCAGAATTCTTAAAATGAGATTTTAAAATAATAGCACTATTACCAATATTAGTTCCCACATCAAAAATTATTGGTTTTTTTGATAAATTTATTTTTAAGTTCGAGTTGGCAGATAATTTTTTTATATCATATAAATAGTCGATAAAGCTTATTTTACTTTTTGATGACTTATAAATTAAAACTAATCTAGGAAAATAATATTTTATAAAGTATTTTATTTTTCTGAGAATAATTTTCATCTAAATGGTAGCCTCGGGCGGACTCGAACCGCCACGGGAATAAATCCCACTGGATTTTAAGTCCAGACTGTCTACCAATTCCAGCACGAGGCCAT
>MDTE01079289.1_pt1 | contig 49470 bp, 40 predicted proteins | sample 811231 | NCBI WGS metagenome assembly MDTE01 (sample SAMN05326651, study PRJNA326480) | marine metagenome | isolation source: seawater | place: Indian Ocean: Red Sea | collected 2010 | reverse complement strand
CCTGCCTCTATCCCAATCGGCTCTAGAAATTTCCCCTGAATCCGAATTTTGACCACTCTTGAGCTGTCACAACCTACCGAGAAGAAAAAACATATTTCATCATGATGAATCTGCTGTATTGCCTTTTAGAGAAGTAAAGGCTTATTTGAAGCAAAATTGATTCCCACAAAAAACCCCATCAATGAAACTGATGGGGTGAATGGAAGGCCAGTCGCGAGCTGGGCTCTTGAAATCATTTATTCAGGCATTGCCGATGAATGGTGTTCAATAATGCGCCAGTCTTGACCATTCCAGCGGTAAACATATGAAAATCTAGCCTGAACGCTTGATCCATCTTTGAAAGTGAAGGTGTAAACACCGGAATTAATCGCAATATCACCAAAAGTTCTAACATTGGATTCATCTACCTTGCCCTCTGGACCTTTTGCTAGGAAGTGAACAAAATAATCTGCGATTTCTTCGTGATTGTGACGGACTTTGTTGGATACCGTTGGTAGCAGTATGGCATTGGGTTCGTAAAGTTCTGCAACCTTATTGGGATCACCTGTTTGCAACGCATTATTCCATACTTCAAATAGAGAGGATATATTGTTTCCGTCCATGACTTTTATCTATGATTTATTTACCAACTGTTCACTTAGTGAATGATGTGATGTTGCCGCAAACTACTGCTTTGTCAATTTAGATTTTTGTCAGACTGAATTACGAAAACTCATAAGACTGTTTATCCGTGTGTATTTAGCGGCTTTTTGTCCGCTCAGGAACAAAATTTAAGGGATTGATTCTGTCTATATATCGAAGGCTTTAACCCTGCTGGCTAAGTCTTATCCAAAGCTTTACCTGAATTACAAAGCCCTATGTTACATTCTTTGTATCGAATTCCATTGGTGGCAGGAGTAAAGATTTTTCATGCGACCTAATCCGTAGTAAGCGAAAAGTGTCAGTGCTAATCTCCCGAATTTGAAAGGGTTGAACATTGCAACCCTTCCAAATGAAATATGGACCTAACCGTGATCACTCCTGCCTGGCTTCAAAGAGCACTGAGAATTTTTGGAAAACTAGCTACCGGCCAAAGCCCTCATCCACCGATGATAGGTGAGAATTCGAGGTAGCCGTAAGGGCATGGTTTCAGGCTAACTATCCTGACGCATCTTTTCCTGATAGGCCTCGGCTTCCATTTCAAGGGGCTTGGCCTGACAAAGTTTTTCAAAACCAGGAAAGTTCCAACCATTGGGAAAACTCCTGCATTGCTTGGGCTTCACGTCCTGGATGCTACAGTCATCCCCCTTCAGAAAGGTGCATGATCCATCGACCTGATCATTCAACGCAAGGCCCGTTCGTTGTTGGTTGAGTCGTGTGTGAGCCTGAATGAACTCCACCTCGCTCATATCTAAAAATGCCGCAATGCGCGCAATATCCAGATCACTCAACTGAACCTGCCCAGGCCAACGACAGCAGGCCGTGCAGCGTTGGCAATGGTAATAGACAGGCATGGCCGAGGGGCAATCAGGGTGTTCGGTGTTTTCTCATCGGACCATCATCCTTTGAGTATCACGACATCAGGGAAGGAGGATTTCGACCGATGACTCATCGCGAAGTTTTTGGAGGAAGTCCGGAAGGAGCAATTCCACATGCTCGGTTTCCAATTGGTTTCGAATGCTCTGGGCAGCTTCGCTGAAAGGTTGAGTCGTGGAAGGTATTTTTTCGATACATTTGAGGATGTGATATCCGTTGACGCTAAACACAACGGGTGAGATTCCTTCAGGCTCTAATGCGAAAGCGGCATCCTCAAGTGCCTTATCCTGTCCCCCTCTGACTAAAATGACTTCACCACCCCTCTGCTTGGTGATGCCATCCTTGGAATGGTCCCGAACCAAAGCCTGAAAGTCGTCTCCAGCCAATGCTTTTTGTCGAACCGATTCGGCTTCACGGAGGATTTTATCGCGTTCTTCGGATGAAACAGGTTCCCTTGTTGCTGGGTTCAGCAATGGAAAATAGATATTTCTTAAGCGAACCTGCTCCGGAGCGGTGAAAAATCTCAAATTTTGCTGATAGAACTCGCGCGCATCCGCATCGGGGACAAGGTAATCGTTTCGTAAGGCATCATCGATCACGGTTTTGACGATGGCTTGTTCGAGGATCTGTTGCTTCAAGTAATCCAGGGTCATGCCGGAGGTCATCAGTTGTCTTTCGAAGGATTCTAAGGAAGGGTGCTGCTGTTGCATTTCTGCGAGCGTTCTGCCCGCTTCAGGGGATGCTTTTTTCCTCTGCTCTGCGCTCGCCTTGTTCAAGAGCATGGCGGTGGTGATCATACGGTTCAACATTTGTCCCTCCAGTTCGGCACTTTCGGATGGACCCATGGGGTTGCCTTGACCTGCACGGGTAGCTTTTGCCGTGATGATGGCCTTATCCAGATCCGAGCGTGTGATGCTGAAACCTTTGCCACGAGCCACGATCATGTCCTTGAAGAGATCGTCGAGTTCTGGTGCGGCCGAGGCCGCCGTCATCTCATGATGAGAGTGTCCGCTGAGGGTTAGAAAAACCACCAGACACCCGAAGGCACTCAGCCATGGAAAGGTGCTTTTCACAATCGAACAATGCGAATGCTGCGAATCGCTTCATCGCTGCGAATCTGATCGAGTACGCTATCTTGTGGGATGCTGTCGAGATTCAATACAGTAAGTGCATTGCCTCCCTCGCGGTCTCGGTGAAGGCTCATGTTGGCGATGTTGATCTGATGGCTGGCAAGAATGGTCCCTAGATGACCCACAATACCAGGGCGGTCCTGGTTGTTGATCAGGCAAACGACACCGTTGGGATCAATCTCAACGGGCAATCCATTGAGTCGGACAATCCTGGGATTCATCTGTGCGCCAAAAAAAGTGCCTCCGGCAGAGGTTTTTTCCTCACCGCAGTAGGCCGCCACATGAAGCCATTCGATGAAATCAGTGGCCTCATTGGATTGAACTTGTTCCACTAGAATGCCAAGCGACTCAGCCATGGATTTTGCATTGATCTGGTTGACGTTGTTGCCTCCGGCATTGGCCAGGAATCCGGTAAGCACGAAACGCGCAATGGGATCAAAGGGTACATCCGAGGCCTTCCCCCCAAAAGTAATGACCAGTCGATCATTTTGCTGAGGGGCAAGCTGAGAAACAAGGCGCCCGAGTTTTTGGCCAAGGGTCAGGTAGGGTTTGACCTTCTCGTAGGTTTTGGCATCGAGACTTGGCATATTGACTGCATTTTGGACAGCCCCGGTTGTGAGGTAGGCTGTAATGGAATCTGCGATCTCAATGCCGACATTGGTCTGTGCTTCTCTTGTGCTGGCCCCCAAGTGAGGTGTTGTGACGATCTCCGGCATGCTTCGGAATGGGTGATCTGCAGCCAAGGGCTCGGATTCGTAGACGTCCATGGCAGCTCCGGCGACCACCCCTTGCTGGATAGCTTCGACCAAATCTGCCTCGTGTACGATCCCGCCTCGAGCACAGTTCAGAATGCGAACACCCTTTTTCATTTTTGAAAAGGCTGCCTTGTTGACCATGCCGCGGGTTTCATCCGTCATGGGCATGTGCACGGTGATGAAGTCGCTCTGCGAATAGATTTCATCCAGGCTGGCAACCTCGACCTCCATGGCCTTGGCCCTGGAGGGAGAGAGATAAGGGTCGAAGGCTAGTACCGCCATGCCAAAGGCTCTGGCCCGCTTGGCGACTTCACTGCCGATCCTACCTAGGCCGAGGATGCCTAATGTCTTTCCGAAAAGCTCCGTCCCTTGGTAGGATTTACGGTTCCACTGGCCTTGTGCCATGGACATATGGGCTTGTGGAATTTTCCGAGCCAGCGCCATGAGCATCGCGAAGGTCAGTTCAGCTGTTGAAATCGTATTGCCGCCTGGCGTATTCATGACCACCACACCCCTCCTGGTGGCAGCCTCCACATCCACGTTATCGACACCTACACCGGCTCGCCCCACAACCTTGAGTTGGGGGGAGTGCTCCATGACCTTTGCTGTGATTTTTGTCTCTGATCGCACGACATAGGCAGCTACATCCTGGGCCATGGAGATGAGGTCTTCTTCAGTGGGCCGCTGTTCCAGAACAACGACCTCCAAGGCCGATTGCTGTTTGAAAAATTCAATTCCTTCAGGTGATATGGGATCGCAGATCAGTACTTTCATTGTCTCAAAGAGCGATGAGCCTAAAAAATCGTCATGATGAGGTCAAACATGGAAAAAATCATCTCGCATCACCTGATGAATCCATCGAATGATGAGTTCCTAACATGGACTTTTGCCACTGAGCGTCTGAAGATAGCCCGAATGTCTTCAGACCGTCATGCGATGCGACCACAAAAATGGAACCATCAGCAGGAGTCTTTTTTGCAGCGATCAGATGAAACCTCTTGATCATCGAATCTATTTTGATGCCCAGGCAACCACTCCCTTGCTTCCTGAAATATTGGAGGCCATGCTGCCCTTTCTTGAAAAGTGTCATGGCCGCTCCGCCGCTGCCTACCTCTCCGCAAAAAAGGCTCGCAAGGCCAAATGGGAAGCGCGAGAGAAAATCGCTGCCATGATCGGAGCAGACTCTCCGGAGGAGATTTACTTCACCCAAAGCGATATCCAGGCCAATCATCTGGCTATCATGGGCTACACCTTGGCCATGGAGGGCGTTCAGGGCGACTGGCTCAGTTCTGCTTGCGATGCGCCTTCCGTGCGCTTGTGTGATTCGATGACCCAGCGATGGAGCTGCAGACGTCGAGAATTCCCGGTGAATGTGCATGGTTTGGCCATGTTGGACCCATTACTGGAGCAGATTCAAAGTCATCCTCTCATGGTGAGCCTGCCCCTGACGGTTCCCGAATGGGGGAGTGTTCAATCCCTGGAGGCGATTGCGAGTGCGTGCGATTCCAAAGGTGTCGCATTGTTTGTGGATGCGACGCATGGTGGAGGGTGGCATACGATTGACGTCAGTCGTATCCCCGTTTCCATGCTGAGCCTGGCCCCACACCGCTTTCACGGGCCTGCAGGGGTGGGGTTGCTTTATCGTCGAAAGGGCACGCCCATGGGTTCACTGTTGCCGGGTGAACGAAGTGAAGCCGCCCTCAGCCCCGGGATGGAATCCATGGCTGCCATTGTAGGGGCAGGGGAGGCTAGTGCGCGCTCACCGCAGGGAGACCCACAAGTAATGAACACCGTGAGGCGTATTCGTCATGTGTTGACAGAAGGCTTGGAGCATCATCTGGACGGAGTGGCCATTCTCCAAAGAGAAGATGCCTGCTCTGATCTTTCTCATTACCTCAGTGTCGCCATCGATGGTGTGGATGGCGAAGCGTTGATGCTAATGGCCAACGTCAGGGGCTTGGAGTGTCACTCAGGGGTCTCTTGTCGAGTCAGCCAAGGTGAAGCGGATCGACTGACCCGTGTGTGTGGACTGCCAGAGGGATTTCTGCGAAGTTGTATTACGTTATCATGGCATGCCATGAGTCACGAGGAGGAAGCCCATAAGGCTCTGGAGATTCTTTTGGGATGCGTCAAAACCCTTCGGGAAATGAGTCCAAGCTGGTCAAGGATTGCCTCTGGGGAAAATTTTTCGATGAGTCGTTGCTACGCTCAATTGTGCAAGGATTTAAGGGAGGGGAGAGGGGATCATGACGCGTGATCAGCTCCTTCATCCCCACAAGTAGACAACAAAGGATAATGTGTGAGTATTCGGTTGGAAATGATTCAAGTCGCTCGTCTGGCTCCCAAATTACTGGGAGATTCCACCCAGTTGATTGAAGAATATCTTCTTGGGCAGCGTCATGCTGCAGGCGGCTTTGTCAACCGAGAGGGCATGCCTGACCTTTATTATTCTGTTTTTGCATTTGATGCCCTGCAATGTCTGCAATCCAAGCAGCCACTGGATGGCTTTGCGGATTATTTAAAGTCTTTTGAGTGCGGTGATTCCCTTGATTTTGTCCATTTCTGCTGCTTGGTTCGATGTGCATCGATGGTTTTAGGAAAGGAAACCCCCAAAGCTCCCTTTCTCGAGCGCCTGTGGAGTCACCGTTCAGCCGATGGTGGGTTTCATCCTCAGCAAGGTATCGATGAAAGTACAGCCTACGCGACCTTTCTAGCAGTAGGTGCCCTTCAGGATTTGGGGTGCGATCTGTTATCGATCCGCTCGGAGGTTGTCGCGTCACTGGACGGCTTGCGGGCGGGGAAGTTGGCGTGGAGCAACGAAAGGGCAGTGGCCATGCCCTCCACGAATGCTACGGCAGCAGCGCTCACAACCCTTCGCCAATTTGACTGTTTTCCGGATACCGAAACGACTCAATGGATACTTCAAATGGCCCACCCGATGGGAGGGTTTCTGGCTGCACCCCAGGCGCCGATTCCCGATTTGCTTTCCACAGCAACGGCCCTGCATGCCCTGTCCGGGGACAATCAGCTGCTGGAGCTTTCTCTGAGGGAACGGTGCCTGGATTTTCTAGATTCTCTCTGGAGTAACGTGGGAGGGTTTCATGGTCATTGGCAGGAAGACCATATTGATCCGGAGTATACCTTTTACGGTTTACTTGCCTTGGGGCACTTAAGTGTTTCAGAATCCCTCTAATAGCCCTAGCATTACCCAGTGCCAGCCCCCGTTACCACTCCTCAGCTGGAGCTTCCACAGATGTTTACCATGGAAACATCTTGGCAGGTGCCAGACCCAGATGAACCCCTGTGGGAAGTGCAGGCCTTGCTAAAGCCTTTTTCCAAAGGATTATCACCCGGCAATCGAATAGGAGTGGCGGTCGGGAGTCGCGGTTTGGCTCATGGGGCTTCGCTCGTGAAGGAAGTCTGCCAGTATCTGAATGAGCTGGGGGTTCAAGTTGTCCTCATTCCTGCCATGGGTAGCCATGGAGGTGCCACAGCTCAAGGACAAGCCACTGTGCTGGCTGAGTATGGTATCACCTCGGAAAACTGTGGGGCTTTACTCGAGCCGTCGATGAACACCATCTTGGTCGGTGAGAGCCACCTTGGCACTTCGGTTTATTGGAGTTCCGTCGCGGCACAACTCGATGGCGTTCTCGTCGTCAACAGAATCAAACCCCATACGGATTTCAAAGGGATGGTTGGAAGTGGTCTGATGAAGATGCTCGTGGTTGGACTTGGTAAGCGCGAGGGTGCCTCAGCCTTTCATCGCTCATCCTTGGAACATGGATACGAAACCATTCTCAGAGCCCATGCCGCAAAAATTCTTGAGACCATGCCAGTTCTGGGTGGCATCGCGGTGATTGAAAACGCGCGTCACGATACCGAATCTGTTCACCCTGTGAAGGCTGAGGAATTGCTGGAACAGGAGGCATGTTTATTTCAAAGGGCAAAGGCGTTGATGCCAACACTGCCCTTTGATGACATTGACCTCCTCATTGTGGATCGGATGGGTAAGAATCTCAGTGGTTCCGGAATGGATCCCAATATCATTGGGCGTGGGGTTCACGGATACTCGACCCATTTTGCAGAACAGCCACAGCATCCCAGAATCAAGCGTATTATGGTGAGGGAGCTAAGCCCCGAATCTCATGGGAACGCGATTGGTATTGGCATGGCGGATTTCACGACATCACGATTGGTCCGCTCCATGGATCACGCAACCACCTTCGTTAATGCCGTCACCGCCATGACACTCAATGGGGCCAAGGTCCCCATACACTTTGAAAAGGATGTGGATGTTATCCGGTGGGCATTGAGTTCCCTCACTCAGAACGTCTCCAAAGAGGCGCGTATTCTTCGAATCCGGGATACACTCAACCTTGATGTGATGGAGGGATCCGTGCCCCTTTTGCAGGAAGCCAAGACCCATGCGGGACTTAAGCTGCTGGAAGAGCCTTTTCCCATGCGTTTTGATGCGGATGGGAATTGTCTGCCCCTGCGATTACCCATGCACAGTAGTGGACCAGGTGGTGAGACCTAGGCCTCAATTGGAAATCATGTCATGCTCCCGCGCGTAATTGAAGAGTCCACCAGCATCGACCACGGCGCGTACGTCTCCCAAAGGATTGAACGTGTAGGTCTTCCCAGTGGTCTCTACTTCGATCTGACAGGCATCGAGATCGACTGATATGACATCCCCCGTTTGTAGTATCTCACACAGTCGTTCCGGGCATTCACAGGGATAAAGCTCACCCGTGGCCACACAGTTGCGGAAAAAAATACGGGCAAAACTCTCTGCAAGAACCAGCTGACAATCCGCAGAACCCATCGCGATGGGGGCATGTTCCCGGGAGCTTCCACAGCCAAAATTACGTCCTGCGACCACGATAGGGTAATGGCTGTCAAGCTTGCCTTCCTCTACGTAGCGTTGGTTGTAGAGAGAGTCAGGCAATCCGCACAATGCATAACTCCCCAACTTTTCGTATTCCTCTGCAATGGTAGGAATGAGGTTGAGATACTGCGCTGGAATGATCTGGTCTGTGTCAATGTTGTCTTGCACGACATACACCGGTCCCTTGATTACCTTGCTCATAACGCCGGCAAATATGCCCAAGGCAGGGTTGTTTTGGCAACCCTAATGGAGCTTTTAGTTGGCAAGGTTGGAGGAGAGGGCTTCAGCGGAAGCCTTTTGCGACGCCATGCCGCCCGCATCAATTAGGTGGCGCAAGATGTGCAAGCCTTCCCTGGTGTAGGCATCAAGGCGTTTATCCTGCTCTTCCTCATCTTCGCCGACATAACTTTCCTCATCAATCTCGTCTGCCTCGTCGAGAGAATCTTCCGGATCGTTTTCCTCATCTTCAACCACTTCGGGGTAGGATTCTGGATCGTCACCGTCGAAAAGCAACATGGCTGGGGATTCATTGCGGACATCATCCATGGTGATACGGTGAATCTTCAGCCCGGGAAACCTTCTGGCCTGCCTTTCGCGCTGACGTGATTTGTTACGGACCTTTTCCTCTTCTTTTTCGTCGATGCGGTCCTGCTCTCTGAGGCTGACGGTCTTGCGCTTCTTGACTTCCTTGTATCTTTCAATGTCGTCCAGAATGTATTGAAAGTCCTTGTCCTCCCGGATGCGAACTTCGGAAGCCTCCTTGAGGATTTCAATGATGGGCTTCACCCTGTCCAGTGATTGGTAGGATGCTGCGTCGATGATGTCAGGCTCTAGGCTTCTGGGAAGGTTCGCTTCGCCGAGTTCCATGTAATCGTAAATGGAAGGCAGGATGACATCCGGAGTCACACCATGCTTCTGGGTGGTTCCTCCAGCGATGCGATAAAATTTTTGAATAGTGTATTTGAGCATGCCACTTTGCTGGGGAGTGCCCTTGAAGCGATTCAATTCCATCAGGGTTTGGACAGTACCTTTACCATGAGTAGATTGATCGCCGACGATCACCGCTCTCTGGTAGTCTTGAAGGGCTGCAGCGGTAATTTCTGCTGCAGAGGCACTGAGTTGACTGACCATGACCACCAAGGGGCCATCGTAAATAGTGCTGGGATCTTCATCCTCCAAAATCTTCTTCTGTTTGGCGTAATTCTGAACCTGGACGACAGGGCCCTGAGGGATAAACAATCCCGTAAGGGCAACCGCCTCTGGAAGAATCCCCCCTCCATTTTTGCGCAGATCCAAGGCAATGCCTTCGACTTGCTCCGTGTCCAGCCTCTTGAGCAGCTTGGCGGTGTCCGAGGCGACATTTTCGTAGTATTGGGGCACGGTAAGAACGCCAAGACGCCGGGAGACTCCCTTTTCATCCTTCATGGTGATGATTCGCGCCTTTGCGAATTGATCTTTCAGTTCAATGCGATCTCGGAGTAGGACAACTTCTTTTGTGCCGGATCCATCGACTGACTTGGCGGGAATGATGGTTAATCGAACCCGGGTGTTGAGTTCGCCGCGGATCATTTGAACGACCTTATTGAGCTTCATTTCGACGACGTCGACGGCTTCTTCCTCTCCTTGTGCTACGGCAATGATCTTATCGCCAGGTTTGATCTGCTTGCTTTTGTCTGCTGGGCCACCAGGAACCAGGCTGACTATTTGGCAATAGCCTTCATTGCTGCGCAGGAGAGCTCCGATGCCGGTGAGCTCGTTATTGACATTCTTGATGTAAAAATCATCCGCTGTGGATGGGCTCATGTAATCGGAGTGCGGATCGTAGGCACTCGCGAGGCTCGTCAGGTAAATTTGCAGGATTTCGTCAGGCTCCAGCGTGTTGTAATCTTTGACCAAGCGGTCATAGCGTTTGGAGAGGCGCTCCTTGACCTTGTTGAGATCCTCCTTGCCCATGCGCCCCTGCAACAGATCATATTTGATCCTCAAACGCCACAGATCTTTGGCCTCTTCGGCAGTGCTGGGCCAAGGCTCCTCTGCGCGCTTGACCTGTATCGCATCCTCCTCATCAAAGGAGTAATCCTGCTGGAGAAGTTCATCGATGACTTCGCGTCGCTCAGCCAAACGGAGTTTGAACCGATCAAAAATCTCGAAAGCCGGTGCTGCATTGGAGACTCTCTTCTGGTCCAGGATGCCAATGGTGAAATCATCAAGTTGCGTACGATATTTTTTGGCAAACTCATCAATATCGGACTGCAAGAATATCTGGTGATTCAAGTCCAGGGCATCGAGATAATTGTCGAAGAAGATTTCTGAGAGTTCATTGTCGAGCCATTTTTGTCGTAAGTGGCTTTGGCTCAACACTTGGCCTACCACCTCGGTGATTTTGCCGCTCTGCCGCATGCTCAGTTCCAGTCCAAGCAGTGGATTCACAGTCCAAAAGGCGAGGACCATGAGGGTTGTTTTGCGCAGGAACATCGTCATGATGTAGACTTTGCACGGTTCCGGTGGCAATTCAATACCGATTGAGATTTTTTTGATGATTGATAGATTGTGTTCAGAAACCGCAGATTTCTGCCGATAGATTACATTAGCAGTCAGAAAAGCCTCACACGTTTAAAAATGAGCAACTTGCCTTCACAGCAGAAAGACCCTCCACGGCATGAGTGATTGGAAGTCACGTAGAATGCTGTGGTTTTGCCTGGCATGCTTCCTATCGTGGATGACTGCGGCCTCCGGCCAGGAAACGGCTGGAATGCCAGGCGCCACCCTGCACCTCGGATTCGATCCATTGATTCAACCCGTATCCATCCGGAAACAAACATGGACCGTTGTCCCTGAAGGAACGCTGGCGAATCTTCATACCTCCGGAATAACCGGTCAGGGGTTGGTCTCTCGTGAAGCCATGGATGGTATTCTGCTTCAAGCGGCTCAGACCGGTGCCCCCACTGCTGCGTTTCTTCGAGGCACGTTCAAATGCTTTTTTAAGCCCGATTGGACAAGCGGGCAGGGGCCTGGCCGACATGCCACTCTGGCGGGTTTTGGGCAGTGGAAGGTCCCACCCGACATGACAGGTTATTGGGGCATCACCATGGATCCTACCGGAAAGCAATTGCAGCTGGGAATCCAGTCGACCACGCGAGGAGAGACTCTGATCGCGGCAGAGATTCAATTTGAAAAGGATCGGTGGGTGGAAATTGCTGTCAGTTATGCCCCTGAGGGAACATGGATTCACGTGGACGGGGTCACCCATGGCCCCGGACAAGGGGTTTCCTTTCTCCCCCCCGACCGAGCACTTTCAGACACAGGTCTTTCCATTGGGAACGCACCCAAGGGGAATCAGCCTGTCGGGGGCATTCTGGATGAGGTTCAATGGTTCAATTTTCCCCTCAAGCAGGTAGAATTGGAATCCAGGCAGTGGTCGATGAGTGCTCGAGTCGATGACAAGCAGTCCTCTATCCATTTGAGCTGGCCATCGACGTTGGATGGCCCCTTTGCCATTCGCAGGCGTCCTCAAGGCCAGAGCCGCTGGAGATTGCTGGAAACCGAATGGAAGGGATTTCATTATCAAGATTTTGCTGCGGCTTTGCAAAAAGGCCAGATCTATCAATATCAAGTCCAATCTCGTTCCGGCAAAGAGCGACTCAGGGATCTGGCTGTGGGCTATGCCTTGCCTGCCAATGTGCACCCCGGAACTATCCTGATACTGGTCGATGAAACGTTGGCCCCGCAGCTTCAAGTTGAATTGGAGCTTTATTCCCGGACACTGGAGCGCGAAGGCTGGCAGGTTTTGGTAGACCAAGCCCCCAGGCACGATGACCGTGACTGGTCACGCAATCCGCCGCTTATTTCACGCGTCAAGGGTCTTGTGCAATCCCACCTGAGTCATCAAATTCATCAAACACGATTGCTGCTTTTGCTTGGACACGTGTCGGTTCCATATTCAGGCTTCAGGGCACTGGATGGTCATACACGTCCTCAGGATGATCACCGTGGTGCCTGGCCTTGCGACGTTTATTACGGAGACCTTGATGGGGTTTGGACCGATCATTCCGTATCGCACATGAATCAGACCTCGCGATTTAACAGCAACCTTCCCGGGGATGGTAAATTTGATCAGGACTTAACGCCGACTCTTTTGGAGGTGGGCGTCGGCCGTATCGATTTTGCCAATATGCCATCGCTGCTTGAAAGTCGTTTGGTGCGTTCAGATAAGAAACAGTCGAATCTGGAAATCAAGCTTCTGAAGGAGTATCTCGGGAAAAATATTCTTTACCGGAATAAGCGGCTGAACTTTGCGATGGAAACCATTGTGGATGCTACCTTGTCACCCATCATGAACCAAAAAATCATTTCGACCGCTGCAACTTCCGCTTGGGCGACTTATGGCGACGACTACGGCAGGTTGAGAAGCGGGAGAATTTTTACCAAAGGAAACCGATCGCTTTGGGGGTTTGTCAGTGGTTATGGGGGGTCCCAATCTTTGCAAGCTGGGGAAGGCCTGATTGAAACCAAGGATTTCAAAAGTTCCACCATGGCTGCAGAGGTTGGTTTCCTTGCACTTTATTCATCGTGGCATGCCGATTGGAATCAGACCGACGGTTTCATGAAAGCATGCCTCTCATCCAAGGATGGACCTCTTGGGGTCTTCAGTATTATGGCAGGGCCCTGGAATCTTGGGCGTGTTGGCCTGGGTGCTTGCCTGGGTGAGGTCTTGTTGGCCTCGGTGAATGGTTCGGAAAAGGGTGCTTCCAGAGCCATGGCTTTTTTGGGAGACCCTTCTCTCAGGTGTCACGTGACCCCTCCTTTGGACGATGTTAAGATTCTATTTTCAGAGGGTCAGAGATATCTGGCGTGGGGCGGTCCTCAACCCGATCACCCTGAAAAGATTCACCTTTACCAAAAACCGCCCGATAGCGATGGGTTTGAATTTTTTCTTTCGATTGATTCGGAAGCTACATCCATCGGCCTTCCTCAGGAGGTCGCCTCCGGGACGGAATTCATGGTCCGACAAGGCGAGTGGATTCACAGCGGGAGCGGCTCTTTCGCCAACCTCAGTCTGGGAGTGGTCACTCGGACTCCGTGAGGGCGGGGGATCTTCCTCTCAAATAAGGGCCTGTCCACAGGGATCCATTGACAAATGCCGCCGTTTGAATGATCAATGGCGACATGCAAATCAAGAGGCTATGTTTATTTGCTATCCTGAGCTTTCCGCTCCTCCTGGGCTGCGGTTTGGAGCAAGCGACGCGAGAGGAGCAGAAGCCTTCCGCCAAAGTCGCAGAAGAGGCGGCGGTGCTTCACCTGGACCATGCCCAGCCTAAGCTACCTACGATGCGGCTGTTCCTGGCTGACAAAACCGTCACAGCTGAGTTGGCCAGAAGTGTCAGGGAAATCGCCACCGGCATGATGTTCCGCGAAAGCATGGGGGAGAACGAAGGTATGCTCTTCGTTTTCAACGCGCCTCATCAAACCTCCTTCTATATGAAAAACACATTGCTGCCTCTTACCTGTGCCTACATTGGACCCGATGGCCGCATCCTGGAACTTCACGACATGGAGCCACTCGATGAATCCAGCATTCCAGCCCAATCTACCAACGTTCAGTTTGTTCTGGAGATGCCACAAGGTTGGTTCAAAAAACAGGGAATCCAAGTGGGAACCATGATCGTCAGCGAAAAAGGACCCCTTAAGCAAGTCCTGGTGGGGCGCTAGCCAATGTTTAACTTTGCATAAGGAGAATGGCTGTGTGAAGTGTCTTCTGGCTCAAGTAAACCCCACCATTGGCGATTTTGGCGGTAATGTGGCAAAAATCATGGAAGCCTACGGCCAAGGAATCCGGGCAGGAGCGGATCTGGTTATTTGTCCCGAAATGGTTTTAACAGGTTATCCTCCGCGCGATTTGCTCCTCAAATCGCATTTCCTCGAGGAATGCCTTCACCACCTTCAATCCATAGCCGAACAAACGGGGCCTGTGGGACTGATCGTGGGAACCTTGGATCGAAATGCGAGTGGCGCCGGACGTCCGCTTTACAATGCGGCGGTATTGCTGCAAAAAGGCAAAATAATCGCCAAACGTTATAAGACTTGTCTCCCAACGTATGACGTTTTCGAAGAGGATCGCTATTTCGAACCGGCCCGAGATAATACTCCGATTGCCTACATGGGGGAACATCTTGGATTGACCATTTGTGAGGATGCCTGGAGCCATCCTTTGGCGATTCACGAGTCGCACTACGGTCACAATCCCTTAAAGAAACTCAAAGATCAGGGCGCGAGTCTTCTCATCAACATTGCGGCTTCACCCTGGCAGGTTGGAAAGGTAGCCGTGCGGCAGCGGTTGTTCGAAGCACAAAGCAGTGAACTAGGCTTACCGGTTCTTTATGTCAACATGGTCGGAGGAAATGACGAGTTGATTTTCGACGGTAGTGGCATGTTTGTCGATCCCAACAGGGGGGTGGTCGCCCAATCCTCGTTATTTGAAGCTCAACATCTATGGGTGGATACCCAACAACAAGCCACGGCATCCCCACCCGAGGGCCCGGATGTCCTTGACGAAGAAGGCCAGATTATCAAGGCATTGAGTCTGGGGATACGTGACTATGTTCATAAATGCGGATTTCAATCGGTTCTGCTCGGGCTTTCCGGTGGCATCGATTCGGCATTGACGGCAGTCATCGCGGTGGAAGCGCTTGGGCCTGAGCACGTCATGGGGGTTGCCATGCCAACCCGATTTTCCTCGGAAGGAAGTCTCACCGATGCCTCGAAATTAGCCGAAACATTGGGGATTCGTTACGAAGAGATTCCGATTGACCCGGCGTTTGAAGTCATCAAGAGCTCCCTGAGTCATCTCTTTGCAGACAAGGCAGAGGATGTGACTGAGGAAAACCTGCAGGCGAGGATCCGAGGCACGACCTTGATGGCACTCTCCAACAAATTCGGATCCCTTTTGCTGACCACGGGCAACAAAAGTGAATTGGCTGTGGGCTATTGCACGCTCTACGGAGACATGTGTGGCGGTCTGGCAGTGCTCAGTGATTGCCCCAAGACCATGGTTTATCGGCTTTCACGATGGATTAACCGTGCTGAAGAAATCATTCCATGGGAAACGATTGAAAAGGCTCCTTCGGCTGAACTCCGCCACGACCAGAAGGATCAGGACAGTTTGCCTGATTACGCTACTTTGGATACCATACTGAAGGATTACCTGGTGGAACATCAGTCGATCGACAGTATTGTGTCCAAAGGACATGACCGTTCATTAGTGGAAAAACTGATCAGGCTGATGGATCTCAATGAATATAAGCGCCGACAGGCGGCTCCCGGGTTGAAAGTGACCTCACGTGCGTTTGGGATGGGCAGAAGGGTGCCCATTGCCCAAAGATTTCGTGAAAAGTCCGATCCTACCTGAGTCAAGGTGCTTCAGGGCAGCGTGAACTTTATTCAGAGGCCTCTCTTGTGGCCCCAGCCAACCGCTTGAGGTACTCAAAACTGTACAATCCGGTGCGGTGTCCGTCACTGAAGTCGAAGCGAATGGCATAACCGCCAACGGGCTGCCAATGAATCACCCGCACACCGGGAAACTCCGTTTGCTCACTGGCTCCGTGCATGTGCCCGAAGAGATCTGGTTCCCCCTGGTTTTCAGCGCTTGGCGAAGCAGCCCTGAGAACCTCCATGGAGAAAAAATCTTCGCTTCCGTCATTCCAGCGGATAGCCACTTCATTTCCGATCAAATCCAGTTTTTCCGGCCTAAGAGGCAACATGTAGAAACCATGGCATGCCCACAGGCCCCAAGCAAGGCAATGAAAGGCTCTGTAGATTTTGTGAAGGATCTTGTTTTATGGCAAAATTCGACTTTGCCGAAACTGGTGCGTGATTTCTTCCATTGCAATAATACGTGTAGGTATTATTTTAGGACCAGCTTGTTATGGGCTTAAATTATTTTACTCCATTTCTCTCACGTTTCCGCCTGGGCCTCACCCTTGCAGTCGTTTTAGCTGCGTCCGGGAATCTCGCTGTGGCTGAAGCCGCCGGGGTAGCGACAGAAACCTCATGGCCCATGTATCGGGGACAACCGTCGCTGAGTGGAGTGAGCCCAGCGTCCCTCGAAGGTAACCTCAAAGAGGCGTGGGTTTTCAAGGCAGAGTGGGGGATCAAGTCCTCTGCAGCCATCGTTGGGGGGCAGGTCTTCATTGGTTGTGATGACGGTCATTTGTTTGCCCTCGATTTGGAAACTGGGGAAAAGAAATGGGCCTTCAAAACAGAAGGTGCCGTGGAAAGCTCACCATTGGTCCTGGGGGATGGCGTTTTTGTTGGGTCTGCAGATGGAGCGCTGTACCATCTTTCGGTTCAAGATGGGAGCGTGCGATGGAAGTATCAAACAGACGACCAAATCCTAGGAGCACCGAATTGGTATCAACTTACCGATCAAGAGCACCCCTGGATTATTGTGGGAAGCTATGACTTTCGTCTGCACTGCATACGCAGCAATGACGGTTCCAAGGTTTGGGACTACGAGACGGGGAATTACATCAACGGCAGCCCTGCCATTTCGCAAGGCAAGACCGTCTTCGGGGGCTGTGATGCCCTGCTCCATGTGATTGACTTAAAAGATGGATCGAAGACCAAGGAAATTGACGCTGGAGCCTATATCGCTGGGTCCGCCGCCATGCAGGATGCCTTGGTTTATGTTGGTCACTACGAGAGCGAATTTTTGTGTTTTGATCTGGAGAAAGGCTCCCTTAGCTGGAAATACCGTAATCGAAATTTCCCATACTACTCTTCGCCTGCCATTTACGAATCGTCGGTTCTCATTGGAGGCCGCGATCGCCAACTTCACTGTTTGGACCGTTTTACGGGGAACAAAAAATGGGTTTTTTCAACCCGCGGCAAGGTCGACTCTTCTGCAGTGATTCTGGGTGGGCGTGAAGTGCTTTTCGGATCTGAGGATGGTCGGCTTTATCGACTGAAGCTTGAAGACGGAGAGGAAATTCAGTCCATCGATCTTGGTCAGCCTCTGACCGGATCACCCGCTGTCGTAGAGGGATGGGTGGTCATCGGAGACGAAGATGGCCATGTTTACGGTTTCAAAGACAGTAGAAGCTTCTGACCATGCCGATCCCACCTCTTAAAAGACCCTAGATCTCATGAATCCATCTGCGGAATCCCAAACCACACCTAAAGTGGAGCAAACCGGCAAACAGCAGACGCAGGCCGGAAATTATTTTGTTTCAAATTATCCCCCTTACTCATTCTGGAAGCCGTCGTTTGTCGATCAATACCAGCAAGCTCTGGAACGTTCCCCGCTTCCGGATACCCCCCTGGGGCTGTACTTTCACATCCCATTTTGTCGTAAACGCTGCCACTTCTGCTACTTCAAGGTCTACACGGATAAAAATGCCACAGCGATCAACGGCTACCTCGATGCTGCCATCGAGGAGCTCAAGACTTATTCGCAAAAGCCATTCATCGGTGGAAGGCTTCCCAAATTCATTTACTTTGGAGGCGGTACACCCAGTTATTTGTCCGTGCCCCAGCTGACGCAGCTGACAGATCGTATGAAGACCCTGCTGCCTTGGGATGAAGCCGAAGAAGTAGCCTTTGAGTGTGAGCCAGGAACATTGACTGATCAAAAGCTTCGCGCTATCCGGGACATTGGCGTCACTCGATTGAGTCTTGGTGTGGAGCATTTTGACGATCACATTCTTGAGACCAACGGTCGCGCACACCGTTCCAAGGAGATCGAAAAAGCTTATCGATGCGCCCAGGACCTTGGCTTTCCTCAAATCAACATTGATTTGATTGCGGGTATGCTGGAGGAAACCGAAGAAAAATGGCAGATGGCGATTGAGAAAACCCTTTCGCTGGCTCCGGACAGTGTGACGATTTATCAAATGGAGGTTCCGTTCAACACGACGATTTACCGTCAAATGAAGGAACAGGGTCAACTAAGCGCACCTGTGGCAGATTGGGAAACCAAACGAAGATGGGTTCGAGAGGCCTTTGAGCAATTCGAACAGGCAGGGTACGCCATCACCAGTGCCTACACGGCTGTCAAGGACAAGGAGCAAACCCGCTTCGTCTATCGGGATCGCCTTTGGGAGGGAGCGGATTTACTCTCCCTTGGAGTCGCATCTTTCGGGCATATTGGTGGCACCCATTATCAAAATCATGCCGACTTTGACCCTTATATCGAACGGGTGAACCAAGGCGACCTGCCCGTTTTTCGTGCCTACACTCCAAACGATCTGGAGCGTTTGATCAGGGAATTCATTCTTCAGCTCAAACTGGGGCATACCCGAAGTAGCTACTTTGCTCAAAAATTTGGAGTGGATGTTCAAAAGCAATTTCATGAGCCACTCAAGCGTCTGATGGATTGGGGGTATTTGCAATTAGAGGATGATCACATCCAGCTCAATCGCGACGGGCTGTTGCAAGTCGATCGCTTGCTACATGAGTTCTTTCTCCCCGAACATCTGACAAAACGTATGGTTTGAGTGGCTTATCATCACATGGAATGTCCAACTCCAGTCAAGCAGGATTTCTGGTTTCCCCTGAAGCAGTTTTATCAACGACGCTCTTTGGCGTGGGTTGAACCCGAACCTCTCGCTCCGGATGCCGTGCCGGAACCCTATCATCAACTTCTGGTCCACCAGAAGGACATGACTCCCACCCTGTCGGCTCACTACGGCGATGACATTCTTATCACAGTGCACCATCAGCAAAGAGTGGGGAATCATTATTCACGTGAAGTGGTTCTGAAGCTCAAACATTCTCAGAGAAAGATTGAATGGGGTGGTATCCAAATCTGTTTAAATGCCCTTCCTGAGCCAACCCAGCGGCTCATCACCAAAGCCCAGTTGCCTCTAGGATTCATTCTCAATGACCAAAAGGTCCCGCACCGTAGCCGACCTTTGGGTTTTTTTCGGATGCATCCCGATGCGCACATTCAAAAAGTGCTGGGCACCTCTGACGCGCCTTGGCTTTACGGCCGCCGCAATCAGCTGTTACTGGCAGATGAGCGGGTGATTGCAGAAATTGTAGAAATTCTCCCATCCTGTTGATGCAAAATGATCAAAGGGTGTTATCTATGAAAGCATGAAGGAGACGACACAAGTCGAGGTAGTGATCATTGGTGCTGGTCCAGCGGGCTGCAGCGCTGCCTGCATTCTGGCTGAGGCTGGCCATCGTGTGCTTCTTTTGGAGCGCGAGGCATTTCCACGTTACAAGGTAGGTGAGTCCATGATCCCATTCACTTATTTTCCCCTTGAGCGATTGGGTCTGGTAGAGAAGATGCGGGCCTCCCATTTTGTTAAAAAACACAGCGTGCAGTTCGTGATGCCCAACGGCCAAGCTTCACAGCCCTTTTACTTCTCCACACGGTATGATTCCAACGTTGCGCAAACATGGCAAGTCCTGCGCTCCGAGTTTGACCAGATGATGCTTGATCACGCGCTCGATCTTGGGGCCGAAGTGTGGGAGGAAACACAGGTAGTGGACCTGATGCGCAACTCTCAAGGCGAGGTATGTGGCGTTTTAACTAGGGACCGAGATGGGCGCGAGAGGCAGGTGCGTGCCTTGATGACTATTGATGCCTCTGGCAAGGAAGCCTTTACGGTCGCCAAGAACCGTTGGCGTGAAAGGGATCCTCACCTCAATAAAGTTGCCGTGTGGACTTATTACAAGGACGCCAAGCGGGACGAAGGCATCGACGAAGGAGCGACCACCGTCGCCTACGTTCCCGACAAAGGTTGGTTTTGGTTCATTCCGCAGCATGATGGGATGACATCCGTGGGAATTGTGGCAGAGGCCTCCTACTTGACGCGCGATGGTGTCAAACAGCCCGAAGCCATTTTTAAACGTGAAATCTCCCAAAACAAATGGATCGAGCGCTATTTGCGTGAAGGGAAACCCACGGGGCCTTATCGGGCTACCTCCGAGTATACCTTCCGCTCACGATACTGTGCTGAAAAGGGGCTTTGTCTCATTGGGGATGCGTTTGGTTTCCTTGACCCGGTTTTTTCATCAGGGCTCTTGCTGGCATTGAAAAGCGGAGTGATGGCTGGAGAGACCATTGCCCAGTGTCTTCGAGACGGCGACCTGGGGCCTGAAAAGTTTCAGGAGTATAGTCGTGTCATGCGCGAAGGAATCGAGAATATGCGTAAGTTGGTTTATGCCTTTTACGATCCAGATTTCAGCTTCAAGGATTTGATTGGCAAATACCCTGAATTGGGTGGCGACGTGACCGATTGTCTCTCCGGCGACGTGAATAAGGATTTCTCTCATTTATGGGAGAAGATTCAGGAGTTCTGCTCAATTCCCAGGGATTTGCCTCATGGTGAACCCCTCATAGAGCAGGCCCAAACAGCGGTGCCTGCATGAATATTGTCCAACTGACGCCCGGTGCCGGTGGCATGTACTGCGGAGGGTGCTTCCGTGACAATGCCTTGGTAAAGGGTCTAAGGAGCCAGGGACATGATGTTCTCATGGTGCCTCTTTATCTGCCCCTGACCCTGGAAGACGATGACCAAAGCAAGGAAACCCCTATCTTCTATGGTGGTATTGGTGTCTTTTTGCGTCAGTATGCTCAGTGGCTTCCCTCCAGTTGGACCCGCTGGCTGAGTCACCGCAGCCTCCTTGGGAAGGTGGCTGGGAAAGCGGCCAGGACACGCCCTGAGGATACGGGAGCCCTCACCGTTTCCATGTTGAGGGGTTTGGATGGCCGTCAAGCGGGTGAGTTGAATGCGCTGGTTGACTGGCTGAAGGAGCACGGTCAACCGGATGTCGTTTGTCTGTCTAACGCCTTGCTCCTTGGTATGTGCCCTGCCATTAAACGTGGGCTCGGGGTGAAGGTGGTTTGCACCTTGCAAGGCGAGGATACCTTTCTGGATGCCCTCCGTGAACCCTACCGAACCGAAGCGTGGGACGAACTTTCCAGGCTGGCTGCCGAGGTGGATGCATGGATTGCACCAAGCCAGTATTATGGTCGCACCATGCAGAATCGGTTGAAGGTGGTTGAAAATCGTATCCATGTTGTCCCCAACGGGATTCCTCTGGAGGGTTACCAGATGAGTTCTCTTCCCGCCCATCCACCGGTGCTGGGATACTTTGCGAGAATGTGCCCGCAGAAAGGTCTCGCTACCCTCGTAGATGCTTTTTGCGATCTTAAAAAACAAGATTCAACAAAGCATCTTAAACTGATGATAGGAGGTGGATGTGGGCCCGGAGACGTCGCTTTTGTGGAGAGCTTGAAAGTGACATTAAAGCATGCTGGCTTGAGTGACGATGTTACCTGGCATCCCAATCTCAGTCGTGAAGAGAAACTGGATTTTTTCTCGAGGTTAACCCTCTTTTCAGTGCCAGCCCTTTATGGCGAGTCTTTCGGCTTGTATGTGCTCGAGTCCCTGGCTTCGGGAGTACCTGTTGTGCAACCGCCACATGCTGCCTTTCCCGAGATCATTGCCCAAACCGGAGGCGGCATTCTGTCCGAGGGTCTGAGCGCCCAAGATCTCTCCGCATCCATCAGATGCTTGTTGATGGACCGACCCCGTTTGCTGGCCAAAGCCAAGGAGGGGCGAGAGAGTGTCATTCGGACTGGTTCCGTTCAATCCATGTGCGATGGGGTGTTGAATGTTTTTGAACACCTCTAGAGATGGTTTGAGTTTAATGGGTTTGAGGCAACGCTTGATGGCTTCGACCAGTCGAAAAGCCCACCAAGCATGCAGTTGCACTTCCTATGGGTGTTTTCTATAATCTTTCCTCGTGATATTGAGCAGTGATCCTCCTCAGGTGCTTCCAGGGCCCAGCCCCGCGTCGGCCCCATGCATTTCCTTGAAACTGGAAGATGCCTACTTGGTGGTCTGTTGGGATGATCCTGTCAATCTCATGGACTACGTGACGCACGTTTTTCAAAAAGTATTCGGGTGGAGCCAGGAGCGCGCCCATCGGCATATGCTGGAAGTTCATGAGCAGGGTAAAAGCATTCTCATGCGCGAGAGCCTTGAAAAGGCGGAGCATTACGTGCACCAGCTCCAGTGCTACCATCTGCAAGCCACCTTGGAAAAGGACGCATGAAGGCAAGGCGTCTGGATGACGGTGGGATGTCTGTTATACTGGATCAGCGGGAGTGGCGTATCTTTTCCGCCCTTCTTGCCCAGTATGCTTCAGGCCTGGATAGGCCCCCACCTCCGAGCCATTCCAGTAAGGATCCCTTGATTGAAGAATCCAACACCTGGTTGCGGGAAATGCAGGCAACGCATCGACAAAATCTAGTGAAACGTGCTGCCACTTGGTTGGAAACAGGGAGCAGCTCTTCCACGGAAGACTCTTCCCAAAAGATGCTTCGGCTCAGTGGCCATGATGTCGAGTGGATGCTCCAAGTATTCAATGATCTTCGAGTCAGCCATTGGATGCTTCTGGGATGTCCGAATGAAGTGGATCTCAAAGGTGAAAAGTGGACTGAAGCCCAGTTACCAAGTGTATGGTCGATGGGTTTGTGTGGCATGTTTCAATCGTTGCTGCTACAGGCCCTCAACGGTTCAGGTAAACCCGGTGATCCTTCTGGGGATGAGCTCACTCCATGACATGGTTGCCTTCCTGGAAAAACAGATCTGGTTCCCGGAACCACGCCGCTATGATCGCTACTTGAAGGAAGGGCTGTTGGCTGTTGGGGGAGATCTCTCCGTGCGACGGCTCAGACTGGCTTATGAAAAGGGTATTTTTCCGTGGACGGACGATCCCATCACCTGGTGGTGCCCCCAGCAGAGGGGCGTCTTCGAGCTCAATAAGGTTCATATCTCGCGAAGCTTGCGTCGGGTTCTAAAAAAACAACCGTTCGATGTTACTTTTAATGCGGCCTTTGACAAAGTGATTGAAGCTTGTGCCAAGATGCCGAGACCTGGGGGCTGGATCACCCCGCGGTTCATTCGAGCTTATCAACAGATGCATGAGCAGGGGTGCGCACACAGCGTGGAATGCTGGCACGAGGGATCTCTGGTGGGGGGGGTGTATGGAGTGCAGGTGGGAGCTGCGTTTGCCGGCGAATCGATGTTTTATCGAGTCAGCAATGCGTCGAAAGTCGCACTGTTGCATCTCCTGCGGGCCCTTCGCGATCGAGGATGGCGCTTGGTGGACATTCAGATGCTCACTCCGGTGACGCAATCTCTCGGGGCTCTTTACATCAGCAGGGAAACCTACCTTGACCGACTCGAAATCGCTCGTTCACATACTTGCACATTTCCAATGGGTCCCTCACAGTATGCCTGTGCCTCGCAATGGTCTTCACTCTAGCGTTTTCAGCTTGCTGGTTGCATGCTGCCTTCCATTCCTTGCTTGTCATTCCGAGCCCTTGAGTGAGGCAACGCTGTTCCAGGAATATTCGGACGCCATTGTCACCATTCGCCACATGGGCCGTGAGGGGCGTGAACAAGGCGTCGGAACCGGGTTTGTGATGGACCGGGAAGGTCGTATCATTACCAGTCTGCACGTGATTGGGGAAGCCCGTCGCGTTAAGGTGATTTTCAGTGACGGAGCAGAATACGAGCCCGAATCTATTTGGGCATGGGATCGTAATCAGGATCTGGCTGTCTTGAAAATATCGAGGGAAAACCTGACCCCGCTACCGCTTGGGCAATCATCCAATCTAACCACAGGTCAGAAAGTCATGGCTCTGGGGAATCCAATGGGGCTTGAAAGAAGTGTGGTGGGAGGAGTCCTGTCGGGAGTACGTCAGTTCACCCAAGGCCCCATGATTCAAATTGCCATCCCGATTGAACCGGGAAACAGCGGAGGCCCCCTTTTCGATGTCCAAGGCCAGGTCATTGGAGTGATGAACATGAAAAGTACGCTGACTCCGAACTTGGGGTTTGCCACTCCCATTGATGGAATCCGTCCCTTGCTTGAGCGCCCCAACAGTATGGCATGGTCTCAGTGGTTGCGATTGGGTGCTCTGGATGAAACTCGCTGGGTGACCGACCAGCCTGCCATGTGGAGTAGCAAGGTCGGCCGGGTCAGAGTGGATGGAGTCGGGGAGGGGTTTGGCGGCCGCGCTTATTGCCATTGGGTTCAGAGGCCAGAACACCAACCATATCAAGTAGAAGTCATGGTCCGTTTAACGGATGAAAGCGGTGCCGCTGGCATTATTTTTGGCTCCGATGGTGGAGACACCCACTATGGCTTCTATCCGAGCAACAGTCAGTTGCGACTCACGCGCTTTGAGGGGCCTTCGGTATACGACTGGACCATCTTGGACCAGGTTCGCTCTTCCCATTATCGCAAAGGTGATTGGAATCACCTCAGAGTCGTGCATCGACCAGACACGATCGACTGTTACCTCAACGATGTTCTGGTGATTCAATCCAAAGATCGGGATTTAGTCAGCGGGCAGGTGGGCATCACGAAATTTCGTCAAACGGGAGCAGAATTCATGTCGTTCAGGGTGCGCGAGGATGGATTTGCGGAATCTGAAGTCACCCATGCAGATGGACTGCGGCAGGAACGTGAAAAGGCGCTTCTGGAAGCTTATGTGATGGATTCAGGCAACCTACCAACCTCTGGCGGGGGAGGTGAAAAATGGACTTCTGAAGATTACCGCCAGGTGGCTGAAAAGCTCAAAAAAGGGGCCAACTTTTTCAAAGAAAAGGCCGAGCAAACGCACCGCGAGACGATAGCCGAAGCTCTGCAGAAGATGTTCCAGAGCCCTGAAGGTTCAGTCGATCTTTTGAAGGCAGCGCTGTGGATCGCCAGACATGATCAACCCTCCTTGGATGCGTCGGACTATATCCACGAGGTTGAGCGTATGGCCCTAGCCATTCAAAAACGTTGGAAAGAACCTTTTAGCCAGGACCAGAAGGTCGAATCCATCATCACTTACATGTTCGTCGAGAATGGTTTTCATGGCAGTTTCACCGACTACCAGCATGCCTCCAACAGTTATCTGAACAAGGTGATCGAGGATCGGGAGGGTTTACCCATCACACTCTCGGTATTATTCATGGCACTTGCAGAAAAATGTGGGCTCGATTGCATCAAACCCCTGCCTCTGCCAGGACATTTCATGGTTCGCCAGCAGCTCGCAAGTGGAGATGAACAGGTCATTGACCTTTTTGAAGGTGGTAGACGATTATCTTTCAAAGAAGCTGATCAAATGGCATGGGAAAGGCAGGGGGTTACGGTGGACAGTCAGCAGATGCAGATCCCTTCGAAGAAGGATATCATTCTTCGAATGATCAGGAATCTACAGATCTTTGCCGGAAGTGAAGCTGGCTTGGAAGCCTCTCTTCCTTACCTGGATTTAGCTTTGGCGCTGGATGCTTTCAATACCTCTTTGCTTCTTGAACGAGCATCGACTCGTTTACGTATGGGCCTACGTGACGATGCCAAAAAAGATTTTAAAACCCTTTTGGAACTCCTGCCTGCGGATGACTCAGCTGAGTCCATACGTGAACTTTACAATACGCTCTGACGACCATGGAAAATGGCCATTTTACCAGACTCCACTTGATCCGTTTACGAATGACCCACCTCGTTACCTGGGCTGGTGAGCAGACCATCGCGCTGCGAGCCCCAGCAGTCTTCCTTCTTCTTTGGTCATGCTTTTGGAATGCCTTCATTTATAACCTTGGAGCTGCCAACCAAGGGCCTGAGAGGTGGGTGAAGGCGATTGAAGCATTTGAACGGGAAGATGCCGAAGACAAGTCATTGACTGGTGGCGTGATGTTTCTTGGAAGTTCCAGTATTCGAATGTGGCGTTATTTGGCGGAGGACTTTCCTCGGCAGAAAGTATGCAATCGTGGTTTCGGCGGGTCCACAATTCCTGACAGCCTCCACTTCTTCGATCGAATTGTCCTACCGCGCCGTCCTAACACAATCGTTCTTTATGCGGGGGACAATGACGTTGCCGCTGGACATGGTGCCGATCAGGTGTATGGAAATTATTTGGCATTCGTTGACCGAGTCAAAAAGTCACTCCCAAAAACCAAACTGGTTTTTATTGCCATCAAACCCAGTTTGAAACGCTGGGAACTGGCCCCTGTCATGAAACAAGCCAACCGCAAGGTGAGGCGCCATGCCTTTTGGCATCGAGGTGTCCTGTATGCGGATATCTGGACTCCCATGCTTGGCTCGAACAGGAAACCTCGAAAGGAATTGTTTATCGAAGACGGACTGCATTTATCCCCGGCTGGCTATGAAATCTGGAAAGACGTACTGGCTCCGTTGCTTGATTAGCCTCGACACCCAAGAGCCTGCCTATCTACTATTTCAAAAACTCTCTTTTGAACGTCATGACAGCATTCAAACCATCCCCTAAAGCATCGTCGCTTAACCATTCAAGGTCCGACTCCACCGAGTTGAGCAACCGTCGCGAATTCCTCAAAACATCCTCTGCAACGGTAGCAGCTGGCGTCATTGCGCCTGCGGTTATGGTCAAGCCAAAGGCCTTTGCTGCCAACGATGAGACCCTACGTGTCGGTCTGATAGGTTGTGGGGGGCGTGGCACGGGGGCTGCCAGCCAAGCCATGAAAGCGGATGGGAATGTGATGCTCACCGCGATGGGGGACATGTATCCTGATCGACTGGATGTCAGTTACAATGCCCTCAAAAAGGCAGCTGAAGAGAAAATCCAGGTGGACCCTGAGAAAAAGTTTACTGGCTTTGACGCTTACAAGAAGGTTTTGGAAAGTGGCGTGGATCTCGTCATTCTTGCGACGCCTCCGGGGTTTCGCCCCATGCACTTGCGTGCGGCGGTGGATGCCGGCAAACATATTTTTTGCGAAAAGCCCATGGCAACCGATGCGCCAGGGCTTCGCTCCGTGCTTGCATCAGCTGCCGACGCTAAAGCCAAGAAACTTGCCTTGGTAGCAGGCTTCTGCTGGCGCTACAACTATGCGCGCCGTGCCCTTTATGACAAAATACACCAAGGAGACATTGGTGATGTGCGGTCCATCTACGCAACATACTACACCGGGCCGGTGAAACCCATGCCAGCAGATGATACCCGACCCGGCGGTATGTCCGATTTGGATTGGCAAGTGCGCAATTGGTATAATTTCACGTGGCTCAGTGGAGATAGCCTGGTGGAGCAGGCCATTCATAGTGTCGATAAGATCGCCTGGTGCATGAAGGATGAACCACCTGTCAAAGCAGTGGCGACCGGCGGACGCCAAATTCCCAATAACAGTGGAAACATTTTCGACCACTTTGCGGTCTATTACGAATATGCCAATGGCTTGCGGGCCTACCTTGGAAGCCGCCAGATCGCTGGGTGTCACAATGAGAACAATGACTACATACACGGATCCAAAGGCATTGGGCAAATACTTGGGTGGAGCCGCGTTCTCACGACAGGGGACAATCCATGGCGTTATCAGGGCCCCAACAATGACATGTACCAAACGGAACACGATGAACTCTTCGCTTCCATTCGCAAGGGAGAGCCGATCAATGATGGTCCGTGGATGAGCAGCAGTACCATGATGGGAATCATGGGCCGAATGGCTGCTTACACAGGTAAGGAGATTACATGGGAACAGGCAATGAATTCACAGGAAAAACTCGTGCCGGATTTCTTCGAGCCTGACATGGAATTACCCATACGTCCGATGTCGCTTCCTGGAGTCACTCCTTTTATCTAAAACACCCCTAGCCATTCCAATCATCTTCATGAAACCATCGGAGACTCTTCGGTTACGCGATCGGCGTTCTTTCATTCAATCCGTAGCAAAAACTTGTTTTGGAGCCTGTTGCGTGAGCGCTGTTCCCGGAGTTTTTTCTTCGGTCACTGCTGATCACCACCATGAGCGCAGAATATACACCTCGATCAAGATGGGGATGTTCAATGAAAAAATTTCCTTGTTAGAAAAGTTTCGGATCCTCCAAGAGTTAGGTTACGACGGGATTGAGCTCAACAGTCCTGGTGGGGTCGATAAAAAAGAGGCCCTGGAGGCCAGTCGAACCCTTGGGTTTCCCATTCATGGGGCGGTAGATTCCATTCACTGGGGCATCAGACTTTCTGACCCTGACCCCGAGGTCCGGCAGAAGGGTCTCGATGGCTTGCTCAAAGCCATCGAGGACGTTCACTTCGTGGGAGGGGATGCGGTGCTTTTGGTGCCAGGTGCGGCTCGTGATCCAGAAAACGAATCTCATGGTCATGTATGGACTCGATCGATTGAACAAATCCACAAGGCGCTTCCGAGTGCTTCCAAATGGGGTGTCAGAATTCTGATTGAGAATGTCTGGAATAACTTTCTTTATGATCCCAATGGCGATAACCGTCAATCGGCCGCCTTACTCGCCGCTTATTTGGACGAAATAGACAGCCCGTGGGTAGGTTCTTACTTTGACATTGGCAATCATCAGAAATTCGGGAAACCAGCCGAATGGATTCGCATGCTGGGTCACAGAATCGTCAAGTTGGACGTCAAAGATTGGGGCGTCAGCCAGGGCTTCTGCAAAATCGGAGAAGGAGATGTCGATTGGGCAGATGTTCGACGAGCACTCAAGGAAATTGGTTATACCGGTTGGGCCACTGCTGAAGTGGGGGGGGGAGACCGTGAAAGGATGAAGGACATCAAGCAAAGGATGGACACTCATCTACTAGGCGCCTAGGCAAACACTTGTGCCAATGTGACTGCCCCGGTATCCAGACAGATCACCGGCAACACAGAGGACCTTTCCACGGTAAAAGGCCGCCTAAAATTCCGGACGGATGTCTTGCATTCCATCTCTCATGGCGTCATGCTCGCCAGAGGAGAGAGAGGATTCAACTCTTGCCATTTTTCAATCAAACATGAGCGATTCAGACGCTAAACCAAATATCAATTTGGATTTGGAGACGGCCTTTTTACCGGCATGGGCACAAAAGTCATCGAATGACAATCCCTATGCAAAGTACGAAGGAAAAACAAGGGATTATGATCGAGTCGACCGACGTCCCAGGGGGAGGCGCGACGACGGCCCTTCGGGTTTTCGCCGAGGTGATCGACCCGGTCGATCCGAACGGTCTGATCGACCCAAAAGATCTCAGGACAGAAGAGGCAATGATCGTGGGTCACGCCCTGCAGGGAATCGTGATCGCGGAAGATCTCCCGGGGGAGGCGATCGGCCACCTTACTCCGGAGGGGGGCAGCGCGGGGCAGGTGCTAGAAACAGGGAGGCTTTTCGGAAGGAACGCCCTCGCAAAACGAGGCAGGAAATTCTAGCGTCACTGCCCAATTTCAAAGTTCAGGTGATTCCTGAGGAAAAAGGTGTCGCCCTGCTCGCCAAACGCATCCGGCTGCAGGGAAGGGCCTACCCGTTGTTTGATATTGCCCGTCTGATTACTCAAAGTCTGGATCGCTTCCGAGTAAGGGTTTCCACAGTGCAGCCTAACGGCACGGATGTTCCTCAGGCTCTGTGGGTTTGTCGCAACGATCAAACCCTCTGGTTGACGGAAGCTGAGGCCATCGATCACGCCCTGTCCAAGCATCTGGACCAATATTATCTTAGTGAAAAGACAAAGACCGACCCCCCTAAGGGTAATTTTTCCTTTGTGGCACAATGTGGCTTATCAGGTGTGCTGCTGGGCCCCCCCAACTATCATGGCTACCAGACCAAGCTCAAGGAACTCCACGCTGACCGGTATGCCCGGATGCACTTTGATCGATTTAAATCCAATGTGAAAATCGTCCACGACGAAGAAGTCGTTGCCAAATGGCTTGAGGAACAAAGCTGGACGACTGAATACACCGACAAAGCGAACCCTGAAGCTGGCAAGCTTCACTCGATTGAAGAGGTTCAGGAACATTTCAAACAACATCACATGGCCGGCGCCGTGGAGGAAGTGAGACATGCCGAGGTCTCCGGGGATTTCCAGAAACAGGCCTCGAGGCCAATGAGAGATCTGGTTCGATTTCACGTGGAGGATCAACGGAGGTTCCCTCTGCAACTCGCGACAGAATTGAGTCATCAATTCACCCGGCAGGGACTTCAATTCTTCAAAGTCAATAAGACAGTGACGCACGTATCGGTTTCGCGGCCCCATTATCTTGATCTGGATCTGACGCCTGTCTCGGAGAGTGTTCAAAAAATTGTTCAATTCATTGAACAAACAGAAGACTGCAATCGTAGCAAGGTGATGGAGGCATTGGCTCCTTCTGAGAAAAGAAGCTCTGATGGAGACGAGGGGTCTGCTGGGAATGCAACAGCAGACAACAAGGATGACGGTTCGGTAGCCCCATCCGCTCCCGAGGACCCCGGAACTGCTGCCGGCGATGCAGCGGAATCGGTTCCTTCCGCCGAATCCACCAAAGAAGCCGTTCCTCCGGAAATGACGCCTGAACAGACGGCTGTGTCGAGTGATTTGCACTGGCTGATTCACCAAGGCCATGTCATTGAATTTTCCAACGGCAAGATGGAGACTGCCAAAAAACCAAAGGTGCAACCCCAAAAGCCCAAGCCCAAGGCCAATGTGGATACCGGTGAGAAGGTATCTGCATCAGACAGTGCCCCTCAAGCACAGCCGGAGGCACCAACCCCTGTTACAGCCGCAGAGGCGACACCCGTTGAAAGACCTTCCAATGAGGGGCCTTCACCCGAAGCGGTTGAAACCGCCGAGGAAAGCGCGGCCAGTAGCGGAAGATCATCCGATAAAGCGGACATCTCAACCGCCTCAACTGCTTCTACAAGTGCCGAGATCACTGAGGATAGCCAAGGCGATCATCCCCAGTCAGGTTCACCTGAAGGACCTGTTGACGATGCGTCCAATGAATCACAGGCTCCTGTGAATGCGGAATAATCCATGCCAAGTCGCTCCGCATACGCCAAAGCTGGCGTCGATATCCAATTAGGCAATCAAGTCAAGGAGACGCTTCCATCCTTATTAGCCTCAACCCATCGCCCCGAGGTATTGGGTAAGGTGGGCGGGTTTGGGGGGTTGTTTGCTCCTAACTTCAAAAGGTTCAAGCGTCCGGTGCTTGTGTCCAGTGTGGATGGTGTGGGCACTAAACTGAAGGTTGCCTTCCAGACGCGCCGTCATGACACGATAGGCGAAGACCTCGTCAACCACTGTGTCAACGATATCCTGGTGCTTGGTGCTGAGCCTCTCTTTTTCCTGGATTATGTGGGCGCCGGCACCCTGAAACCTTCGGTTTTTGATGAAATCATCCGCGGGTTTGCGCGTGGTTGCCAAGAAAATGGTTGTGCCCTCATTGGCGGTGAAACCGCTCAGATGCCAGGTTTCTATCAGAGAGGGGAGTACGATGTCAGCGGCACGATCGTTGGGGTCGTAGATCATGCCAGCATGGTGGATGGCAGGCAGACCGAGTCAGGCGATGTGGTTCTTGGGCTAAAGGCCAGTGGTTTGCACACCAATGGTTATTCTCTCGCCAGGCGTATCCTGTTTGAACAGGCAAAATTGAGGCCTTCATCGCGTCTTCCGGGATGTGGAGAAACGGTGGGCGATGCCCTCATGAAGGTCCACCGAAGTTATTTTAAAGCGGTTCATCCATTACTGAAACGTTACAACCTGCCGCGGAAGACCCCGAAGATTAAAGCGATGGCCCATATCACGGGAGGTGGTTTTCAGGATAACATACCCCGGAGCCTTCCCTCGGGTCTTGATGCGCGGATTGAGTTGAACCGGTGGCCGATTCCACCTCTTTTTCAATATCTGGCAAAGGCTGGAAAAGTCTCTCAGAAAGAGATGTTTCACGTCTTCAACATGGGGATTGGTCTTACCATGACGGTCCACCCCTCTATTGCCAAATCCTGCGTGCAGTCCCTCAAACGACGAGGACATCAGGCCTGGCCTATCGGGACGATTGTCCAAGGCAAAGGTCAAGTCCAATTGGTTTGAAAGATTTCCACGGGTCAACGGCCCGATTCCCCGCGGATGTATCCGTGGTAAAGCCCCATGTAATAGGGAAGGAGAAAGACCGTTCCACTCGCCAAGGTGTTTCCGCTCCCACCGTAATCAAGGCTCCATGGGTCCGTATTCCAGTGGTTGAAGTGAGTGTTTTCAACCGGCAGGACTTTTCCTGATTTTAAATGCCCCCTCAAACGAGTGTCTTCCTGTAGCAAGTCAATACTGTTATTGGGAGGTAACGCCATAATGTCGAGTCGATGACTGTTCTGAGAGGCCCAGTTCAAACGATCCAGAGGGAACCCTTTGAGGGTGTTCATGGAATCCTTCAACCAATCACCGGAGGGCATAAGTGAATACCTTCCCCAAGGGTCGGTCACCTCGGTTCCGTGTACCTGTGATGCGTAAGCAAAATGAAAAAAGGGATTGCCTTCTGGTGCTTCGTTTCGCCACGCCGCGTAAAAGGATGTGAGCATGCGATCCCGGAAAGATCCTGCAGGCGTGTATTTGAGCAAGGAGTAATAACACATGAAGGCCATTTCATCATCCGATTGATTTCCAGAACCCAATCCGCGATGAATTTTGTAAATCATGGCATTGGTGTCGTACGCATGGTCTTGAATGAGTCGTTGCTGAATTTCCAGATAACGCGCATCGCCTGTGATGTGAGAGGCAACAGCCAAATAGGCAAGCATACTCAAGGACTTCAATCCGCGTTCGACCCACCAGTCTGGATGATGGTTCAGATCTTCGGGGCGATAGGTACCCCAGCGAGTGACGGTTCCGGTGTGGTCCACCAACTGGAAATCATGGAGAATGAGGTGATCCATCAGGGCGGCTACGACCTTTCTGACCGCCATTTTTTCGTCATCCGTTTGAGCGACCAAATCATAATACAAGGGGTAGAAAAAGAAGTGACCATCGAGCTCATCGGAGCTGGTATCACTTTTCCAATACCACTTTCCATCCGCACTGACAGGCCATCGTGGCTCATAGACCTTCCAGAGGGAGTCCCTTTCCTTGGCAAAGCGCTTGTCCCTTTCAAGTCGACCGTCATTGGGATCTGGCAAGGTCGTTGATCGGATGGTACGAGCGACATACCCTTTGGGGGCAGGGTGGGACCCTCCTTGAGTGACTTCCTGAAGGAATGCCAAAGCTCGAAATGCCTGGTGTGCCCTGCGTGCAGCATCCTGATTCCCAGTAGCCGCAAAGGCAAAGCACTCTCCCGCTCCATACATGCTGGTCCATAAACCATCGTTGTCACTGTCGTGATATTGGATGCGTTCTTTGACCCCGGCTTTCGGCAGCGTCACTTCGGAAATGTAGCCAAAGGGGGTTCGTTTGATGTAAGTTTCGATCTCGTGCTCATAGTGGGCCGCTTTTTCACTCAAGGTCATCGTTTGTTGCCGAATGACACCAATCCCTGTTTGTGTGGCGACCCAAACATGGCCATGATGGTCGACTTGCACTGACTGGATGATGTCATTTGGAACCCATCGCTTCCCTTGACGATACCCCCACTGGCCATTACGGAAACGGACCAAGCCCTTGGTCGTCCCAAACCACACTTCGCCCCGAAGGCCTGCCGAGATTTGGGTGAATTCATTATAGGGCAAACCATCCTCACCTGTATAAAATTGCCAACCCGTAGAGGTCTGGCAACCCACTCCTGCTCGGGTGGCAAACCAAAGTCGTCCAAGGCTGTCTTGAGTGATTCCCAGCACATCATGGGTGGCCCACTGTCGGCCAAGGGCGTCTTGAACGAGCATGCGTTGCATGGAGAGGCTTTCGGGAAACGGTTGAACATACAAGCCATGGGATGTAGCGGCGATCCAGCAACCATCCTCCTTGCGACGGATGGCCTGGTGAACGACAGCTGAAAGACTCTCTTTTAGAAAGGCCGGAAGGAGGGTCGTCTCCCAAGCCTCAGGTACCCCAGGTTGGGTTTCCCATCGTGAGTCGTCTTTGAGATGATACCATTGTAGACTCTTGTCTCTGGCATGGACCGTCCCCAAGTGCACGTGAATGGTGTCGAAACCTTCCTGCCCCAGGCCGCTAGTCGCGTCAAAAAATTGCACTTTTTCCTGAATAAAGGATGGCTCGCTACTCTCCGGTGATTGGCTCAGAGCAGAACCTGGCCATAGACTAAACAGAGCTAAGCAGACAACTATCGGTTTATTCATTGTCTTTCCTCTGGGAGGAGGTTCCCACCCCCAAATGTTTCCACAGAAAGGTGTGAATCATGGCTTCAACATGCGCCCTTTGCTGATTGTCGGCCGCTCCGCCATGGCCTCCTTCCATATTTTCATAATAGAGGACTTGGTGCCCCTGATCTCTCATTTTAGCGACCATCTTTCTGGCATGTCCGGGGTGAACCCGATCATCTCGCGTCGAAGTCGTGATTAAAATGGGTGGATAGGATTGATCAGCCCGTACTCGGTGGTAGGGCGAATAGCCCGCAAGATATTTCCACTCGTCCGGAAGATCTGGGTTGCCATATTCGCCCATCCAGGAAGCCCCTGCCAGAAGCTTGTGATAGCGGCGCATGTCCAACAACGGGACCTGGCAGATAATGGCTCCAAACAAATCGGGTCTTTGCACCAGCATGTTCCCCATCAGAAGCCCTCCATTGGAGCCCCCTCGGATTCCCAAATGATTTGGGGAGGTCACCTTGCGCCGGATCAGATCTTCGGCAACCGCGATGAAATCATCGTAGGCTCGCTGACGATGTTCCTTCAAGGCGGACTGATGCCATCGTGGCCCAAACTCACCGCCACCGCGAATATTGGCCACCACATAAACCCCTCCCTTTTCCAGCCAACTGATGCCCGTTATCGGCCGGTAACTGGAACGCATGGAAATCTCAAAACCTCCGTATCCATAAAGGAGGGTCGGGGTTTGCCCATCATGAGGCATATCACGAGAGGCGATCTGAAAATACGGAACGTGTGTGCCATCAGATGACAGAGCCATGTGTTGTTCAATCACTAGGTCGGGACGATCAAAAAACTTCGGTTCCTGATCGAGTGCTTTGATCGGACCTCTTGAGAGATCACTCAAACTCAGAGAGATCGGCGTGAGGAAATCGGTGCTGCTCAGCCAATACTGGTTGTCGGATTGGGGTTGAACAGCGCGTACTGAAACCGTGCCACGGACGGGAAGGTCGATAGCTTTCTCCTCCCATCGGCCGTCCTTACCAGGCTGGGTGGCCAGCAGCCTGTGCTGTACATTATCCAGAATATTGAGAAGGATCCAGTCCTTGGTAGTCGTAAAGTCATGAAGGGAGGAAGTAGGGGTGGGCTCAAACAAAACGGAAAACGTTCTTTCCTTCTGGAGGAAATCTTTCAAAGCAATGGCAAGCAGCGACCCAGCTAAGAAGGTCTTATGCGGAAGAACCCAGTCCTTCCGCAGCTGCAATAAGAGTTGATCACGGAAAAAACCCACCTCCGCACCGGGCGGTTTATCGATCGGAACCCACTGATCCCTTTCGAGCCTGAAGACTTGCTGCGTCCAAAATGTGTCTGAGCGAACCACCAATTCATGATGCTGACCACCGTGATGTATTACACTGGCTCCTACCGATACATCGGTTTTTTTACCGATAAAGACCCACTTCGCCGTTGATAAGGTTTCGCCTCTTTTCCAACGCTTGATCATTCTTGGATAACCTGAGTCGGTGAGAGATCCCGGTCCGAAATCCGTCCCCACGTAGACTTGATTCTCATCGATCCAGCTCACACGTGATTTCGCCTCGGGAAGGTAGAATCCCTCGGCCACAAATTGCTTGGATACCAGGTCAAATTCCCTCACAACGATGGCGTCAGCTCCGCCCCGTGAAAGCCTCAGGAGAGCACGCTGGTATTTTGGATAGCACAAGTTGGCACCTTTCCAGACCCAGTTTTCGTCCTCTTTTGCCGCCAGTGCATCCAGATCGATCACGATCTCCCATTTCGGATCGTTGCTCTGGTAATCCGCAAAGAATGTGCGGCGCCAAAGACCTTTAGGGTTGTTCTGATCACGCCAGAAATGATACACGTGAGACCCATACAAGGTTCCTATGGCAAGGCGCTTGTCGGAGTCCAAGGCGCTGAGCAATCGGTCTTTGAGCGGGGAGAAAGAGGGATCTTCAACCAGGGATTGTTCGCTTTCAAGATTGCGCTTTCTGGCCCAATCAAGCGACTCAGAAGACGCAACATCCTCCAGCCATAAATAAGTGTCTTGATCCGAATCACTCATCCATCAAGCATGAGCTAAGCGAAGGTTCTGTCAATCGAATGGTTGGTGGTCACGACCATCCTAGGATTCACGATCCATGGTTTTTCCGGAAGGTGTGTCCCCGGTCAGAACCCATCTCCGTGAATGCCTTTCTTGACTCGGTTACTGGCGCCCAAGAACCTCCCATGAGTTGAAAAGTTTTTGGAAGAAAGCCTTTTTCTAGGCCAATGATTTATCGCATTGACTAAAAGGGTCTATTGGCGCATTTAATGTTGATGCTCTCGGCTACCAAACATTTCTTGTTTGCGCATGGCTGGCGGCGTCTAAGAGCTTAGGCGCCGCCTGAAGCTTCCGTCTATTCTTCCGGTTCGTTTTTTTGTTTCATGAGTCATTCCATTCAACCTGCATCGATATTGTTCCCAAGGGGCTTCTGGGGCCAAGGTGTTTTTTGCGATGTGAAACGTCTAGGGACTGGCAAAGGTTCCAATAAGGGCAAGAAAAGGGACTTGGCTATTCTTTTCTCTCCGAGTCCGTGTGTGGCTGCAGGCATGTTTACGACCAACCAAGTCAGTGCAGCACCGGTTCACGTATGCATCGAGCACCTGAAGGGTAGGAGTCTGCATGGTATCGTAGTCAATTCCGGAAATGCCAATGCGTGCACGGGGGAGCAAGGCTTTCGCGATGCAAAGAGGATGTGCCAGGAAGTAGGAAAAGTATTATCGATTGACGAAAAGAAGATTCTGGTCGCTTCGACAGGGCGTATTGGGTTGCCTCTTCCAATGCCCCAGGTGCGACGAGGTATTCGGGCGGCCTGCTCGACGCTCGCACAAACCCGGGAGGCCGGAGATCACGTCAGCGAAGCCATCCTGACGAGTGATACCCATATGAAGCAATACTCGGCCGAGATCATGATCGGGGGGAAACCCGTCCGGATAGGTGCTGCAGCCAAAGGCGCCGGCATGATCCATCCGGGTATGAGTCCGGATGGTAAACGCCCCATGAGCATGCCGCTCCACGCGACCATGCTTGGCTTCATTCTCACCGACGCCAACATCTCCAAATCAAGCTTGCAACGTTGTTTGACCCAAGCCGTGGCTTTGAGTTTCAACCGTATTTCCATTGATGGTGATATGAGCACTAATGACTCCGTCATTGCGCTGGCCAACGGAGAAGCAGGCAACAAAAAATTGCATCACGGTTCCAAATCCATCGCCAGCCAGACAGAGATTGGCCAATTTCAGGAGGCACTGAATGAGGTTTGCCTTGAACTAGCCAAGATGCTGGTGCGCGATGGGGAAGGGGTTAGTCGTTTCGTGACCGTGCGCCTCGAGGGGGCCCGTAGCTCTAAAGATGCCGACCTTGCGTTGCGGAGTGTCTGCAACAGTGCTTTGGTCAAGACAAGCTGGCTGGGGGGGGATCCCAACTGGGGACGCATCTTGGATGCGCTCGGTTACTCCGAGGCAAAGGTGGATCCAAGCAAGGTCCATGTCGGATATCGCCTGAGAGCCAATTCGCCCGTAGTCTATTCGCTCAAGAACGGCAAACCCACGCGTGTTGGTTTTGCCAAGCTTTGCTCGCTGGTGGCTGGGCCTGAAATTGAATTGCATATTCACCTCAACCTTGGAAAAGGCCGTGGTGTGATGTACGCGAGCGATCTAACCGAAGCATACGTCTCCTTCAACAAAGGGGATGTGACAGACCCTGCATCTCTTGGGGGGTGAATCATGAACGAATTGATCCATAAGGCAGCTGTGCTGCTCGAGGCATTACCCTATATTCAGCGGTTCAGTGGGGAGCGCTTCGTTGTAAAGTATGGTGGAAGTTTCATGGACTCACCAGACCCTGCCGTTCGCCAAGGTGTCGCGCGAGACATGGTTTTTCTCGAAGCTGTTGAAATCAATCCTGTGGTGGTTCACGGCGGAGGTAAGGCTATCAGCCGAGCCATGAAGGAAGCTGGCATGGATCCGGTTTTCAACCAGGGACATCGAGTGACATGCAAAGATACCGTTGCCTTGGTTCATGAGGTTCTTTCACACCAGATCAACCCTGAGATCGTCGCCACCATCAATGGGTTGGGGGGAGTTGCCAAAGGGTTTCCCGGTACGGAAATATTCACCTGCCGGAAAAAACAGGTTCAGGGCCAAGATGGTGAAGGGATGGATATTGGCTTTGTGGGTGAGGTAACGAGCGTTCGCACCAAGCCCCTGCATGATTGCATTGAACAAGGGGTCACACCTGTCATCAGTCCCACCGCACTGGATGAAGATGGGCAACTCTACAATTGCAATGCCGATGTGGCTGCGGCCATGACAGCTGTCGCCCTTCAAGCAAAACGCCTGGTTTTCATGAGCGACGTGCCTGGTTTGCTTGCCGACCCCAAGGATCCCGCATCCCTCATATCTCACTTGCATGTCACTGAGGTCAAGCGGCTCAAGGAGCAAGGCGTCATTGGAAGCGGCATGATTCCTAAGGTCGACAGTGCCACTCAGGCCATCGAGGCGGGAGTGGATAAGGTTTCCTTTGTGGATGGTCGATTGAATCATGCCGTTTTATTGGAAATATTCACCGATCAAGGAGTCGGAACGGAGATCGTTCTGAAATGATGGTGATCGCGTTGGAAGACTCCCCATCAGAAAAACGTCGAGCATGAAGCATTCTGAAGTTACCGAGTTGTTTGAGAACCATGTCCTTCAAACCTATGGACGGTTTCCGTTGACTTTTGTCAAAGGCAAGGGCCAATACCTCTGGGACAGCGAAGGCAAACGCTATCTCGACATGGGAGGGGGCATTGCTGTGAACATTCTGGGACATGCTCATCCGGATCTCCAAAAGGCTTTGAGCGAACAGTCTCAAACATTGTGGCACTGCTCCAATCTTTATCAGCATCCGTTGCAAGGCGAATTGGCGGAGGCGCTGGTCCACCGGATTGGCGACGGAAAAATCTTTTTTTCCAATAGTGGCGCTGAATCGAATGAAGGCCTTTACAAGCTGGCAAGAAGGTATGGGCATGCCGAGGGGCGTCACGAGATCATTACATTCAAGCAATCGTTCCATGGTCGCACACTTGCCGGGATCGCTGCCACAGGCCAGGCAAAAGTTCAGGAGGGTTTTGGCCCCTTGGTTTCCGGGTTTCAGCATGCCGTGTTCAATGATCTGCGTTCGGTGGAGGAGAGGATCAGCCCTTCAACGGCTGCTGTCATGCTGGAAGGTATTCAAGGTGAGGGTGGCATTCATCCAGCCACACCTGAATTCCTTTTAGGCTTAAGAGAGCTATGCGATACACACCAGTTGCTCCTGCTATGGGATGGTGTGCAATGTGGCCATTATCGCACTGGGTTTTTCCAGAGCTTTCAAAGCCTTCTGCACCATCAGGAGGCGGACACGTCCTTTCTCCCGGATGCCATTTCGATGGCAAAATCGCTGGGTGGTGGATTTCCAATTGGGGCTTTCTGGGTCCGCCAACCTTTTTCAACATTGCTGGGGCCGGGATCGCATGGAACAACCTACGGAGGTAATCCTTTGGCCTGCTCGGTCGCCAGTCGCATCCTGCAACTCATTCAGGAACAATCGCTTGATCAAAACGCATTGAAGATGGGAAGCCGGTTGCAAGAAGGTCTGCAAAAGTTGCAATTGCAATTTCCTGATAAAATCGATGAAGTGCGGGGCATGGGGCTGATGCTCGGCATCGTATTGAGAAACGATGGTGCTACAGACTCCGCTCCTTCCATGGCGTTGGTGAAGTCTCTTCATCAAGAGGGAATGTTGACCATTCCCAGTGGCACCCACGTCGTCCGGTTTCTTCCCGCACTCAATATCCAGCCCCATGAAGTGGATGAAGCACTGCATCTTTTGGAACACACATTAAGCAAACATTGATATGAAACATTTTCTCAGCCTGGAGCCTTTTGATCAGCCAACGCTTGTCGAACTACTCGACTTGGCGGATCAAATGAAAAAGGATCGCGGTTCCCATTCTTCACAGCCGCTTTCCGGGCAAACCTGGGCCATGATATTCTCCAAGTCCTCCACTCGGACACGAGTCTCCTTCGAGGTAGGTATTCGTGAGTTGGGCGGGAAGGTCCTTTTTCTAGCGGCCAACGAAATGCAACTGGGACGCGGTGAACCGATCAAGGATACGGCTCGCGTCCTTGGCCGCATGGTTCACGGAGCGGTGATTCGAACCTATGATCATCAGGACGTCATTGACTTTGCTCATTTCGGCAACATCCCGACCATCAACGCCCTCACCGATCATGCCCATCCCTGTCAAATCATGGCCGATTTGATGACGATTCGCAGCAAACTCGGGGATCTTTCCAACAAGGTGATTACTTTCGTCGGAGACGGCGCCTGTAATGTGGCCACCTCATGGATTTATGCTGCCATGAAATTTGGTTTCGAACTGCGTATTGCTTCGCCCAAAGCCTTTTCTCCGGATGCTTCCCTTATTGCGCAGGCTGGCGACAAAATAAAAGTGATCCATCGCATGGATGAGGCGGTGGCTGGGAGTCACGTTCTTTACACGGATGTATGGGTTTCCATGGGGAAAGAGGAGGAGTCAGCTTCCCGGCTCAAGGAATTCGAACCTTACCAGATCAATACGGCCATCATGAATCAGGCCCTTCCTGGGGCCCTTTTGATGCACTGTTTGCCCGCGTATCGCGGTAAGGAGGTCACCGAGGAGATCCTTGAAGGACATGCTGATACGATTTTCGAACAGGCTGAAAACCGACTGCACGCTCAAAAGGCCATCCTGAGTTGGCTGGCGGTTGAAGGACGATAGAAAAAGAACCTGCTGCTTCATGTAATAATCTTGAAGCTTCCTATGCCCTTCCGCACATTGGAGGTATGTTGGATTCCATGATCAAGCATGCCCTGATTCTCTGTCTGGCGCTTATTGGGTTCCCCCTTCAGGCGCAGGATGTTCCCAGTCAACAGGCGGTTGCCCTGCTACAGCAGGAATCCGAGGAACGCTACCGTAGTCTCAAAGCGGCTCTGGAGGACTTGCAGACAGCTCACATAGCCCTTCTCCAACGCATGGATGCTCTGGAAAAAGAGAATCGCGAACTCCAAGCAAAAGTAGCTGTTTTGCCCAAAACGGCTGTGTCGGATTCTGATTTGCAGCAGGTTTCCGACGCTTTGTTGGAACGCATTCGTTCGGTGGATCAAAAGCGAGCCGACGACAACAAGGTTTTGGTTCAGCAGATCAAGGACTTGGTCAAGCAAATAGGAAAAACACCGCGTGCGTCATCAGGAAGCACCCCTGCGCAAGCACCCAGTAAGCCAAGAAGAGTGCCTAGGGAGATTGCAGAAGTCACTGTGGAACCAGGCTACACCATTTCAGCCATTGCCGAGGCCTACCGACAGGAGGGATATTCCATCACCACGCAGGACATCCTGGAAGCCAACCCCCAAATTAGCGATCCACGTCGGATCAAGGTAGGGGATGTCATCATTATTCCTATCAAGTGGTAGTAAGTGCCAGGTCAGGATCATGAAATTATTGCGGCGTCTCCACCTTTACCTGGGTTGTTTTTTTGCCCCTCTGCTACTTTTCTTCACTGCCACAGGTTGGGTACAGACCGTTAGCATGCACCGAAACAAGGCAACCGGTGAATCAGAATCGGGGGCCTGGTGGCAAAAGTTAACCTCGATTCATGTGGATCAGGTTTACCCTTTGGAAACCGCCGATGCCTTCGACCCGCGTCTGTTTCAATACCTGGTGGTCGCCATGTCCATCTGCCTGATTCTAACGGTCCTTCTGGGGGTTTATCTTGCCTTTAAGTCCACTCGGTCCAAATGGTGGGTGAGCATGGTATTGCTGGCTGGCATCCTCTTGCCCTGCTTGCTTCTCTGGTTGGGTAATATCAAGGAATAATCCTCCAAACACGGCATGGTAATTTTTTCTACGATCATGCTCCTCGTCGCCCTTGCGACCTTTTCGGTGCTCATTTGCATGGTTGGCATTGATTATCGCGTGACCCGCAGCCACTTAACCATCACCTTTTGGGGGATTCCCATCCGTTGGATGAAGTTGTCGACCATTGTCTCGGTATCCAAACGACGGCGCTTCACCGCTGAGCAGTGGGTGTCCACTTTTCGGATGAAACATCGCAGACTCGTGGTTCGGCGTGATGAAGGACTTTTGCGTGAATGGGTGATCACCCCCAAGTATCGATACGTTTTCCGTCAGCAGTTGGAAGCTGCCGTTGCCCGAGCTCGTGGAAGTGACGTGTCAGCGGGATGACTGGATGGACTCCTTTAAGCTGCCGAAAAGTGGAGGGGGCTTTTGCCTTTGTCTGAAATATCAAGGCTTGATCTCAAAGCCCTGCAATAAGGAGAGGAGCTGTGGATGATTGGGGGCGACCTCGAGCCCTTTACGCACCGTTTTCAAAGCGTTGGATAACTCCTTGTTCTGGATAAACATCGTAGCAAGCCCGACATAGGCTTCAGCAATGCCTGGATTAAGCCTCAAGGTGTGCGCAAAGGCTGTTTTGGCGGGCTCTATCTGACCCAACGATGAATGGCTCAAGGCCAGATTGTAATAAGCTTCCGCCAAATCCGGAGATTTCTCAATGGCCTGATTGAAGAAGTCAATGGCCTCAGCATGCTTGTTCTGCCAAAGGAGAGAGACTCCTAGTTGTACCATGGCTTCGACCGATTGTGGGTCCAATTTAAATGCCTTCCGCAAAGCAGCTTCCGCATCCGAGTGATTTTTTTCTGCCAGCAGAATCTTCCCCATGTAGATATGAGCCTTGGAGATGTCGGGGTAGGTCTGGATGATTTTTTCTACAAGAGGGCGAGCCTGTTGAAGTTGTCCACGCCGCATGAGGCTTCCGGCACTGTCCATCCAGGCTGTTTGGCCCAGTCGGTAGGGCTTCACAAGTGAAAGAAAGGGGTCTTCCCATTCATCATCCATTTCAATCGCGTCTGCCAATTGCTGCGCATTTTCGGAGGCCTCAATGCTACCCTGGCGGAGGTATAAGTTGGCCAGGGCCGTGTGGGCTGCCTTGCGTGTCTCCCGGGCCTGGGTGCATTGTTCAAAGTAAGCCACCGCCTGGTCCTCGTTCCCCGATGCCTGAGAAACCCTTCCAAGGCCCAGCAAAGCCATGGGATTGCCCGGGTAGCGTTCAAGAACGTGCTGATAATGGGGCTTGGCAGCTTCCATTTGACCATCTTCTGCGAGGATATTGGCCAAGCGTAGCCGTGGGGCAAAATGCTGTTTTTCCAGCATGTCAGCTGCGATACGGATTCTTTCGACAGCCTCAGGAATCCGATCAGGAAGAAAGGAAAGCCCTTCGTAATAGAGCCATCGACCTTGCTTGGGTTCCAGGAGAAACGCATGGGCCAGACATCGGCCCCCGGGTTCCTTCATTTCATTCACCCAGTAGGTAATCCCAAGGACTGCCCAAGCGGAGGCGGAGGAAGGATCCTGTTTGATTTTGCCCTCTGCCTGTTGAATCTGGTTGATAATCATGGGATCGATTTCACTTAGATCCACTCTCGGCAGTTCCATGACAGGTATCCTTGAGGTCAGCATCCATGCGAGGGTGCCGATGAAGAGAAGGATCACCGCGGTTACGATTCCCCAGTTCACGGGAGAAGTCGGGGTGGGGGATGGATTGGCTTTCGTCGATCGAGCACTCATGAGGAAAGAAGGTGGTTGGATGTTAGTACGAAGAGCGACACGTTCATGGCTTGCCTTCTGTTACGGCCCTGCCTTTACCCTTTTGCAGGGTATGGTGACGATCAATGGAAAGTTTCTCAAACTGTTCCAAGGATCCATCCGTCCATCGCACCTCAACAGTGTCCACCTGCGTGATTTTGCCCAAACCAAAGTGAACTCTTGGATCATTGGAACAGAGATAACTGGCCCCAGGGTTGAGCCAGCCATGAAACGTCCGCTCCTGGGCCATGAGCTTTATTTCAGCTCCATAGTCATCACGCCCACCCGCATCCGGAAGGGTGGCCCGAACCGAAATCCAATGCGCCGCCGTGGTGTCGGATGGCTATTTTCCGAAAAGCATTTGCAGCGGAGCTTCAATACGCGTCACGATCAAGTCCAGATAGCCATCGTTGTTAAGATCGCCTACCGCAAGGCCACGTCCGACCCCCTTTTCCGCACACAAGGACGGGTTTTGTTGGGAGATGTCGACAAGCTTACCATTGCCCTGATTGGAAAAGAGCTGATTACGCTGACCATATCGTTTCCAAAAGGCTTCGGCATTGCTAGAAAGAGCGGCTGATTGGGTGGCGTCCGCCCGAATATCTCCATTGACAAAAGCCAGGTCACTGAACCCATTGTTGTCGAAGTCTGCCATAACGGCGCCGAAGCCAGTGCCTCTCCAGGATGATTGATTCAGCCCTAAGGGCGCCGTGCGGTCTGAAAACATGCCTTGCGGGCCTTGCTGCCATAGCGTGTGCCTTTCGGTGACCAGATGTGTCACGAAAATATCGATGAGTCCATCGCTGTTGATATCCCCCACGCCAACGCCCATGTTGGCCTTGGTCTGTCCCATGGCATCCAGGGCAATCCCGCGCTTAAGAGCTTGTTCCTCAAATTTGCCATTTTGCTGATTCATAAAAAGACGATTGGGCTTGGCATCATCTGCAAAGAAAATATCCACCCAGCCATCACCATCGAAATCGTAGCAAGCCACGCCAAGCCCGGGGCCTGGGTGAGAGGCCAACCCTGAAGCTACGGTGGTATCCTGAAAGGTTGGCATTCCTTGGTTCAGTGCTCCCTTGTTTTGAAAAAGTTTGGGGACTGCCGGAGGAAAACCATCAGGTCCACAGAACTCTCTCTTGCCGTCTTTACCTGAACAATCCACGGTCGGAGCGTATTCAATGTAGTTGGCAACCACGATGTCGAGCCAACCATCCCGATTGTAATCCAGCATGCTGCATGAACTGCCCCATTCAGGATTATCGAGTCCTGATTCCGTCGTGATGTCGCGAAACCCTTGACCCGCCAGATTAAGAAACAACTGCGTCTTCAGGTAACCTGTGACCAAGATCTCCGGGTAGCCATCATTGGTGAGATCTCCAGCACTGACACCCATCGCATGACCATCCACCGACAATCCAAATTCAGGTCCTGCGGGCACGAAAGCACCCTCAGTGTTCTGAAGGAAAAGGACATGGGTCTGACCGCTATTCCATCCGGCATTCTGCAGACAGAAGACATCCATCATACCGTCCAGATTGGCATCGAGTATCGCGACTCCAGAACCAAGGCTCCTCGGCATGAAAAAATCAAAAGGATCGCCGGCATGATGGACAAAAGGGGGACTCTTGGCGTCGCCTGGATCGAAAAACCACTCAGCCGCCGATTTCTTCGAGGCAGCGACATCCTTTGAAGAAGGCTCACCGCAGCCAGACAACCATGTGGCGATGAATATCAAAAGCGGTCCAGCAACCCACCTGTGGCTTGCCAGCATTGCCAAAGTTGCTGTGTCAGTCAAAATCATACCCGACCACCCATGGGATGGAGGATCCTCTTTTTAACCTCTTCTGGGCCCAAGGCAAGCATTTGAGTAGGTGTGAGAAACATCGTGACACAAAAAAACCCACCCCTGTAGGAGGGGTGGGCTGCAAAGAGGGTTCAGAGAACCTTACTCAGCAATGTAAAACTCAGCAGCTTTGCTGGGTGACACGGAGTAGGGGGAGCTTGCACCAGCAACCGCGCTGTAAGGACCGGTGACACTGGTCGCGCTCTTGAGCGTTCCTGTGAATTCGATCACCACATTGCCATCGGTGAGTGCCACTGACGAGATAGCACCATCAGAAGAGACTTCCGGACGGCTCGCATACAAACTCTGGACCTCTGAGGCACTCAGTTTGCCGCTGTAAGTTGCCCATGCATGCATGTTGGATCCTGCACCCATGTGGTCTGTAGCCTGCTCCAGCCGAGCACCCATGACTTTCACCTGGCCAGACAAGGGGACGCTGCCAGCCCACGTTCCTGAAAGAACTCCATTGATGTAGAGACTGGATTCACCAGCAGCACTGTCACTAACAATCACCACGTGAACAGGAACATCGAAAACCGAGCCCACGCTTTGGCCATCAACTGCAGAGAACAAGTTATCCGCGACACCAAATTGAGTCGTACCAAAAAGTCCTTGCTGATTCCACTGATCTAATTTGATCGCGAAGGCGTTGTCGCCCGCGATTGCGGTAGAAGCACCATCCTTGATAGCTGTGAAGTAGAACACGTAGCTTGCGTCACCCTCAAGAGCTCCAAAATCCACCACAGTAGGCTCGGAGGCACTTCCTTCGGCGACAAGAGCGGCGGGCACTTCTGGCTCTACGTAATCAGGCACTTCACCGGAACGGTAAGCCATGAGGCCTCCGTTGGCGTTTACGAGTACCTTCTCTCCAGCTTCATTCACCGTGAAGAGCTCAATATTGGCTCCACCTCCCTGACTGAAGTAAACAATGCGCACAGGGTAGATGCCTGCAGTTCGCACATCCATTTCGAAGGTGGTATCCGCTGCTCCCCGGCCACCGTTGAAAGATCCGGCAACCATCGCACGTGGGTCGTTGATGTGACCAATGGAAAGTTCGAAACCATCATCGCTGTTCACGCCCATGGTGAGCATGCCCTCTGGGAAATCGATGAAGGTAATGATTTCGCCTGCAATGCCGTCGTAGCTGCCCCAGTTGCCTGGGATGCCGGGCATTTGATCATCAGGCAGGAAATTGCCGTTTTCCATTCCATCGATCACCTGGCCATTGAGATTAATGACCGTGGGAATTTCATATTCAGCAAGGTGGCCCACCAGCTTGCCACTGCCACTGGCAGGACCCGCTTCGTCGAGGTAGGCATCATTCTCAAGGGTGCTGCCATCAATATCCTGAGGAGCTGCAGCGAGGATATCCTTCACCGCAGAGGTCTGGTTTCCGTGATCGGTCAGCTCATTCTGCCAAACGCGAAAGACGAAGCCGCGTTTGTTGGTATCCACACTGGTGGCCAGCATGGGGGCTTTGAGCAATCCGAAGCTCGGGGAATAAATGGTTCCTGAATCGGTGATCAGGGTACCATTGGAGTCACTGATCTCGATCACGTAGTTGATCTCCGTGTTGGGCTCGAATTTGTCCCCAACGAAGCCAAAATCAGTCGCATCGAGCACTTTGTCGCCTGCAGTCAAAGCCACTTCATTGCCATTGATGTACAGTTTGGCCGAAGCGGGATCGACCACCGAATCACCTTTATCGGTGGCACGGAAGGTAAAGGAGTCAATGCTGACATTGACAGCAGACAAGAACATGAGGTCAGCGTTTCCACCACCAATACCCAGCGTTACCAGTGCTGTTTCACTAGGAGATTTCCCGAACACGATGGAGTGAGCGCCCAGACCACCCCAGCCCTTTTGGCCAGGGGTGTCTTCATCACCGTCATTGATGGCCATACCCAGGCCAAACTGGGTTCCGAGTTCCAGAGACTCTAGACCAAGGGTGCTCTTCGGCAATTTGATCTCGTAGGTGGTCCGCTTGGTAGCTTCGTCACGTTTAATGACGGCTTCGGTAGGTTCTGCATCAGCACCTGTGGCAGGGCCAGCTTCGTGCATCACAATCACATCGCCCGTTTCACCTTCCACACCTCCTAGTGCATAATTGTAGAGGGCAATCTGTTGATCCTGATTGGCGCTGGCAATCATCAGCTGAATGGAGTCGCCATTCCAGGCACTGTTGGCAGCGTTTTCGTGGTAGTCATCGGTGACGACAAAACCGAAGTAAACATTGTCGGAGTCATAGGCAATTTGAACGGCTGAAGTTTGATCGTCGGCTCCGGTCCATTTGCCGCCGGCGTATTCTTCAAAGAGCTTGAGTTCGCCGTCGCGCGCACTGCCTTTAGGGATGGTGAAACGAGGGTCGGCTAGCACAGGAATGCCGCGCCAGTCGCTGAGTTCACCATCCAAGTTGATCTCACCTGGAGCCTCATTGGCGAAATAGTATTCCTTACCAGGCTCAATGTCGTTGGAGGTTGCCAAGGTGACCAGAGCTGTTTCTGTAGGGGACTTCCCAAACACAATCGAGTGAGCACCGAGACCACCCCAACCTTTTTGGCCGGGAGTATCTTCATCTCCATCATTGATGGCCATGCCCAGGCCGAAACGCACGCCACCTTTGAGTTCGTCAAGGCCAAGCGTTTCCTTGGGAAGCTTGATCTCGTAATAAGTGCGCTTGGTTTCTGCATTTCGAACGATGACCGCTTCGGTCGGGGTTGCATCGGCGCCTGTTGCAGGACCGGCTTCGTGCATGACGATCACATCACCTGTTTCGTTTTCGATTCCGCCCAGTGCATAGTTGTAGAGAGCGATTTGAGTGTCACGGGCATCATTGGCAATCATCAACTGAACCGAGTCCCCGTTCCATGCGCTGTTGGCAGCGTTTTCGTGGTAATCATCGGTGACGGTAAAACCGAAATAAACGTTGTCATCATCGTAGACGACTTGAACGGCTGAGGTCTGATCATCTGGCCCTGTCCATTTACCTCCAGCGTATTCTTCGAAGAAGACGAGCTCCCCATCATCTCCAGAACCTTTGGGAATGGAAAAGCGAGGGTCGGCAAGAAGCATGGCACCGCGCCATTCACTGAGATCTCCATCCAGAACGATGGGTACGGGAGCTTTAATGGCTGTGTAATATTCCTTCCCGGGCTCAATGTCATTGGCAAAAGCCGAAAATGACAGGGAGAAGGCAGCCAAGATGACCGCTGCAAGCGGAGTTTTATGTGGCTTATTCATAGAATTGATACGTATGTTTCTTTAAGCAAAAAATGCTTAATGACGACCCTATGCACAAAATGGCTCATCTTCAAGGCCAAAGGAGACGAAAAACTGACCATCCGTGTCCATGCGATGCAGTCGAGGAACGGTTGACCCGAAAACTTCTACCGTTGGCGAAAGACAGATAGCACTCCGTTCGCTTCAATAATGGCTAACCTCTTCTTGTCAGGATGGTTAGCGCTCAGAATGCCACCGCCTGCAGGCTCACCAATTAAGTCCAAGCCTGTGACTTGTGAGCCCTGAATCTCCCAAGTCCCTGGATGGGAGGCCGAGAGCGCAAAAACACCTCCTGCATCCAGCCTTGTTTGAAGGCTTTGGGCGTGGAAAGCGTTCTGCAAGAGAT